>OGCL01000922.1_pt1 | contig 27817 bp, 23 predicted proteins | sample 1570041 | NCBI WGS metagenome assembly OGCL01 (sample SAMN06266162, study PRJEB24511) | hot springs metagenome | isolation source: Hot spring water | place: South Africa: Limpopo | collected 2015-06-22 | reverse complement strand
CTGGTGATGTTCGCGACGGCGTGGGCGCCTTGTCTGTGTGCCTCTGAGGCACGTCCTTCCGATCGGGGTATCCGGTGACGAGAGCATCCGACCCCGTCACCTTCGTTACCAGCCCCTCGTCCGGAGGGAGACCGTTGCAGCGGGCCGGGGTTTCAGGTCTGCGACAACCCTCGCCCCCGGCGCCGGCCCCGCCTCGCCTGACATCGCATCGTCAGGTGTATCCGAGGGCGGGACGGGGATGAGTCTACGAGGGTGGAAATGGGCGGGGATGAAAAAATGTGTGTGCGTTTGATTTTGTTGAGGAATCGCCGCGGGGCGTCCCCCTTTTTCCGGATTTGCGGCGCCGCTCGCCGGGTTCCGAACCATAAAACGCGGAGCTTGTGGCCTTTGCCCCTCACCCTACCCTCTCCCCGCAGGCGGGGAGAGGGGGGCACGCGCGGTTGAGGTGTCGGCCTTCTCCCCGCTCGCGGGGAGAAGGTGCCGGCAGGCGGATGAGGGGCTGCGGTGATTGGGACGAGGGGCGGTCGGTCTTGCGCGACGCCATCTCCCCCTTGGTGGGGGAGAAAGCGATTTCGATGAGTTAGGCGAGCGCAAGCCGCCTAAACATCAGAAATCGCAAGTGAGGGGGGCCGTTCGTCGTGCCACCATCACCGATCCCCTCACCAACAAAATCTGAGGTTTAGCCCTGATCGGGCTAAGCCCTCGATTTTGTAACCTCTCCCACAAGGGGGAGAGGTAAAAAAACCCGCCGGCCTCACGACCGCCGGGTCCATAACTCTCTGACGAAACCGCCCTACCCTCAGCTGCGCGGCTTCAGGTTCTCCGGGTCATAGAGCGGCTTATAACCCACCGCCGCGACCTCGACCGGGAACGTTTCGGCGAAGTATTCCACATTCAGCTTCCGCCCCACCTCGCAATACTCCGCCGGCAGATAGGCGAGCGCGATGTTCTTGCCGATGGTCGGGCCGAAGGCGACCGAGGTCGTGTAGGAGCGGCGGCCGAGGCTGTCGATCAGGACTTCGCCGGTCGCAGGGTCGACGACCGGCATGGAGCCGACCGGGTAGCGCGCGACGCCCGACTTATCGACATTGTCGGTCATGACGAGCGTGCAGAGCATGGCGGGCTGCTTGTCCCGAGCCTTGTATTCGAGATGCTTGGCCTTGCCGCGGAAATCGGCTTCCTTGACCTTCGGGCGGGCGAGATCCGCCTCGATCAGGTTGTACTGGGTCAAGAGATCGGCGTTCTGCAGGCGCAGGCTCTTTTCCATGCGGCGCGAGTTTGCATAGGTCTCGACGCCGAAGGCCATGACGCCGGTGGCGCGGAGCGCATCCCAGACGGCGAGGCCGTCTTCGTATTTCATATGCAGTTCCCAGCCCTGCTCGCCGACATAGGAGATGCGGAAGGCCGTGACATGCTTGCCGGCAATCTCGATCGGCTTGATCGCGGCGAAGGGGAAGTTTTCCGGATCGAGGCCAGCGGGATCGGCAACGGCCTTCTTCAAGGTTACACGGGCGTTCGGGCCCCAGATACCGATGGTGATGTATTTCTCCGACGTGTCGGTGATGGTGACATCGAGGCCGCGATCCTGGGCGACGCGCTTCATGTAATGGAAGTCGCGCGGGCCGGCGTCGGCGCCGTTGACCAGGCGGCAGCGGTCGGCCATGCGGAAGACGGTAAAGTCGGCGCGCACCATGCCCTCGTCGTCGAGGAAGTGGGTGTAGATGCCCTTGCCGATATTCGCATCACCACCGATCTTCGCGGCGCAGAGCCATTCGAGCAGCTCGACATGGTCAGGACCTTCGATGTCGACCATGTGGAAGTGGCTCAAGTTGACGATGCCGCAATCCTCGCTCATCGCCAGATGTTCGGCATTCGAAACACGCCAGAAGTGTCTGTTGTCCCACTCGTTTTCACGAACCGGAACGCGGTCGCGGTATTTTTCCAGGAGATGCTCGTTGGCGGCGTAGCCATGCGCACGCTCCCAGCCGCCGAGCTCCATGAAATAGCCGCCGAGCTCGACTTCACGCTCATACATCGGCGAGCGCTTGACGCCACGGCCCGAGGCATAGGGCTCGCGGGTGTGCACGGCGGGGAAATAGATCTTCTGGGCGGCCTCGTAGCAGCGGCCCTCGATGAACTTCTCTTCCAGCTGATGCGGATAGAAGCGGGCATAATCGATCGAGGAATGATCGATTTCCGTGCGGCCGTCGGTCATCCAGTCGGCGATCAGCTTGCCGTAACCGGGGCCGTCCTTGACCCAGATGGCGACACAGTACCAGAGGCCGCGCACCTTCTGGCTCTCGCCGCAGGACGGGCCGCCGGCAGCGGAGACCTGGAGGAGACCGTTGAAGCTGTGGCTTTCGTTATAGCCGAGTTCGCCGAGGATCGGGGTGAGCTCCATGGCGCGCTCGAGCGGCTCGAGGATCTGCTCCATGTCGAGATCGCGCTGGGAGGGCGAAAGGCGCGCCTCATGCTTTTCGAGCAACTCGCGCGGATGGCACATGCGCGGATTGTGCTGCTCGTAATACCCCCATTCGATCTGGCCGCCCTCGGTGGTCTTCGGGTCGCCGGTGTCGCGCATATAGGCGGAATTGCCCTGGTCGCGCAGCAGCGGATAGCCGATTTCCTTGCCCGTGCCTTCGAACTCGTTATACGGACCGAAGAAGGTCAGCGGATGGTCGACCGGCATGACGGGCAGGTCCTCGCCGACCATTTCGGCAATCAGGCGACCCCAGAGACCGGCGCAGACGATGACGTGATCGGCCATGATCGTGCCGCGATGGGTGACGACGCCCTTGATGCGGCCGCCCTCGACGATGAGGGACTTGGCCGGCGTATTGCCGAACATCTTGAGCTTGCCGGACTTTTCAGCCGCGTCGACGAGCTTGCCGGCAACGGTCTGGGAGCGCGGGATGACGAGGCCGGCATCCGGATCGAACATGCCGCCCATGACCTGATCTTCCTCGATCAGCGGGAAGAGCTTCTTGATCTCGGCGGGGGAAACATAATGGGCGCGGGTGCCGAAGGCGCGGGCGGACGAGAGCTTGCGCTTGATTTCTTCCATCCAGGTGTCATCGCCGGTGCGGGCGACTTCCAGACCGCCGATGCGGGCGTAGTGACCCATCTTCTCGTAGAAATCGATCGAATACTGGGTGGTCCAGACCGAGAGATAGTCGTGGGAGGTGGTGTAGCAGAAGTCCGACGCATGCGCCGTGGAACCGATATCGGTCGGGATACCCGACTTGTCGATGCCGACGATGTCGTCCCAGCCGCGCTCGATGAGATGATGGGCGATCGACGCGCCGACGATGCCGCCTAGACCGATGATGACGACTTTCGCCTTGGTCGGAAACTCTGCCATAGCCTTGTGAACCCTGATGTCTGGGAGTGGATGATGTGGCCATGATCTTAAGAGCCACGGGATCGCATTTGCAGCCTGTCTGCGACATTCTGCAAGAGACCCACGACCACTGTCCACGCTCTCATCCGCCAGATAGCGGCGACATGGCGGGCAAGGATGTCGCAGCAAGAATGAAAAAGGGCGCCGGCAATGGCCGACGCCCAAAACTTTGCGCCCCCCTGACGCAACTGCGCCATGCCGAGGGGTAGGCGAGACGCCGCTAAAGCCGGATCGTGCCGTTCTCCTCGCCATCCCAGTATCGCACGCTGTCGGCATGCACCTTGATCAGGATGATGCCCGGCGTATCGATCCCCTCGGGAAACCAGCGATCAAGATCCGATGTCCAGTGCGCGTCGAAGACGGCCTTGTCGGCAATCAGGCTGGCGCGCCCCTCGACGGCAACGAAGATGCCGGGCTTGCCGAGCAGGCTGGGCGGCGCAGTGAAGGTCAGCGAGACGGTCGGATCGGCCGTCAGCTCGCGGATCTTGGCGGTGTCGGTATAGGAAAAGAAATAGCTGTCGCCGTCATAGTCGACCTCGCCATTGTTGCTCATCGGCCGGCTGGCGATGGGTCCGAATTCGGATTTCGTCACCATCATGCAGAAGTCGATCTTCTTCATCTTCTTGGCGAGTTCGGGAAGCGTGAGTGTCATGGCAGGATCTCCGGCTGGGGTGTCCGAAACAAGCGCCAGCACAGACATTTGTTCCGACAACGGCGATCGCAGGCGCGACCTCACACCGGGCCGACAGCCCGGTGGATCGCCATCTTGACGCCCATGTTCAGCCTCAGTTGGATCAATCTTTCCCGATAGGCGTTGTTCCATGCTGCCCGAGAAGCCGAAAACGGCCACCCCTCCCCGCGGGCAGCCGAACATGGAAGGAGAATTGCCATGAAGAAACTGCTCACCCTGAGCCTCGCCGCCCTGCCCGTCCTCACCTCGGCCGGCATCACCGCAGCCGCGGACATGACGGTCGCAGCCCCTGCCCCCGTCATCGTGGAGAGCGACCGCGTCGGCGGCGTACGGATCGGTTACCTGGATTGCCAGATCGGCTCCGGCTTCGGTTACGTCCTCGGCTCGGCCAAGACCGCAGACTGCGCCTTCACTTCGGTCATCGACGGCGAGCCGCTCGACACCTATTCCGGTTCGATCAAGAAATTCGGCGTCGACCTGGGCTACACCGCCAAGGGCCGGATCATCTGGGCCGTCTTTGCCCCGACCGCAGGTTACCACAAGGGCTCGCTCGGCGGCCTCTATGGTGGTGCAACGGCGGAAGCAACCGTCGGCGCCGGCGTGGGCGCAAACGTCCTGTTCGGCGGCACCTCCGGCTCGATCCACCTGCAGCCGGTCAGCGTCTCGGGCCAGCTCGGCCTGAACATTGCCGCCACTGGCACCTCGATGACGCTGCAGCCGTCGGCAATCTGATCGATAGCGTCAGCGGATAAACGAAAGGCGCCTCGCGAGGGGCGCCTTTTGCTGTTGCACCCTCAGGCGCTTTCCAACACCCGCTGGCGGATCTGTTCGGCCACAGCGGGATCGACCGGGGTATAGATCATCAGGTTCAGATCGACGCGGCCATCGACGGCGAAGGAGGAAAACTCCAGATCGATGGTGCCGAAGACCGGATGCACCAGCCGCTTCTGCCCCTCCCCCGGCACACTGATCTCGTTGTCGTTCCAGATCCGGCGGAAATCCGCGCTTTTCTCGCAAAGTTCCTCCACCAGGGCACCGATCTGCGACACCGCCCCGGCGCGCGCGGCATCGGCCCGGAAGGCGGCGATGGAGAAGCGGGCGATCGTCTCCCAGTCGTGCTGCTTGGCGCGCACCTCCGGATTGCAGAAGACGAAGCGCAGCATATTGCGCTCGCCAGGCGGCAGCTTGCCGTAATCGGAGAGGACGAGCGTGGCAGCCCTGTTCCAGGCGACAACCTCCCAGGTGGCGGTCTTGATGACGGCAGGACAGGTCTCCAGCCGGTCGATGAAGCGCTGCAACCGCGGGCTGACACCATCGACCGAGGTGTAGCGCGCCTCGGGAGGACGGCCGAGACCCAGCATGAACATGTGCTCCCGCTCGGCCTCGGTCAGCAGCATGGCACGCGCGATGCGGTTCAGCACGTCGGCGGAGGGCGCACCGCCGCGGCCCTGTTCGAGCCAGGTATACCAGGTGGGGCTGATATTGGCGCGCTGCGCCACCTCCTCGCGCCGAAGCCCGGGCGTGCGCCGCCGTCCCGCAAGGCCGAAGGTGGCGGGGTCGAGGCGCGTGCGGCGATCTCTGAGGAAGGTGGCGAGCGTGGTGGTGGCCATGAGGGGGTCGCGATCCGGGAAGCAATTATACCATGATAAAGTCACTACTTTAACAGGATAACAGATCTGCCATTGCTTGTCGCGACACAACTGCAAAGGACAAGCACATGCGTATTTTCGTCACCGGCGCGACCGGCTTCATCGGCACGGCCGTGATCCCCGAACTCCAGGCCGCCGGCCATCAGGTTATCGGCCTCACCCGTTCTGCCGAGGGCGCCAACAAACTCAGAGCCCGAGGGGTCGAAGTGCATCACGGCACGCTCGAGGACCCCGAGACCCTGACCCGCGGCGCGGAAAAGGCCGATGCCGTCATCCACCTCGCCTTCGACCATGACTTCTCGGATTTCCCGGGCAATTGCCGAAAGGACGCGGCAGCGATCGCGGCGCTCGGCGCAGCGCTCAAGGGGTCGGACCGCCCGCTTCTGATCAGCTCGGCCGTGGGAATGGGCACCCCTGCCCCCGGCGAGATGGCACGTGAGGATGTGCTGAACCTCGAGCAGCGCAACCCGCGCACGGCCTCCGAGCGCGCCGGACAGGATCTGCTCCATGAGGGCATCAACGTCACGGCGATCCGCCTGTCGCAGATTCATGACACGCGGCGCCAGGGTCTTGTCAGCTACCTGATCGACATCGCCCGCGCCAAGGGCGAGGCCGTCTATGTCGGCGACGGAGAGACCCGCTGGTCGGCCTGCCATATCGACGATGCCGCCCGCCTCTATCGCCTGGCGGCGGAAAAGGCGACGCCCGGCGCGCGCTACAATGCGGTGGATGAAGAAGGCATCCGCATCCGGGACATCACCCAAGCGATCGGCGAGAGCCTCACCCTGCCGGTGAGATCCATCGCGGCCGCTGCGGCCGGCGAAGAACTCGGGGCGATGGCGCATTTCGCTGTTCTCGACATGAAGGCATCATCGGCATGGACGCGCGCCGAGCTGGGCTGGACCCCGTCGGGTCCCTCGCTGCTCGACGACCTCGCGGCCATGCGCCACGGCTGACCCCTCATGCGGCGCTTACGTGCCGCAGAAGGTCCGCGTGACCCGCTGATCCGGCGTCGGCGGGACACGCAGATCCGCCGTCTCCGGATCCTCGACATACGGCGTGGCAAGCGCGTCCACGAGACGATGGAAGAAGGAATAGTCGCCGTAGATCGCTGCGGCGATGGCCTCTTCGATCCTGTGGTTGCGGGCGATCAGTGCCGGGTTGACCGCTTCCATTGCAGCCTGCCGCTCGGCAGGTGTCCGGTCGTCGGCGATCCGGGCACGCCAGCGGGTGAGCCAGTCTGAGAGACCGGGCGGCGGCACCTGAAAAAGATCGATCAGTGTCTCGACCGCAGCCCCGCCGGCAACCTTGGAGAGGGTGCGGAAGGTCAGCGTGAAATCCGCCTCGCCCTGATGCATGAGCTCCAGGAAGTCGCTCACCAGCTGCCGGTCGTCAGCGCCCTCCCCGTCGACGCCAAGCTTGGCCTTGAAGAGATCGAGCCATGCCTCCTGGAAGACATCGCCAAAGGACTTCAGCACGCCGTTTGCCGCCTCGACCGCCTTCTCTTCCTCCGCATCGAGGAGCGGCAGAAGGCATTCGGCCAGCCGCGCGATGTTCCACTGGCCGATGCCGGGCTGGTTGGCATAGGCATAGCGGCCTCGCTGGTCGATCGAGGAGAACACCTTGCGCGGGTCGTATTCGTCGAGAAAGGCGCAAGGGCCGAAATCGATCGTCTCGCCCGATACCGCCATGTTGTCGGTGTTCATCACCCCATGGATGAAGCCGATGGAGAGCCAGCGGGCAATCAGTTTCGCCTGGCTTTCCGCGATCATGGTCAACATGGCGAGGTAGGGATTTTCGGCGTCGCGGGCTTCGGGATAGTGCCGCTCGATCACGTGGTCGGCGAGCCTCTTGATGGCCTCTTCATCCCCTTGCGCGGCGAAAAACTGGAAGGTGCCAACGCGGATATGGCTGGCGGCAACCCGGGTAAAGACGGCGCCTGGAAGCATGGTCTCCCGCACCACCTGTTCGCCGGTCGAGACGGCGGCAAGCGCCCGGGTTGCGGGCACACCGAGCGCCGCAAAGGCCTCCGACACGATGTATTCGCGAAGGACCGGCCCGAGTGCCGCCATGCCGTCGCCATTGCGCGAAAAGGCCGTCGGTCCCGATCCCTTCAGCTGGATGTCGCGACGCCGGCCTTCGCGGTCGATGACTTCGCCGAGCAGCAGGGCGCGCCCGTCGCCGAGCTGCGGATTGAAATGGCCGAATTGATGGCCGGCATAGGCCTGCGCCAGCGGCTCGGCACCGACGGGGATGACCTGGCCGGTCAGAACCTGAGCCAGCCGCGTCTCGTCCACCCCGTCCAAGGCAAGCCCAAGCGCATCGGCCAGCGCATGATTGAAGCGGATGAGCTTCGGCGCGCGGGCGGTAGCGGGTCTCGCCGGCCGGTGAAAGGTCTGCGGCAGGCGGGCATAGCTGTTGTCGAAGTGAAACAATGGGAACTCCCTGTGCGGCAAAAAGGCCGGACATCTGCGTGGCTCGACCCCAGATATGGGATCACGGCGTCATGAGACAAGCCGAACCGCCCCGCGAGCCCAAGGGTTCCAGCACCGATCACGCCCTATCGTTCGCTTGCGAGGGGCACGGCGGGAAGCAGAGGCGCATCCAGTCCGGCAAAGGGATCTGCCCAGGCCGGAATACCGGCAATCCGCCGGTACCACGCGTCGACGGCGGGATAATCGGCAAGCGGCAGGCCCGCCACATCATTATAGGGCAGGAAGCTCGCCATGCGAAAATCGGCATAGGAAAGACCGCTGTCGAGCAGGAAGAGACGCGACGTCAGTTCGGCCTCCAGGATGCCGGCCGCCTGGTGAAAGGTGTCGATCCCCTCCTCGACCTTGGCGTGATCGACAGGTCCGATGCCGTAACGCTGCTTCGTTCCGAATTCGAAATGCACCATGTCGCAGGCCATGACGAAATTTGCCTTGCCCCAACTCAGCCAGCGGATCATGTCGGGCTCATCCTCGCCCGTACGCCAGAAATCGGTGCCGGACAGCCGCGACAGCCGGCAGGCGATGGCATCCGCCTCCCACAGACTGCGGCGTCCCTCCTCTTCGAGGATCGGGATCGACAGGCTGGGGTTGAGCTTTCTGTAAATCTCCGCCTGCCCCGGTGCAAAAGGCGCCGCGAAGACGAACTCGACCGGCGAACCGAGATGACGGGCAACGGCGACGGCAAGCCTGGGATTAGGATTGCGGCTGTAATGCAGTTTCATATCATCCTCCCGGTTCCTGCAAACGCGACAAGACATGCCGCGTCACATCCATGCGCAGGAAGCCACGGAAGTCGCTTGCGGTCCAGCCCTGTCGTTTCTCCCGGATTTGGCTGTTGCTCAAGACCTTGCGCACCGTGCCGTTCCCTTGCAGGAGAACGGCCAGACGCGATACGATCAGCATCAGACCCGGAAAGCCCAAGAGGCCTGACCGGCCAACACCCGCGAGACATCACCATGCGCCCCGCCCGACACCTGATCGCCCTCCTTCTTCTTCCGCTTGCATTGCTCTCCGCATGTACGACGACGGACGATGCCAACCGCGCATTGCAGTCCCGCTGGATCGGCCAGCCGGTGGAGCAATTCTTCGCCGCCTATGGCCCACCGATCAGCGAATATCCGCTCTCTTCGGGCAAGATCTACACCTGGCGCGGCGGCGACAAGACACGCTACATCCCGCCAACCTATTCCACTCCGGAGCCGGCCCGCACGGTGGTCCGCACCGAAACCCGTCAGGACGGCTCCGGCAAGACGGTGGTGACCGAGACCCGGGTGGTCACCCGCGACCCCTTCTGGGAACCAGAGATGATCAGCCCGCCGCAATACCAGCAGCTCTTCTGCGAACTGCAGATCAACACCGACAAACAAGGGGTGATCGCCTCCATTCGCGCGAGCAACGACACCGATGGCGACGGCTTCAGCCTGTCGCGATGCGCGGAAGTTCTGGGGGTGAAGAAGTGACGGCATGTGACCAGAGCAGGCGGCAACAGGATGGCGTCGCTGTCCTCTCTACGCCACGCCCTGCCGCTGATGCCATCGCCCACCCCCGGTATTCGACGTAGGTTCGGATCATCCTTTGTCGTGGACATCCGCAGACGGGTTACGCTAGGCTTAGCGATGGTTTAAGGGACGACTGGCGGGACCGAAATCCGGCCGCCTTGAGTCGACCAATTAGAGGGACGAAAAAGACATGTTGAAGCGCCTTTCACTCACCGCCGCCGTGTTTTCGCTGGCAGCAGCCCCCGCCTTTGCGCATCTTGATCCTGCAGCCCATGGCTCGCTGATGGCCGGGATCTCGCATCCGCTCTTCGGCGCAGACCACATCCTGGCCATGGTCGCCGTAGGTGTCTGGGCAAGCCAGATCGGTGGCCGGGCGCTGTGGGCCGTTCCGGCCGCCTTCGTGTCGATGATGGCCGTCGGCTTCGGCCTCGCTGTTGCGGGCGTTGCCCTGCCCTTCGTTGAGCCGGCGATCCTTGCCTCTGTGATCGGTCTTGGCCTGCTGGTCGCCGCTGCCGTCCGCCTGCCGGTCGCAGCCTCGGCGGCTGTCGTTGGCCTGTTCGCCCTCTTCCATGGCCATGCCCATGGTGGTGAACTCGGTGCCGCAGGCGCGCTGTCCTTCGGCCTCGGCTTCCTGGTCGCCACCGCTGCCCTGCACGGCGCCGGCATCGCCCTTGGCCTTGGCGTCAGCCGCCTCGGCCCGGCCATCGCCCGCATGTTGGGCCTCGCCACCGTCGTCGGTGGCGCCGCACTCGCCTTCGGCTGATCGAGTTTCAGTCAATCTTCGAACGGCGGCTCTCGGGCCGCCGTTTTTGTGTGTTTTGACTATACAGGTCGCCGGGAATGCCACTCATACCGGCGGATCTGTCACGAAGGGCATGATATCAACACCGTCGCCAGGGAAGACGGTGATATGCGGATGGTCTTCAAAGAGACGGGCCGCAGCCTCCGCACTCTCGGCCTCGACGATCAGGTAACCACAGATTGGATTGGATGCCGAAACGATGCCCTCCCGCGTGATGCGCGTCGTTTTCCCCACCATGCCGCCGCGATTGAGGATATGCGCGGCATTTCGCTCCTCCCATGCGATCCATTGGGGGATGCCCTTGGCGTCGATGGCGTCCTGCTCGGCCTGGGAAAGACTGCGAAAGCGCGCAAAATCCTCGTGCTTCATCGTGTAGACGGCGAGAAATTTCGGCATGCTGGCGCCTCCGGTCCAAGTGTTACGGACCGAAGGCTACTGCTTTGGACGCTCGAAGTCACCCGAGGCGCTCAGCCGCGACCGCGATAGGTCGCCACCCCCTGCTCCGGCAGCCACACGCCCTTGGGCGCCTCGCCGGTCTGCCAGAAGACGTCGATCGGGATACCGCCACGCGGATACCAGTAGGCGCCGATCCGGAGCCATTTCGGATCGAGGAGGTCTATGATGCGCTTGGCGATATAGACCGAGCAGTCCTCGTGGAAGGCGCCGTGATTGCGGAAGGCAAACAGGAACAGCTTCAGAGACTTTGATTCCACCAGCCAGTCGCCAGGAATGTAATCGATCACGATATGGGCGAAGTCCGGCTGGCCGGTCATCGGGCAGAGCGAGGTGAATTCGGGGGCGGTGAAGCGCACCACGTAATCGGTGCCGGCATTGCCGTTTGGCACGCGCTCCAGGACGGCAGATTCCGGGCTGGTGGGAGCCTCCACGCTCTGGCCGAGCTGGGTCAGCCCCGACGTATCGGTCTTGCTCATGATTCAATCCTCTTCGTTCAACGTCCGAGTTCGACGCCGGCGCCGTGCGCTATTTCGTTTTCGGGCTCGACATGGATGGTGACGCGTGTGCCGGGTACTGCCTTGTGCACGGCCATTTCCAGCCGGTCGCAGATCACATGCGCATCCCGCACGGTCATCTTGGCGGGCACCACCAGGTCAAAGGCGACGAAAGTGGCGGCGCCTGCCCGGCGCGAGCGCAGATAATGCACGCCGAGCGAGCCTTGCGAATTCTCCTTGATCGCCGCACGGATCGCCTCGGCTTCTTGCGGCGACACCGCCACATCCATCAATCCGGCAACCGACTGCGCAATCACCTTCCAGCCCTGCCAGATGATGTTGAGCGCAACGAGGATGGCGAGGATCGGGTCAAGGATGGCGTAACCGGTCGCCAGCACCAGAAGAAGGCCAATGATCACGCCGGCGGAGGTCACGACATCGGACAGGATGTGCTGTCCATCCGCCGACAGAGCGGGCGAGCGATGGCTGCGCCCGACGCGGATCAGGAGCGTCGCCCAGGCAGCATTGATGACAGCAGCAAGTCCGTTGATTGCCAGGCCGAGGAATGGCGCCTCCGGCAAAGTCGGGTTCTGCAGGGCAGGCACCGCCTCACGGATGATCAGCAAGGCGGCGACCACGATCAGCACGCCCTCAAGAACGGCCGAGAGATATTCGGCCTTATGGTGGCCATAGGGGTGATCGTCATCGGCCGGCTTCTGCGCATAACGAATGACGAAATAGGCGATGAAGGCGGCAATCACATTGACGGTCGATTCCAACCCGTCGGAGAGCAGCGCGACCGAGCCGGTGACCCACCAGGCAAGCAGTTTCAGGCCCATCACACCGAAGGCAAGCGGAATACCCCAGAAGGCGATCCGCCGCACCAGATTGTTGTCCTCAGCCCCCATGGCCTTCTTCCCTGCAGATGCGAGTGAATTGCAGCAGCAATTCCAAAAACGACAAAACCGCCCGGCAAAGCGGGCGGTTCGTTTGAATGTCGGCAGTGTAATGGCGAAGGGTTAAGGCGAGGTCAAGGCGGAAGATGGGGTGTGCACAGGGCCTAGATCTTGCAAGCCATAACGCAGCGCGTTATATTTCTGTATGATCCAGAGTTTCGCAGATGTCGAGACGGAGCGCATCTGGTCCGGTCAGCGAAGCCGCAAACTTCCGCCGGACATACAGGCCGGCGCGCTTAGGAAGCTGCGTCTGATCAACAATGCCCGCAGCCTCCAGGATCTTCGCGTGCCGCCTGGTAACCGACTGGAGGCCTTGAAAGGCAACCGGGCCGGCCAGTACAGCATACGGATCAACGAACAGTGGCGGATATGTTTCAACTGGCAAGATGGAGGACCGAGCAATGTCGGGATCGTCGACTACCATGACTGACCTGCTGCCCAATCCGCATCCGGGCGACATCCTGCTTGAGGATTTCCTGAAGCCCATGGGACTGAGCCAGAATGCTTTGGCGCGGGCGGTCAATGTCCCGCCCCGCAGGATCAATGAGATCGTGCTCGGCAAGCGGTCTCTGACAGCCGATACCGATCTGCGTCTCTCACGCTATTTCGGCGTGTCGGAGGGCTTTTTTCTCGGCCTGCAGGCTGATTACGATCTGATGCAGCGGCGGCGGGAGATTGAGGACGAGTTGAAGCGGATTGAGCCACGGGCTGCTTGAAGAACATCATTCGAGCCGATCGCTCACCGATACCGCAGCATCAGGAGCGTGTTCTAAAGACTTCGGGGCGCCTAAGCGCCCCGCCCATCAACCTCAAGCCGCCTTCACCTTCTTCCGCTTCGCGAGCTTCTCCACGACATTCTCGATCATGCGCATGCCGGCGTCGCCACCGAGTGTCATGATCGATTCCGGGTGGAACTGGACGGCGGCGACCGGTTCTCGTGTGTGTTCGATGCCCATGATCGTACCGTCCTCGCTTTCCGCCGTGATCATGAAATCACGATGCAGCGTCGAGGGATCGGCGAAGATCGAATGGTAACGGCCAACCGTGACTTCGTGCCCCAGACCGTCGAAAACGAGGCCGGGTTCGAGCACGCGGATGCGTGACGGCTTGCCATGCATCGGGATTGCCAGCTGGCGCAGCTCGCCGCCATAGGCTTCGGCCAGCGCCTGCAGGCCAAGGCAGACGCCGAAGATCGGCAGCTCTCGGGCGCGCGCCTTCTTGATCGTCGCCTTGCAGTCGAAATCCGTCGGCGACCCCGGACCGGGCGAGAGCACGACGAGATCCGGGTTCAGCCGGTCAAAAATCTCCTCCGGCACCGGCGTCCGAACCGTGTTTACGGTCGCCCCCGTCTGACGGAAATAATTGGCGAGCGTGTGGACGAAACTATCCTCATGATCGACGAGCAGGATGTTCACGCCCTCGCCCACCCGCGCCACGCCGCGCTTGGACTTCGGGTCAGACTTGGCGTCGCGGATGGCGGCGATCATGGCGGAGGCCTTCAGTTCGGTTTCGGCTTCTTCTTCGTGCGGGTCGCTGTCGTTGAGCAGCGTGGCACCGGCGCGGACTTCGGCAATGCCGTCCTTGATGCGCACGGTTCTAAGCGTCAGGCCCGTATTCATGTCGCCGTTGAAGCCGACCATGCCGATCGCGCCACCATACCAGGCGCGTGGGCTCTTCTCATGCTTTTCGATGAAGCGCATGGCCCACAGCTTCGGCGCACCGGTGACCGTGACGGCCCAGGCATGGGACAGGAAGCCGTCGAACGCGTCCATGCCGTCGCGCAGCCGCCCCTCGATATGGTCCACCGTGTGGATAAGACGCGAATACATCTCGATCTGACGGCGGCCGATGACCTTGACCGAGCCAGGCTCGCAGACACGCGACTTGTCGTTGCGGTCGACGTCGGAGCACATGGTGAGCTCGCTCTCGTCCTTCTTGGAGTTGAGGAGCTTCAGGATCTGGGCAGAATCCTCGATCGGGTCCGCACCGCGCTTGATGGTCCCTGAGATCGGGCAGGTCTCGATACGACGGCCGTTGACCCGTACGAACATTTCCGGCGAGGCACCGACGAGATATTCCTGGTTCCCGAGATTGATGAAGAAGGAATACGGCGACGGGTTGATTTCCTTCAGCCGCTTGGAGATCTGCGACGGCTTCGAGTCACAGCGCTCCATGAACTTCTGCCCCGGCACGACCTCGAACAGGTCACCCTTGCGGAAGCTCTCCTTCGCCTTGACGACGAGTTCGGCATATTCACCCGGACGGTGATCGCCGCGCGGCGGGATCGTGTCGGTGTGCTTGAACGGCTCCGGCGCGATCTCCTCCGACTGGCCGATGGTGGTCACCTCGCCCTTGGTGAAATCGTAGCGGTCGATCCAGGCCTTGGCGGAATAATGGTCGACGACGAGGATCTCGTCCGGCAGGAACAGCACCATGTCCCGCTGGTCGTCGGGACGGGTAAGCGTCAGGTCGATCGCATCGAACTGGAAGGCGAGATCGTAACCAAAGGCGCCGAACAGGCCGATCGCCGAGTCTTCTTCTGAATAAAAGAGCGCGGTGATAGCGCGCAGCACGGTGAAGACCGTCGGCATCTTCGAGCGCTCTTCCTCGGTGAAGACGCGCGACGGCAGCTTCACATCGAGGTCGAGGCGGGTTGCCGTGCACTCACCCAGCGCAAGATCTTCGACGGTGGCGAGCGCCTCGGCGATCATGGTGAGCAGTGCTTCGCCGCGGCCGTTATAGGCCTCGATCCAGACCTTTCGACCGAAGGAGGAGATGCCAAGCGGCGGATCGACGATCGCCGTATCCCATCGGGTATAGCGGCCCGGATATTCGTAATTGGACGAAAAGACGGCGCCACGGCGTTCATCGAGCTTGTCGACATAGGTGGAGATCGCGTCGCCATAGGGCGTCGGCCGGCGCCTGCGCGTGACGGTCACACCACCGCGTGTCTGGTAGGCTTCCGATCCGTCTTCCTGCAAAATCGTCGACATGTCAGTCCTTTTCCGTTCTTCGAGGCCCTCTCCCGGCGCCTTGAATACAAAAAAGCCGCCTCAGGAGATTTTCCGGGCGGCTTTGGGATCAATCGTCTCAAGACATGACTGGTCAAGGCCGCGTTAGCGTGCCCACCACCAAGCAAAGGTCTTCGATACGATCTTCATGGCGACAGGAATACCGTGGAGCCCGCGCCTTAGCAAGGGCGTTTTGCGGTGCTCGTATCATGAACTTTTCGGCGGCTCGCGCCTTATCGACCCGGTGGCTGGGGAGACGGAGACGAGATGACGAAGACCAAACTGCCGGCCCGGTTCGCCCTGCTGCCCACATTGCTTTGCGCCTTGCCGATCGCAACGGGGGTGACGCTTCCCGCCCGCGGCCCGCAACCGGCCCCTCGCCCCGAAGCGGCGGCCCCGGCCCCAGACTCCGGCGCGGACGCGGCAAGCGACGAGGCCAAACCCGCTGACAAGGCGGCGGTGCCGACACCGGATCCCAAGCCCGTACCGCCTGTGGCAGACGAGACGAAGGGCGACGGCAAAACGCAGGCCCCGGAGAAAACCAGGGACGAAACGCCCGAAGCCGACAATCCGGACGAGACGCCGGGCACTGAGAAGACGGAAGGCACGGGCACATCCGAGCCGGAGCCGGAGGATAAGGCTGAACCTGCAGACCCGCCGCCAGCAGCCGAAGACCCGAAGGCGCTGGCCGCCTGCCTGGCCGATCTTCGGGCGATCGGTGCCCGTTTCGAACCCGCCTCCCCCATCGACGACGACGGCGGCTGCGGTATCGCAGCGCCGGTCACGCTCACGAAGATCCTGCCCGATGTGGCGCTCGAGCCGGAGGCGACGCTTCGCTGCGAAACGGCGCTGCAGCTTGCGAGAATGACCCGCGACATGCTGAAGCCCGCAGCCGAAGTCGCCTTCCCCGACAAGCCGAAGCTCACCGGCATCCGCCAGGCATCCGGCTATGTCTGCCGTAACCGCAACAGCGCCGAAAACGGCAAGGTCTCCGAACACGCCTATGGCAATGCGATCGACATCGCGGCATTGCGTTTTGGAGAGACGGAAGAGCCGGTGATGATCGCAAAACAGGATGACGGCACGGCAGAAGCCGCCTTCCAGCGCGCCTTCAACGCCATCGCCTGCCTCTACTTCGCCACGGTGCTTTCACCCGGCAGCGACCCGACACACCAGGATCACATGCATCTCGACGTGATCAAGCGGAAGAGCGGGTACCGGTATTGCCGGTGAGGCGGAAGGGGAAAGGCGGCGCCGCGATGGGACGCCGCCAACGGTTTTGGATTATGCGGTTTGCTCAGAACTTCTGCGAGATCGCGACCTTGAAGTAGCGACCAGCTTCCGAATAGAGGTCCGACGCGTTGTTCACATTCTTCACTTCTAGCGCGTCGAAATACTTCTTGTCGAAAAGGTTATAGACACCGGCTTGAACGCGGAGGCCCTTCATCTGTTCGGGTTCCCACCAACCGGTTAGGTTCACCACGCCATATCCCGCAGGCTTTGTTAACGCGGCAGAATCCTCCGAAACGGCACGGGCCGCAACGAGGCTCAGATCCGTGCCCCAAGTCTCCTGTTGGTAACCGAGCCCAACGATCGCCTTCAGCGGCGGCACTGATGCCAGGAGTTCGTCGCTATCGAGATCCGTTCCTCGTGCGTAAGCGAGCGTTCCGTGAAGATTGAAGCCATTTGCAAATGTTTTGTGCGCTTCCAGCTCAACGCCACTGATCCGGACGTTGTCGCGGTTGATGAACTCGTAGGTCCCTAGGAAATAGCCGGGTGTAGCGATGATGTCCGACGTGTCGATGAAATTTTTGTAGCGTGTGCTGAAGGCGCTGATGCGTCCGCCGAAATCTTCATCGCCGAGGTTGGCGCCGACATCGAAGCCCCAGCTGGTTTCCGGCTTGAGGTCGGGATTCCCGATGGATCGATAAAGCGGTGCGTTGTCGTAGTCGACATACAACTGGTAGGCGTTCGGCGACTTAAACGCCGTCACGAACTGAGCGTAGAGCTCCACATCGGGCTGGACCTGCCAAGCGGCGCGAAGCTTCGGCGATAGCCGGGTGCCACTCTGCCCTTCAGGCATGTCACCCTCGAAGGTATCGGTGGACTGCGGATCTTCCTTGTACCAGTCGAATCGTAGACCAGGCGTGACCGAAATCGCACTGTCACCACGCGAGATCTTGTCTTCTGCGAACATACCGAAGCGATAAGAATTGACGTCGGGCGAATAGGACTGGTTCGTGTGGTAATAGGCGCAACTCGGGACGTAGCTCACCGAGCAACTGTCGACACCGGACAGATAGTAGCTGCTCTGGGTGAACCGGAAGTCGGCTCCGATAGTCAGTTGATGATTGAGCGCACCGGTCGCAAAATGCGAATTGGCATAACCGGAAAAGCCAATGTCCCGCTGCTCGCTTTCCATAAGCCGGTCATAATCACCAATAGGGGCAATGAGCCGGTAGGACTCCTGCCCTTCCGTGCGTGCGGAACGCTGCCAGTAGAGGGTGGCCGCGGCCCTGTCAAACAAGCTATCGGCACCAATTGCCTCATATTCGTAATCCAGCGACAGGCGATCCCGGTCCTTCTCCTGGACGAGGTCGTAATCACCTGCCTGGTAAGTCGTGCCATAGGAGCCGGACGACATGTAGTCCTTGCGGCTGTTATAGCCGTAATGCTCTGCCGTCAGGCCGACGCGGTGGCCACCTTCCAGATCTTGACGGATCTTGAAGAGAAAATTCCGCTGGTTGTAATCCATGGGATCAGCTTCAGTGCGGGTGATACCCGTCCCGCCAACTTCGCCCTTGGTATCACTCTCCTGACCCTTCTTGTACGAAGACTGGAACATGACCGAGGTGTTTTCGATCTTTTTGGCGACCGCGCCGGAGGCTGTCAGGGAATTGTCCGACCCGTCATAACCCAGCTTCGCCATACCTCCGAAGCTAGCGCCATCGGTGAGCAGGTCTTCTGGCTCAAGCGTGTTCAACAGAAGAGCACCGCCGAGAGCACCGGAGCCGGCGCGACTGGAGTCGGCGCTGTGCAACACGTCGACCGACGACAGGGAAGTGAAATCGTAGGTATCGGCACCGCCGCCATAATTGTAAACGGTGTCGAAGAAATATGGCACGGGTATACCGTCGATTGTCGTCAACACGCGGTCTGCCTCGAGACCGCGAATGTTGACACTCTTTGACTGGCGAACATAGGTGACGCTCGGCTCGACTGTGTTCCCGAGGTCGTCAAGGTCGTCCACCTGCTTCTGCTGCAGCGTAGCACCATCCGTCCGCGTGGCCAGCGGCGTATCCGCAACCGATCCGGCCGGCACCCGCTTCCCCTTCACCACGATCGTCTGCAATTGCGTTTCGCCGTCGGCCGTTGTGGTCGCCGTGCTGGCGTCCTGGGCCTGAGCGGGGAGGATGGCGGAGACGGCCACCAGTGCGGTGCATGCGAGCAAAAGGGGGCGGAGAGGCCGGGAGCCCATGCGGATGTCCTTTCGAGAGGCCAGCAGATAACGGTCCCGCACCCCGTGTCTGCGGGGGCAGGCTGGCCGAATGTGATTGCGTTAAAACCTTTGGCGGCGTCTGAATTTTCGCCGCAATCACGCCCTATAAAACATGAATATGAGAGTCAACATATAAAACATGATTCTTTTGATCATGCTTTGTGATCACCGTCACCGTGACGAAAATATCACGCGATGGCGATAGGTATTGGGACTTAGAACAGCCCTTCGATCGCGCCGGAGCGGTCGAGGCGGATCTTCTCCGAGGACGGAACGCGTGGCAGGCCCGGCATGGTCATGATCTCGCCGGTGATGGCGACGACGAAGCCGGCGCCTGCGGAAAGGCGCACCTCGCGGACATGCACAGTGTGGCCCTCCGGCGCCCCTCTGAGCGTGGGGTCGGTGGAGAAGGAATACTGCGTCTTCGCCATGCAGACCGGGAGATGGCCATAACCCTGGCGTTCCCATTCGAGGAGCTGGTCCCGCACGGCCTTTTCTGCCGTCACCTCCCCTGCCCGGTAGATCTCGGCAGCGACGCGCTCGATCTTGGAAAAGAGCGGCATGGCATCGGGATAGAGCGGACGGAACTCGGAGGGGGTATCGGCAAGCCTGACCACCGCCTCGGCGAGTTCGGTGATCCCCGCCGAGCCATCGGCCCAATGGCGGCAGAGCACGGCCTCCGCCCCCAGTCCTCTGGCCACCGCATCGACGGCTGAAACTTCAGCCTCGGTGTCCGTGGTGAAATGGTTGATGGCAACGACCGCCGGCACGCCGAACTTGGCGAGGTTTTCGAGATGCCGGGCAAGATTGACGGCACCCCGCTCGACGGCGGCCACATCCTCGTGGGAGAGATCCTCCTTGGCCACACCGCCATTCATCTTGAGCGCCCGGACCGTTGCGACGATCACGACGGCCGAGGGCGCAAGCCCGGCCTTGCGGCATTTGATGTCGAAGAATTTCTCAGCCCCCAGATCAGCCCCGAAGCCCGCTTCCGTCACCACGTAATCGCCGAGCTTCAGCGCCGTCTTCGTCGCCACGACCGAATTGCAACCATGGGCAATGTTGGCGAAGGGGCCGCCATGCACCAGCGCTGGATTGTTTTCGAGCGTCTGCACGAGGTTCGGCTGCATCGCCTCCTTGAGCAGCACGGCCATGGCACCGTCGGCATTGAGGTCGCGGGCATAGACAGGGCTCTTGTCGCGACGATAGCCGATGATGATGGCGCCGAGGCGCCTTTCGAGGTCTTCGAGATCGGTGGCTAGGCAGAGGATCGCCATGACCTCCGAAGCCACCGTAATGTCAAAGCCCGCTTCGCGCGGAAAACCGTTGGAGGCGCCGCCGAGCGAGGTCACGATCTGGCGCAGCGCCCGGTCGTTCATGTCCATCACCCGCCGCCAGGTAATGCGGCGCGTGTCGATGTTAAGCTCGTTGCCCCAGTAGATGTGGTTGTCGATCAGCGCCGAAAGCAGGTTATGGGCCGAGGTGATGGCATGGAAATCGCCGGTGAAATGAAGATTGATGTCCTCCATCGGCACGACCTGCGCATGACCGCCGCCAGCGGCCCCGCCCTTTACCCCGAAGCACGGCCCGAGCGAGGGTTCGCGAATGCAGATGACGGCCTTTTTGCCGATCCGGTTGAGGCCGTCACCCAGACCGACGGTCGTCGTCGTTTTGCCCTCGCCTGCCGGTGTCGGATTGATCGCGGTTACCAGGATCAGCTTGCCATCGGAGCGGTCGGCAAGCCCCTTGATGAAGCTGGCCGAGATCTTCGCCTTGTCGTGACCGTAGGGGATCAGGCTTTCGGAGGGAATGCCGAGCTTGCAGCCGATCTCCTGGATGGGCCGCTTGGACGCCGCGCGGGCGATATCGATGTCGGATGCCACGGTCATGTTTCCCCCTGTCTTCTGTTGGCCGGAGGATCGGACGGCGCGGCTTGGCTTGCAAGCCGGTGACAGGACTTTTTTCACAGCGAAGTGAAGCGGCCTGAGAGGGACATGACACCCTCTCCTCGAGGGGAGGGTCGGAGCGCAGCTTCGGGGTGGGGTGGCGGCAGCTACGCTCGCCCAGCAACGTGGGCCTAACTCGCGGCGTTGTTCACCCCCACCCGCCGCGTTGCGGCGACCTCCCCCCTCAAGGGGGAGGTGGGTGCTCACCCTTCCCCGATCGCAATCAGGCTGGCATTGCCGCCGGCGGCGGCCGTGTTGACCGAGATCACCTGCTCCAGTGCAAAGCGGCTGAGGTAAGCCGGGCCGCCCGCCTTGAAGCCGGTGCCGGACATGCCGGAGCCACCGAAAGGCTGGGTGCCGACGACGGCGCCGATCATGTTGCGGTTGACGTAGATGTTCCCGGTGTCGAGCGCTTCGGTAACGGTGCGGATCGTCGCCTCGATGCGGCTGTGTACGCCAAGCGTCAACCCGTAGCCGGTGGCAGCGATCGAGTTGATCACCTGATCGAGCGCCTTCGCCTTCCAGCGCACGACATGCAGGACCGGTCCGAAGATTTCCTTGGTCAGCGCCTCGGGACGGTCGAGCTCGATGATATGCGGAGCAAAGAAGTTGCCGGTCGCGGGCATCTGGCCGGCATAACGCAGTTTCTGGGTCCGCTTCATCTCGGCGACATGGCCCTCCAGCATCGCCTTCTGCTTCTCATCGATGACGGGGCCGATATCGGTGGTGATCTCCAGCGGATTGCCGAGGTTCAACTCGCGGGCCGCCCCTTCGATCATCTCCAACATGCCGTCGGCGATGTCCTCCTGCAGATAAAGAATGCGGAGCGCCGAGCAGCGCTGGCCGGCCGAGCGGAAGGCGGACATGACGACATCGTCGGCCACCTGTTCTGCAAGCGCGGTCGCATCGACGATCATGGCATTCATGCCGCCGGTCTCGGCAATCAGCGGCACGATCGGACCGTTCTTGGCGGCAAGCGTCCGGTTGATCGCCTGCGCGGTCGCGGTCGAGCCGGTGAAGGCAATGCCGGCAAGCTGCGGATGAGCGGCGATCGCCGCACCCACGTCGCCGGCGCCCGGCAGCAGCATCAGCACGTCTTCGGGCACACCCGCCTTGTAGAAGAGCTTGACTGCTTCGAAGGCGATAAGCGGCGTCTGCGGTGCCGGCTTGGCGATGACGGCATTACCGGCGACGAGTGCTGCCGAGACCTGGCCGAGGAAGATCGCCAGCGGGAAGTTCCAGGGCGAGATGCAGGCAAAGACGCCGCGACCGCGCCAGGACAGGCGGTTGAGCTCGCCGGTCGGGCCGGGCATGACCTCGGCCTCACCGAACTGTTTGCGCGCCTGAACGGCATAGTAACGGCAGAAATCGACGGCCTCGCGGATTTCGGCAACGCCGTCATCCAGCGTCTTGCCGGCTTCAAGCGCGAGCAGGGTCAGGAGACGGTCGCGATCGGCTTCCAGAAGGTCAGCGAGCTTCTCCAGCGTTACCGCACGCTCCTCGACGGAGACGCGTGACCAGCGGGCAAAGCCCTGGCGTCCCGCGGCAAAGGCGCGGTCGACATCAGCCGGGGTCGCGTTGCGCACGGTGCCGACCTTGTGGGCGCGGTCGGCCGGCGACAGCACGGCCTCGTCGCTCGTCGCACCCGTTGCCCCCGGCACCAGCGGACGGGCAGCGATCTCGCCGAGCGGCTGGGAGATGCGCACCATCAGCCGGTCCAAATTGTCGCGATGCCCGAATTCGAAGCCGGCGCTGTTCTTGCGGTCGCCGTAGAGGCCAAGCGGCATCGGGATCTGGCTGTGGCGGGCGCTCTGGCCATTGCCGATGCCGAGCTTTTCGGTGGGGCGCTCAAGCAGCGCCTTGACCGGGATGTTCTTGTCACCGGCGACGGCGACGAAAGAGGAGTTCGCGCCGTTTTCGAGCAGGCGGCGGACGAGATAGGCAAGGAGATCGCGGTAGCCGCCGACGGGCGCATAAATGCGGCAGGCGATGCGGTCATTGCCCGACAGCAGCGTATCGTAGAGCGCTTCGCCCATGCCATGCAGGCGCTGGAATTCGAAGCCGGAGCGATCGGCACCGGCAAGCTCGATGATCGTCGAGACGGTGAGGGCATTGTGGGTGGCAAACTGCGGGAAGATGCGGGCCCGCTTTTCCATGAGCTTGGCCGCGCAGTGCAGGTAGGAAAGGTCGGTTGCCGGCTTGCGCGTCCAGACCGGGTAATCGTCGAGGCCGCGCTCCTGGGCGCGCTTCACTTCCGTGTCCCAATAGGCGCCCTTGACGAGCCGCACCATCATCCGGCGACCATATTGCTGGCAGAGGTTATCGATATAGTCGATCACCTGCGGTGCGCGCTTCTGATAGGCCTGGATGGCGAGACCGAAACCGTCCCAACCCGCAAGCGATGGATCGGCAAAGACGGCGGCGACGACGTCGAGCGACAGTTCAAGCCGGTCTGCCTCTTCGGCATCGACGGTAAAGTTGAGCTGATGCGCCTTGGCCATCTGCGCGAGCTTCAGGAGATCCGGTACCAGCTCGCGCATGACGCGGTCGCGATGGGTTGCGAGATAACGCGGATGCAGGGCCGAGAGCTTGACCGAGATGCCCATGCGGTTTGGCAGCTGCTGGCTCTTGCCATGCTTAGCCATATGCGCGCCGATCGCCTCGATCGCGCTGGCATAGGACTGGAAGTAGCGCTTGGCGTCTTCGGCGGTGCGGGCGCCCTCGCCCAGCATGTCGAAGGAATGGCGATAGCCGCGCTCCTCGCTCTTTGCCGCGCGCGACAGGGCGTCCTTGATGGTTTCGCCGAGCACGAAGTGATGGCCGAGGAAACGCATCGCCTGCTTGGTGGCGGAGCGGACGGTGGGCAGGCCAAGCCGCTTGACGAGACCACGCATGACGCCTTCGGGCGTCTCACCGGGACGGATAACGCGGGCGGAGAGACCCAGCGCCCAGGCCGAGGCCGAGACGAACCAGCTGTCGCCATGCGCTTCGTGTTCGCTCCAGCCGCCCTCCTTCAGCTTGTCCTCGATCAGCCGGTCCTGGGTCAGGGCATCGGGGACGCGCAAGAGCGCTTCCGCCAGCACCATGAGCGCCAGACCTTCGCGGGTCGACAGACCGTATTCGCGCAAGAAATCCTCGACACCACCGACCGAGCCGGAATTGTCGCGGATCGCCTCGATATAGGTCGAGGCGCGGCGATCGATTGCGCCGTTCTGGCTGTCGGACAGTGACAGGCGCGAGGCGAAATGGCGAATGAGCTGGTCGTCGTCGCCGGCATAGGGGGCTTCGAAACGCGGAAAATCTGTCGTGGCTGGCTTGATCATTGTCACCTCCGTGGTATGCGCAACATATCTTCGGATTTGCCGTGTTTCCCACTATTCTTTGGCGCTGTTTCTGCCATTATCACTGCAAAATTGGAGATTGCTAGAGAATGAGCAAAGATATCGATCGCCTCGATCGCAAGATCCTCCGGGCTCTTCAGGCGGAGGGGCGCCTGACCAACATTGAATTGGCCGAACGGGTGAGCCTGTCGCCGACAGCGACCGCCGAACGTGTCCGCCGCCTGACACGCGAAGGCTACATCACCGGCTACATGGCAATGCTCTCCCCGCAGAAGCTCGGTCGCAACCTTCTGGTGTTTATCGAGGTCAAACTGGACCGAACCACGGCAGATGTCTTCGACACTTTCGCCGCAGCCGTGAAACGGTCTGACGACGTCATGGAATGCCATATGGTGGCCGGTGGCTTTGATTATCTGGTGAAGGCCCGCGTGTCCGGCATGGACGCCTACCGGCAATTTCTCTCCGAAGTCATCCTGCCCCTGCCCGGCGTGCGCGAAACGCACACCTATGCGGTGATGGAGGAAGTGAAGGCCGGATCCACCCTGCCCGTGTGAAGATCACCATAATGGGCGAATGCCATTTTGATAGGCAGCAGTCAGACATTAGTCATATTAATGGTGACAAGCCCCGAAAAATTGCTAGCTTTTCGGAGGGACTGATATATTGGTCTTAAACTTACGAATTGTTGTCAACTTTCGAAATTGATAAAATGTTGTTAGAACGACAGACGCTTCTGAGCCAGGATATCGGGAGTTGTCAGAACCGCCCCGAATTGGTGGACACCTGGTCGCGAGCGGCGCGTGAATACGGCCTGGATCACGTGACACTGGCGGCAGCGCCGACGGCGAATGAACGGTTGCTTGGCCCACTCGTGCGCGAAACGACATTACCGATGGAATACTGCCGGGAATTCGACCGGCTGGAATTCCTCAAACATTGCCCCACGGTGACGCATATCAGCCGCTCCATCATGCACAATCACTGGACGATCGGTCCTGACGGTAATTCACCGACCTTTGATTGCCCGCCCGAATTCGTCGCGCTAATGCTCAAGTTCCGATTGATATCGGGTATTCTCTTCTCGATGAATTCCGTTGACGGCAGCCGCTTCGTGGTGCGTTACGACGGCGACCGCGGACCGCTCGCCATGCCGGAGATCAACGAACTGTCGATGCTGAGCATCCAGGCCTTCGACGTCTTCGACCGCCTGCGCCGCACCGCCAGCAACACCAACGTTCTCTCGGCGCGCGAACTGGAGGTTGTCCGCTGGACGGCCCAGGGCAAGACCTCGCTCGAGATCGGCCAGATCCTCTCGCTCTCGGACCACACGGTCAACGCCTATATGACCAATGCGATCCGCAAGCTCGACTGCGTCAACCGCACACAACTGGTGGCCAAGGCCATCCGGATGAAGATCATCAACTGAGACGACCCCACCTCAGTAGAGGGTCTGGCGGTATGCCACCTCAAGGTTCTCGTCCATCTTGGTCATGACCTCCGGATCAGCAGGCGCACCGGTGGTATCATCCAGGATCATCTTCATCAGCGACGGCATCTCGCTGCGATCCTGCAGAGAGGCCGGATCCCACAGATGCGAGCGCCGAAATGCCTTGGCGCAGTGAAGGAAGACCTCGTCAATCTGGACCACGATCGCCAGTTTCGGCACGCGACCTCCAACAGCCATGCTTTCCAGGATGTCTGGCTGCGTCGTCAGGCGCGCCCGCCCGTTGACCCGCAGCGTCTCATCGTAACCCGGAATCAGGAACAGCAGACCGACCGAGGGATTGGCGACGATGTTGTCGAGCGTGTCCAGCCGGTTGTTGCCCGGTCGGTCCGGAATGGCGAGCGTGCTGTCATCAAGAATGCGGACGAACCCCGCCGCATCACCGCGCGGGCTCACATCCGCCCTGCCCTCGCGCCCCTGCGTGCCAATGAGAAGAAAGGGCGAGCGACGGATGAAGTCCTGCGCATTTGCCCCCAGCGTCTGGCGTTGCTTCTGCAGGGCCAGCGCATGCACCGGCTCGTAAAGACTGCGAAGCGCCGCCTCGTCATGAATGAAGAATTCCGGCTGAAGTTCATATCCCGACATCGCAGCGCCTCCTCGCACGTATCAACTCTTGGCAGTCTCATCGGCATGCGTGGGTGACGCGGACGCAATGAGGTACGTACCTCAGAAATCATCTACCGCAATTGAGGGCCAGCGGCAAGGGATAGAGCAGGAGAAATACCAGGTGACAGCAAACTGTTGTCACCCGCCGCGCGGAAGCAGCGGGTGACCGGTGCTGAGAGCTTAGCGATCGAGGATCGACTGGGCCTCGACCATGTTGGAGCGTACCCGCAGGATATAGAAGCCCATGGTCGCCAGATGCGTTGGCATGATCCACCCATCCTCGCTGCCATTCGAGATGATGGCGGGCTGAATGCGCAGGGCCGCCTGCAGCTGGCGCTCCATTTCCGTCCAGATGGCGGTCAGATTGCGATCGCGGATGACGCCGCTGAAATCGCTACGCGTTGCCTGCAGAAGGGAATACTGCGCGTAGAGCTGACCGTAGGAGAACCAGAAGCGGTCGTCGGCGCGCGTATCGAACCAGCCGGCATTGAATTCCTCCGAACGGCGACGGAGGATGTCGGAGGTATTGCCCAGATCACTCGCCATGCCGTCGAGCAGCTGCAGCAGGTTGTCGGAGCGCGTGTCGAAGACCGATTCACAGGTCGAAAGCGAGGCATTGAAATTGGCCCAACTCGCCACGGCGGACCGGTAATAGCTCGGCGTCGGGGTTTTGAAGCCGAACGGGTTGGTGCCGAAATACCAGGTGCTTTCGTCGAACTGGATATTGCCGCGTGCTTTCTGCAGATCGTTGTTGATCCCGGACGTGCCGCGAACGCGGCCCAGATTATCGGCGAGCTGAATGGCCGTGCGCCGCACGACCTGGTTGACGCCACGCTGGAACGCCGCCTTGTTGTCCATGAACGGCGTATTGTCCCAATCAAGGCCGAAGAAGCCCAGCTTGTAGAGCAGCGTGGAGGAGATCCAGCTGTTCTGGTTGACGTTCTGGTCCGTGAGTGCGGCGGCCACCGTGACGATCGCCGAATCCTGGCAACGATTGGCTTCACCGGGCAATGCGGCGCCCGCCGGAACCGTGCGCTCCTGGAACTTGTAGGCCTGCACGAAGCCTGGATCGAAACCGTGCCAGATCTGCGTGCGGTAGATGAACTGGCCATAGAAGACGACCAGCAGCACGAGGACGGCAAGAATGGGTCCCTTGATGATCCAGCTGCGGTCCCGGTACCAGCCATGGGCTGCAAGGAAGGGCCAGAGCAACCATGCAACTGCCATGCCGATGCCACGACCGATCGCGGCAAAGACGCGCTGGAAGAACGCGATGATCGGGTCAAGCATGGTCATCTCCTAGTCCATAAAGGCGTTTGCGGAAGGCGGGCTTGTCCTTCAGATAAGTGGCGGACAGGCGGGATACAACATAATCGCGATAAGCTTCAGGATATTGCTCATAGGCCCGGTAGAAGCCCTGCTTGTCGAAGACGAAGCGGGACACGAAATCCTCAGGCGTTAGACGCGCGAT
>OGCL01000921.1_pt1 | contig 27855 bp, 23 predicted proteins | sample 1570041 | NCBI WGS metagenome assembly OGCL01 (sample SAMN06266162, study PRJEB24511) | hot springs metagenome | isolation source: Hot spring water | place: South Africa: Limpopo | collected 2015-06-22 | reverse complement strand
GCAGGGCGTGCGCACCACCGCGCCGTATTACCAGGAAATCCTGCGCAACCCGGAATTCCGCAGCGGCCAGTTCAACACCAGCTTCGTCGAGAGCCATCCGGAGCTGACCCAGTACTCGATCAAGCGCAACCCGTCGCACCTGGCCATCGCCATCGCGACCGCCATCGCGGCCCACGCCGGCCTGTAGGGGAAGGACTCAGAACATGAGCAAGAAAGTTACCGTCACCGACACCATCCTGCGCGACGCCCACCAGTCGCTGCTGGCGACCCGCATGCGCACCGAGGACATGCTGCCGATCTGCGACAAGCTCGACCGCGTCGGCTACTGGTCGCTGGAAGTCTGGGGCGGCGCCACCTTCGATGCCTGCGTGCGCTTTCTCAAGGAAGACCCCTGGGAGCGTCTGCGTCAGCTCAAGGCCGCACTGCCCAATACCCGCCTGCAGATGCTGCTGCGCGGGCAGAACCTGCTCGGCTACCGTCACTACAGCGACGATGTGGTCGAAGCGTTCTGTGCCCGCGCGGCGGCCAACGGCATCGACGTGTTCCGCATCTTCGATGCGATGAACGACGTGCGTAACCTGGAAACCGCGATCCGCGCGGTGAAGAAGAGCGGCAAGCACGCCCAGGGCACCATCGCCTACACCACCAGCCCGGTGCACACCGTCGAGCTGTTCGTCGAACAGGCGCGGGCCATGCGCGACATGGGCGTCGACTCCATCGCGATCAAGGATATGGCTGGCCTGCTGACCCCGTTCGCCACTGGCGATCTGGTCCGCGCGCTGAAGGCCGAGATCGACCTGCCGGTGTTCATCCATTCCCACGACACCGCTGGTGTGGCCAGCATGTGCCAGCTCAAGGCCATCGAGAATGGTGCCGACCACATCGACACCGCCATTTCTTCCATGGCCTGGGGCACCAGCCACCCGGGCACCGAGTCGATGGTCGCCGCGCTACGCGGTACGCCCTACGACACCGGCCTCGATCTGGAACTGCTGCAGGAGATCGGCCTGTACTTCTATGCCGTGCGCAAGAAGTACCACCAGTTCGAAAGCGCATTCACCGGTGTCGACACCCGCGTGCAGGTCAACCAGGTGCCCGGCGGGATGATTTCCAACCTGGCCAACCAGCTCAAGGAGCAGGGTGCGCTGCACCGCATGGACGAAGTGCTGGCGGAGATTCCCAAGGTGCGCAAGGACCTCGGCTACCCGCCGCTGGTCACGCCGACCTCGCAGATCGTCGGCACCCAGGCGTTCTTCAACGTGCTCGCCGGTGAGCGCTACAAGACCATCACCACCGAGGTGAAGTACTACCTGCAGGGCCGTTACGGCAAGGCGCCGGCACCGGTCTGCGAGCACCTGCGCTTCCAGGCCATCGGCAGCGAGGAGGTCATCGAGTGCCGCCCGGCCGACCTGCTGGCGCCGGAACTGGACAAGCTGCGCAAGGACATCGGCGAGCTGGCCAAGAGCGAGGAAGACGTGCTGACCTTCGCCATGTTCCCGGACATCGGCCGCAAGTTCCTCGAGGAGCGCGAGGCCGGCACGCTGCAACCCGAGGTGCTGCTGCCGATCCCCGACGGCAAGGCCGCGGCCGCCAGCGTCGAGGGCACGCCGACCGAGTTCGTCATCGATGTGCACGGCGAGACCTACCGCGTCGACATCACCGGCGTCGGCGTCAAGGGCGAGGGCAAGCGGCACTTCTATCTCTCCATCGACGGCATGCCCGAGGAAGTGGTGTTCGAGCCGCTGAACGCCTTCGTCGGCGGTGGCGGCAGCCAGCGCAAGCAGGCCAGCGCGCCGGGCGACGTCAGCACCACCATGCCGGGCAACGTGGTCGACGTGCTGGTTGCCGTAGGCGATGCGGTTAAGGCCGGGCAGACGGTACTGGTCAGCGAGGCGATGAAGATGGAAACCGAAATCCAGGCACCCATTGCCGGCACCGTGAAGGCAATTCACGTCGCCAAAGGTGACCGGGTGAACCCGGGAGAAGTCTTGATAGAGATCGAGGCCTGAATGAAGGGTTGCCTGGCGTTGCGATCACGCCAGGTCAGGGCTGATCCGAGCTGTCCAGCCGCGCCGTGCAAGCCGCGCGGCGCGACGAGCTGATCGGCACTGGCAGCAGGTCCCCTTTGGGAGCCCCAGCGGCTCCTTTTTTTCGAGCCAATGTCTACCAGGGAGCGGTTCAATTTCCGAGCTGTGGAGAATGTAGATGGGTATCGACCCGGTAGTGCTGTTCTTCGTCTTCGGCCTGTTCGCCGGGCTGGTGAAGAGCGAGTTGAAATTGCCCCCGGCACTCTACGAGACGCTGTCCATCGTGCTGTTGCTGGCCATCGGTCTGCACGGCGGGGTGGAACTGGCCGAACAGGCCAGTGCCGCCTTGCTGGGCCAGTCGATGCTGGTGCTGGCGCTGGGTGTGCTGTTGCCGATCCTGGCCTTCGTCCTGCTGCGCGGCCTGCGCTTCGACCGGGTCAACGCAGCGGCGGTAGCGGCGCACTACGGTTCGGTGAGCGCTGGTACCTTCGCGGTGGTGGTGGCCTACCTGGCCGCGCGGGAGATCTTCTTCGAGAGCTACATGCCGCTGTTCGTGGCGATTCTGGAAATCCCGGCGATCCTGGTCGGCATCCTGCTGGCCAAGGGCGTCTCGCGCGACACCGACTGGAAGGAGCTGGGCCGCGAAATCTTCCTCGGCAAGAGCATCATGCTGCTGCTTGGCGGCCTGCTGATCGGCGCGATTGCCGGCAAGGAGGCGATCAAGCCGCTCGAACCGCTGTACACCAGCATGTTCAAACCGGTGCTGGCGTTCTTCCTGCTGGAGATGGGCCTGATCGCTTCCGGCCAGCTGGGCTCGCTCAAGCGTTACGGCATCAAGCTCGCCGCCTTCGCCCTGATCATGCCGCTGATCGGCGCGCTGATCGGCGCCATGCTGGCGCGCTTCATGGGTCTGTCGCTGGGCGGTACGGCGATGCTCGCCACCCTGGCGGCGAGTGCGTCCTACATCGCGGTGCCGGCGGCGATGCGTCTGGCGGTACCGGAAGCCAATCCGTCACTGTCGCTGACTGCTTCGCTGGGCATCACCTTTCCGTTCAACATCCTGATCGGCATACCGCTCTACCTGGCCCTGGCCGAGCGGCTGATCGCCTGGGGGTTCTGAGATGAACGCGCACAACCGAACGCTGCTGACCGTGATCTGCGAGGCGGCTCTGGAACACAAGCTGGAAGCCGACCTGAAAACCCTGGGTGCCCCGGGCTGGACCCTGTCCGACGCCCGCGGCAGCGGCAGCCGCGGGGTACGCAGCGCCGGCTGGGACACCGATGGCAACATCCGCCTGGAAGTGATCTGCAACCGCGAGCTGGCCGAGCGGATCGCCGAGCACCTGCAGGCGCGCTACTACGCGAACTTCGCCATGGTCTGCTACCTGGCCGAGGTGGAAGTGCTGCGCCCGGAGAAGTTCTGAGCCGCGCTGTGATGCCATGGCCCGCGCGGGCGTCCATCCTCCACCAGGACCGATGGAGCTGACGATGCACGCGCTGTTGCAGGAGATTCTCGACGGGGTGCGCCCGCTGCTCGGGCAGGGCCGTGTGGCCAGCTACATCCCGGCCTTGGCCGACGTGGCGCCCGATCAGCTGGGCATCGCCGTGTGCAGCGCCGACGGCGAGCTGTTCCACGCCGGCGACGCGCAGACGCCGTTCTCGATCCAGAGCATTTCCAAGGTGTTCAGCCTGGTGCAGGCCATCGGCCATCGCGGCGAATCGCTATGGGAGCGCCTCGGCCACGAACCCTCCGGGCAACCGTTCAATTCGCTGGTGCAGCTGGAGTTCGAACGCGGCCGGCCGCGCAATCCGTTCATCAACGCCGGCGCGCTGGTGATCTGCGACGTCAATCAGTCGCGCTTCGCCACGCCCGAACTGTCGATGCGCGACTTCGTCCGACACCTGTCCGGCAACCCGCTGGTCATCTCCGACGCCCGGGTGGCCGAGTCCGAGTACCAGCATCGTGCACGCAATGCCGCCATGGCCTACCTGATGCAGTCGTTCGGCAACTTCCACAACGACGTCGAAGCGGTACTGCGCAGCTACTTCCACCACTGCGCGCTGCGTATGAGCTGCGTCGATCTGGCCCGTGCGTTCGGCTTCCTCGCCCGCGACGGCGTCTGCCCGCAGGGCGGCGAGGCCGTGCTCACGCCGCGCCAGGCCAAGCAGGTCAACGCCATCATGGCCACCAGCGGCCTCTACGACGAGGCCGGCAACTTCGCCTACCGGGTCGGGCTGCCCGGCAAGAGCGGTGTCGGCGGCGGCATCGTCGCGGTGGTGCCGGGGCGCTTCACCGTCTGCGTCTGGTCGCCCGAACTGAACGCCGCCGGCAACTCGCTGATCGGCATGGCCGCGCTGGAGGCGCTGTCGCAGCGCATTGGCTGGTCCGTATTCTGACGCGCCGTGATGGCGCCTACCCTTGCAACTGGAGAGAAGTGAACATGAGCGACGACAAGACGGGCGAAACCGCCCAGGAGGCCCTCGACCACATCGTCTCAGGCGTCAAGCGCTTCCGCGAAGAGGTGTATCCGCAGCAGCGCGAACTGTTCGAGAAGCTCGCCTACGAGCAGAAACCCCGGGCGATGTTCATCACCTGTGCCGACTCGCGGATCATCCCGGAGCTGATCACCCAGAGTTCGCCCGGCGACCTGTTCGTCACCCGCAACGTCGGCAACGTGGTCCCGCCGTACGGGCAGATGAACGGCGGCGTGTCGACCGCCATCGAATTCGCCGTGATGGCCCTCGGCGTACAGCACATCATCGTCTGCGGCCATTCCGACTGCGGTGCCATGAAGGCGGTGCTCAATCCGGCGCAGCTGGAGCGGATGCCGACGGTCAAGGGCTGGCTGCGACATGCCGAGGTGGCCAAGATCGTCGTGGAGCAGAACTGCGGCTGTGCCGACCACAACACCCTGGGCATCCTCACCGAGGAGAACGTGGTCGCGCAGCTCGACCACCTGCGCACCCATCCTTCGGTGGCGGCGCGGTTGGCCAGCGGTCAGCTGTTCATCCATGGCTGGATCTACAACATCGGCACCAGCGAGATCCGCGCCTACGACGCCGAGAAAGGCGAGTTCCGCATGATCGGCGACGGCCCACTGCCAATGGCCACGCCACGCGCCCGCTATCAGGCGAGCTGAGGGCTCAGCGGCTGCCGGCCAGCGTCTTGCCGCGGTTCTGGATCAGGTAGCAGAGGTCCGGTGTCTTGCTGCAGCCGGCGTAACCTTCGGCGATCACCTCGTCGAGGGCTTTCTGCAGACGGTTCACCACGGCATCGGGGGTATCCGGACTCAGCGCCAGGTGCAGCGGTTCGCTGCGAAAGCTCAGCGCCACCTGCAGCTGGCCTTCCTCGACGCCCTGCTGCCGGGCGAAGTAGCGCCACACCGGATCGGCCACGGCCCACAGGTCGATGCGCCCGGTCAGCAACTTGCGCAGGTTTTCGGCGTCGTTGAGGCTGTTGCTGGTGCGGATGCCCTGACTCTCCAGAAACAGGCTGACGGTGCCGTTGGCATGTCCACCGATCTGGTAGCCCTGGGCCTGGGCCAGGCTGTCGAACTTCAGGCCCTTGCCGGCCGGCGCCAGCAGTACGCTGTCATGGTGTGCCAGCGGCCCGACCCATTTGAACTGACCGGCGTTCTGCGGCGTGCGCGCCACCGAGAACAGGCCGTGGGCGGGCTGCTGCTGGGTCTGTTCGTAGAGCCGGCTCCAGGGGCCACGCAGGGTCAGGTTGTAGGAGACGCCGGCGCGCCGGAAGATGTCGCGCACCGTATCGGTAGCGATTCCCTGCACGTCGTCGCCCCGGGCGAAGCCCTTGCTGTTGGGCCCCATGTTGAAAGGCGGGAAGCTGTCGGTCTGCAGGGTGATCGGGTAGTTGGCGGGCAGTTCGGCCCGGACGCTGAACGCAGCACTGACGAGCAGGGCGAACAGCGCCCGGGCAGTTCGGGATCTGGCCATGGCATCGGCTCCTTGACGCATTTTTTTGTAGTTGTTGGCGCATCAGAGAGTAGCGGTGCCGGGCGGGTCTCGCCAGTCGCCAGTGCGGCTGCCGATCGTTTCACCGGGGGCTGGCGTCAGCCCGCCATTTCGCCGCACAGGTCACGGCAGAACCAGTGTTCCACCTGGGCCTGGTCGAGGCCGGCGGCGAGCAGGGCGAACAGCTTGCCCAGAGCCGCTTCGCGGGTCATGCCACCGCCGGAGACCAGCCCGGCATCACGCAGCGCGCTGCCGGCGGCATAGACCCCGAAATCCACATGGCCGCCCGGGCACTGGCTGATCGCCGCCAGCACCACGCCCTGGCGGTGTGCCTGGCGCAGCGCCGCGACGAACTCGGCGTCGTCCGCCGGCCCGGTGCCGCTGCCGTAGCACTCCAGCAGCAGCGCCTGGGCGCCGCTGGCCACCAGCGCCTGGACCTGTGCCGCGCCGACGCCGGGATACAGCGGCAGCACCATGACCTGTGCCGGGCGCCGGGGCAGCAAGGCCGGCGGGCGCTCGGCGGTGGCGTTCGCCAGGCGCTGGCGCGGCGCTTCGGCGAAGGCATCAAAGGCGTCGCTGCGCAGCTTGCTGACCCGCGCGCCGTGCAGCAGTGCACCGTTGAAGTACAGCTGCACACCGCTCACCCGGCCGGCCTGCAGGGCACGCATGGCGCCGAACAGATTGGGCCAGGCATCACTGCCCTCGCTGCCGGCCGGCAGCATGGCGCCGGTGAGCAGTACCGGTACGGGCAGATCGAGCAGCAGAAACGACAGCGCGGCGGCACTGTAGGCCAGGGTGTCGGTGCCATGCAGCAGCAGGACGGCATCGCAGCCCTCCGCCGTCACCGCGCTGCGGATGCGCTCGGCCATCTGCTGCCAGTGGCGTGGATGCATGTTGGCGCTGTCCAGCAGCGGCTGCAGCTCGTGGAAGGTCCAGTCCGGCAGCGGCCCGGCCTCGTGCGCCTGCTGTTCGCGCATGCGGGCTTCGAAGCCGGAGGCCGGCATCAGCCCGGCGGCGCTTTGCTGCATGCCAATGGTGCCGCCGGTGTAGAGGACCAGCAGGCGTTGGATAGATGGGTTCACGCGCGCTCCTCGCTGATCGGCGCAGGTCGTCGGGAAATCGGGCGGGTGGGCTGGCCACCCGCCGTCGCATGTTAACGGAGCGGCGGGTGACCGGCCTGTCGCGTCGCGGTCAGCGCCGCGCGGAGGCGTCCGTCGTGGCAGAGGCATTGGCCTGCCACACGGCCGGATCGAGGTCCAGATCGGCGTAGTTCTTCGGATCGAGCACGGGCTGCTCGATGCCGGCGCGGATCTGGCTGTCGTAGTCGCGCATCAGGCGCAGGCCGACCTTGAACAGCAGGGCCACGGCGATCAGGTTGGCGATGGCCAGCAGGCCCATGGTGACGTCGGCGAAGGCGAACACGGTGCCCAGGTCCTGCACCGACCCCCACAGCACGAGGATGATCACCAGCACGCGGTAGATCACCACCGGGGTGCGCTTCTCGGTGAAGAAGCCCAGCGCGTTTTCGCCCAGGTAGTAGTTGTAGATCAGCGTGGTGAACACGAACAGCAGCAGTGCGACGCTGACGAACACCCGGCCCCACTCGCCAACGACGGCAGCGACGGCGGTCTGGGTCAGCACCACGCCGGCCTGGTCCATGCCCGGCTCGTAGACGCCGGAGAGCAGGATGATCAGCGCGGTGCAGCTGCACAGGATGATGGTGTCGATGAACACCGACAGCGACTGCACGATACCCTGCGCCACCGGGTGCTTGACCTCGGCCACCGCAGCGACGTTCGGCGCACTGCCCAGGCCCGCCTCGTTGGAGAACAGGCCGCGCTTGACGCCCATCAGAATGGCCGCGCCGATACCGCCGGCGAAGGCCTGCTCGAGGCCGAAGGCGCTACGGAAGATCAGGCCGAAGGTTTCCGGAATCGCGCTGAAGTTACTGCCGATGACGAACAGCGCCATGCCCAGGTAGGAAAACGCCATGACCGGCACCAGCACGTCGGCCCACTTGGCGATGCGACGGATGCCGCCGAAGATGATGCCGCCGATCACCAGGGTCAGGGCGATGCCGCTGGCCACGGTGGGTACGCCGAAGGTGTCGTGCAGCGAGCTGGCGACGGTGAACGACTGCACGGCGTTGAAGCCGAAGCCGAAGGTCATCAGCAGCAGGATCGACACCAGGATGCCCAGCCAGCGCTGGCCGAGGCCGTGCTGGATGTAGAACGCCGGGCCGCCGCGATAGGTGCCGTCGGGCTCGCGACGCTTGTACAGCTGTGCCAGCGAGCATTCGAAATAGCTGGTCGCCATGCCCACCAGTGCCACCACCCACATCCAGAAGATCGCGCCCGGGCCGCCGAGCATGATCGCCACGGAGACGCCGGCGATGTTGCCGGCGCCGACCCGGCCGGCTACCGAGAGCATCAGCGCCTGGAAGGAGGAGAGCTGCCCCGGCTGCCGCTCGAAGGCGTGGCCGAAGATCGTGAACATGTTGCCGAAATAGCGGAACTGGACGAAGCCGGAGCGGATGGTGAAGAGCAGACCCAGGCCGATCAGCATGACGATCAGCAGTTTGCTCCAGATAAGGTCGTTGAGAAGGTCGAGCATGGCGATGTTCACCTTGTTGTCGTTGTTAGGGCGTCCGGCGCGCGCCGCTGCGCCGTGCAAGCGGGGGATGTTTCAACAGCAGGGCGTGCGGAGCAATTTCGCGGCTGGCCGCGATGTGGCGCGACCTGATGCTACAATGGCGACACTCGCGCCAGATCAGGGCCATCTCTGTGACCTCCCACCTTGCTGAAAATCTCAAGCTGCTGTGCAGCCACTACCGGTCCATCGCCGAGGTGTGTCGCAAGCTCGCCATCAATCGCGCCCAATTCAACAAGTACCTGGGCGGGCAGAGCCGGCCGACGCCGTTCAACCTCAAGCGCATCGGCGACTTCTTCGGGGTCGAAGGCTACGAGCTGGAAATGCCGCCCGAGCAGTTCGCCCGGCTGATCGGTGCGCGCCACCCCGAGGCCCAGGCAATGCCGCGCAGCGACCCGCTGCTGAGTCTGCTGCAGCCGTTGCGCGAGCACGCCGCCAGCCTGTCGCGCTACTGCGGCTACTACTTCGAATACGCCAACTGCATGTCGGTACCGGGCAGCGTGCTGATCTCCCTGGTGCATCTGCGCGAGGAGGACGGCCTGTACCTGTTCGAGCGCCAGGAGCGCCAGGAGCGCGCCAGCCCGACGCTCGGCCAGGCCGAGGACTGGGTTCGCTGTCGTTACTTGGGTGCTGCGTTCGGCCTGCAGGACCGCCTGTTCCTGATCGACTACGAGTCGCTGACGCTCAACGAGATGAGCCAGACCATCCTCATTCCCAGCTTCAAGAGCCGCATCACCCGCCTCAATGGGCTGAAGACCGGCGTCTCCTCCGGTGACCGCCGTACCCCGGCCAGCACGCCGGTGGTGTGGGAATATCTGGGCAGCGAGATCAACCGCGTCAGTGCCTACCGCCAGGTGATGCTCTACAGCCCGGACGACCCGCGTATCGACCCGGACATCCGCGAGCGTCTGGCGACGCCGCGTGTGGAGAACGGGCTGTTCGGCATCGAGTGAGTCGTGCGTCCTCACTCCTTGTTGCTGCTGTCGTAGATCGCGCGGTCGAGCTCTTGCTCGCTGCGACCGACCAGGGTGGTGGTCATCAGGTCACCGGCGACGTTCACCGTGGTGCGTGCCATGTCGAGGATGCGGTCGATCCCGGCGATCAGCGCCACGCCTTCCAGCGGCAGGCCGGCGGCGGTGAGCACCAGGCCGAGCATGATCAGCCCGGCGCCGGGAATGCCGGCGGTGCCGATGGAGGCCAGCGTCGCGGTGAGGATGATCATCGCGTACTGCCCGGCACTGAGGTCGATGCCGAAGGCCTGGGCGATGAACAGTGCGAGCACGCCCTGGTAGATCGCCGTGCCGTCCATGTTGATGGTGGCGCCCACCGGCAGCACGAAACCGGCCACACCCTCGGAGACGCCGAGGTTCTTGCGGGCGCATTCGATGGACACCGGCAGCGTGCCGGAGCTGCTGGACGTACTGAAAGCCACTGCCAGCGCCGGGGCGATACCCTGGAAGAAGCGCAGCGGATTGAGCCGCCCCAGCAGGCCGAGCAGCCCGCCGTAGACCAGCAGCACATGGGCGATGCTGGCCAGGTAGATCACGCCGATCACGCCCGCCAGCGGCAGCAGCACTTCGGCGCCATGGCTGCCGACCACGCCGGCGGTCAGGGCGAAGACGCCGATCGGCGCGACGCGCATCACCAGGTCGGTGAGCTTGTAGAAGGTCTCGGCCAGCGCATCGAACAGGCGCACCGCCGGCGCGCCGCGCTCGCCGATCAGGTTGATGCTCACACCCAGAGCGATGGCGAAAACGATGATCTGCAGGATGTTGCCTTCGGCAAAGGCGGTGACCGGGTTGGATGGCACCAGGCCGACCAGGATCGACACCAGTGAGGGCGCCTGCTTGGCCTCCTGGGTGCCGCTGGCGACCATGTTCATCCCTTCGCCGGGGCTGAACAGCGCGCCGAACAGCAGGCCGATGCTCACCGCAAAGGCGGTGGTCACCAGATAGATGGCGATGGTCTTGAGGCTGATGCGCCCGAGCTTGGCGCTGTCCTGCATCGAGGTGATGCCAGCCACCAGCGAAACGAACACCAGCGGCACGATGAGCATCTTGATCGCGTTGAGAAACAGCGTGCCGACGGGGGCCAGCAGCTGCGCATCCGCGCCGAAGGCCATGCCGGCGGCGACGCCGAGGGCCAGGCCGATGAGGATCTGCTGCCAGAGCGGCAGGCGGACGAGCAGGCGCAGGGGAGTGGAGAGGGTCGTACTCTGAGTCATGGGTCTTCCTGTTGTTTTTATTGTGCGAACGGGCCGGGCTGGCGGCCCGTAAAGCAAGCGCCCGGCTATATGCCGGGCGCAGGGAGCGATCACACCGCCAGCGGGGCCAGGCGTGGCGCGATCATGTTTTCAGGGCGCAGGATCTCGGCCAGCATGGCCTCGTCCAGCAGCCGTTCCTCGCGCACCAGCTCCAGCACGCTGCGGCCGCCGAGCAGGGCCTCACGGGCCAGGCGGGTGCTGTTGTCGTAGCCGATGTAGGGGTTCAGCGCGGTGATCAGGCCGATGGAGCTTTCCATCAGCTCGCGGCAGCGCGCCTCGTTGGCGGTGATGCCTTCGATGCAATGCTCGCGCAGCATGTCCATGGCGCGCTGCAGCAGGCGGATCGAATCGAACAGCTTGTAGGCGATCAGCGGCTCCATGACGTTGAGCTGCAGCTGTCCGCCTTCGGCGGCCATGGTCAGCGCCAGGTCGTTGCCGATCACTTCGAAGGCGACCTGGTTGACCGCCTCGGGGATCACCGGGTTGACCTTGCCCGGCATGATCGAGCTGCCCGGCTGGCGCGGTGGCAGGTTGATTTCGTTGAAGCCGGTGCGCGGGCCGCTGGAGAGCAGGCGCAGGTCGTTGCAGATCTTCGACAGCTTCACCGCCAGGCGCTTGAGCATGCCGGAGAACAGCACGAACGAACCCATGTCCGAGGTGGCCTCGATCAGGTCGGCGGCCTGGCGCAGCGGCTGGCCGCTGATCTGGGCCAGACGCTGCACGGCGATGGCCTGGTAGCGCGGGTCGGCATTGATGCCGGTGCCGATGGCGGTGCCGCCGAGGTTCACTTCCAGCAGCAGCTCCGGGGCGAAGCGGCGCAGGTGCTGCAGGTCTTCGCCCAGGGTGGTGGCGAAGGCATGGAATTCCTGACCGAGGGTCATCGGCACCGCGTCCTGCAGCTGGGTGCGGCCCATCTTCAGCACATGGGCAAAGGCGTGGCCCTTGCCGGTCAGCGCCTCGCAAAGGCTCTCCAGGCTGGCCAGCAGCGTGTCATGGCCGAGCAACAGGCCCAGGCGAATGGCGGTGGGATAGGCGTCGTTGGTGGACTGCGCCATGTTCACGTCGTTGTTCGGGTGCAGGTACTGGTATTCACCCTTGGCGTGGCCCATGGCCTCAAGACCGAGGTTGGCGATCACCTCGTTGGCATTCATGTTGGTCGAAGTACCGGCACCGCCCTGGATCATGTCCACCACGAACTGCTCATGGAATTCGCCGCGAATCAGGCGCGCACAGCCCTGGCTGATGGCCACGTGCTTGGCCTCGGGCAGGTAGCCCAGCTCGCGGTTGGCATCCGCGGCCGCCTGCTTGACCATCGCCAGGGCGACGATCAGCTTCGGGTAGTGCGACAGCGGCACGCCGGACAGGCGGAAGTTGTGCAGTGCGCGCAGGGTCTGGATGCCGTAATAGGCCTCGGAGGGAACGGGGAGGGTGCCAAGCAGGTCTTTTTCGATTCGCGATGATGCAACTTCGGACATGATGGTAACGTGGCTCGGATAGGCGCAGGCAGTGCTGCAGTGGCCCTAAAATAAGGCCTGCGGGGCGTGTGCGGCCAATGCCGTTGCTGGCTGTCCCATGCCGAAACGGCATAATGAGCGTGTGACTTCCCGTTCGTCGCCATCGTATCGAGGAGCTTCATATTGAATCTGGAAACCAAGTGGCTGGAAGACTTCGTCGCCCTCGCGGCAACCCGCAGCTTCTCCCAGGCGGCGCAGCGCCGCTTCGTCACCCAGCCGGCGTTCAGTCGGCGCATCCGTTCGCTGGAAGAGGCCCTGGGCCTGCAACTGATCAACCGTTCGCGCACGCCCATCGAACTGACCGAGGCCGGCCAGCTGTTTCTGGTCAGTGCGCGCAACATGGTCGAGCAGCTCGGCGAGGTGGTGCGTCACCTGCACCATGTCGAAGGCCAGCAGGGCGAGGTGCTGCAGATTTCCGCGGCGCACTCGTTGGCGCTGGGCTTCTTTCCGGCGTGGATCGCCGGGCTGCGCCACGAGGGCCTGAACCTGGCCACCCGGCTCATCGCCACCAACGTCGGCGAGGCGGTGCATGTGCTGCGCGAGGGAGGTTGCGACCTGATCCTGGCCTACTACGATCCGGATGCCGCGCTGCAGCTCGACCCGGAACTGTTTCCCTCGCTGCACCTGGGGCGCACCGAGATGCTGCCGGTCTGCGCGGTGGGGCCGGACGGCACGCCACTGTATGACGTCGACAGTGGCCAGACCGTGCCCTTGCTGGCCTACAGCGCTGGTGCCTTTCTTGGCCGTTCGGTGAACCTGCTGCTGCGCCAGCGCGCGTTGCGCTCGACCACCGTCTACGAGACAGCCATGGCCGACAGCCTGAAAAGCATGGCGCTGCAGGGGCTGGGGATCGCCTGGGTGCCGCGGTTGAGTGTGGAGCCGGAACTCGAGCGCGGCGAGCTGGCGATCTGTGGCGGCGAGCAGTGGCGAGTGCCGCTGGAAATTCGCCTGTATCGCTGCTCGCTGATGCGCAAGGGGGCGGTGCGCCTGCTTTGGCGACGACTGGAGAGCCGCGCCATCGCTACCGAGTGAGTTGCCGCCGGAGCGCAGGCTAAAGCCCTTCGGTGGCGCCGTCGGGATCGGGGCTGACGGTAAATTGGCGAATTGTGCAGCCAACGGCAAAGTTTTGTTGCTTAACAAGCGGCAACTTTTTTGAGGGGTGCTGTCTTAGGTCTGCAATCCGCGCCATGGCCAGGCCGGACCCTAGCCAAGGAAAGACAGCCGTGAACCACGACTTCGACGCCGCCGTGCCCCAATCGGGGTCGGCTTTCCCTGCGCCCGACTCCGACTCTGTCAGCGCCGAGCCCACCACCCTGTACGCGGCGTTTGCCCAGCTGGCGAGCCGCGTACCGGAGCAGCCCGCCGTGCTCTCCACGCGCTACGCAGCGCTGGATCACCGCGGCCTGCAACAGGTGATCGAGCAGACCCGCCGGCAGCTGCGCCAGGCCGGTTTCGGCCGTGATGCGCGCATAGGTGTAATGCTGCCGGAAGCGCCGCAGGCCGCGGTCGCCATCATCGCCATCGCCTGTTCGGCGGTCGCCGTACCGCTCGATCCGCGCCTCGGCACGGCCGAGCTGGACCAGTTCCTTCAGCAGCTTCCGCTCGATGCGCTGCTGATTGCCAGCGATGGCGACCAGCAGGGGCGACGCGCCGCCGAACGCCACGGCCTGCCATTGATCAGCGCCGAGGCGGCGGAAGACGGCTCGCCGGCGCTGCAACTCGCGATGCCGGTCGCGGCACAGCCTGCACCGGATGAGCTGCCGGAACCGGACGCCCCGGCGTTCATCCTGCGCAGCTCGGGCACCACCGCGCTGCCCAAGCTGATTCCCTTCACCCATCGCAACATGCTGACCGCCGCGCGCAAGTGGCAGCGCTGGTTCGGCCTGAATGACGGCGATCGTTGCCTGTGCGTTTCGGCGCCTTACTACTCCCACGGCCTGAAGGTCACCATCCTCACGCCGCTGCTCGGCGGCGGCAGCGTGGCCTTTCCGCTCAGTCCGGCGGTGGTGGACGTGCATGAATGGTTCGAGACGCTGCGGCCGAGCTGGTACTCCGCCGGGCCGGCGCTGCACCTGGCGATCCTCGAGGCGGCCCACGCGCATCCCGAGGGCCTGGGGCGGCAGCGGCCGCGTTTCGCTTCTTCCGGCGGCGCCCCGCTGGGGCAGGAGATCATCGACAGCTTCGAGCGCACCCTGGGCTTCCCGCTGCTGGAACACTACGGCTCCAGCGAGGCCGCGCAGATCGCCGCCAACACCCCGGACGCGCGCAAGCCCGGCACGGTCGGGCGTCCCTGGCCGGAGACCCTGAGCATCGTCGGCGAGGACGGTCAGCCGGTCGCCCCTGGCGAGCGCGGCGAGATCCGCGTGCGCGGCGCCACGGTGATGCCTGGCTACCTCGGCGACGAGACACTCAACCACGAGGCGCTGCGCGACGGCTGGTTCCACACCGGCGACATCGGCAGCCTCGATGAAGAAGGCTTCCTGCACCTGCACGGGCGTCTGCGCGAGGTGATCAACCGCGGTGGCGAGAAGGTCAGCCTCTCGGAAGTCGATGCCGCGCTGCTGCGCCATCCGGCCGTGGCCGAAGCCGCAGCGTTCGGCGTACCCCATCAGCGCCTCGGCCAGGACGTCGCCGCGGCCGTGGTACTGCGTCCGGCAATGGCGGTGACGGGCGCCGAGCTGCAGCGTTTCCTGCGCGACGAGCTGGTCTACTTCAAGGTGCCGCGGCGTGTGCAGATCGTCGAGGCATTGCCGCGCGGGCTGACCGGCAAGGTGTTGCGCCATCGCCTGGCCGACGACTACGTCCAGCAGCGCAGCGAGCGTGCCCGGCTGGCGACCGGCGCGGTCGCGGCTTCGCAGCTGGAACAGGACGTGCTGGCCATCTGGAGGCGCCTGCTGAAGACCGATGCGGTCGGCCCTGAGGACAACTTTCTCGACAGCGGCGGTGATTCGCTGCTGGCCACCGAGATGCTCACCGAACTGGAACAGATGCTCGGTCGGGTGATTCCCGAGTCGGTGCTGGTGGAAGCCGAGACGGCCCGCGAGCTGGCGCTGCGCCTGGAAAACCTGGCTTCGCACGTCATCCCGGTGATCGACTTCAACGCCCAGGCCGGACGGCAGTCGCTGTTCTGGTTCCACGGCGATTTCGCCCACGGTGGCTATTACATCCGGCGCCTGGCACGCCTGCTCGGGCCGCAGCAGCCGCTGACCGCCATCGCGCCGCATGGCATGGGCGACGAGGCGATCCCCGAGTCGGTGCAGCAGATGGCCTGCGAGCGCCTGCCACTGATCCTCGAACGCCAACCGCAGGGGCCATATCGCATCGGTGGCTACTGCAACGGCGCGCTGGTGGCCTTCGAGGCCGCGCGCATGCTTCGCGAGGCCGGCCACAGCGTGGAGATCGTCGCGCTGATCGATCCGCCGACGGCCAACGTGCGGCCCTGGTCGCGGGTGATCCTGCGCAGCCTCGATCGCGTCCTGCCGGACATGTACCTGGCGCGGGCCTACGAGGCCCTCAGCCGCTTCGGTGAAACCAGCAAGTGGCCCTATCCCAAGCGCATCGCCAACCTGGCCTGGAAGGTCGCGCGGCGCAGCGTGCGCATGGTGCGCGAGCGCCTGGCCGGCCATGTGCCGACGCCGCCCACCGCGCGTGACCGCGAGGTGCGCGCGCGCTTCCTGCGCTACTCGCTGGTGATGGCGCGCTACCTGCCCGAGCGCATCGACGCACCGGTGGTGTACTTCTCCGCCGATTACACCAGCCGCGCCTGGCGCAACATGGGCACCAGCTTCGAGAGCTACGACGTGCTCGGCGGCCACCACCGCTGCGTGAAGGACTACACCGCCTCCATCGCCACGCCGTTGCGGGCGCTGCTGGAAGACTCGGCCGCCGCGATGCCCGGCCAGAGCGGCCTGATCCTGCCGCTCACCGAGCCGGCCAAGCGCGATGGCATGACGCCCTGAGCATGGTCGTGGCAATCACAGGCCGGTGGCCGGCAGGGCCCCGACACCCCGGTAACAGGAGTAACCGCATGAAGCGCTCGATCGCCACCGTATCCCTCAGCGGGACCCTGCCGGAGAAGCTCGAGGCCGCGGCGGCCGCCGGCTTCGACGGCATCGAACTGTTCGAGAACGACCTGCTCTACCACTCCGGTAGCCCGCAGGACATTCGCCGGCGCTGCGAGGATCTGGGCCTGGCGGTCACGCTGTTCCAGCCGTTCCGCGACTTCGAGGGCTGCCCGCGCGAGCGCCTGCAGCGCAACCTCGATCGCGCCGAGCGCAAGTTCGATCTGATGCAGGAGCTCGGCGCTGAACTCATGCTGCTGTGCAGCAACGTGCAGGCCGACGCGCTGGGCGACCGCGAAACGCTGCTCGGCGACCTCGCCCTCATCGCCGAGCGCGCCGGCGCTCGCGGGCTGCGGGTCGGCTACGAAGCGCTGGCCTGGGGCCGCCACGTGAAGACCTGGCGCGATGTCTGGACGCTGGTGCGGCAGGTCGATCATCCGGCGTTGGGGGTGATTCTCGACAGTTTCCATACCCTGGCCCTGGGCGACGATCCGAGCGGCATCGTCGAGATTCCCGGCGAGCGGATCTTCTTCGTGCAGCTGGCCGATGCGCCCGTGCTGGCCATGGACGTGCTGGAGTGGAGCCGGCACTTCCGCTGTTTCCCCGGTCAGGGCGAGTTCGACCTGGCAGGGTTCCTCGCGCCGGTGCTGCAGGCCGGCTACAGCGGGCCGCTGTCGCTGGAGGTGTTCAACGACGGGTTTCGCGCCGCGCCGCCCAGGGGCATCGCCGCCGATGGTCTGCGCGCGCTGTTGCACCTGGAGGAGCTGACCGGCCAGCGTCTGGCGACCAGCGTCAGCTCGGCGCCAGCCGCCCAGGCGCTGTTCGCACCGCCGCCCGCGCCCCGTTACGAGGGCATCGACTTCCTCGAGTTCGCCGTCGACGAGCCACATGCCGCGCGCCTGGGCAACTGGCTGCAGCAGCTGGGCTTCGCCCACGTCGGCCAGCACCGCTCGAAGGAGGTGCAGCTGTACCGCCAGGGCGAGATCAACATCGTGCTCAACGCCGAGCCGTATTCCTTCGCGCACAACTACTTCGAGGCGCACGGCCCCTCGGTGTGCGCCATGGCGCTGAAGATCGATGACGAGGCCTCGGCCCTGGCGCGCGCCTGCGCCTTCGGTGGTCAGCCCTATCGTGGGCTGATCGGGCCGAACGAGCGGCAGATTCCGGCCGTGCGTGCGCCGGATGGCAGCCTGATCTACCTGCTCGAATCCGGCGCGCCGGGCCAGAGCAACTACGACATCGATTTCCGCCTGCATGCCGTGGCGCCAGTGGGCGCGGGCCTGCAACGCATCGACCACATGGCCACGGCGTTGCCGGCCGAGAGCCTGGCCAGCTGGGTGTTGTTCTACCGCAGCCTGTTCGACTTCGAGGCCGATGACGAGCTGCTGCTGCCCGACCCCTACGGGTTGATGCGCTGCCGTGCCGTGCGCAGCCCCTGCGGACGGGTGCGGCTGCCGCTCAACACCTCGCAGGACCGCGACACGGTGATCGCCCAGGCGCTGTCCAGTTACCGCGGTGCCGGCGTGCATCATGTGGCCTTCGCCTGCGACGACATCTTCGCCGAGGTGGCTCGGGCGCAGGCGGCCGGGGTGCCGCTGCTGGAGATTTCGCGCAACTACTACGACGACCTGGCCGCCCGTTTCGACTTCGACGATCGGCTGCTCGCCGAACTGGCGCGCTACAACGTGCTGTACGACCGCGACGCCGAGGGCGGCGAGCTGTTCCACGTCTACACCGAGCCCTTCGAGGGACGCTTCTTCTTCGAAATCCTGCAGCGCTGCAATGGTTACGCCGGCTACGGTACGGCCAACGTGGCGGTGCGGCTGGCGGCGATGGCCAAGCAGTGTCGACGCAGCGCGAGCCCGGCCGCGAGTCTGGCCAGCGCGTCCTGATCGCCGCGCCGGGCATGCGGCCAAGGCCGTAGTCCGCCGCTGCGGTGGCGATGTTATGATCGCCGCCGGCCGCCCCTCTGCTGATTGCCTGCCCTGCGCGGCCGCTGGAGCCCAGTCGTGCCCACCGCTAACCCAATCGGCCTGCGTCAGTGGATCTGGCGGGCCTTCGTCCGCAGCGCGCTGATTCCGCTGGTTCTGGTGGAAACCGCGCTGATCGCGATCTATCTGCTGACCAACAACGCGATTCGCGATGCGCAGATCGAGTACCTGCGCGACACCGCGCTCAATGATCTGCAGGCAGCGGTCAGCCTCGAATCGCGCCTGGTCAGCGAGCAGCTCAGCCAGATCGGCGCGCTCACTCAGGTGTATCGCAACCTCACGGCCCAGGCGCTGCACAGCGGCGAGCCAGCGGCACTGCCAGAGCTGGCGCTGAGCGCCGATGGCGTGCGCTACAGCCCGGAAAACAATGGCGGTGCCGCGGTATTCTACTCCGGAGCGACGCCCGCCGAGCGCCACGATCTGGAGAAGATCGCGCGGCTGCGACAGCTCGAGCCGCTGATGAAGGAGATCGAGGCGCGCAATCCGCTGATCGCCAGCCTCTACTTCAACAGCTGGGACAGCTTCAACCATATCTACCCGTGGTTCTTTACCCTCGACCAGTACCCGGCGGACATGGATATCCCCAAGTACAACTTCTATTACCTCGCCGATGCCGAGCACAACCCGGAGCGCGGCGTGGTCTGGACCGATGTGTACCTCGACCCGGCCGGACACGGCTGGATGATGTCGGCGATCGCACCGGTCTACCGCGACGATTTCCTCGAAGGTGTGGTGGGCATCGACATCACCGTCAGCGGCATTCTCGAACAGATCGGCCAGCTGCAGGTGCCCTGGGGCGGCTATGCCATGCTGGTCAGCGACGACCTCACGATCATGGCCCTGCCGGAGCCCGGGGAGACGGATTTCGGCCTGGCCGAGCTGACCAACCATTCCTACCTGGATGCGATCCGCAGCGAGATGTTCAAGCCCGAGGACTTTCGCCTCGATCGACGTCCCGAAACGGCCGAGCTGGCCGCGGCGATATCCGGCGCCGCCAGCGGCGTGCAGCAGGTGATGCTCGGCGGCAGGCCGCAGCTGGTGGCCTGGACCACCGTGGCGCAGACCGGCTGGCATCTGCTGACGGTGGTCGACGAGGCCGCGGTGTTCCGTCAGACCAATGCCTTGGCCAGCCGCTATCGGCAGATCGGCTACCTGCTGATCGCCGGCCTGGTGCTGTTCTACATCGGCTTCTTCGCCCTCATGTGGCTGCGTGCGCGCCAGCTCAGCCAGGCGCTGCTGACGCCCATCGCCGGCATCTCGCGGATGCTCGGCGAGATCGGCCTGGGTCGCTGGCGGCCTGAGCCGCTGCAGGCGCAGATCCGTGAACTCGACGAGATGTCGCGGCACACCCAGGAGATCGGCAGCCGCCTGGCCTACAGCGAGTCCGAGCGCTGGGAAGCGCAGCGGCGCCTGGAACTGGTGCTGGAAAGCGCCACCGAGAGCCTCTGGGAGTACGACATGGCGAACCATTCGCTGCGCGTACGTGGCGCGATGGTGGCGCGCTTCGGCCTACCGTCCGGGCAGCTCAGCGACAGCGATTTCCGTCAGCGCATCCACCCGGACGACCTGCCCCAGGCGCTGGCGCAGATCGAGCGGGTGCGCGAGGGGCTGCAGCAGCGCTACGAGGCCAAGTACCGCTTCGCCGACAGCATGGGCGGATACCACTGGCTGCTCAGTCGCGGGCGCGTGCTCGAGCATGATCCGGACACCGGCGCGGCGCGCGTGCTGGCCGGCACCCATGTGGACATCGACGCCCTCAAGCGGGTCGAGGAGGAGCTGCGCGAGGCAACGCTGCAGGCCCAGGCTGCCAGCGAAGCCAAGGGCCGGCTGCTGTCGGGCATCAGCCATGAGCTGCGCACGCCGCTCAACGCCATCCTCGGCTTCGCCCAGCTGATGCGCATGGACTGCGACGATGAGAGCCAGGCCGAGGCGGCCGAGTACCTCGACGAGATCCTGCTGGCCAGCCGGCACCTCAATCAGCTGCTGGGGGAAATCCTCGAATGGTCGAGCCTGCAGAACGAGCCGGCGCAGCTCGAGCTGCAGCCGGTGAACGTCTGCGAGCTGATGCGCGAATGCGCCGAGCTGGTCTCGCTGGACATCCAGCAGCGTGGGCTGCGGCTCGACCTGAGCCTGCCGGACGAGCGCCTGCTGGTGCTCGCCGAGCCGCGGCGGCTGCGCCAGGTGCTGTTGAATCTGTTGTCCAACGCCATGAAGTACAACGTGCCCGAGGGGCACATCAGCCTGCGTGCCGAGACCAGCCCGAGCCATGTACGTCTGCTGGTGGAGGACACCGGTCTGGGCATCGACCCCGCGCAGCAGGCGCAGGTGTTCGAGCCCTTCCAGCGGCTGGGACGGGAGAACAGCATGATCCAGGGCACCGGTATCGGCCTGTCGCTGTGCCTGGAGTTCGCCAGGCTGATGAACGGCCAGATGGGTCTGCACAGCGAGCCGGGCGTCGGCAGCCGTTTCTGGATCGAGCTGCCACGGCTGGCGCCGGCTGCATCGAGCTAGCGGCCCGACCATGCGGGGTACTGGCCGGTCACGCCTTGCGCTATACTGCGCGGCTTTCGCGCGGGCGGCCTTTGGCCGGTTCGCGCCCATCCAGGCCACGCTCTTTTGCGTGGTTTGTTGTTATTGACGCGCCCGCGGGCGCCCGACGAGAGGCACGACGATGAGCGCACTGGTAGGCGTGATCATGGGCTCCAAGTCCGACTGGTCCACCCTGAGCCACACCGCCGACATGCTGGAAAAGCTGGGCATTCCCCATGAAGTGACGGTGGTGTCCGCCCACCGCACCCCGGATCTGCTCTTCCAGTACGCCGAACAGGCCGAAGCGCGCGGCCTGCGCGTGATCATCGCCGGTGCCGGCGGTGCCGCCCACCTGCCGGGCATGTGCGCCGCCAAGACCCATCTGCCGGTGCTCGGCGTGCCGGTGCAGTCGTCGATGCTCTCCGGGGTCGATTCGCTGCTGTCCATCGTGCAGATGCCGGCCGGCGTGCCGGTCGCCACCCTGGCTATCGGCAAGGCTGGCGCGATCAACGCCGCGCTGCTCTCGGCGAGCATCCTCGGCCACGAATTCCCCGAGTATCACCAGGCGTTGAAGAAATTCCGTGACGAGCAGACCCAGACCGTGCTCGACAATCCGGACCCGCGCGGTTGAGCCGGGACTAAACTCTGCTTCCCAGCGACGCGCCCGTCGCGCGCTGAATCTGCCGCCTAGAAGGGCCGTTGATATGAAAATTGGTGTGATCGGTGGCGGCCAGCTGGGCCGCATGCTGGCCCTGGCGGGCACTCCGCTGGGCATGAGTTTCGCCTTCCTCGACCCCGCGCCGGACGCCTGCGCCCAGGCCCTCGGCGAGCACATCCGCGCCGACTACGATGACAAGGACCACCTGCGCCGGCTGGCCGACGAAGTGGACCTGGTCACCTTCGAGTTCGAGAGCGTGCCGGCCGAGACGGTGGCCTTCCTCTCGCAGTTCGTGCCGGTCTACCCGAGCGCCGAATCGCTGCGCATCGCTCGCGATCGCTGGTTCGAGAAATCCATGTTCAAGGAGCTCGGCATTCCCACCCCGGCGTTCGCCGACATCCAGTCCCAGGCCGACCTCGACGCTGCAGTGGCCAGCATCGGCCTGCCCGCCGTGCTCAAGACCCGTACCCTGGGCTATGACGGCAAGGGCCAGAAGCTGCTGCGCAAGCCTGCCGATGTTGCCGGTGCGTTCGCCGAGCTGGGCAGCGTGCCGTGCATCCTGGAGGGCTTCGTGCCGTTCACCGGCGAAGTCTCGCTGATCGCCGTGCGTGGCCGCGATGGCGAAACCTGCTTCTACCCGCTGGTGCACAACAGCCACGAGAGCGGCATCCTGCGGTTGTCGGTGGCCAGCAGCAACCATCCGTTGCAGGCGCTGGCCGAGGACTATGTCGGTCGCGTGCTCGCGAAGCTCGACTACGTCGGCGTGCTGGCCTTCGAATTCTTCGAGGTGGACGGCGGCCTGAAGGCCAACGAAATCGCTCCGCGCGTGCACAACTCCGGCCACTGGACCATCGAAGGTGCCGAGTGCAGCCAGTTCGAGAACCACCTGCGTGCCGTCGCCGGCCTGCCGCTGGGCTCGACCGCCAAGCTGGGCGAGAGCGCCATGCTCAACTTCATCGGCGAAGTGCCGCCGGTGGACAAGGTGATCGCCATCGAGGATTGCCACCTGCACCACTACGGCAAGGCCTTCAAGGCCGGGCGCAAGGTCGGCCACGCCACGCTGCGCTGCCCGGATCGCGCCACCCTGGACCGGCAGATCACCGCCGTGGAAAGCCTGATCCCGCATTCCTGACGGCCGACCGTCCGGCGCCGGCGAACGGCGACGGCGCCCTCCGGTCCATTGGTTACCCACCTTTCGGACCTGAGGAGCACAACCATGGGCATCATCGGCACCATCATCATCGGCCTGATCGTCGGCCTCGTTGCGCGTTTCCTGAAGCCGGGCGACGACAGCATGGGCTGGATCATGACCATCCTGCTGGGTATCGGCGGCTCGCTGCTGGCGACCTACGGCGGCCAGGCGCTCGGCCTGTACCAGGCGGGCGAGGGCGCAGGCTTTATCGGCGCCGTGGTCGGTGCGATCATCCTGCTGGTGATCTACGGCATGGTCACCAGCCGCAAGCACTGACCCGCCGCGGGGCCGCGCCCTGCGGCCCCGTTCCTTCTCACGTAGTGACCTCATGCGTACATCTCTCGCCTCGCTGTTCTGCTGTCTCGCCCTCGTTGCCACCGTTCATGCCGCGCCATCGGAACTCGACTGGCTGGAACTGATGCCGCCCGAGGATCGCCAGGCGCTGGAGGAGATGCCGGAGATCGACCATGCGACGCCCGAGGACCTGGGCTTCAGCGATCAGGGCGGGCTCAAGCAGGAGGCCGGACTGCCGGCGGTGATGTATTCGGCCAAGACGGTCGCCGAGCTGAACGGCCGCGAGATCCGTCTCGGTGGCTACCCGGTGCCGCTGGAAAGCGATGCCCGCGGGCGCAGCACCGAGTTTTTCCTCGTCCCTTATCCCGGTGCCTGCATCCACGTGCCGCCGCCGCCGCCGAACCAGATCGTGCTGGTGCGTTACCCCAAGGGCATCGCCCTGGAGGACATCTACGCGCCACTTTGGGTCGACGGACGCCTGCAGATCGAGCCGGTCAGCAACGATATGGCCGATGCCGCCTATGCCCTGGACGCCGCGGCGGTCGAGCTGGTCGAAGAAGACGACTATTGAACCGTGTGCCTGCATCGCTGCGCCAGGCGCTGCGTGACCTGGCTGCCGACACCGACGGCATCGATACGGCGATCTATGCAACCTACGACCGTGATCCGCTGGAGCCGATCATCGGCCTCGGTGATGCCGATGCGCCGCTCTGCTTCTTTGGCCGCGACCCGGGCCGCGAGGAAGTGCGTCACGGCGAGCCCTTCATCGGCGCCGGCGGGCAAATCGTCCGGCGCGTGCTCTATCGTCACCTGAACGGCGCAGAGATGCCGGACTTCGAGGCGGGCCGGGCATTGGGCCGGCACTACTTCTGGATCAACACCGTGCCGTACAAGCCCATCGGCAACAAGGCCTGGTCCATGGCGGTGAAGCGCCGCTTCCAGCCGCTGATGCGCCAGTTGCTGATCGACAGCTGGCATGGCCGGCACATCGTCACCCTCGGTCGCGAGGCCTTTCTCTGGTTCGCCATCGGCCAGCCGCGCGAGGCGCGCCAGCGCCTGGAGGCGTTCTGGCAGCGTGAGGATCGCTTTACGGCCAACCTCGATATCGACCTGCAGGACGCGCAAGGCCACGCGCGAACCTTCACCCTGCACCCGCTGCCGCACCCCTCACCGCTGAACCAGACCTGGTTCAAACGCTTCCCCGCGTTGCTGGAAGCGCGCCTGCGCCAGCTCGACGCTAGTCGCTGACCTGATTGGCGAGCTGCCCGGCCTGCCAGGCAGCGACGTTGCCCAGGGTGGTGCCGGCGATGGCTGCCAGCGCCTCCTCGGTGAGGAAGGCCTGGTGGGCGGTGACGATCACGTTGGGGAACGACAGCAGCCGCGCCAGCACATCGTCCTGCAGCGGCAGGCCGGAGTGATCCTCGAAGAACAGCCCGGCTTCTTCCTCGTAGACATCCAGCCCCAGATAGCCGAGCTGGCCGCTCTTCAGCGCGCCGATCAGCGCCGGCGTGTCGATCAGCGCGCCGCGGCCGGTGTTGATCAGCATGGCGTGCGGTTTCATGGTCGCCAGGCTCTGCTGGTTGATCAGGTGACGGGTCTCTTCGGTGAGCGGGCAGTGCAGGCTGACGATATCGCTGCCGGCCAGTAGCTCGTCGATCGCCACGTAACGCATGCCGAGGCGCTCCAGCTCCGGGTTGGGGTAGGGGTCATAGAGCTGCACCTCGCAGCCGAAGCCCTGCATGATCCGCGCGAACACCGCGCCGATCTGCCCACTGCCGACCACGCCGACGCGCTTGCCGACCAGATCGAAGCCGGTCAGCCCCTGCAGCGAGAAGTTGCCTTCGCGGGTGCGGTTGTAGGCACGCGGCAGGCGGCGATTGAGCGCCAGGATCAGTGCCACGGTGTGCTCGGCCACGGCATGCGGCGAGTAGGCCGGCACCCGCACCACCGGCAGACCGAGACGCCTGGCGCAGGGCAGATCGACATGGTTGTAGCCGGCCGAGCGCAGTGCGATCAGCTGCGTGCCGCCGGCCGCGAGCTGCTCCAGCACGGGGGCGGAGAGCACGTCGTTGACGAACGGGCAGACCACTTCGGCGCCCGTCGCCAGGGCCGCGGTATCAGGGTCCAGGCGGGTCTCGAGAAAGTGCAGCTCGAAGCCGTGGGAGCGGTTGGCGGCCTGGAAGCTGTCACGGTCATAGGGCTTGCTGCTGAACAGGGTGATGCGCATGGGAGCCTCGCGATAAGGGGCGACTGCCGACAGGGTGCGACAGTTGCCCGCCGCGGCCAAGTCGCTTCTGTCGCCCGATATGACCGGCGGCACGCATCAGCCTGCGCGCGGTGCCTGCCCCTTGGGCTGGAAGTACAGCGTGCTGCCGCGTTGCACGCCCACCAGGCTGGCGTGGTCGTTGCCGACCTCCGCTTCGATCGGCTCGGCTTGCCCTGCGACGTTCAGCGTGACGCGGGTCAGCGCGCCGAGCGGGCGGATGTCGCGCACCTCGCCGGCCAGGTGCTCGGCCACCGCTTCACGGCTCAGGGAAACCTCATGCGGGCGGAACAGCACGCTGCGCTGTTCGTCCAGCTGCAGGCGATTGGCGTCGCCGAGGAAGTGGTAGACGAACTCGCTGGCGGGATTGGCATACACCTCCGCCGGCGTGCCGATCTGCTCGATCACACCCTTGTTCATCACCACGATGCGATCGGCGACCTCCATCGCCTCCTCCTGGTCGTGGGTGACGAATACGGAGGTCAGGTGCACGTCCTCGTGCAGCCGCGCCAGCCAGCGGCGCAGTTCCTTGCGCACCTTGGCGTCCAGCGCGCCGAACGGCTCATCGAGCAGCAACACCTTGGGCTCCACTGCCAGCGCGCGGGCCAGGGCAATGCGCTGGCGCTGGCCACCGGAGAGCTGTTCGGGGTAACGGTCCGCGAGCCAGTCCAACTGCACCAGATTCAGTAACTCGTGCACCTTGGCGGCGATCACCGCTTCGTTCGGGCGCAGCTTCTTCGGCTTCATGCGCAGGCCGAAGGCCACGTTGTCGAACACCGTCATGTGGCGGAACAGTGCGTAATGCTGGAAGACGAAGCCGACGTTGCGGTCGCGCACATCGCGGCTGGAGACATCCTCGCCATGGAACACGATGCTGCCGCTGTCCGGCGTTTCCAGCCCGGCGATGATGCGCAGCAGGCTGGTCTTGCCGCAGCCGGACGGGCCGAGCAGGGCGACCAGTTCGCCGCTCTGGATGTGCAGGTCGATCGCCTGCAGCGCCTGGAACTGGCCGAAGCGCTTGTTGACGTCACGGACTTCGATACTCATGGCTGTGCTCCGGTTTTCAGGCGCGCGATGCGCGATTCGCTCCACTGCTTGAGCAGCAGGATCACCAGCGCCAGGGCCAGCAGCAGGCTGGCCACGCTGAACGCGGCGACGTGGTTGTATTCGTTGTAGAGAATCTCGACGTGCAGCGGCAGGGTGTTGGTCAGCCCGCGGATATGCCCTGAGACCACCGACACCGCGCCGAACTCGCCCATCGCCCGCGCGGTGCAGAGCACCACGCCGTAGATCAGGCCCCATTTGATGTTCGGCAGGGTGATGTGCCAGAACATCTGCCAGCCGCTGGCGCCGAGCAGCCGCGCGGCTTCCTCTTCGGTACTGCCCTGTTCCTGCATCAGCGGGATCAGCTCGCGGGCGACGAAGGGCACGGTGACGAACAGCGTCGCCAGGACGATGCCCGGCACGGCGAAGACGATCTGGATATCGCGATCACTCAGCCACTCGCCGAAATAGCCCTGGGCGCCGAACAAGAGCACGTAGATCAGGCCGGCGATGACCGGGGAGACCGAGAACGGCAGGTCTATCAGGGTCACCAGCAGGCTCTTGCCGCGGAACTCGTACTTGCTCACGCACCAGGCGGCGGCGACGCCGAACACCAGATTGAGCGGCACCGAGATGCCCACGGCAAGCAGGGTGAGCTTGAGCGCGGCCAGGGCATCGGGCTCGAGGATCGCCGTGAAGAAGGTGCCGACCCCTTGCTTGAAGGCTTCGCCGAGGACGATCAACAGCGGCAGCAGAAGGAACAGCGCGAAGGTCAACCAGGCCGCGCCGATCAACAGGCGGCGGGCCGTTTGCTTGCCGCGACGGGTAGTGGTGGCGCGGGCATTCGCCGAAACGGGCAGGGAAGCGGTAGTCATGCTGGCCTCCTCAGCCGTGGGCAATGCGGCGCTGCAGCAGGTTGATCGCCAGCAGCAGGATGAAAGACACCACCAGCATCAGCACGCCGATGGCCGTGGCGCCGGCGTAGTCGTACTGGTCCAGCTTGACCATGATCAGCAGCGGCAGGATCTCGGTCTTCATCGGCATGTTGCCGGCGATGAAGATGACCGAGCCGTACTCGCCGACGCCGCGGGCAAAGGCCAGGGCGAAGCCGGTCAGCCAGGCGGGCAGCAGCGCTGGCAGCAGCACATGGCGAACCACCTGCAGCGGACGCGCGCCGAGGCAGGCGGCGGCTTCTTCCACTTCACGCGGGATATCGGCGAGCACTGGCTGGAGGGTGCGCACCACGAAGGGCAGGGTCACGAAGGTCAGTGCCAGGGTGATGCCCAGCGGACTGTAGGCGATCTTGAAGCCCATCTGCGTGGCGAACTGGCCGATCGGTCCGTTCGGCGCGTACAGCGCGGTGAGGGCAATGCCTGCCACCGCGGTCGGCAGGGCGAA
>OGCL01000920.1_pt1 | contig 27877 bp, 25 predicted proteins | sample 1570041 | NCBI WGS metagenome assembly OGCL01 (sample SAMN06266162, study PRJEB24511) | hot springs metagenome | isolation source: Hot spring water | place: South Africa: Limpopo | collected 2015-06-22 | reverse complement strand
GTTCCACGAGAACATCAGCGAATACGATCTCGGTGTCGCGCCGCCGACGGTTCGCCGGGTTGCGACACCGGTCGACGACCGATCCGTGAGTGCGCTGTGGTGGGGTGACGGACCGCCGGCTCTGGTACTGCTGCACGGCGGCGCTCAGAACGCCCACACCTGGGACACGGTGCTGCTCGCGCTCGGCCGTCCGGCGGCACTATGCGACCGCAGCGTGTCCGCGCAGCACCTTGCCGACCTGCATCTCGTCGCCGAAGCGACACTCGCGCACCTCGCAGAGCCGCTACGGCGCGCCCTCTGGGCCGATGCGCGCTGGCCGGGCTGCCGCGGCGGATTCGCCGATCGGGAGCTCGTGCGCCGCTTCGGCGTCTACGGCGCGATCGCCGAGCGTGACGGCGCCGCGATGTACGAACGCGCGGCCGCGATCCTCGCCTTGGGCGAGGCGCTGCCCGCCGCCTGGGCGCGTTTCCTCGTCGCAGCCGGCATGACCGGTGCCCTCGCCACCGGCCGCCCCGCCGAGGCGCAAGCCCTTTGGCACGAGCACGGCCGGCGCCTGCACGAAGGGCTTTCGCTTCCGCCGCACGTCGTCTTCCTCGCCGCGCGGGCGACGCGCTGAGTGCGGCGCCGGCTGGCGCGCTCGCCTAGCACGCCCGGCGCGCCGCGAGCGACTCGAGCGTCGCGCCCGGCAGGATCGCCTCGGCCGGGATGCGGATCTCGATCACCGCGAAACGGCCACTGGCCGCCGCGCGCGCGAAGGCCGGCGCGAAATCCTCGGTGCGGAGCACCGTCTCGCCGTGGCCGCCGAAAGCGCGCGCAAGAAGCGCGAAGTCCGGGTTTGCGAGCTCGCTGCCGAGCGGTCGGCCCGGGAACTCGCGCTCCTGGTGCATGCGGATCGTGCCGTACAGGCCGTTGTTGACGACGACGACGACGGGCCGCGCACCCTCGCGCGCGGCGGTGGCGAGCTCCTGCGCGTTCATCAGGAAGTCCCCGTCGCCGGTCCAGCCGAGGACGAGGCGTTGCGGGTCGGCGATCGCGGCGCCCACGGCGGCGGCGACCCCGTAGCCCATCGATCCGTTTGCCGGCGCAAGCTGCGTGCGGTAGCCGCGGTAGAGGTAGTGCCGGTGCAGCCACAGGCTGAAGTTGCCCGCGCCATTGGCGACGATCGCATCCTCGGGCAGGTGCGCCGCGAGCCAGTGCACGACTTCGCCCAGCTGCACCGCGCCCGGCATCGGAAGCGGCCGTCGCCACGCCTCGTAATCGGCGCGCGCCGCCTCGCACCAGGGGCGCCAGCGCCCCGGCGCGGGGCGAGTTTCGCCGAGCGCCTCGACGAAGGCGGCGGGCGAAGCGCAGACGGCGAGCTCGGCGCGCGCAACACGCCCGCTTTCTTCCGGGGCCGGATGGACGTGCACGAGCCTCTGGCGCGGGAGCGGACAGGCGATGAGCGACTGAAAGCCACCCGTGGTCGGCTCGTCGAGGCGCGCCCCCACGACGAGGAGCAGGTCGGCGCCGCGCACCCGGTCGGCGAGCGCCGGGTTGATGCCGAGCCCGACGTCGCCCGCGTAGCAGGGGCTGCGGTTGTCGAAAAAATCCTGACAGCGAAAAGCCGTCGCCACCGGCATCTGCGCCGCTTCCGCCCAGCGCCGCAATCTAGCGACCGCCTGCGGCGGCCAGGGCGAACCGCCGACGATCGCAAGCGGCCGCTCGGCCTGCGCGAGCAGCCGCTCGAGGCGCGCGAGCTCGGCGGCGCAGGGCGCCGGCTCCGGCACCTGCACCTGCGGGACGTCCGCGGCCTGCGCCTCGCGATAGAGCACGTCCTCGGGAAACGCGAGCACGACCGGTCCCGGCCGTCCGGCGCGCGCGAGATGAAAGGCGCGCGCGACGTATTCCGGGATGCGCTCCGTACGCTCGACCTGGCCCACCCACTTGGCGAGCGGGGCGTACATGCGCCGCAGCTCCACCTCCTGGAAACCCTCGCGCTCGAAGGCGTCGCTGCCCACCTGTCCCGCGAGCACGACCAGGGGCGACGCGTCCTGCATGGCGGTGTGCACGCCCACCGCGGCATTGGCCGCCCCCGGTCCGCGCGTGACCGCGATCACGCCGGGCGCGCCGGTCAGCTTCGCGTACGCATCGGCCATGTACGCCGCGCCGCCCTCGTGGCGGCAGGCGACGAAGCGGATGCGCTCGCGCGCGTCGTACAGCGCGGCGAGCAGCGGCAGGTAGCTTTCGCCGGGAACGCCATAGACGATGCGCACGCCCTGCGCGAGGAGCGCGTCGGCGAGCAGCCGACCTCCTTGGCGCGGCGCGCTCATCGCGCGGCAAGGCGCGCGGCGAGCCACGCCGCGCACTCGACGAGCGCCTCGCGCGCGCGCGCGAGCACGCCGCCAAAGAGCAGAAAGCCGTGGATCATGTCCGGATACTCGCGGTAGCTCACCTCGACGCCCGCCTCGGCGAGCCGCTCGGCGTAGGCGAGCCCCTCGTCGCGCAGCGGATCGAAGCCGGCGGTGAGCACGAAGGCCGGCGCAACGGCGCGGTGGTCGGGAGCGCGCAGGGGCGATGCGCGCCAGTCGCCCCAGAGCCGCGCATCGGGCAGGTAGTGGCCGCGGAAATACTCGATCGCCTGGCGCGTGAGCAGATAGCCCTCGGCGTTTCGCTCGTGCGAGGGAAAGCCGCCGTGCTGATCGGTCGCGGGATAGACGAGGAGCTGCGCCGCGAGCTTCGGCCGGCCGGCGTCGCGCGCCGCCAGCGCCGCGACCGCCGCGAGGTTGCCGCCCGCGCTGTCGCCCCCGACCGCAAGGCGCGCGGCGTCCACGCCGAGCGCGTCGGCGTTCTCGGCGACCCACGCGAGCGCGTCGCACGCGTCCTCGACGGCCGCCGGAAACGGATGCTCGGGCGCAAGGCGGTAGTCGACCGCGAAGACCGCGCAGCGCACGGCGTTCGCAAGTTCCCGGCAGAGCACGTCGTGCGTATCGAGGTCGCCGATCACCCATCCGCCGCCGTGGTAGTAGACGAGCGCGGGCAGACGCGCCTCCGGCGCCGCAAGGGCCGGCCAGTAGCCGCGCAGCGCGAAACGCCCGTGGACGACGTGCAGCCGGACGCGCGCGACCTCCGGCGCCGGCGGCGCCAGCGCCGCGCGCGTCTCGCGGTAAAGGCGCCGCGCCAGGTGCGGTGGCACCTCCCAGTAAGGCGGAAGCGCGGCGCGCGCCACGCGCGCAAGCAGCTGCGCCGCCTGCGGATCGAGTGCGCTCACGGATTGCGCGCCTGCGCGCGCGCAGGCGCCAAATCAGTGCGCAAGCGGTCGGACGGCAAGGGCGCGCCGATTATAATCGCCGCGCATGAACGACGCCGAGACGCTGCGCCGCATCCTGCGCGAGAACCGCGTGATCGCCGTGGTCGGCCTTTCGGCGGACTGGAACCGCCCGAGCCACTTCGCCGCCAAATACATGCAGGAGCACGGTTACCGCATCATCCCGGTCAATCCGCGCTACGCCGGGCAGACCATTCTCGGCGAACGCTGCTACGCGAGCCTGCGCGAAATCCCCGAGCCGGTGGACCTCGTCGACGTGTTCCGGCGCACCGCGGACGTGCCGCCGATCGCCGAAGACGCGATCGCGATCGGCGCGCGCGTGCTCTGGCAGCAGCTCGGCGTGAGAAACGAGGAGGCGGCGCGGCGCGCGCGCGCCGCGGGCCTGGAGGCGGTCGTCGACCGCTGCGTCAAGATCGAGCACGGGCGCCTCTTCGGCGGGCTTTCGTGGGCGGGCGTGAACACGCGCCTCGTCTCGGCGCGCCGGCCGCGCTGGCTCGCCTACTGAGATGCGCGTGCGCCACCGCGCGGACGCGGCGGGCGCGTGAGCGACCGGGCCTTCGGCTTCGAGACGCTCGCGCTGCACGCGGGACAGATACCGGACGCGGCGACCGGCGCGCGCGCCGTGCCCATCTACCAGACGACCTCTTTCGTCTTCGACTCGGCCGACCACGCGGCGAGCCTTTTCAACCTGCAGACCTTCGGTAACGTCTATGCGCGCATCTCGAACCCGACCGTGTCGGTGCTCGAAGAGCGCGTCGCCGCGCTCGAGAACGGCCGCGCGGCACTGGCCTGCGCGACCGGCCAGGCGGCCGAGGCGACCGCGATCCTGACGCTGCTGCGCTCGGGCGACCACATCGTCGCCGCCTCCACGCTCTACGGCGGCACGCATACGCTGCTTGCCGTCAATCTGGCCAAGCTCGGCATCGAGACCACCTTCGTCGACGCCGACGACCCGGAAAACTTCCGGCGCGCGTTACGCCCGAACACGCGCCTGCTCTACGCCGAGACGCTCGGCAATCCGCTGCTCAACGTCGTCGACCTCGAGGCGGTGGCGGCGATCGCGCGCGACGCCGGCATTCCCTTCGTCGTCGACAACACGGTGCCTTCGCCCTACCTGTGCCGGCCGCTCGAGCACGGTGCGGACATCGTCGTGCACTCGGCGACCAAGTACCTGGGCGGGCACGGCACGACGATGGGCGGCGTGATCGTCGAATCGGGCCGCTTCGACTGGGGCAACGGCAAGTTCCCCGAGTTCACGAACCCTTCGCCCGGCTACCACGGGGTCATCTTCTACGAGACCTTCGGCGACTTCGGGTTCACGATGAAGGCGCGCATGGAGACGATGCGCACCTTCGGCCCGGCGCTCTCGCCGATCGCCGCCTGGCTGCTGCTGCAAGGGATCGAGACGCTGCCCGTGCGCATGGACCGGCACTGCGCGAACGCCCTCGCCGTCGCGCGCTTCCTGAAGGACCACCCGCAGGTGGGGTGGGTCAATTACCCCGGTTTGCCCGGCGACCGCTATCATGCGCTTGCGCGCAAGTACCTGCCGCGGGGTGCCTCGGGACTGGTCAATTTCGGCATCAAGGGCGGCGCGCGCGCAGGGGTGCAATTCATCGAGGCGGCGCAGCTGATGAGCCATCTGGCCAACATCGGGGATGCGAAGACGCTGGTCATCCACCCCGCTTCGACCACGCACCGGCAGATGAACGAGGAGGAGCAGCGCCGCGCCGGCGTCACGCCGGACATGATCCGCCTGTCGGTGGGACTGGAGACGCTCGAGGACATCCTCTGGGACATCGACCAGGCGCTTGCGCAGGCGGCGCGCGCATGATCAGCTGGGACATCGTCGAGCACGGGCGGCCGCTGCAGAAGGCGCTGCGGGAGACGCCCGAGCCGCGCGGCACCGAGGTGCTCGTGCGCGTGCTGCGCGCCGGCGTCTGCCACTCGGACCTGCACATCTGGGACGGCTATTTCGACTGGGGCGGCGGCAAGCGCTTCTACGTGCGCGAGCGCGGCTGCGTGCCGCCGTTCACGATGGGCCACGAGCCCTACGGCGTGGTGGAGGCGCTCGGGCCGCAGGCGCGCGGCGTGCGCATCGGCGCGCGGCGCCTCGTCTACCCCTGGATCGGATGCGGCCGCTGCGCGGTGTGCCGCGCCGGGCAGGAAAACTACTGCCTTGCGCCGCGCTTTCTCGGCGTCATGCGCGCGGGCGCCTACGCGACGCACCTCCTCGTGCCGCACCCGCGCTACCTGATCGACGCCGGCGAGCTCGATCCCGCCTTCGCCGCCACGCTCGCCTGCTCGGGGCTGACCGCCTACAGCGCAGCGCGCAAGCTGCCCGAGCTGTCGGCGCGCGACTGGGTCGCCGTCGTCGGCTGCGGCGGGCTGGGGCTCATCGCGATCTCGATTCTGCGCGCGCTCGGCGTGCGCCGCGTGATCGCCTGCGACGTCGACCCGGCCAAGCTCGCCACGGCGAAGAAGCTCGGCGCGGCGCGCACCGTCGATGCGCGCGCGGCCGGGGCGAGCGAGGCGCTCGCCTCGGCCGCCGACGGGTCGCTTGCCGCCGCGCTCGATTTCGTCGGTAGCCCCGAGACGCACGCCTTCGCCTTTCCCGCCCTGCGCAAGGGCGGCCGCCAGATCCTCTGCGGGCTCTACGGCGGCGAGATCACCGTCTCGCTGCCGCCGATCGCGCAGCGGGCGGTCGCGCTCGTGGGCTCTTACGTCGGCAACCTCGCAGAACTGAAAGCGCTCGTCGCCCTCGCGCGCAGGGGCCGCATCCGGCCGCTCCCGGTCACGGTGCGTCGCGCCGACGAGGTGAACGCAGCGCTCGAAGAGCTGCGCGCCGGACGGGTGCTCGGCCGCGTCGTCCTCGACCTCGAGCACACCGTGGCCTGAGCGCGCGCGCGGCGCCTTCGCCTGCAGGCGGCAGGAAAGCCCTCGGCGCCGGCTCCTCCACAGTGGGCGAGCGACGAGGCCGCTACGCTTCCCTGCGGCGCCCGCTTCGCGGCAACGAAACCTCGTCGCGCGCTCGGCGTGCCCCGAGAGAACTTTCACGAGGATACGGCGATCGCGGCAAGGCGGCCTTGCCCGGGGCTTGCGGGCGCGTGCCACGGCGGGCCTTCGTTTTGCCGGCGCGACGGATTCGGGCCCTATACTCCGTCGGGGGACGCGGCGCGGGTGCGTTCTTTCGCCGCCGGGCCCTCGCGCTGCGATGACCCTTCCCTTCACCTGGGACTTTCCCTATGGCTGGCCGCGCAAGCCGCTCCTTGCGCGAAACGTCTGCGCGACGTCCCAGCCGCTTGCCGCCCAGGCAGGCGCCCGCATGCTCGCTGCCGGCGGAAGCGCGGTGGACGCTGCGCTCGCCTGTGCGATCGCGCTCACGGTCGTGGAGCCCGTTTCGAACGGCGTCGGCTCGGACGCGTACGCGATCGTCTGGGACGGCACGCGGCTGCACGGCCTGAACGCCTCGGGCCGCTCGCCCGCCGCGTGGACGCCCGAACTCTTCGGCGCGCAAGGGGTGCCCCTGCGCGGCTGGAACTCGGTCACCGTCCCCGGCTGCGTGTCGGCCTGGGTCGCGCTGTGGGAGCGGTTCGGCCGGCTGCCGTTCGCAAAGCTCTTCGAACCGGCGATCGCGTACGCGCGCGACGGCTGGCTCGTCTCGCCCACCGTCGCGGCGCAGTGGGCTGCGCAGGTGCCGGAACTGGCCGCGCAGCCCGGCTTTGCGCAGGCCTTCATGCCGGGCGGCCGGGCCCCTGCCGCGGGCGAGCTTTTCCGTCTGCCGGAACTTGCGCGCACGCTCGAACTGATCGCCGAGACGCGCGGCGAGGCCTTCTACCGCGGGCGGATCGCGGAGGCGATCGAGGCCGACGCGCACCGCCACGGCGCGCTGCTACGCGCCTCGGACCTCGCCGAGCACCGGGCCGAGTGGGTCGAGCCGCTCGCGCTCGATTACCGCGGCTACACGGTGCACGAGCTGCCGCCCAACGGCCAGGGCGTCGTCGCCCTCGAGGCGCTCGGCATCCTGCGCGAGCACGCGCTCGCGCGCTTCGCGCCCGATGCGGCCGATGCGGTGCACTTGCAGATCGAAGCGGTGAAACTCGCCTTTGCCGACGCGCTCGCCTATCTTGCCGATCCCGCCTCCATGCCCTTTCGCGCCGAGCGCCTGCTCGAGGCGGACTACCTGCGGGAGCGGGCGCGGCGGCTCGACCCCGCTCGCGCCGGAACGCCCGCGCCCGGAAGGCCGATCGGCGGCGGCACCGTCTACCTCGCCGCCGCGGACGCGGCAGGCATGATGGTCTCGATGATCCAGTCGAACTACATGGGTTTCGGCTCCGGTGTGGTCGTCGCCGGCACCGGCATTTCGCTCCAGAACCGCGGCGCCTGCTTCGTCAGCTCCGAGGGGCACCCGAACCGCGTCGGGCCGCGCAAGCGCCCCTACCAGACCATCATCCCCGGTTTCCTCACAAAAGAGGGCGCACCGGTGATGAGCTTCGGCGTCATGGGCGGCACCATGCAGCCGCAGGGGCACGTGCAGGTGCTCGTGCGCATCATCGACTGGGCGCAAAATCCGCAGGCCGCCTGCGACGCGCCGCGCTTTCGCTGGGTCGCGGGGCGGCGCGTCGCGTGCGAACCCGGCTTTCCGAGCGCGACGCTCGAGGCGCTCGCCGCGCGCGGCCACGAAATGGCCGATCTGGGCGGCGACTACAACCAGTTCGGCAGCGCGCAGATGATCTGGCGGCTCGGCGACGGCTACCTCGCGGCGAGCGACCCGCGCCGCGACGGCCAGGCGGTCGGCTTCTGAGAATGTTGCGCATCTGGGGCCGCGCCAATTCCGTCAACGTCAAGAAGGTGCTCTGGTGCGCCGAGGAGCTCGGACTCGCCTACGAGCGGCGCGACGCGGGCATGCAGTACGGCGTGGTCGACACGCCCGAGTACCGGCGCCTCAACCCCATGGGGCTCGTGCCGACGATCGAGGAAGACGGATTCGTGCTCTGGGAATCGCACGCGATCGTGCGCTACCTTGCCGCGCGCCACGGTGCCGGTGCACTGTGGCCGAGCGATGCGCGCGAACGGGCGGACGCCGACCGGTGGATGGACTGGGCTTTCACCGTGCTCGGGGCGCTGCGGCCCGCCTTCTGGGGGCTCGTGCGCACAGCGCCCGAGGCACGCGACGAGCGCGCGATCGCCGCATCGCTCGAGCGCAGCGCCGAGCTCTTTTCCGTCCTCGACCGCGCGCTCGCGACCCGGCCCTACGTCGCAGGCGAGCGTTTGACGATGGGCGACATCCCGGTCGGCTGCCACGTTCAGGTCTGGATGCGGCTTCCGTGCGCGCGGCCCGCGCTCGCGAACCTGGAAGCCTGGTTTGCGCGGCTGCGCGCGCGCGCGGCTTACTGCAAAGCCGTCGACCTGCCGCTTTCCTGAGCGAGGCGGTCGAGCTCGGCGTCGCGTTCGCTTTTCGGCAGCGCCGCGAGCCGGCGCGCCTCGGCGTAGAAAACCTCGAGCCGGCCGCCGGCGCGCGCAAGCAGCCGTTCCAAGGCCGGCACCCGCGCCTCGTAGGTCACGAGCGCCGCGAGCACCGCGTTGTCCGGCTCGGCCGGCAAGCGGTGCCGGCGCTTGAGGTAGAGGGGATGGCGCGCGAGCTCGGCCAAGCGCTCGCGCTTGTGCAGGCGTTTTTCCTCCGGCGCGAGCGCCGAGGCGTACAGGGCGCCGAGCGCCTGGCGCGTGCGCGCAAGGAGCGCGGCGAACTCGGCCTGCTCGGCGTGCGCGCGCTCGGCCTCGGCGAGCGCCTCCCGGCGGCCGCTCGCCGCGAACCAGCGGCGCAGCCCTTCGCGCTCGACCACGACCGCGAAGGATTCGTTGAAGGTCGTGTCGTCGCGCGCGTAGGCGACGCGGTGGGCGAGCTCGTGAAAGATGAGCCGCGCCAGATCGGCTTCGGGCCAGCCGATGAAGGTCGAGAGCAGCGGATCCGAAAAATAACCGAGCGTCGAATAGGCGGCGACGCCGTAGACGAAGACGTCGTGGCCCTCGGCGCGCAGGCGCGCGGCGTGGCGCTCGGCTGCGGCGTGCGAGAAAAAACCGCGGTAGCTCACGCATCCGGCGACCGGAAAGCAGGACACGACCGGCGCGAGCGCGAACTCGGGCGCGGCGACCACGCTCCAGAGCGCGTACGGGCGGTCGAGGGCGGCGTAGCGGCGATAGCTGCCGCCGTCGGGCAGCGCGAGGTCGCGCACCGCGAATTCGCGCAGGCGCTGCGCGAGCGCAAGCTGCGCGCGTAGCGCATCGGGCGTGTGCGCTTCGGCAAGCAGCTCCTCGACCGGGCGCGCCGCGGCAACTAGCGCGAGCTGCCCGCGCGCCGCCTGCGCGAGGTAGCCGACCGTCTCGCAGCCGGAAAGCGCAAAGCTAGCAAGGAGTGCCAAAGCGCGCATGGTGCAGGAAACGGATCGCCGCCGCCGCGACGCGGGCCGATAAAAGCATTCCGGTGTGGCTGACCGCAAGCTCCAGCCGGTCGGTCGCTCCCTCGACCTCGGTCTCGAGCACGCGCACGATGCCGTCGTTCGGCCCCGCGAGCCGAGCGCCCAGCCGACCGAGGCCGAGCGAGCGCGTGCCGGCGATCAGCCCGAGGGGCTCGGGACGGTTCCAGCGCACGCTGCGCTCGGTGCACAGCAGCTCGGCCGCAGCGCCGAGCAAGCGGCGCGCAAGGGGAAGCGCGCGCACCCAGCGCGCGCTCGCCGAGCCACGCACCGGCGCACCGAGCAGCAGGGCGCAGCTTGCGGGGGCGCGCGCCTCGGCGGCGAGCGTCTCGTAGACGAGTACGCCCCCGTAGCTGTGGCCGATGTAGCAGGGCCGCTCCTGCGCGGCGGCAAAGGCCGCAAGGCGCGCGGCCTCCTGTGCCGGTGTCCTGCGCCACGGCGCGGACCGGTAGAAGCGCACGCGCAGACCCGCCGCGCGCAGCCTCAAGGCAAGGGGCACCATCGCCGCGCGCGGCGCCCACAGTCCGGGAACGAGGATCACGGTCTTGCTCACGCGCGGCGGCGCGAAGCGAGGAGCCAAAGGGCGACTGCGAGCGCCGGCACCGAGAAAGCCGCGTACGCGGCTCCGAAGCTTCCCGTCGCCGACAGGGCGGAAGCGAAGGCCGGCGGAGCGACGACGACCCCGAGGAACGTGAAGAACAGGCAACCGCCCGTCGCCTCGCCCTCGCGTCCGGCGGGAGCAAGGCGCGCGACCTCGGCAAGAAAAACGCCGTTCCAGCCGACCGCGGTCGCGCCAAAAAGCGCGGCCCAGAGGATGACCAGCGCCTCGGGCCACGCCGGCGAGGCGGCGAGCGCCGCCATCGCCGAGGCCGCCATCGCGGCGCCGAGCAGGCCGAGCATCGTGCGCCGCGCGACCAGCCGGTCGGCGACCCACCCCCAGAGGATACGGCCGGCGACGCTCGCCCCCTGGGAAACGGCCATCACCGCGCCGGCGAGAACGAGCGGGAAGGCGAGTTCCACGGCGAGAAAGGTGACGAGGTAAGCAACGAGCGTAATCTGCACGCCGCCGTAGACGAAAGAGGTGAGCGCCATGTGCCGCAGCCGCGCCTCGCCGAGCACCAACGCAACCGGCGCGTAGAGGCGCCGCAGCGGAGCCGGCGCCCGGGCCTCGAGGCCCGTGTCGTAGCGGCGCCGCCCCGGTTCGATCGCGAAGGCGGCGAGCGCGCAGGCCGCGGCGAAGGCGAGCGCCGTGGCGCGCCAGCCGAGGGCGAGGACGAGGGCCGGGGCGAGCGCACCTGCAAGCGCCGCCCCGGCAGGCACGCCCGTCTGCTTGATCGAGAAGACGAGCGCATAGAGGCGCGCGGGCGCGGTGCGGGCAAGCAGCAGCGAGCTTGCCGGGGTGGCCGGCCCGTAGCCGAAGCCGATCAGCAGAGCGGCGGCGAGCGCGACCGCGGGCGAGGGCGCCGCCGCCGCAAGGGCCAGACCCGCGCAGCACGCGAGGAGCGCCGCCTGACTCGTGCGCACGGCCCCCTTGCGCGCGACCCAGCCGCCGCTCGCCGCCGAGGCGATCATCGCGCCGAGATAGCCGAGGGCGACGAAGACGCCCACCGCCGCGGGCGCGACGCCGAGCTCGGGCGCAGCCACCGGCGCGAGCACCGGCGCGCAGTACATGGCTGCGGCAACGAGCGTCTGGACGGCCAGCGTGAGCGTGAGCGGGAGCCGCCAGCCGCCTGGCTCAGCCTTCACCCCGCAGCGCCTTCAGCAGCCGCTCGGCCCGGTACGCGATCGGGTAATCGACCATCTGCCCGTCGAGCTCGATCACCGCGGCGCCGCGGGCCTCGGCCGCGCGGAACGCGGCGACGATGCGTTCGGCCTCGGCGATCTCCTCGACCGTCGGGGCGTAGCCTTCGTTGGCGATCGCAATCTGGTCCGGGTGCACGAGCAGCCGCCCTTGGAAGCCCGAGCGGCGGCTGCGCTCGACGGCGCGCCGGAAGCCCTCCGCGTCGCGCAAATGAAACCACGGGCTGTCGATCGGGGGCTCGAGCTCGGCCGCGCGCGAGGCGAGCACGAGCCGTGCGCGCGCGTGCGCGAGCTCGGGCTCTTCGTGCGTGGGCGAAAGCCCGAGGTCGTGGCTGTAGTCGCCGGCGCCGAAGGCGATGCGGCGCACGCGCCAGCGTTCGCCGTAGGGCTTGAGGCTGCGCGCCTGCAGGATGCGGTCGAGGCGCACGACGCCGGCTGCGGTCTCGACGATCGGCATGAGGTCGAGCGAGCCGACCGGCAGCCCGCCCTCGCGCTCGAGGTTCGCGAGCAGCCAATCGATCGCGTGCAGGTCCGCTGCGCTCTCGACCTTCGGCAACACGACGCCGTCGAGTCCCGGCCCCACCGTCTCGACGAGGTCGCGGTAGCAGTACGGCGTGCGCATCGCGTTCACGCGCACGTAGAGCCGGCTCTTGCGCGGTCGGCCGAGCGCCTCGGCGACCGGCCGGCGCGCCGCCGGCTTGTCCGAGAGCGCGACCGAATCCTCGAGATCGAGGATGACCGCGTCGGCCTCGAGCGCGAGCGCTTTTTCGACGCGTCGCGCGTGGTTGCCCGGAGCAAAGAGAAAGGATCGGAAAAAGGGCATGGCGGCACCCGGTCACGGTGTGGCTTTGCCAAGCGAAGCCGGAGCATACGGCAGAACGGCGGCCGCGCTCGCCGCCGTTTCGGGCCGCAGCACCTCGACCCGTCCGCCTTGGACCTGCACGAGGAGCGGCCCGGGAACGACCCAGCGGCCGTCGGCGCCGGCGCGCAGGGTGCCAAGCGGCGTCTCGACCTCGATCGCCGCGAGCGCCTCGCGTAGCGCCGCGGCGCCCGGCGCCTGCGCGCGCGCCGCCGCCGCGCCGATCGCGAGGCCGGCGCTATAGGCGAGCGCCGCCTGCGCACTCGGCTTTGCGCCCCAGCGCCTTGCGTAACGCTCGACGAATCCGGCGTTGCCCGGCGTGCGCGCGCGTTCGTGCCAGAGCACCGCGGCGAGGGCGCCTTCGGCGTCGCGGCCGACCTGCGCGCGGAACGCGGCTTGGTCGGACTCCTGCGCGAAAAAGAGCGCCGGCGCCCAGCCGGCGCGGAAGAACCCTTCGACCATCCTCGCCGCCTCGTGCAGCCCGGCAAGCGCGATCCACGCCTGGGCCGCAAAAGCGCGCGCCCGCGCGATCGAAGCCGAAAAATCGCCGCTTCCCGGTCGGAGCGGCTCGGCTTCGGCGATCGCCAGACCGGCCCCGCGGGCCGCATCGCGGAGCGCCTGCGCGATCGCCGCCGAAGCCGGATCGTCGCGCGCGAGCAGGTAGAGGCGCTCGGCACCGGCCGCGCTCACGGCCGCGAGGATCGCCTCCGCCCAGGCCTGCGGCGGCGGCTGCAGCCAGAACACGTGCCGCTCGCCGCGCGCGCGCCGCGCCGAAGGGAAAGCCGTCGCAAGGAGCGGCCGGCCCTCCCGTTCGGCGCTCGCGGCCGCAGCGAGGGTCGCCGCAAGGCCGTAGGGGCCGAGGAGCGCCTCGGCTCCGTGATCGCGCGCGAGCCGGCCGTAGAGGGCACCGGCCGCGCGCGCGTCGGAGCCGTCGTCGAGGATGCGCAGCTCGACGCGCCGTCCGCCTGCGGCGCTCGCCTCCTCGGCCCAGAGCACGAGGCCCCGGCGCGCGTCTTCGGCCGCCTGCGCGTGCAAGCCGGTCTCGGGCAGGGTCAACCCGACCACGAGGGGCGGTGCCGCTACCCCTGCGGGCGGCGAAAGCGCGAGCGCCGCAGCGAGCGCGCCGCGGAGCGCCGCGCGCCTAGTCGCCGATGCGGTCATCGACCGCGTGGCCGCGCATCGGGATGAGCATCGTGCGCTCGAAGCTCATGAACACGGTGCCGTCGGCTTTGCGGCCGGTCGTGCGCACCGTGACCACGCCGACGCCTGGACGTGAAGCCGAGACGCGCTTTGCGAGCACCTCCGATTCGGCGTAGATCGTGTCGCCCGCGTACACGGGGGCGGTCAGGCGCACGTTGTCCCAGCCGAGGTTCGCCAAGGTTTTCTGGCTGATGTCGGCCACGCTCATGCCGGTGACGATCGCCAGCGTCAGGCACGAGTTGACGAGCGGCCGGCCGAACTCGGTGCCCTTGGCGTATTCGGCATCGAGGTGCAGCGGGTGCTGGTTCATCGTGAGCAGCGTGAACCACACGTTGTCGGCCTCGGTGATCGTGCGTCCCGGCCGGTGTTCGTACACGTGGCCCACCTCGAAATCCTCGTAGTCGCGGCCGACCGACGTGCGAAACCGGTTCGGTCCGATTTGCTTCGTCGCACGCGTCATCGCTCACCTCGCTTTTTCGGGGAAGGCGCACGCTACGGCGTGCGACAATCACCGTCAAGGATGGAGCGCGACGCCCTGCTCGCTTCGCTCGCCGACATCGTGGGCGCGCGCCACGTGCTCGCCGACCCCGCCGAGCTCGCCCCTTACTGCACCGACTGGCGCAGGCGCTACTCGGCGCTCGCGCTCGCGGTGGTGCGGCCGGCGACGACCGCCGAGGTGGCGGCGGTCGTGCGCTGCTGCGCCCAGGCCGGCGTCGCGATCGTTCCGCAGGGAGGAAACACGGGCCTTGCCGGCGGTGCGGTGCCCGCCGGCACGGGAAGCGAGGTCGTGCTGTCGCTTGCGCGCCTTGCGCGCATCCGCGCGCTCGACCAGGCCGACGGCACGCTCGTCGCGGAGGCGGGCTGCGTGCTCGCGCGCGTGCAGGAGGCCGCGCAGGCGGCCGGCTGGTACTTTCCCGTGTCGCTCGCCGCTGAGGGCAGTTGCACCGTCGGCGGCATCGTCTCGACCAACGCCGGCGGCGTGAACGTGCTTCGCTACGGCAGCACCCGCGAGCAGGTGCTCGGCCTGGAAGTGGTGCTTCCGGACGGGCGCGTCTGGGACGGGCTGCGCCGCCTGCGCAAGGACAACTCCGGCTACGACCTCAAGCAGCTCTACATCGGCGCCGAAGGCACGCTCGGGGTGGTCACCGCGGCGGCGCTGCGCCTGCGCCCGCGGCCGGGCGCGACCGCGACCGCTTGGCTCGCCCTCGCCTCGCCCGCGGCGGCGCTCGCCTTGCTCGGGCGCTTGCAGTCGGAACTGGGCGAGGCGGCGAGCGCCTTCGAACTGCTCTCGCGCCGTTGCCTCGAGGCGGTGCTCGCGCACGCGCCCGCCGCGCATGCGGATCCGCTGCCGGCGCCGCACCCCTGGTACGTGCTCGCCGAGTTCGAGGCGCTTGCGGCCCGCGTCGAGGCGGTGCTCGCCGACGCGATGCGCGACGGCCTGCTCGCCGACGGCGCGCTTGCGCAGAGCCATGCGCAGGCGGCGGCGTTCTGGCGGCTGCGCGAGACCATCCCCGAGGCCCAGTTCGCCAACGTCAAGCACGACGTCTCGGTGCCCGTCTCGCGCGTGCCGGAGTTGATCGAGCGGGCCGAGGCGGCGCTCGCGCGATCCTTTGCGGAGGCGGTGAGTTACGTCTTCGGCCACGTCGGCGACGGCAACCTGCACTACAACGTCGGCCCGGCGAGCCTGCTCGAGCGGCGCGCCGAGGTGAACGGCCTGCTCCACGATATCGTCGAGTCGCTCGGCGGATCGATCAGCGCCGAGCACGGCATCGGTCAGGCGAAGCGCGCGGAGCTGCGCCGGCGTCGCAGCGCCGTCGAGCTCGAGCTGATGCAGGCGGTCAAACGCGCACTCGACCCCCGCGGCCTTTTGAACCCCGGCAAGGTGCTGTAAGGGGCCCTTGCGCGCCCGCCTAGCGCCGCACGAGCACGAGCGCGCGCTCGCCGCCGTCAGCGCTGAGCCGACCGCGCAGCCGGCCGCCCTCGGCGACGCCGTCGAAGGCGAAACCCTCGCCCGAGATTTGCAGGCGGGCTCCCTCGATGCGCGCCTGCGTCACTGCGCGCGACCGGCCGGCCGCGCGCGCTTCGACTTCCAGCTCCTGGAAGTTCTGCTGGATCGAGAAAGCCCACTCTCCGCCCTCCCACTGGCCGCGCACCTGCGCCGGAACGATCCAAAGGTAGATCGTCGCTTCGCTGCCCTGGCGGTCGTAGCGCCGCTCGAGCCGCAGCGTCTCGCGGCGGTCCGGTCTCCAGCCGCGCATGGGAAAGGCGTGCGCGACGATGCGCGCCCCCGGCCGCAGCTCGGCGAGGAGCTTCGGCTGCAGGCGGTCGACGAGCCCGGGCAGGAGATAGAGGGTGACCACGGTCGCGGCCGAGAGGTCGGCGGCGAGCGCATCGCGCTGCTCGAAGGCGGCGAGGGACTCGACTCCCGCGCGGCGCGCGTTCTCGCGCGCGATCGCGACCAGCCGTGCGTCGATGTCGACGCCGAGGCCGCGCGCCCCGTAGCGGCGCGCCGCCTCGATGACGATGCGGCCGTCGCCCGATCCGAGGTCGACGACGTAGTCTGCGCGCGTCGTGCCGGCAAGATCGAGCATGCGCTCGACGACCTCGGGCGGCGTCGCCACGAAGGGCGGCCGTTCCTCGGCCTCCTGCGCGAGCAAGACGGGCGCGGCCAGGATACCCGCGAGGGCCAAAGCGAGGCGTGCAGGAAAGAACCGGCCCATGCCGTAGGCAAGAGAAGCCGGCATTGTAAGGGGAGCGGCGAGGGCCGCCGCGCAAGAAGGGAAAGCCGCCCCCGCCGCCCCTCTCGGATCGCGGCGAGCGTGCGGCTTCAGTCCTTCTTCGGCTTGCGATCCTTCTTCTTCGCCTTCTCGGACTTCTTCTGCGCGGCCCGCGCCTGGCCCTTTTCCTGCGGCGCGGCCTTCGCTGCCACGGCCTTCGCCGGCGTGGCCGGCGTCGCCTGCGTCGCAGGAGTGGCGGGCGTCGCGGGAGTGGCGGGCTGCGCCTGTGCGAGCGCACCGGCCGCAAAACCGGCCAGCACGAGCGCCACGGCGTATCGGTCGAATTTCATCGTCATTCTCCTCGGTTGCGGCTCGCAAGCGAACCGATTCGGATAACGCGGCCCTCGCCCTCGCGTTGACCGGCCGCCGGCCCGAGCACGATCGCACTCTGGCCGTCGCGTTCGTCGTCGATCGCGGCAAGGGCGGGCGCGCAGCGCCGGCTCGCCGTGAAAGCGGGCGCTCAGCCCGGCGCGGCCGGCCCCGGCCAGTTGGGCGGCGAGCGAGACGGCCGCTACGCGAAGCGCTGCGCGCCGCTACCAGGCGGCCCGCGCTCAGCGCACGAGCACGCGTACGCGCTGCACCGCGTGGTTTCCGAAACCGCCGAGGTCGGCGGGCGGTGCAAGGGGCTGGACGTTGCCCGCCGCGTCGGTCGCCCGGCAGGCGAGTTCGTGCGCGCCGGGGTGCGCGTCCCACGTGAGGTGCCAGCCGCACCAGGCGGTGTCGGCGGCGGCCGGTTCGAGCACCGCCTCGCGCCAGTCGCCGTCGACGGCGAACTCGACGCGCACGACCGGCGCCTCGCCGGACCAGGCGCGCCCGCGGATCAGGGTCGGCCCCGCCGCGAGCAGCCGCGCGCGCGTATAGAAGTCCGGAACGCCGGGCGGAACCATGAGCGAATTGACGCGCATGCGCCGGCACGGCACGCCGGGTTCGCCCGGCGCGGCGCGGAAGTGATAGCTCGCCGCCTGCTGCACGCCCGCGAAGCTTTCCTCGATCGCCTCGATCGCGACCAGCCATTTGACGCTCGCCATGCCGTACCAGCGCGGCACGACGAGCCGTAGCGGCGCGCCGTGCTGGGGCGCGAGTTCGGCGCCGTTCATCGCATAGGCGAGGAGCACTTCCTCGCGCATCGCCTCGGCGACGGGCAGGCTGCGCTCGAAGGCGTGCACGACGCCGCGGTCGCGGCCGCGGTCCGCGCCGCGGAAGACGAGCTCCCGTGCGCTCGCGCGCAGTCCCGCCTGCGCGAGCAGCGCGCAAAGCGGCACCCCCGTCCAGTCGGCCGTCGACACCCCTTCCTCGAGCCACGGCATCGACGGGTAGCGCGGCACGGTCTGCCCCCGGCCGTTTCCGGCGCACTCCATCGTCACGCGCAGCGTGCGCGCCGGAAGGCGCCGCAGCTCTTCGAGCGTGAGCGTGCAGGGCCGTTCGACGGCGCCGCCGATCTCCAGCCGGTGCGCTGCGCCTTCCAGCATCGGGATGTCGAAGTGCACGAGCGTGTAGTGCAGTCCGACGGGCGTGCACTCCAGGGCGAGCGCTTCGAGCGGCATGCCGTGGTTGCGCGTGGCGAGAGCCAGCTCCTCGACGGTGTAGCGGCCGACGATCGGTGCGCGCTGCTCGAGGCGCTCGGACATGGCGGGCTTGTGCCGATTCTATAATTCGCGCGCGCCCGGCGACGGGCGTGCGCCCGGAACCGCGCCGTGCCCACCTGGATCGAAGTCGCGCTGAACGGCCCCTGGGGCCGCGCGCGCCAGCCCGCGATCCCGCTCGCGGAGCGCGAAATCATCGCCGAGGCGCTCGCCTGCGTCGCCGAGGGCGCCGCGATCGTGCACGTGCACGCGTACGATGCGCAGACCGGCCGCCAGGACGATCGCGCCGACCGCTACCGCGCGATCCTGGAAGGCATACGCGCAAGCGCCGACTGCATCGTCTATCCGACGATTCCCTTCTCCGGCGCGGCGTCGGCCGAGGCGCGCTTTGCCGCGGTCGCTGCGCTCGCCGCCGACGGACTGCTCGAATGGGCAGTCGTCGATCCCGGCTCGGTGCACCTTGCCTCCTTCGAGGCGGTCGCAGCGGGCGAAGCCGGTTTCCTCTACGCGAACCCCGAGGAGCACGTGCGCCACGGCCTTGCGCTTGCGGCGCGCTACGGCTTTCACCCGGCGTACGCCCTTTACGAGCCGGGCTTCCTGCGCCTTGGCGCGGCGCTCGCGCGCGCGACGCCGGGCCTGCCGCGCCCGGTCTACCGCTTCATGTTCTCTGACGGCCTCGCGTTCGGATTTCCTCCGCGCCCCTGGGCGCTCGAGGCCTATCTCAAACTGCTCGCCGAATGCGATCCCGGCGCGCCGTGGATGGTCGCGGGCCTCGCCGTCGAGATCGAGCCGCTCGTCGAGGCCGCGGTCGCAAGCGGCGGGCACGTGCGCACGGGCCTCGAGGACGCACCCCTCGGAACGGCGCTCGGAAACGTCGCGCGCGTGCGCCGCGTGCGCGCGGCGATCGAGCGCGCGGGCGGCATCATCGCCGCCGCGCGCGAGGTGCGCGCCGCGCTCGCCTCCTGATGGAGCTCGCGGCGTTTTTGCGCCTGCTGCCGCCGCGGCGCGACCTCTGGATCTTCGGCTACGGCTCGCTCATGTGGGCACCGGGCTTCCGGCCTGCGGAATCCTCGCCCGCGTACCACTGGGGCCATCACCGCGCGCTCTGCATTCTCTCGACCCGCTACCGCGGCACCCCGCGCCGGCCGGGGCTGGTCACCGGCCTGTGCCGGGGCGGCTCCTGCTGGGGCATGGCCTTCCGCGTGCCGGCGCGGCGCGTGCCGCGGGTGCTCGCCGGGCTCTGGGAGCGGGAGATGCTGCGCGGGGTGTACCGGCCGCAGCTCGTCCCGGTGCGCATCGGCACCGGCCGGCGCGTGCGCGCGCTCGCCTTCGTCGCCGACCCCGAGCACCCGCACTTCGTGCGCGAACTCGACCTCCACGGACGCGCGCGCCTGGTCGCGCAGGGCGTCGGCAAGCGCGGACGCTCGCTCGACTACATCCGCAACACGCTCGAGCACATGGCCGCGCTCGGCCTGACCGATCCTCACCTTGCGCGCGTGCTCGCCACCGCCGAGGCCATGCGGGAAAGCGCCGCCTCGAGGCGGGCGCGCGGGGTGGCGAAGTTCAGGCGCACATAGCCCCGCGCGCCGAATTGGGCACCGGGCGAAAGCGCGACGCCGTGCGCGAGGAAGAGCGCGTGCGGGTCGGCGTGGCCCAGCCCGCGCGCGTCGATCCAGGCAAGGAACGTCGCCTCGACGTGCGCCGCCGCAAGGCCGGGCATGCGCCCGAGCGCCGCGGCGAGCCGATCGCGGTTGCCGCGCAGGTAAGCGATCTGCCGCGCCAGCCAGTCGTCGCACTCGCCCCGGCAGACGGCGAGCGCCGCCGCCCAGCCGAAGACCGAAGGCTCGGGCACCGTCGCGTGGTGGTCGCGCGCGATCGCCTCGCGCAGCCGCTCGTCCTCGGCGATCGCCCAGGCGCAGCCCGCGCCCGGAAAGTTGAACGCCTTGTTGGGCGAGGCGAGCGTCACGGTACGGCGCGACACTTCGGGACCGAGGCTCGCGATCGGCATGTGCCGGCAGTCCTCCTCGAGCACCAGCTCGGCGTGGATTTCGTCGCAGCAGATGCAAAGGTCGTGGCGCAGCGCGAACTCGGCCAGGCGCTCGAGCTCGGCGCGCCGCAAGACCGTGCCGCCCGGGTTCTGGGGATTGCACACGAGGAGCAGGCGCGACTCGGGGCGCGCCTCGGCGGCAAGCCGGTCGAGATCCCACACCCAGCGGCCGTCTTCGAGCACGAGCGGCACGGCCGAGTAAGCGCGCGGCGCCCGTTCCGCGGCCCGTCGAAAGTGGTGGTAGACGGGCGTCGGCACGAGCACGTGTCCGCCCGATGGCACGAGGTGGCGCACCGCGAGGTGCAGCCCCGGCACCACGCCGGGCAGGAACACGATCCAGTCGGGCTCGATGCGCCAGCCCCACAGACGCGCGTAGCGCGCGCAGATCGCCTCGCGCAGGCCCGGTGGCGGCACCGTGTAGCCGAGCACCCCGTGCTCGAGGCGCGCGCGCATCGCCGCGAGCACCGCCGGCGGGGCGCGGAAATCGGCGTCCGCGACCCAGAGCGGGATGACGTCGCGGTGCGCGTATTTTTCCCAGCGCATCGCCCAAGTGCCGCGGCGATCCACCAGGATGTCGAACTCGTCGCCTTGCGGGACCATCGCCCCCCGGAGCCGCGTCGACGCCGCGCGCCTGGCTATTTCTTCCTGCGGGCGGCCTTGCCGAGGTCGTCCTGCTCGAGCGCGTCCTCTTCGGCCTCCTCCTCTTTGGCCTCCTCCTCCTGCCCCGCCTTCATCGGGTCGTCCTCCAGGCGGTGGGCGCTATCGTCCACTTCCTCGGTCTTCATCGCCGCCGCCTCGGCGCGCAGCTGCTCAGGGAGCCGCGTCGCGATCGCCGGGAAGGTGACGATGAGCGCGATCGCGAGCACCTGGAGCAGCATGAACTCGAGCATGCCCTTGTAGATCGTCGCGAGCGACCACTGCCGGACCACCTGCCGCAGGTAATAGGCCGACATCGCCACCGGCGGCGACAGGAACGCCGTCTGCAGCGTCACGGCGACGAGCGCGCCGAACCAGATCATCACCATGTCCGGCGCAAGGCCGAGCGCCGCGCCGAGCTCGCCCTTGAGCGCATCCATCACCGGATAGAAGATCGGCAGGAAGACGAGGATGATCGCGGGCCACTCGAAGGGCCAGCCGAGCAGAAAAATGAGCACGAGCACGACGAGGAGCATCGCAAGCGGCGAAAGCGGCAGCGCGAGCATCGTCTCGGTGATCCAGTTCGCCGTGCCCAGGCGCGCGAACACCGCTCCGAAGATGTTCGAGGTCACCGCCAGCAACAGCACCATGCTCGAGGTCGTGGTGGTCGCGAGCAGCGCCCGCTTCAGGCCCGCCAGGCTCAGGCGCCGGTACGCCGCGGCGAGCACGAGCGCACCGAGAGCGCCGATCGCCGAAGCCTCGGTCGGCGTCGCCAGCCCCGCGAGGATCGACCCCAGCGTCGCGGCAATGAGCGCAAAAAGCGGAACGACGCCGAGCAGCACTTCGCCGAGGATGCGCACGAAGCCGTGCGTGCGCTCCTGCGGCGGCACGGGCGGCCCGAGGCGCGGGTTCACGAACGAGCGCCCGAGCAGGTAGGCGAGGTAGATGCCAGCGAGCAGAAAGCCCGGCCCGAAGGCCGCCGCGTACAGCTCGGCGACCGACACCCCGATCACCGGCCCCATCACGATCAGCATCACCGAAGGCGGGATCAGGATGCCCAGCGTGCCGCCCGCGGTGATCGCCCCCGCCGCGAGCCGGCCGTCGTAGCCGGTCTTGATCATGATGGGGCTGGCCATGATGCCGAGCACGGTGACCGCGGCGCCGACGATGCCCGTTGCCATCGCGAACACGGCGGCCGTCAGAATCACCACCGCGTAGAGCGAGCCGCGGATCGGCGCGAACACGTCGCGGAAGGCGCGAAACAGCCGCTCCATCAGGCCGGCCTGCTCGGTGATGAACCCCATGAAGATGAACAGCGGCACGGCCGCGAGCAGCTCCTCCTTCATCAGACCGATGGTCTGGAAGTAGGCGAGGTTGAAAACCATCTCGCCCAGGCCGACGTAGCCGAAGGTGAGGGCAAGGAAAAGGAGCGTGAAGCTGATCGGAAAGCCGATGAAGATCGCCCCGATCATCACGAGGAGCATGACCAGACCGAGCAGGGCGAGGTCGCTCACGCGCTCAGACCTCGACCTTTTCCTTGTGCTCGAGCTCGACCCCGGTGCGCGCCGCGTACACGCTCTTGATCGCTTCTGAGACGCCCTGCACCAGAAGCAGCAGGCAGGTGAGCGGCACGATCGTCTTGAACGGCCAGAGCAGGGGCCGCCAGGGCGTCTGCTCCGAGCGCTCGGCGATGTCGTAGGCGTGCCAGGCTTCCTGCGCGCTCACGACGAAGAACACGGCAAAGGACGGGAAGAAGAACACGAGGTACGCGACCGAATCGATGAGGCCCTTCGTGCGCAGCGACCACTTTTCGAAGAAGAAGTCGGTGCGGATGTGCGCGCCCTTGTGCAGCGCGTACGCCGCGCCCAACATGAACACCGCCGCGTAGAGCTGGTAGGTCAATTCGAAGGCCCAGATGGTCGGCGCATTGAAGGCGTAGCGCAGGATCACTTCGTAGGCGACCACCACGACGAGCGGCAAGTTGAGCAGCGCGACGCAAAGTCCCGTGAGGTCGGTGAAACGGTCGATCGTGCGCACGAGGCGCACGTAGCGCGGGGCCCGGGCGTCCATCGGCTTCGTCGTGGAGACAAAAAAAGGGGGGCGGAACACCGCCCCCTCGGCCCACCCTCGGGTGCTTAGTTCTTCTTTGCGCCGGCCTTGCGCTCGTCTGCCGCCGGCTTCTCCGGCCAGTAATGGTTCGCCGCAAAAGAATACGGCGGGAACAGGAAGCGCTTGGCCGGGACGACGAGCGAGGCGTAGGCGCGCTGCGAATCGAGCACCCTCTTGAAGAAGGGGTTCCGCGCCGCCTCCTCGGCGGTGAGCTCGTCCCAGGCCTTCAGGAAGGCGGTCAGGATGTCGGGCGGCGTACGCAGGATCCGCACGCCGTGCCTTTCTTGCAGCTCCTTGATCGCCTCGGCGTTCTGCCTCTGCCACTTCGCCCACCAGATGAGGAAGGCGTCGTTCGCCGCGACCTTGATCATCTCCTGGTGCTGCGGCGAAAGCGACTTCCACACATCGCCGTTGATGATCAACTCGCCGATCGAAGTGAATTCGTGCATGCCGGGCGTGTACTTGTACTTCCACACGTTGTGGAAACCGAGCCTCAGGTCTTCGACTCCACCGACCCACTCGGCGCAGTCGATGACACCGCGCTGCGCCGCCGGGATGATCTCGCCCCCCGGCATGTTGACCGTCTGCATGCCCATCCTCTGGAAGACCTCGGCGGTGATTCCGGTCTGCCGGCACTTCATACCCTTGAAGTCGGCCAGGTTCTTCACCGGCCGCTTGAACCAGCCAAAGGCCTGCGGCCCGGCGGGCAGGATCGGAATCGCGACCACGTTCAGCTTGAGCACGTCGCGGTAAAACTCTTGGTAAAGCTCGAGCCCGCCGCCGTGGTGGTGCCAGCCGAGCGCATCGACCTTGTCCATGCCGAAGGTGCCGCCCGGTCCGCCGGTCATGAGCGCCGCCGCTTTGTTCTTTCCGGTCCAGTAGGCAGCCCAGGTGTGCGCGCCGTCGATCACTTTCTTGTGCGTCGCGTCGAGCACTTCGAAGGCGGGCACGACCTGCCCGGCCGGCATGGTCTCGACCCTGAGCGTGCCGCCCGACATCTTGCTCACGCGATCGGCCAAATGCGTGAATTGCTCGTACAGGGTGAGCGCCGCGGGCCACGACGCCTGCATCTTCAGCGTGACCGTCGCGGGCTGGGCCTGTGCACCCGACGCGATAACGGCAGCCGCGAGCGCGGCCGCAAAGGTCTCTCTCCTCCTCATGGCAACACCCCCCTCAAGGCGGTTGAACGACGGCCTGAGCGTAACTCCGGCCAGGGCTATGGTCAACTTGCGACGGGCGGCCCGCCGGCCGCCCGTCGCTCGCGAGCGCTCTTTGCGCCTTCTTCTATTTCTTCGCCGCCTTCTTCGCGCCGGCGGCCCCCTGCGTCTGCTCCGGCCAGTAGTAGTTGGCCGCGAACGAATAGGGCGGGAACATGAAGCGCTTCGCGGGCACCACCTTGGCCGCCCAGGCGCGCTGCGAATCGAGCACCTTCTTGAAGAAAGGATTCTTCGCCGCCTCCTCGGCTGCGATCTCGTCCCACGCCTTGAAGAAGGCGGTGAGGATCTCGGGCGGCGTGCGCAGAATCTGCGTGCCGTGCTTGGTGCGCATCTCCTCGATCGCATCGGCGTTCTGGCGCTGCCACTTCGCCCACCAGCGCAAGAAGGTCTCGTTGGTCGCCGAGCGGATCGCCTCTTGCTGCTGCGCAGGCAGGCCCGCCCACACTTCGCTATTGATGATCAGCTCGCCGATCGAGGCGCTCTCGTGCATGCCCGGGGTATAGTGGTACTTCCACACCTGCGGCAGGCCGAGCCTGAGGTCCTCGATTCCGCCCACCCACTCGGCGCAATCGATCACGCCGCGCTGCGCGGCAGGGACGATCTCGCCGCCCGGCATGTTGACCGTCTGCTGACCCATGCGCTGATAGACCTCGGCGACGATCCCGGTCTGGCGGCATTTCATGCCCTTGAAGTCGGCGAGGCTCTTGATCGGCCGCTTGAACCAGCCGAGCGCCTGGGGGCTGGCGGGAAGGATGGGGAAGGCGATGACGTTGAGCTTCATCTCCTTCTGGTAGAGCTCCCACCACAGCTCGAGCCCCCCGCCCTCGTAGATCCAGCCGAGGAAGTCCACGTGGTCCATTCCGACCACCCCGGCGGGCGTGTTCGCAAAGAGCGTCGCCGCCTTGTTCTTGCCGACCCAGTAGTACGCGACGCCGTGTCCGCCGTCGATCACTTTCTTGTGCGTCGCATCGAGGATCTCGAACGGCGGCACGACCTGGCCCGCCGCGAGGGTCTCGATCTTCAGCGCGCCACCGGTCAGTTTCTCCACCCGCTCGCCGAAGTAGCGGAAATTGTCCTGCAGCGTGAGCGCCGCCGGCCAGGTCGACTGCATCTTGAGCGTGCGCGTCGCCGGGGCCTGCGCGAGCGCGGGCAGCGCCACGGCCGCCCCGAGCGCGAGCGACAACGCGCCTGCAACGGTTCTACGCATGATCGGTTTCCTCCTGCAAAACGGTGCGCCCATCTTAGGTGGGGCGCGCGCGCAGTGTCAAACGAAAGGCCGCGCGCGCAGTGTCAGAAGAAAAGCCGCTAGCGCACCGTCACGCGCGCGAAACGGCGCTTTCCCACCTGCGCCACCACCGTCGTGCCCGCAACGATAGAGCGCCGGCGGTCGGCCACCCGCTCGCCGTCGAGCCGCACCCCTCCTTGCGCGATCAGCCGTTCGGCCTCTGCGGCGCTCGGCACGAGCCCTGCCGCCTTGAGCAGCTGGGCCACCGGCAGCGCCCCGCCCGCGGCGTGCAGCGTCACTTCCGGCATGCGCTCGGGCAGGAAGCCGTGACGGAAGCGGCGCTCGAACTCCGATGCCGCCGCCGCGGCGGCGGCCGCGCCGTGGAAGCGGGCGACGATCTCGCGCGCAAAAAGGGCCTTGATGTCGCGCGGGTTGCGCCCGGCGCGCACTTCCTCGCGCCAGCGACGGATCGTGGCGAGCGGCTCGAACGACAGCAGCTCCAGATAGCGCCACAGCAGCTCGTCGGAGATGCTCATCAGCTTGCCGTAGATCTCGTCGGGCGCTTCGGTGATGCCGACCGTGTTGCCGAGCGACTTCGACATCTTCTCGCGGCCGTCGAGGCCTTCGAGCAGCGGCATCGTGATCACGCACTGCGGTTCCTGTCCCCAGTCGCGCTGCAGCTCGCGGCCCACGAGCAGGTTGAACTTCTGGTCGGTGCCGCCGAGCTCGACGTCCGCGCGCATGGCCACCGAGTCGTAGCCCTGCAGGAGCGGATAGAGCAGCTCGTGCACCGCGATCGGCTGGCCGCCGCGATGGCGCTTTGCAAAGTCGTCGCGTTCGAGCAGCCGCGCGACGGTGTAGCGCGCCGCCAGGCGAATCAACCCTTCGGCGCCCAGGCGGTCCGACCATTCCGAGTTGAACAGCACCTCGGTGCGCTCCGGATCGAGGATCTTGGCCATCTGCGCCGCGTAGGTGCGCGCGTTCTCGCGGATCTGCTCGCGCGTGAGCGGCGGGCGCGTCTGGCTGCGGCCCGTCGGATCGCCGATCATGCCGGTGAAATCGCCGATCAGGAACTGCACCGTGTGGCCCAGTTCCTGGAAGTCGCGCAGCTTGTTGATCACCACGGTGTGGCCGAGGTGCAGGTCCGGCGCGGTGGGATCGAGGCCGAGCTTGACGCGTAGCGGCGTTGCGCGCGCGAGCTTGCGCGCGAGTTCCTCCTCGCTGATCAATTCCGCGCAGCCGCGCCGGATACGTTCGAGCGCTTCGGCGACGCTGACCTTCATGACATGGTCCGGAGCGGAGCGAGACTGCGCGCGGCCGGGCATGACCCCCGTGTTACACTGCGCGCGGGTTCGAGGGGATTCTAGCGCAGCATGACAGGGCAGCCGTCGTGGCGCGCCGCGCGCCGCGTCGCGGGCTTGGTCGCCGCGGCCGTCGCGGGCGCCGCGGTCGCCGCCATTGCGACGCTGCCCCCGAGCGGAGAACTGGAGGTGCGGGCGATGCTCGAGCGCCGCGTCGCGGTCGAGCCGCTCGCGGGCGCGCAGCCGCCGGAACCGCTTGTCGCCTCGGGGCCCGTGCTGCGCGAGGAGAGCCTGCGCGCGGGCGAGCCGCTTGCCCAGTTCTTTGCGCGCGCGGGCGTGGCGAGCGCCGAGGCCGCGGCGCTTGCGCAACTTGCCGAGCTACGCAGACTGCGGCCGGGCGCGGTTGCGCTCTTCGAATTCGACGCCGACGGATCGCTTCTTGCGCTCGAAGTGGCGCGTGCGCCGGAGCGGCTGCTGCGCGTCGCGCGCGAGGCAGGCGAGTGGCGCGCCCGCGAGACGGAGCTCCAGACCGAGGCCTCGACCGAGTACCGCTCGGGAACGATCCGCAGCTCCCTCTTTGCCGCGGCCGACGAGGCGCGCCTGCCCGAGGCGATCGCGATGCAGCTCGCCGAGATCTATGCGGGCGAGATCGATTTCCACCGCGACCTGCGCGTCGGCGACCGCTTCGCGGTGATCTACGAGGTCGAACGGCTGCGCGGCCGCCCGGTGCGGATAGGACGGGTGCTCGCGGCCGAATTCGTGAACCGCGGCCGCACGCTGCGCGCGCTGTGGTTCCCGGCCGCGGGCGGCTACTACGACGGCGAGGGGCGCAGCCTGCGCCGGGCGTTCCTCCGCTCGCCGATCGCGTATTCGCGCGTGACCTCGGGCTTTGGCCTGCGCCGGCATCCTTTCCTCGAGACGTGGCGCGCGCACCAAGGCGTCGACTACGCCGCGCCCACGGGGACGCCCGTGCGCGCCACCGCCGAGGGCAGCGTCGAACACGCCGGCTGGCGCTCGGGCTACGGGCTCACCGTCGTCCTGCGCCACGCCGGCGCCGTGACGACCCTTTATGCGCATCTTTCGGCGATCGCGCCGGGGCTACGGCCCGGCGTGCGCGTCGCCCAGGGCCAGACGGTGGGGCGCGTGGGCCAGACGGGCTGGGCGACCGGCCCGCACCTGCACTACGAATTGCGCATCGCCGGCGCCGCGCGCGATCCGCTCACCGTCAAGCTGCCCGTCGCCGAGCCGCTCGCGCCAGCGCTGCGGCGCAACTTCGAGCGGCACGCCGCAATCCTGCTCGAGCGCCTCGCTTTCGTCTCCGTCGCCGCCGCCGACGCTGCGCGCTTCGA
>OGCL01000918.1_pt1 | contig 27930 bp, 21 predicted proteins | sample 1570041 | NCBI WGS metagenome assembly OGCL01 (sample SAMN06266162, study PRJEB24511) | hot springs metagenome | isolation source: Hot spring water | place: South Africa: Limpopo | collected 2015-06-22 | reverse complement strand
ATGCTCAAGGCCATGCGTTCGGCCAACGCCGCGTTCGGCGAGGGCAACTTCATGAACAGCAACGAGAGCAAGACCTATCAGGACATGCACGACCAGCAACTGGCGGTGACGCTCTCCAAGGAAGGGCGCGGTATCGGTCTGGCTGATGTGCTGGTGCGGCAGATGTCGAAGATCAAGCAGCCGTCGAGCCGCCCAAACCCCTTCGCGCAGATCGAGCAACCGGTTGCAGCAGTGAGCGAGTCGAAGGCTGACAAGGTCGCCACTAGCGAAGGCTTCCGTGATGACGTGGCGCTGCTCAATCGCCGTCGCCTCTCCGTGCCGGGCAAACTGGCGGACCGCCTGTTGGCCGGTATCGTGCCATCGGCTGCAGAGGGCGAGGGCAAGACCCTGGCCGGCAGTGACTGGATTCCGGCGCAGGCAAGCGCCGCGCCCAAGGATCGCGGTCTGAGCCTTGGCAACAGCGATGCATTGACGGGCCGTCGTATTGCTCAACCGCCGCTGGCGCCGGGCAAAGCTGCATTCAGCTCACCGCAGGAATTCGTCGCCACCATGCTGCCGATGGCGGAAGCCGCTGCCGAGAAGATCGGTGTCGACCCGCGTTACCTGGTGGCCCAGGCTGCGCTGGAAACCGGTTGGGGCAAGTCGATCATCCGCACCCGTGATGGCGAGAGCAGCCACAACCTGTTCGGCATCAAGTCCCATGGCAGCTGGGAGGGCGAATCGGCCCGCGTGCTGACCACCGAATACAAGGGTGGCAAGGCGGTCAAGGAGGCGGCCAGCTTCCGTGCCTATGACTCCTATGCACAGAGCTTCGACGATTACGTCAGCTTCCTGCAGAACAACGGTCGCTACGAGAAGGCACTGAACGTCACCGAGAATCCGGAGCGTTTCGTCAAGGAACTGCAGCAGGCTGGCTACGCCACCGATCCGAACTATGCCCGCAAGATCTCGCAGATCGCTCGCAAGATGCAGACCTATCAAGCAATCGCCGCTGCCGATAGCGCCACCACAAGGACTTGAGGTTGAATCATGGCTGACCTACTGAATATCGGTTTGTCTGGACTTTCTGCAACCAAGACGTCGTTGACGGTGACTGGCCATAACATCACCAACGTCAATACGCCTGGTTACTCCCGCCAGGACACCACGCAGGCAACCCGGACACCACAGTTCAGTGGCGCAGGCTATATCGGCTCGGGTACTTCGCTGACGGAAATCCGGCGTACCTACAGTGAGTTTCTCACGACCCAACTGCGTAGCAGCACTGCGCTCAGTGCCGATGTGAAGTCTTACCTGAGCCAGATCAGCCAGTTGGACTCCTTGTTGGCGGGTTCAACGACGGGCGTCACGCCATCACTACAGAAGTTCTTCGCGGCAGTTCAAACCGCGGCTGAAGACCCAGCCAATATTCCGGCTCGGCAACTGGTTCTGTCGGAAGCAGAGGGGCTTGCCCGGCGTTTCAATACACTGCATGACCGTCTGGTGAGTCAAAACGATTTTGCCAATAAGCAGATGCAGGTCGTGACCGAGCAGGTAAACCGCTTGGCCGGCTCCATCGGGCAATTGAACCAGGCAATTGCATTGGCATCGTCTGCTGGGGCGCCGCCTAATGACTTGCTCGATGCTCGGGATGAGGCCGTTCGGCAGCTGTCGGAGTACGTGGGCGTAACGGTCGTGCCGCAGGACGATAACAGCTACAACTTGTTCATTGGTAGCGGCCAACCTTTGGTGGTCGGCAATACGGTTAGTCGACTGGAAGCGGTAGCCGGGCGCTCCGACCCAACGCGTTTTGACATCGACTTCGTTAGTGGTGGATCGCGCCAGGCAATCACCACGCAGATCACCGGTGGTGAGCTGGGTGGTTTGATCCGTTATCGCGAAGAGGTGCTGGATGCGAGCTTCAACTCTCTCGGCCGTATGGCTATCGCGGTCAGCGAGGAAATAAACAGCCAGCTCGGACAAGGGCTCGATCTGAAAGGGAACGTCGGTGCCTACCTGTTCCGGGATCTCAATAGCCCAGAGTTGAACTCGCTGCGTGTGCGGGCCTTTTCCGACAACATCTCCCAGGTGAGTGGCAGCCTGTCGATAGACAACAGCCGTTTACTGCAGGCAAGCGACTACCGTCTGGAATATGACGGCACTAACTACAAGGCGCGTCGCCTCAGTGACAACGCTGAAATTACCGTCGATTCCAGCAACTTTCCTGAACTGCGCTTCAGCGATAGCGCTGGTCGTGACCAAGGATTCACCGTCACCCTGAGTGGAACACCATTCGCAGGTGATCGTTTACTACTGCAGCCAACTCGGAATGGGTCACTGGATGTCGCTGCGAAATTGGATCAACCGGATCAGTTGGCCTTTGCCGCACCTCTTCGTAGTGAAGCTCATCTGCAGAATCGTGGTACTGCTCAAATTGGTCAGCCGAGCATCAAAGCCGTCTTGGATCCGGCGAATCCACCAGTTGGTTTCCCCAATGGCAGCTTCGTCTTCGATCCTTTGCAGCAGGCCAACATCCAGGCTTTTGGCTCGTTAAACATGCGCTACGACGAGGCGTCTGGTGAGCTAGTCTTCGCCACGCCATTGCCGGTAGGAGTGACTATCACGAGCCCACCACCTGCAGCCGTACCATTGGCCTCGCTGCCGGTGACGCCGGGGCAGAACAATACCCTGTCATTTGCAGTACAGGTTACGGTAGGAGGCGTTACCCAGAGCTATACCATTGAACAGGGTTTCAGTGGTCGCCCTCAGGATGGCGATACCTTTACTCTCGGACATAACGATAAGGGCGTTTCAGACAATCGTAACGCTCTGGAACTGGCCAACCTGCAAAACAAGGAGGTGGTTGGCGTGAGCTTCGGTGCCGCTGGGGGCTTCGGTATGAGCTTCTCTGATGCCTATGGTGATCTAGTGGAACGGGTCGGAACCCTGACCGCGCAGGCTCGCCTGGATGACGAGGCCACCAGTACCATCCTCAAACAGGCAACCGACAATCGCGATTCGCTGTCGGGGGTCAACCTTGATGAAGAGGCGGCTAATCTCATCAAGTTTCAGCAGTATTACCAGGCTTCAGCACAAATCATTCAAACAGCCCGAAGTTTGTTCGATACATTGATAGGTGCCTTCCGCTAATGCACAAGGCGCATAAATACCAGCTTTTCTGGCTAATTGGTTGTGAGTAGAGTTTGCACGGCAGCGCGTATGAGCGAGTCGTTCATAGAGGTTTAGGTATGCGTATCTCCACTGTTCAAGCGTTCAACAATGGCGTGAATGGCCTGCAGCGTAATTACTCTAATGTGATTCGCACTCAGGAGCAGATTAGCACCGGCAATCGCATTCTGACTCCGGCGGACGACCCGGTGGCCTCTGCTCGCCTGCTGCAGTTGGAGCAGCAGCAAGGTGTGTTGGGGCAGTACAAGGAGAACCTAACCGCGGCAAAAAATAGCCAGCAGCAGGAAGAGGTGACGCTGAATTCGATCAATACAGTGCTGCAGCGGGTGCGTGATCTATTGGTAGAGGCCGGTAACGGCTCTCGTAGCCAGGCTGATCGTCAGTCCATCGCTGCAGAGTTGGCCGAGCGCGAAAAGGAACTGCTGGGCCTGATGAATACCCGCAACGCCAGGGGTGAATTCATATTCTCGGGTTTCCAAGGTAAGACGCAGCCTTTCGTCGTACAGCCCGATGGTAGCTACATTTATGCCGGTGACGATGGTCAGCGTGAGTTGCAGATCGCCAGTTCTCTGCAGATCCCCATCAGCGATAGCGGTCGCACACTCTTCGAAAGTGGGCGCAACGCTGCGCGTTTGGGAATCGCGCCGGACAACGGCACGCTAAGTGGCGCCCTAGTCGACGACGAAGTCTCCTTTGCCCGTTTCCCTGCCGGTGGTATCCGTTTGGAGTTCAACGACCCGGCCGATCCGCGCAGCTACGAACTGATCCCGGTTGACGAATTCGGCGCCGATGGCACGCCGATCCCCGGCCGCCTCAATGAGGATGAAGACACTTTGGTGCGGTATCAGGGGGTAGCATTCCATGTGAATGGCATACCTGATCCGGCGAGCTTGCCGATGGCGTACGCTGTCACTCCTCCAGACAATGATCCGGCCACAGCGCCGGTCAATAAGGCGGGTATCCTTGCCACCATCGCCAGCGTGCGGCAAGCACTGGAAGAGGCGCCCGACAACCTAGAGGGTAACCGTCAGATGCGTGACGCCGTTGCCCTGGGACTGACCAACCTCGACAATGGTATGACCGTCCTCGATCAGGGGCGCGGCCAGATCGGGGCGCGCCTCAACGTCATCGAGTCGACCATGACTGACAATGAAGACGTGACCCTGGTTAACAAGTCCGTTCAGGCTGAGCTGCGTGAGCTGGACTATGCGGAAGCATTGTCGAGGCTTTCATTCCAGTCGATCATTTTGGAGGCTGCGCAGCAGAGTTATGTGAAGATTGCCGGGTTGAATTTGTTCAGTCAGATGTAATGGCGGGTTTGGTAATGACTTCAAGGGGAGTGATTTAGGTCTATCTATATTGAGACGGAAGAATGAACCCCAAGAACATTCATGTGTGTATATAGCTCTTGGGACTCTTCTATTGTGGTTAGGCATTACGGAGAGCCCGGCCCCTGGCGCATTTATTGCTCGATATCTGTCAGTGACGAAAAAAGCATATGATTTTTCTGATGTGGTTTCGAGGAGAGCCCGTGGCAAATCCGTTATCTAGGTCTGCGATTCAGGCCATGGACGCGAAACTTTGGAGGAAAGCTGAAGTTTTGTGGCAGGCCCGCATGGAGAGCCACGCTGCGTGTTCTGCAGCTGACTACAACGGTTTTGCTCGTACACTGGAGTGCTTGGGCAAGTGGGCTGCCTATAAGAACATTATTTCTTTGGGACTCAATACCTTCCCCGATGATTGTGGCTTACGGCGCAGGCAGCAGCATGCCAAAGCAGTGTGCTGCATGCTTAGTGGACAATGGCAAGAAGCATCGGACCTGCTGAATCATTTACGTGCGGACTCACTGCAGTTCGACTGGCCATGCGCAATCAACTACTGGAGCCGTCAGGCTCGCTATGAGATGGCATTGGCTGATATTGAAAAAAAACAGGCACGTTTGGTGGTATTGGCTGAGATGTCGCTCTTCAAGGCGAGCGACCTGATGCCTCAGCGAGCGGCGGGGCTTTTTCTGGTCGCGGGGTGTCTCAATTGGCCGGCTTCTTTCCAGCTTGAATTTTGCCAGCGAGTGCAGCCGTTGGTCGACTGTCTGCGTTGTCATGATTTACCCATTCGGTTGATCGAAGATGCTGCTCTCAGTACCGCTGTTGCGGCGCTGGCCGCATTTTGGTCGGGCAATGATGGATATCTGTCGTTATTGCCTGCAGGGGTTTGCGAGTTCTTTTCCCGTCTTTTTCTTTGCTTTGGCTATCTGGACTTGTACATTCTTCTGCGCGAGCGCTTTGTCGCGTTATTGAGTGCGTTGGATTCTCAGTGTGCATCTGAAGCTCAGTTTGCTTATGAGGTTTCACTTTCCAATGAAATGGCTGATGAGCAGCGCTTCACTGAGTTGCAGGGTTTCTCTCCGGAGCGAGAGGATATCCAGGCATACATGAACATTTCGGCGCTCTATTATGCAGGTCATGAGCATACGTGTTCTGCCGAAATTGAAGAAGGCGATTTTGAGTCTTACATTGAAGGCAGGAGTATTGCCGTTGTTGGCCCTGTCGATGTGGGGCTGGATAACGGTGCCGAAATTGACAGTTTTGATCGTGTTGTGCGTTTCAACTATCGAGGCATTGCTGGGTATGATTCCGTGCGCTTTGGATGCCGCACAGATATATCTTACTATGCTAACTCCCCGACGCTGCTGGATTTAAGTCCGGATTTTCTTTCTAGTCTGGCGGAACTCGATTTTGCGATGTTCTTGAAAAGAGCTTGGCGCGAATGTTCTTGGCTGGAACAGGTGAAATGTCGTGTAAGAGAAAGGCCAGACCACTGGACCTATCTGAGAAATCCAATGTTGATGGGCTACCCTACCGCGATTCCGCGTATGCTTTTTGACCTGTTGCGATTTAAACCTGCTCGCGTGAAGGTTTTTTGTTCTAATCTTTATACAGGTATGGCGTATCAGGCGGAGTATTTGAAATATTCATCTCTGGGGCGTAACGGTGGAAATGTGTTTCCTGGATTTTCCATGCATGATCCAATCAGTAATTATGTGTTGATGCAACGCCTCGTCAGGGCGGGACGTATTGAAGTGGACAGTGTTCTTGATGAGGTCATTAATTTGACGGAAAGAGATTATCTTGATCGGCTGCGTACTGCGCACGCGAATTTTGTGGTTTTGCCGAGGCAGGGAGGCGTTCTTTAATATGTCAAATGGTACGGTCAAGGTACTGCACATTGCTTCGTTTCAAGGCAACTTGGGTGACAGTGCGATGCACGATGGCGCCTACCGGACGCGAGCAGAGGATTGTCCGCAATCATTCAGCTACACCCCTCTGGAGGTTCGTGATTTCTTTCACTGGGGAAACAAGTGCTTCGATGAGGCTTTCATCGATTACTTGAATACCTTTGACCTGGCCATCTTTGGCGGGCTTGTCGGCTATGAGCTGTGGCGTGCCGACACGGCCAGTGGCATGCGCTTCGATATTGCTCCCGAGCTATTGGACAAGATACGGATTCCCGTGACCTTTTACGGTCTTGGCTGCGATGCGACTCGTGGCATGATGCAAGAGTCCGCCAAGGCAAAGTGCAGGCGCTTTCTGGAGACCGCTTATGAGCGGGACTTCCTATTCTCCCTGCGCAATGATGGCAGCCGTCAGATTCTTGAAGACAACCTGGGTGCTGCCTATGTCGATCACATGTCGGTCGTCGCTGATGGTGGGTTGTTCGCTCGGCCTCTTCCGGCGCGAACCGAAATGTTGTATCCCGCGCAGAAACTTGTGGCTATCAACCTGGCTGGAGATATACCCGATATTCGCTTTGGCCCTTTGGGAGTTTCTGATAGGGGGGATGGAGAGGAGGCTTTCGTACAGAAAATCTCCGAACTTTCCTGTGCGTTATTAGGCGCAGAGGCGGGCGTCAGAGTAGTTTTTGTGCCCCATTTGCACTCGGATCTCTCACTGATTACCAAGGTGCTTGAGCGTATGCCCGACGAGTACCGTCGGCGACATGTGAGCGTCGCTCCTTATCTCAATGGCGGAGACAATTGGTCGGAAATTTTCGACATATATCGTCAGGCGCATCTGGTCATTGGTATGCGTTTTCATGCCTGTGTCGTCGCCGTCGGCCAAGGAACGCCGACCCTGGGCATTGCGACGCACCACAAGGTGCGCGGTTTCTTCGACGGTATGGATCTGCAGGAGGACTGTATTGTCCTGGGTAGCCAAACATGGGCAGAGCAATTGACAGTGCGTGCCCTGGGCATGTTGCGAAATCCCTCGCGTTATCGTGAACACATCGCTACAGGCTTGGCTCAGCACAGGCTGGAGTTGAAGCATTTTCATGAGAAAATGTCGTCATGGCATATGAATTGGGCAAACTGAATTGGTGAAAGGGGTATTTTTATGAGCGCTGTACACGGGTTCGACTTCGACTACATCCAGACCTCGCCCTGGCCAATAGTACGCCGGCCCATAGTGATTGCGGAAATTGGCATTAACCATAATGGTTCCATCGATATTGCCAAGCAGTTGATCGATATGGCCGCCGAAGCTGGATGCGACTTCGTCAAGTTCCAGAAGCGCACTATCGATGTCGTTTACACCGCCGAACAATTGGCTCAGTCGAGAGAAAGTCCGTGGGGGACTACCCAGCGGGAACAGAAGGAAGGGTTGGAATTCAACGAGCGCGAGTATGGTGAAATCGATGCCTATTGCCGGAGCAAAGGGATCGGCTGGTTCGCCTCGGCCTGGGATATTGATAGCCTGAAGTTTCTGCGCAAGTACGACTTGCCCTATAACAAGGTGGCGTCGGCCATGCTCACACACCTACCTTTCATCGAGGCGGTGGCGAGTGAAGGCAAGCCGACTTTTGTCTCCACCGGCATGTCCACCTACGAGCAGATTGACAAGGCGGTGGAAATCTTCGCCCGGCACGAGTGCCCCATCGTATTGATGCACTCGGTTTCCGAGTATCCAGCTCCGGTAGAACACCTGAATCTGTTGACCATCAATGCCCTGCGTGAGCGCTATGGCTTGCCGGTAGGCTATAGCGGTCATGAGACGGTGATGGCCAATGTGGTGAACTTTGCCACTCTGTTGGGAGCGGTCGCTCTGGAACGCCACATCACTCTGGATCGGAACATGTACGGAACCGATCAGTCGGCCTCTCTGGAACTGGTGGGACTGAAGAAGATGGTGGCCTATGTGAACTTTTTGCCACTGATTCTGGGGGATGGTGTGAAGAGGGTGACCGATGAAGAGGAAAAGGTCGCCAAGAAACTGCGCTATTGGGAATGACGCATGGATAATCATTCTGTGCATGCTGCCGTAGAGGGAGGCGTTGTTGGTGAAGTGGTCGCCATCATCCCTGCCCGTGGCGGCTCCAAGGGTATTTTGCGCAAGAATCTGCTGCAGCTTGGTGGCCATCCGCTGCTAGCCTGGAGTATTTGCGCCGCCCGTGAGGCGCGACATGTAACCCGAGTGATTGTCAGTACGGATGACGAGGAGATAGCTGAGGTATCGCGCCGCTATGGGGCCGATGTGGTCATGCGCCCGGCTGAGATCAGTGGTGATAAAGCGTCTTCAGAAGCGGCTCTTCTGCATGTCTTGGAGCAACTTGCCCAGCAAGAAGAACACCCCGAGTTGCTGGTGTTTTTACAAGCCACTTCACCTATTCGCCAGGGACGGGATGTGGATGGTGCCATTGAGCAACTGTTGAGCGAGCAGGCCGATTCCTGCTTCAGCGCTTGCTCCGAGCATTTCACCGGGCGCTGGCAGCGCAACGCCGACGGTAGTGTCGAGCCTGTGAATTTTCAGCCGGGTATGCGTCCGATGCGCCAGGATTATCCGACCCAATACCTGGAGAACGGCAGCATCTATGTCTTGCGCTCAGATGTCTTGCGCACGCATCGAAGTCGCATGGGGGGGCGGATCACGGTGTATCCGATGAATGCCGTGCAGTCGTTGCAGTTGGACGAACTGCAGGATGTACCCCTGATCGAGGCGTGCATGGGGGCGATGTCGATGCGCGAGCCATGGCCCTGCGCTGTGGATCGGCTGCGGCAAGCCAAGTTGCTGGTGTTCGACTTTGACGGGGTGTTCACCGACAACCGGGTGTATGTCAGCAGCAGTGGTGAGGAGTCGGTGTGCTGTAGCCGGGCTGACAGCCTGGGGCTGGATTACCTGAGAAAAGCGGGACTGGCGATGTTGGTGTTGTCCACCGAAACCAACACGGTGGTGGCCCAGCGTTGCCGCAAGCTGGGGCTGGAGTGTCTATCGGGGCAGGGCGATAAGCTGGGAGCCTTGCACGCCATACTGGCGGAGCGGGGGTTGCAGTGGGAGCAAGTGGCTTATATGGGCAATGATCTGAACGATCTGGATTGCCTGCGTCAAGTCGGGGTGTCCATTGCTCCTTGCGATGCTCATCCGCAGGTGAGGCGCATCGTCGATCTGCTGACGGAGTCGCAGGGTGGGCACGGTGCTATTCGTCAAGTGGCAGATTGGTATCTGGGGGGGAGGTGACAGTGACGATGAACCAGGACTATTTCGTATGCCGCGAACTGCCCGATGACGCCTCGTATGAAGAGGCATACTGGGGCGTCGTTACGGATCCCGATGGAAATGTCAGGGATCGTCGCTTGGAGCGTGAACGTTATCTGGATGACATGGCGGTTGAGCTGGCGTTCATCAACGCTTTGCCTGCGGGGCGCATGCTCGATGTGGGTTGTGGATTGGGCTTTCTGCTTTCGGGGGTGGCGGCTGAGTGGGAGCGTCATGGTGTAGAAGTATCGGCTTTTGCCGCCGAGCATGCTTCGCACTATGGGAATATTTTCCATGGTGGTCTAGAGGATGCAGGCTACCCCGACGAGCACTTCGATTTAGTGGTCATCTACCATGTGATTGAGCATGTGCGAAATCCCCAGGCGTTGCTGAAGGAAATTCGGCGCATTCTGAAACCCGACGGTTGGCTGATCCTGGGGACGCCGGATTTCGACAGCGGAGCGGCCAGACGCTTCGGCAACAACTACCGCATGCTGCACGACATCACCCACATCAGCCTGTTCAGCAATGATTCCATGCATCGTTTCCTGCGCGATCATGGTCTGCGTATCGAACGGGTCGAGTATCCCTACTTCGACACCCGCTATTTCAACCAGGATAGCCTGCTTGCGTTGTTCGACACATCGAAGGTGTCGCCGCCGTTCTATGGCAACTTCATGACTTTCTACTGCTGTCGGGAAGAGTTGCCCGAACTGAAGGAGAGCGTCCAGGGGCTGTCGAACTATTTGTCTTGTGAAGGCAAGGCGCTGCGGGATTTTCAAAGGGCTTGTACCGAAGCGTTGGCATCCATGTTGGATCACGGTGGGGTTCTCTACGTCCAGGGTGAAGGCATGCTGCGCCCGGTTGCTTGCCGGTTAGCAGACCGCTTGGCGGGGGAAGGAGTAGGTGTATCACTACGAGAGAACACGAGTGTGTCCGTACAGACCGAGGCATGCATTGTCCTGGCGTATGTGGATGCGTTGCGGGTTACGCTGAAAATCCCGAATCTAGGTGTGAGGGAGCTGTTACTGGCGTGCCCGGAAGACTACCTGTTGATGACTCTGTTGTTTGAGGAAGTGCTGGCCAGGATTGATTTTGCCCGGGGCAGTGATGCGCACTGAGTGAGGAACGCATGCCCAAGACAGTGATTACCTACGGCACCTTCGATATGTTCCATATCGGCCACCTGCGTCTGCTCAAACTGATGCGCGAGCTGGGCGAGCGGGTGATCGTGGCGGTGCCCTCCGATGAGTTCAATGCACAGAAGGGCAAGCGCGCGTTGATTCCTTATGCCGAACGCCGGGAGATCATCGAGACGTTGAGCGGCGTGGACCTGGTTATCGCAGAGGACTGCTGGGATCAGAAGGCCACCGATATCGAGAAGTATGCTGACGATGTCTTCGTGATGGGCGATGACTGGTGTGGACGTTTCGACTCAATGCGCTGACGGTGCCTTCTTCGCCTCCAGCGATTTCGTTCCCAGGAGCATTGCCGAGCCGGCCGAGGGTATTAATCCCACTTTGCCAAGCCGGACGTGGGGCAGGGCAATAAGGCTGAATGTCTTACACGGCATACTGGTGGAGCGAGGGCGGCGATGGGGCCTATATGAGGAACGATCATCTATGATCTGGCCTGTATCGAGCAAGTCGGTTTTCCTGCTGATGCTTATCCCTCGGTGGCTCATTTGGTGACTGAGCAGGTGGGGCGAGGTGCGATTCGTGAGGTGGCGCAGTGGTATCTGGAGACAGAGGGATACGTTGACGCCGTGTTCTGTCGTTTTACATGTCGGTTTTTTGTCCGGGCTAGGGCTTTAGGGGTATGCCATGAAGCGTGTAAGTGATTTCGACCAGCCGCATCCGGATGGTGTGGACGAGCGTTTCCATATATTGGATGCGTCAGCAGTGGGACGAGTGCTTTACTGGAATGCCTTTTTCGAGTCGATACGCGATGTTCCCGGAAACATTGTTGAATGTGGTGTCGGGCGTGGTAAGTCGTTGCTGGTTGTCGCCGCTCTCAATGCATTGTATGAGAAGGCCGAAGGTGGGGGGCGTGACATCTGGGCTTTCGACAGCTTTTCCGGATTCGATGAGCCGAGCTTGCAGGACAATTCTTGGCGCAAGCCCTGTAAAGGGGAGTGGGCAAGGTCGCCGTCGGGGGCTTACGAGTACACGCCGGAGTTCATCGGTACGGTGTTAGGAAAAGCCCATGTGGATTTGTCTGGGGTGCATTTGGTCAAGGGGTATCTGAAGGACACGCTACCTTTGTATCAGGGAGGGAAAATAGCGCTGTTGAATATCGACTGCGACCTCTATGAGCCATACAAGAACGCCTTGGACTATCTCTATGATCAGGTCGTACCTGGTGGTGTGATCATTTTTGATGATTTCAAGATTGAGCCAGATGCCAACGAACGCTTTCCTGGTGCCAGAAAAGCGGTCTATGAGTTTTTGGGTGACAGGGTTGGTGAGCTTCGAGAGAGCATTAAAGGCAATCCTTACTACATCAAGCCTAGGGCTTGAGTTCGTTGTCTGAAAACGAGTTCCAACAAGGGCTGCTTATGTCTAGAACGGTTATCACCTACGGCACCTTCGATATGTTCCACATCGGTCACTTGCGTCTGCTCAAGCGGATGCGCGAGCTGGGCGAGCGGGTGATCGTGGCGGTGTCCTCCGATGAGTTCAATGCGCAGAAGGGCAAGCGCGCGTTGATTCCTTATGCCGAACGCCGGGAGATCATCGAGGCGTTGAGCTGCGTGGATCTGGTGATCGCAGAGGACTCCTGGGATCAGAAGGCCACCGATATCGAGAAGTATGCTGTCGATGTCTTCGTGATGGGCGATGACTGGCGTGGTCGTTTCGACGAGCTCGAAGCCCACTGTCAGGTGGTGTATCTGGAGCGTACCTCGGGTATTTCTTCTTCAGCGCTCAAGCAGGCCCTGGGGCGTCTTATCGAAGAGCAGAAGATCGACACCCCTGGGGATCTGGAAATGATCGAAGGGTTGCGGCGGAGCCTGTTGTGACTGACGGCTTGCGGGGTGTGGGCGAGGCTGACGGATGATCAAGGTACTGGTGTTTCCCTGTGGTTCCGAGATCGCTCTGGAAATTCACTCGGCACTCAAATTCAATAAGGCGGTTCGCCTGTTCGGCGTCTCCTCGGTGCCCGATCATGGCGAGTATGTCTATCGGCACTACCGGCAGATTGGCGCCCAGGTCGATTCGCCGGATTTCATCGAGCAGCTTAATGCACTGATCGACGAATGGGAGATCGATATCGTCCTGCCGGCCCACGACAGCGTGGTGCTCGCGCTGGCCGAGCAACGCACCGAGCTGAAGACGCTGGCCGCCGTTCCGGAGCTGGCGGTGGCTCGCTTGTGCCGTAACAAGAACGCCACCTACGCCTGCTTCGCCAGCAGCGACTTCGTGCCCAGGAGCATTGTCGAGCCGGCCGAGGGTATTTATCCCATCTTTGCCAAGCCGGCCGTGGGACAGGGCTCGCAGGGCGCCGAGCGGGTGATGGAGCGCGCGCGCCATGTGCAGTTGCTGGCAGGCTCCGTCGAGTACGTGTTTTCCGAGTACCTGCCGGGCATCGAGTGCACGGTCGATTGCATTTCCGATTCGAATGGCGAATTGCTGCACCTGTCGCCAAGGGTGCGTGAACGAGTCAAGTCCGGCATCAGCGTCGCGACCCAGCCGCTGCCGGTGGAAGCACGGATCCAGAGCATCGCCGGGCAGATCGCCAGCGCCTTGCGTATTCGTGGCGCCTGGTTCTTTCAGCTGAAACGGGACGCCCGGGGCCAATGGATGCTGCTGGAGGTAGCGCCGAGAGTCGCCGGTTCCATGGCGCTGTCGCGCAACCTGGGCGTCAACTACGCGTTATTGACTGTGTATGCCTACCTGAACATGCCGTTTCATGTGCTGGCGCAGGATTTCCCCATTCGCTTGGATCGTGCCTTGGGCAACCGTTTCCGGGTGGCGCACCAGTATGACTGCGTGTACCTCGATCTGGACGACACCCTGCTGGTCGATGGACGGGTTCACCCGCTCATGGCGGCCCTGCTCTATCAATGGCAGGCGCAGAAGGTGTCGATCATCCTGGTGACGCGACATACACGTTGTCCACGGCAGACCCTGAGTGAATATCACCTGGCCGAGTCTCTGTTCGAGAGCATCGTGCACATTCAGGATGGCGGGCCCAAGAGCGCGGTCATCGACGATTCGAGGCGCGCGATATTCATCGACGACTCATGGCGCGAGCGCCTTGATGTGAGTCGCCAGTGCGGCATTCCCGTATTCGATATCGATGCGCTGGAACAATTGCTGGACTGCAAGGCATGAGCGCCATGGCTCCATGGGGGGCAGTCCCCGCATGACTCGGGTTCCTGATCGGGAGGGGAGATCTTGAGCGAGCAGGCTGCTGCGCTGGTGTCGCGGGTTCTTGCCAGCGGTTATTTTGACGCCGCTTACTACCGCGAGCAGAATCCGGACATCGTGGGGTCGGACGAGTACCTGGCCAGCCATTTCTGCGACTCCGGCTGGCGCCAGTTCAGGGACCCGAGCGGTTCGTTCTGCGTGTTGTGGTACCAGGCCCTGATGCTGGCCGATGGGCCGTCGTGCAATCCCCTTGAGCATTTCCTGGATATCGCCTCGGCCAAGGGCGTAGTGCCGGTGGCGGCTGAGTCCCTGACGCTGAACGTGCGCCAGCGGGCAGCCATCAGCCGCAGGGCGAGCGAGTGGCTGGACGAGATGACGGATGCGCTGGCCTGCTCGAAGCTAGCGAGCTCGGCGGCCCGCCTCAGGCTCTGGAGCCTGGTCGTCGAGGCCCTGGCCTATGCTCGGCGCCTGGCCCCGCTGGACGCAGCCGGCCATGCCCTGATGGCAACCGCGCATGAGCAGCAGGGGCAATGGTTGCCGGCCAGCCAGGCATGGCTGGGTGCGCTTGGCGAGGAACCTAGGCAGTCGCAGTATCTGGAGCGTTTGGGCGATGCGCTGGGGCAACTGGGGCAGACGGACGACAGCCTCGACTGCTACAGGCGTGCGCTGGCGTGCAGTGATGGTCACTGGCGCCTCGCCTACAAGATTGCCGTGCGCCTAGAACCGACTGATAAGGCAGGCGCAATGCTGTACTACCAGCGGGCCTGTGCTGGCGAACCGTCGGGAGAGGCTGCGCGTTACGGGGTTGGTGTATTGCATATGCTCCATGACGCCTGGCAAGCGGCGGCGCGCGCCTTCGCGGCGGCAGATGGTTGCCTGCCCGATGCCGACTCGCGTGCGCAGGCGTCATATCGGCAGGGCGTGGCGTTGACCAGGTGCCATGAATGGGAGGCGGCTCTGCAGGCTTTCGAGCATGCTCTGACGCTCGACGATACCTCGGCCGCCTGGCATTACGCCCAGGGCGTTGCCCAGGAGCGCCTGGGTCGGTTTGACGCGGCGATACAGAGCTATTCCCGCTCGTTGGCGCTCGACAGCACGTCGGCCGACGGGCAGTACCGGCTGGCAATGGCCTGCGCGCAGACGGCGCGTTGGCCGGAGGCATGCCGCCTGTGGGCGAATATGCAGCCTCCTCTGGAGCTGGTGCGCGAGCCTGAGCGGGAGGTGGACGCTGATGCCTATCGCTGGTTCGCTTGCGCTCTGGTGCACGAGCAGGCGCAGCGCTGGGTGCAGGCCGCCGAGTGCCATGAGCAGGCACTGGCCAGACGCTCCGATCATGACGCGTACTGGTTCTATCGCCTTGGTATGGCCTATCAGCGCACCGGCCAATATCAGCAGGCAAGCATGGCCTTCAGTGGGACGAGGCAGGTTTCGCGGCCGTCGCTGAGCGTACCTGCCAGGTTGACGGCGGAGGCCGAGTACGCCGAGTTCGTCAGCACGCTGGAGGTGCTGCCCCAGGTGATCCTCTACGAGAGTTACGGTGGGCGCTCCATGAGCTGCAACCCTTACGCCCTGTTCCTGGCACTGCTGCAGGACGAGCGCTTCGAGGGTTACCTGCACGTATGGGCGGTGAAGGAGGTGAGTGAGACCCTGCGTCGGTTCGCGGCGCGCCACAATGTCGTGGTCGTCGCCTATGAAAGTACGCGCCATCGCCGTTATCTGGCCCAGGCCAAATACCTGATCGGCAATCTCAATCTGCCGACCTATTGCTCGCGGCGCCCCGAACAGCGCTACCTCAACACCTGGCACGGCACTCCGCTGAAAAACCTTGGCAAGGGCGTGCAGGGGAGTTTTCTGGCCTACAAGAACACCGCGCGCGATTTTCTTCAGGCCACGCATCTCATCAGCCCCAATCGGCACACGACGAATCTACTCTATGAACGTTATGGCGTGGACAGACTCTTGAGCGCTGCCGTGGCCGAGACGGGCTACCCCAGAATCGACACGATGCTCAATGCCGACGAGCAGCAGCAGGCGCACATCCGCGAGGTGCTCAACCTTTCGCCCGATCGCCCGGTGCTGCTGTACGCGCCGACCTGGCGCGGCGCGGTCAATGATTTCGATGTCAACGTCGAACTGATCCTCGAGACATTGGCTGTTCTGGCGGATTCTTCCTACCAGCTGGTGTTCCGTGGTCACTATTTCGTGGAAGCGCTGCTGGCCCGGCAGAACCTGCCGGTGACCGTGGCGTCGGCGGAGATCGACAGCTGCGCCTTGCTGGCGGTGGTCGATGTCCTGGTGACGGATTACTCGAGCATCTTTTTCGACTTCATCCCCAGTTCGAGGCCAATCGTTTATTACATCCCGGATGTCGAGGCGTACGAGTCGGTACAGGGCGAGCTGTGCCTGTCCTGGGACGAACTGCCTGGCGACAAGTGCCGTACGCCCGAGAGTTTGCAGCGGGCGGTCGGCAAGGCTCTGCGCAATCCAGGCGCTCTGCGTGACGACCCGGACTACACCGCGGCCAGGCAACGCTTCTGTCCTCATGAGGATGGGCATGCGGCGCAGCGTGCCATCGATTTTCTCGTCGGTGATACTGGCCGGCAATCGCTGATGCCGCCTGTGGCGCGTCGGGTGTTGGTCTATGCCGGTGATTTCCACGAGGAGGATATCGACCGACGACTGCTGGCCGAGATCAGGCGGCACTATGATTCGGCCACTAGCTGCGTCCTGGTGGTCGATCCCTGGGAAATCGACGGTTTCGCCGAGCGTCATCGCAACCTGGCGGCTTGCAGCGAAGGCTATGAATTGCTGGCTCGTGTAGGCTACATGCCGCAGAGCGTGGAGGAGCAGGCGGTCGTGGCCAGGTTCATGGCTGGGCGTGAGCTCGACGGTGCGCCGCTGCGCCGGCTGCTACAGGAGGTGTTCGCCCGTGAGTACCGGCGTCTGTTTGGCGATTGCCGGTTTGATGTCATGATCGACCTTTCCGGCAAGAGTCCTTTCTGGGCTGGCGTATTTGCCTTCGGCGCGCCGTCAGCCAGCCAGCGTTACCGGCTGGGCGGCAACCTCTCGAGTGAGCCGATGCTGAGGTATATCCATAACTGTTACGCGCGGGAGCAGGTGCATTTGATCGACAACATGGAGGCGCTCGCCGATGTACATGCCGAATGATTCCGTGAAACCGGACGCTACTGGGGGGCCCATGTCTAAGCCGATTCCGGTTACCCGCCCGCTGCTGCCTCCCCTTGAGGAGTTCCTGCCGTATCTGGAACAGATATGGAGCAGCCGCATCCTCACCAACGGCGGCGATATGCACCGGGCATTGGAGCTGGCGCTGTGCGAATACCTGGATGTCGAACACATTGCCCTGTTCGCCAACGGCACGTTGGCTCTGGTCACTGCACTGCAGGCGCTGCGGGTCACCGGAGAGGTGATCACCACGCCTTATTCGTTCGTTGCGACCGCTCATTCGCTGCTGTGGAACGGCATCAAGCCGGTGTTCGTCGATATCGACCCGCATAGCCTCAACCTCGACCCGGCGAAGATTGAGGCCGCCATCACGCCGCAGACCACGGCGATCATGCCGGTGCATTGCTATGGCAATCCCTGCGACGTCAGGGCCATCGATGCCATCGCCGACAACTACAATCTGCGGGTCATCTATGACGCGGCACATGCCTTCGCCGTGCGCGACGAGGGTGGCAGCATCCTGCGCCATGGCGATCTCAGTGTGCTCAGCTTCCATGCCACCAAGGTGTTCAACACATTCGAGGGTGGGGCGATCATCTGCCCGGACGAAAAGACCTACCAGCGCATTGGCCACCTGAAGAACTTTGGCTTCGTCAACGAAACCACGGTGGTGGCGCCGGGCATCAATGGCAAAATGAGCGAAATCAACGCTGCCTTCGGCTTGTTGCAGCTTCGCTATATTGACGCGGCCTTGGCGCGGCGCAAGGACATCGATCGGCTGTACCGTGAACGCCTCGAGGATGTCCCCGGTCTGCGCTGCGTCCCGCTCCAGGGGCAGAGCTTTGCCAACCATGCCTATTTCCCGGTGCTGATCGACGAGGCATTCGCGCTGAGCCGGGATGCCTTGTACGAGCGGCTGCGTGCCCAGGGCATCATGGTACGGCGCTACTTCTACCCACTGATCAGTGACTTCCCCATGTACCGGGGCCTGCCGTCCTCGTCACCGGCGAGCCTGCCAGTGGCCCAGGGCATTTCCCAGCGGGTGCTCTGCCTGCCGATCTATCCCGATCTGACGGACGCCGAGGTCGAGTTCGTCTGCACATTCATTCGGGATGGGAGCGGGAAGGGCGGATGAGCATCTGGTTCGTTCGCTGCGTTTTGCCTGTGTGGTGGCTGTACGACCGTTTGCTGCCGAAGCGCGCGGATCATTGGGCATTCTTCGTGCACCCCTTGAAAACCGATCAGTTCGTCGAGAACTCGCGGGCGGTCTTCGAGGCGGTCAAGGACGACCCGGCGTTGTGCAAGGTGCTGTTCACCCGTGGCGAGGTGGCCAGGTTGCGCCTGGAAGGCGGGCGCAATGTGCGTGTGGTCGAACTGCAGAGCTTGCAGGGGCTGGCCTTGCTGGCTCGTTGCGGGGTCTTTCTGCTGACCAATGCCATTACCTTCGATCTTTCCTGGCGCTGGGGAACGCATGGTTTTGCCGTGCTCAGGCCCAGCCTCGGTCGTCGAATCATCGTCAACCTGTGGCATGGCATCCCGCTCAAGCGGTTGTTCGCCCTGACCAGCCCGCAGATGCGCCAGCAGGCCGAGAGGATCGCGCTGCGCCGCGAGGAGCGCGCCTACTACCAGGGGCTGATCAGCTCTTCTGACGTCGACAGCCACGCCATGGCGGCAATCTTCTATCCGATAGATCCTGCCCGGGTGTGGGTCACGGGGTTGCCCCGCAATGACTTCTTGCGCATGCCCGAGTCGCATCTGCCGACTTTTCTGAAGGATGAAGTGCAACTGGTGCGGGACTTGAAAAAGACCCGCAAGCTGATTGTCTACGCGCCAACCTATCGTGAACGCAGTGGGGACGCAGCGGGCTGCTACCCCTTCAGTGAAGAAGAGATCGCTCGCCTGCGTGAGCTGTTGCGTCGGCACGATGCGGTATTGGGTTTTCGTATGCACTACTTCCGCAGGCATGGACAGACGTTCAGCCTGGAACAATATGCCGATGGCGATAGCATCATCGATCTCGGCCATGCGCTGATCAGCGAGATCGCGCCTATATTGCGCGAGGCCGATCTGCTGGTGACGGACTACTCGTCGGTCTATATCGATGCACTGTACGTCGATAAACCGGTGTTCAGCTTCGCCTATGATCTGGAGCATTACCAGACACAACAGAATGGCTTGCTGTATGACATGCAGCTGGCTTTTCCAGGGCCTGTGGTCGGCAGTTTCTCCGCGTTGCTGGATAAGCTGGGGCAGGAGCTGATGCGACCTCACCTGGTGGCCAGCGAACATTACCGCATGGCCCGCAAATTCTTTTTTAATCATCAGGACGACCGCAATGCCTCGCGTGTGGTCGGTCGTCTGAAAAACTTGATGGCAGAGGCGCGAGATGGCGAATGAATTTAACGATGACGCACCTCTGGTCAGCGTCGTTATGCCGGCATACAAGAGTCAGTATCTGCATGCTGCGCTGGAAAGTATCCGCAGCCAGACCTACCGGCCGATCGAACTGATCATTTGTGACGATGCGCGCAGCGATGAGGTCGAGCAGGTCGTCGAGGCCTTCCGGGATCAGGCTGACTTCCCCATCAGCTACCAGCACAACAGCAAGCGCCTCTGGGAGATGCGCAGTACCGCGCGTGGCGTTTCATTGGCGCAGGGGCGCTACGTCAAGATCCTCCACGACGATGACGTGTTGCACCCTGATTGCGTCGCCTCGTTGGTCGAAGTGATGGAGGCAGACTCGCGTATCGCCCTGGCCAGTTCGAGACGTCGACGTATCGACGAAGAGGGCAACCCGCTGCCGGACATTCTGGCCACTGTGTACCCCTTCTCGGGCGATGTACTGATCGAAGGCGAGGATCTGATCTCCTTCCTTGCCAAGCACACGATCAACTTCATTGGCGAGCCCAGCACAGTGCTATGCCGGCGTGATGACCTGCTGGACTTCACTGAGGGGCTCTCGGTGCTCAACGGCACCCGGATTACCTGGGTAGCCGACCTTGCCCTCTACGTGAAGCTGCTCAAGCGCGGCAATCTGGCCATGCTCAGCAGGCCCCTGACCGACTTCCGCGTCTCGCGCGAGCAGTTCAGCCAGGCTGGCCGTGACCAGGCCGGCATCGGTGAAAAGGGGCATGCCAACTTTCGCCAGGCCATTCAGGATCTGGGCTGGCACCGCGAAGGACAGAATACGGTGCGCGTGGCACCGATCACCCAGCTCAAGGCCCGGGTATTCAAGCCGCTCAATCTGTTGGAGTCGATCTACCGGGCGGCAGGTTACGGCAGTGTTTCCCTGTCGACCTGGCTGCAGGCGCGTCGCCCCAGCGAGGTACAGCAACGTCTGATTGATCAGCGTCTGGCGTCTTATGCCGGCGGGCCGCAAGTGGCCGTGATACTGGTAGACGAGCAAGGCGATGATGCGGCCCTGGAGCGAAGCCTGGCGAGCCTGGCTTCGACCAGCCTCTACCAGAAGGTGACGGCCGTGGCGCTGCGCCCCGCCGATTCGCCTGTGGCAACGAGCGGCTGTCATCGTGTCGAATTGCTCTCTACCGGCGTGGCGGCAACCCTCAATGGGGCGCTGGACGAGGTCGTGGCTGACTGGTTCGTGGTGGCGAAGGTCGGTGTCGAGTTTACCCCCAGTGGATTGCTGATCTGCGCGCTGGACTTGCTCGAGGCGCCGGATGAGTGCCTGGCGATATACGCCGATGAAGCGATCCGTCTGGATGACGATGGTTATGGACTGGCCCTGCGCCCTGATCTGAATCTGGACATGCTGCTCAGCTTCCCGGCAGGTCTGTCCCGACACTGGCTTTTCCGCCGGCAGGCTTTGCTGGCCCGCAATGGCTTTGTCGGGCAGGCGTTCGAGCTGGAGTACCAGTTGCGCCTGATCCATGAGCTGGGCTTTGGCTGTATTGGGCATGTGGCCGAGCCATTGCTGATCTCTAGCGCGCAGCGTCTGGAGGACGAACCCGCCGAGCGTCAGGTGATAGAGCAGCATCTGCAGGCCCGTGGTTATCACCAGGCACAGGTCAGTACGCGTCTGGCGGGGCGCTACGATCTGAACTATGCGCATACCCAGCAGGCTTCGGTGAGCATACTGGTCGAGATCATGGGCTCCCTAGCGGCCGTTCAGCGCTGCGTCGACAGCGTGCTGGAACATACGACCCAGACGCCATACGAGCTGCTTCTGCTACAAGCTGTGGATGATCCGGAAGTGCTGGGTTGGTTGAGCGCAGTGGAACAGATGGACACGGAGCAGATCAGGGTGATTCGTGCGCAGCCGGGGCTTTCTCGCTCGGCCTGGCGCAATCAGGCAGCGATGCAGGCGCGCGGAGATTTTCTGCTGTGGTTGGATGACTCTGCTGGTGTGTTGAGTGACGACTGGTTGCCGCAGTTGTTCAATCATGCCTTGCGTCCTGAGGTGGGCGCGGTATCGGGAAAATTGCTGGCGGCGGATGGCAAGGTACAGCATGGCGGCCTGGTTCTGGGCTTGTGCGGGCCGGTTGGCCGGGTGTTTGAAGGGCTTTCCCATGATGACGCCGGATACATGCAGCGCCTGCAGATCGACCAGAACCATTCCGCCTTGGCAGGCGAGTGCCTGATGCTGCGCCGCGAGTTGTTCGTCGAGGCTGGCGGGTTCGACGAGTCAGCGGAGCTCACGCGCTGGGCAGAGGTTGATCTGTGTCTGCGCCTGCAGCAGGCTGGCTACCTGAATGTGTGGACGCCGCGGGTCGCGCTGCTAGTCGACATGCCGGCGCAGCCTGTCCAGCCCTCGGCGGCAGATGCCGATGCGCTCTATGCGCGCTGGCTGCCTCGCCTGGCTAGAGACCCAGCCTATAACCCGGGTTTTTCTCTGGTGCAACCTGGTGGCTTCAAGCTGGCAGATCCGGCGCTGGCCTGGCGCCCCTTGTCGTCCTGGAAACCGTTGCCCACGGTGCTGGCGCATCCTGCCGATCAGTTCGGCTGCGGGCATTATCGCGTCATGCAACCGTTCACTGCGCTGCAGCAGGAGGGGCTGGTCGATGGTGCATTGTCGATGGGCCTGATGCATGTGACAGATCTCGAACGTTACGAGCCGGATGCGATTGTCCTGCAGCGCCAGATTGGCGATCAGCGAATCGAGGCCATGCGGCGCATGCACACATTCTCGAGGGCCTTCAAGGTCTATGAACTGGACGACTACCTGCCCAATCTGCCGATTAAGAACGCTCATCGTGAGAATATGCCCAAGGACATTTTGAGGTCGTTGCGCCGGGGGCTGAGCTATGTCGACCGATTCGTTGTGTCAACTGAACCCCTGGCTGATGCTTTATCGGGTCTGCATGCAGATATTCGGGTTGTCCAGAATCGTTTGCCGGTTTCCTGGTGGCAAGGGTTACAGGGGAGTCGGCGTATCTCTACCAAACCTCGCGTTGGTTGGGCCGGAGGCTCCAGCCACACGGGTGACCTGGAAATGATCGCCGACGTTGTCAAGGAACTGGCCAATGAGGTGGAGTGGGTGTTCTTCGGCATGTGCCCGGATAAGCTGCGCCCCTATGTGCATGAGTTCCATGCCGGGGTAGCTATTACCCACTACCCCGCGTTGCTTGCCAGCCTGAACCTCGATATAGCCCTGGCGCCGGTGGAGCAGAACCTGTTCAACGAATGCAAGAGCAACCTGCGTCTTCTGGAGTACGGTGCCTGCGGCTTCCCAGTGATCTGCAGCGATATTCGCTGCTACCAAGGCGATGGGTTGCCGGTCACCCGGGTGAAGAACCGCTTCAGGGACTGGGTCGACGCCATCCGCATGCACCTGAGCGACTTGGATGCCACAGCGCGTCAGGGGGATGAGCTGCAGGCGCTGGTACGTCGCGACTGGATGCTCGAGGGCGATAACCTGGAGTCGTGGCGCAGGGCCTGGTTGCCTGACTGAGCCTGTAGAACCGAGCCAGTATCTGTATCCCGGATGCGTCCGGGATACGTGGTTTGCCACTGAATCGTCGGCGTATGTCTGCTGTGTAGCCGGTACTCTGCATTTGCCTCCGGCTTCAAGTTTTACCAGTGATGGCCGATAGCTTACCTGAGAGGTGGTTGCCTCTCGAGCGGTGACGTCAAGGGTACGGGAAAAATTTTCATCCACCCCTAAAGCTTCTTCTACCGCCGCCGATACAAAGTACGAATGCGAACTTTATGGGTGCCTGGGCATTGCCCACCCGAGGTCGCAAGCTCAGGCAAACAGCTCGGTCCGATGGAGGACAAACATCATGGCTTTGACCGTCAATACCAATATTGCTTCTCTGAACACTCAGCGCAACCTGAATACCTCATCCAAAGCTCTGGACACCTCCCTGCAGCGTCTGTCCACTGGTTCGCGCATCAACAGCGCCAAGGACGACGCCGCCGGCCTGCAGATCGCCAACCGTCTGACTAGCCAGATCAATGGTCTGAACGTTGCGGTCAAGAACTCCAATGACGGCATCTCTATGGCGCAGACCGCCGAGGGTGCTCTGCAGCAGTCCACTAATATTCTTCAGCGCATGCGTGATCTGGCGCTGCAGGCGGCCAACGGCTCCAACAGCACCGAGGAGCGCAAGGCGCTGAACTCGGAAGTGACTGAGCTCAAGAAAGAGCTGAACCGTATCTCCAACACCACCACCTTCGGTGGTCGTAAGCTGCTTGATGGCACTTTCGAGACCACTACCTTCCAAGTGGGCAGTGCTGCCAATGAAACCATCAGCGTCAAAATTGATGAGATGAGCACTGAGTCGTTGAAAGGCTCCTTCAGTTCGGGCGCCATTTCTGCCGGTTCGGTCGCTGCTGGTGCCGCTGCAGCCTCGGGGGCTATTGCTGTTTCCGTCAAGATGGCCGATGGCGAGGTGCGGACCTTCAGTGCCACCTTCGCTAGTGGCGCGACTGTGAAGCAGCAGGTTCAGGCGTTGGCGACCGTGATCAACGATGCCAACATCGGTGTCGGGGCGTTCATGAATGAAGGGGGTGGTATCGACCTGGTGACTTCGCTCACTTCCGGCTCGGCCGCGGGTAATATCGAGCAACTAAGCTTCGCTTCCGGTGCGACCGTCAGTGCAGCGAAAACGGCAGCCGCAACCGCTGATTCAGTAGCCCTGGCGGCCGTGGAAGAGGGCAATCTGGTTGACGATATCAATATCACCGATGTAATCGGATCGCAGAAAGCGGTGATCGTGATCGACCAAGCCATCCAGGCGATCGATGCCCAGCGGGCGGATCTCGGTGCGGTGCAGAACCGCTTCGAGAACACCATTGCCAACCTGCAGAACATCTCGGAGAACGTCTCGGCGGCTCGTGGGCGGATTCAGGACACCGACTTCGCTGCGGAAACGGCCAACCTGACCAAAAATCAGATTCTGCAGCAGGCAGGTACTGCGATCTTGGCCCAGGCCAACCAGTTGCCGCAGGCGGTGCTTAGTCTGTTGGGCTAAGGTGGTAGCAGATAGGCGACATCAATGGGGGGAAAGGGTAACCTTTTTCCCCATTACCTCATTGTGAGGAAGAGTTCATGGATATCGGTTCGTTACACGACGGGTTGAACAGCAAGGTCGCGTCGGCCAAGCCGTCGCAATCTACCGTCGGCGCTAAGGCTGACGAGCCCCAGGTAAAAGGACTGTTGCCTGAGGCAATCATGAGTAAGACGAGCACCTCTCGGGAGTCAGCTGTTGCCAGTCCTGAGCGGATTCGGGAGGCCGTCGACAATATTCAGGAGTTCGTCCAATCCGTACGGCGTGATCTCAACTTCTCTCTGGACGATAGTTCCGGGCGTGTTGTGGTCAAGGTCACAGACAGCAGTTCTGGTGATGTGATCCGTCAGATTCCGTCGGAGGAAGCTCTTAAGCTGGCCGAGAGCCTATCCGAAGCGCGCAGTCTTTTGTTCTCTGCGCAGGTGTGACTTAGTTATGGAAAGCGAACTCTTCAATTGAAGCAGGCGTGGCTTTACCTGCTGAGTTCGTTTGTTTTTTTGTGAGCCGTAGGCACGCTTCTTGATTGGTTGTGCTGTGACAGCCGGTATATGCCGGTTTTCTGACGAGGCTTAAAGTTATGGCGGGCATTACAGGTATAGGTTCGGGGCTCAATATCGACGATATCGTCAAGGCCTCCGTGGCGGCGGAGCGCGCGCCCAAGGATGCGCAGTTGGCGAGGGTGGACTCGAACGCCACGGCCAAGATTTCTGCATTGGGCACCTTGCGCAGCTCCTTGAGTGATTTCCAGACCGCACTCAAGGGCCTGAACGATATCGCCTTGTTCAATGCCCGTACCGCTAGCTCTTCCGATAGTGCGCGACTGACCGCAACGGCTGACAAGAATGCCCTTGCCGGCAAATACAGCATCGAAGTGCTGGGGTTGGCGAGTGCAAGCAAACTGACGTCAGGGGCTGTAACAGGTAACTCTTCTGCGGCCTTTGAGACGGGGGGCACGCTCAAGGTCGGCATGGGTGATGAGCAATTCGATATCGAGGTTGCAGATGGTGCAACGCTTAAGGATATCCGTGATGCCATCAATACTCAGCTCAAGGACAAAGGCATCAGCGCCAACATCGTCAGCGATCCGGTTGCCGGCACCTCTCGCCTGGTGCTGTCTTCCAGCACGACCGGGGCGGGTAATGATCTTAGTCTTTCTGTCGTGTCCGCTGCGGATGAGAACGACCCTACCTCGCTGCACGCTCTAGCCGCTGCCCAGAGCGTGGTCGAGGCCGGCAACGCGCGTTTCAAGATCGATGGCCTGGAAGTCGAGAGCGCAACCAATAAGGTTAGCGACGTGATTGAGGGGGTGACCTTCAATCTGCTTCAGGCCAATGGCAAGGACGAAAACAAGGTCATGACGTTGACTGTCGGCGACAATACCGCCGCGGTGAAAAGCAATCTGCAGAAATTCGTCGATGCCTACAACAAGCTGATCACCACCACCGACTCGCTGACCCGGGTCACTCAGGTCAGTGGCAGTGAGCCGTTGGTCGGCAACCTAGTGGGCGATGCCTCGGTGCGCAACTTGCTAAACGGCCTGCGCAAGGAGCTGGGCTCATCGCCGGCCTCTGCTACTGCTGGCGATTTCAAGGTGTTGGCCGATCTGGGAATCACCACGGGCAAGGATGGCAAACTGTCGCTCGACAGCACCAAGCTCGATAAGGCCGTGGCTGAAAACTACGATGGCGTCAGCAGGTTCCTGACCGGCACAGATGGCCTGATGACGCGCCTCAATAGTAGTATTGACGGTTATGTTAAGACCGGCGGTGTGCTTGAGCAGCGAGTCAAGGGCTACGAGCAGACCCGTGTCGATGTCAAGGAGCAGAAAGCAGCACTTGAATTGCGTGTCGAGAAGATCCAGGCTCGCCTGTATGCGCAATATAATGCAATGGACAGCCTGATCGGTCAGTTGAGCCGCACCAGCGACTGGATGGGCAGCGCGCTCGCCAACCTGCCGGGTGTCGTGAGGAAGGATAAGTAACGCATGAGCAAACCGATCGATACCTACAAGAAGGTCAATACCAGTCAGGAAGTCTCTCAGTACCGCACGGTGCAGATGCTACTCGATGGCGCCCTCAAGCGCGTGCGTCTTGCGCGTCTGGCGCAAGCTGAAGGCAACAGCGAGGTGCGCGGGCTGGCGGTGGGCAATACCATGACCATTCTCGGTGTGCTGCAGGCTTCCTTGGATAAGGTGCAGGGCGGTGAACTGGCCGAGAACCTGGATGCGCTCTACGATTACATGACTCGCCGCCTTGCAGGGGTGGCGGTGGAGCGTGAGGCGACAAGCCTCGATGAGGTCGAGGCCTTGCTGACTCAGGTCAAGGATGCATGGGACGCAATTGGTGGTGAGGTGGAGCCTGCATCAGGTAATTAGGGTGTTTTGTGACGTCTGATCAGGCGCTCTCCAAGGATGCAGCTGTACGGAGCCGAACTTACTCCTAAAGCTTTTGCAGATCAGGCCGATAGCCAGACATCACCAATCAGCAGAGCGAGATTGAGCATGTATGCATCGTCGGCCCTCAAGCAGTACCAAAGTGTTAACACCCAGGCCCGAGTAGTCGATGCCAGCCCCCACCGCCTGATTCAGATGCTGATGGAAGGTGGCCTGTCCCGCATCGCACAAGCACGTGGTGCCATGGAGCGCGGACAGACAGCACTGAAAGGTGAATTGATCGGCAAGAGTATTGCCATCGTCGCCGGGCTGCGCGAGAGTCTCGACCACCAGCAAGGTGGCGAGCTGGCCGGTAATCTCGATAGCCTGTATGAATACATGATCGCCCGTTTGACCGAAGCCAATGTGAGCAACGAGCCGGAGCTTCTCGAAGAAGTTTCGGGGCTGCTGCGTAACGTCAAACAGGGTTGGGATGCTATCGCTCAGTAGCGAGCATCGGAGGAGAAGCGAATGAGTTCATCCGTCCAGCGTTTGCAAGCGACCGGCTCGGCCCTGCGCGATGCTCTGGCCAAACAGGACTGGGCCGCGATTGGCGAACTCGATCTGCAGTGCCGCATGGTAGTCGATGCGGCTATGGTCGATAGTCACGACGAAGAAGAGCTGCGCAGTGGCCTGGAAAATCTACTGTCACTGTACCGTGAGCTGGTGACCGTTTGTCAGACCGAGCAGCAGCGTCTGGCCGGCGAACTGGTGCAGCTCAATCAGTCCCGCCAGGGAGCCAAGGTGTATCAGCTTTTCGGTTGATAACAGTGTTTTTA
>OGCL01000917.1_pt1 | contig 27959 bp, 22 predicted proteins | sample 1570041 | NCBI WGS metagenome assembly OGCL01 (sample SAMN06266162, study PRJEB24511) | hot springs metagenome | isolation source: Hot spring water | place: South Africa: Limpopo | collected 2015-06-22 | reverse complement strand
CCACGTACTAACCCTAACCTGCTGCTTTGTTGAGCAGCAGGAGACCAGGAGTGATAGACGTGGCAACACTGAGTGTCATCAGGCGCTGGGCCCTGCGAGAGCAGTTGTCCATCCGGGAGATCGCCCGCCGCACGGGCCTCTCGCGCAACACCATCCGCAAGTACCTGCGCGCTGGCGAGGCCGAGCCGCACTACGCCAAGCGGGTCAGTCCATCCAAGCTCGATCCCTTCGCCTTGAAGCTCGCCGGCTGGCTCAAGACGGAAGCTGGCCGATCCCGCAAGCAGCGGCGCACCATCAAGCAGATGTACGTGGATCTGCAGGTGAATCGCCCCGGCATTCCTAGACACCGTTGAGCCGTTGGGAATGTCTGTTGGTGCCGATGCAATCTTGACCAGCTAAACCGCAAAGTGCCAATCCAATATTGACCAGGGTGTTCCACTGACCTGCTGAGAATTTCAGCAGGGATTCAAGGTGATCACCATGGACATGATTGGCAAGGTCAGGCGCATGAGGCTGCGCGACCAACTCTCCCTCAGCGAGATCGCAAGGCGCACGGGTCTGTCGCGCAACACGGTCAAGAAGTGGCTCAAGGCGCCCGGCGATGTTGCCCCGAAGTACGAGCGGGTGAAGCTCGATGGCAAGCTAACTGCGTTCGAGCCGATCCTGCATCAAGCGCTCACAACCGACAGCCATCGCCCCAAGCAGGGACGGCGCAGCGGCCGTGCCTTGTTTGCTCAGATACAGGCCCAGGGCTACCGCGGCGGCTACAGCGCCGTCACCGACTACATCCGTCGCTGGCGGGTGGAGTCGGCAGCCAGTCCGTCCAAGGCGTTCGTTCCGATGAGCTTCGAGCTGGGCGAGGCCTTCCAGTTCGACTGGAGCGTCGAAGCCATGGTCGTCGGCGGCGTGTTCTACAACGTGCAAGTGGCGCACCTGAAGCTGCGCGCCAGCCGGGCCTTCTGGTTGGTGGCTTACCCCAGCCAGGGCCACGAGATGCTGTTCGATGCCCACACTCGCTCGTTCCAGGCACTTGGCGGCGTCACCCGGCGCGGCATCTACGACAACATGCGCACCGCCGTGGACAAGATGCAACGCGGCAAGCAGCGCACGGTCAACGCGCGCTTCGCAGCCATGTGCAGCCACTACCTGTTCGACCCCGACTTCTGCAACGTCGCCTCCGGCTGGGAGAAGGGGGTGGTGGAGAAGAACGTGCAGGACAGCCGCAGGCGCATCTGGATCGAAGCCGCGACCCGTCGCTTCGGCTCGTTCATCGAACTCAATGCCTGGCTGAGCGAGCGGTGTCGTTCGGTGTGGAGCGACACCACGCATCCGATCCACCGACAGTTCACCGCGGCCGAGATGTGGGAGTTGGAGAAGCCTCACCTCATGTCCATGCCGGCCCCCTTCAACGGCTATGTCGAGCGGCTGGCCCGGGTCAGCAGCACCTGCCTGGTGGCCGCCGCGCGCAACCGTTACTCCGTGCCGTGCGAGTGGGCCGGCCACATCGTCAGCACCCGCGTCTATCCCGAACGAATCGATGTGGCGGCCGCAGATGCCGTCGTAGCCAGCCATGCCCGGCTGCCGGGCAGTGGCCAGACCAGCTACGACTGGCAGCACTACATCGACCTGGTGCAGCGCAAACCGGGCGCATTGCGCAATGGCACGCCGTTCCTGGACCTTCCGGCGCCGTTGCTGCGTTTGCGCCAGTCTCTGCTCAGGCACCCTGGAGGAGACCGGGTCATGGCACAGGTGCTGGCCGTGGTGCCGCAGGCCGGGCTGGAAGCGGTGCTGGTGGCCATCGAGCTGGTACTCGAAGGCAGGGCCCCCAGCGGCAGTATCAGCGTGGAGCACGTGCGCAACGTGCTGGCCCGCTTGAACAACCCTGCCACGCCGGCGCAGGCGCAGACGTCCTTGCAACTCACCCAGGCGCCCAAGGCCGACACCGCGCGTTATGACCGGCTGCGCCCCACCCACCAGGATCATCTGGACGGGCAGGAGGTGGGCCATGCGTGAGACCTCCATCGATGTACAGGCCCAACTGAAGGCGCTGCGGCTCAACGGCATGGCCACGGCCTGGGCCGATCTGACGGAGCAAGGCGGCGATACGACCCTGGCCGCGTCTCGCTGGCTGGTGGAGCACCTGCTGCAGGCTGAAGATGCTGATCGGGCGATGCGTTCCATCGCCCACCAGATGAAGGCGGCACGCTTCCCGATGCACCGCGACCTGGCTGGGTTCGACTTCACCGTCGCGCCGGTCGAGCGCGCGTTGATCCAGAAACTGGCGGACCTCTCGTTCACGCAGGATGCGCAGAACGTGGTGCTGGTCGGCGGCCCAGGCACCGGCAAAACCCACCTGGCCACGGCGCTGGGAATTGCCGGGCTCACCCGGCACGCCAAGCGAGTGCGGTTCTACTCCACGGTCGATCTGGTCAATGCCCTGGAGCATGAGAAGAGCCAGGGCCGTGCCGGACGCATCGCCATGAGTCTGGTGAGCATGGATCTGGTCGTGCTCGACGAGTTGGGCTACCTGCCCTTCAGCCAGGCCGGTGGTGCCTTGTTGTTCCACCTTCTGTCCAAGCTTTACGAGCACACCAGCGTGATGATCACCACTAACCTGACGTTCGCGGAGTGGTCCACGGTGTTCGGCGACGCCAAGATGACAACCGCGTTGCTGGATCGCTTGACCCATCACTGCCACATCATCGAGACCGGCAACGAGTCCTACCGCTTCCGCCACAGCACGCACGAAGCTAAAGGGCGCATCAAGACCCGTGAGCAGACCAGGAAGGCAGCAGCCGCCCACGTTAGCGAGACCGCGGAGGAAAGGGCCTCGCCTGATGGCTCGGCCATACCGACCACGAGTTCAAAAAAGGGAGGACCTACCGAAGCATCCACCTTATAGTTATCCACAGCTGGCTTCTAATGAAACCAGCTTCAGCCCCTGGTCAATGTTCGACTGGCACTGCTGCTCACGTTTGCATTGGCACTAACACGCCAGGCCCGCATGGAGTGCACGCAAGGCAACGCCGTCTGGAAAACCACGGAAAAGGGAACACGCAGCGCCCGCCCACCAGGTTTCAGGGCTGCGAACAGGCTTCAGATCAAGAGCGGGATGGCGGCCCGCGTGCGGGCAGTGGAGCGGCCGTGGCGGCCGCGATACGGGCAGCCTCGACGGGCTGCAGCGCATGGGCCAGGGGGTGGGGTGGTAGCACGGCGGCCACCGGTGTGGGAGGTGGGGCGCTGGGGGTGGTGCACAAAGGGCAGTCCATGCCCATGGCGCCCATCTCCACCGTGCCATCGTTGTTCTGCACCAGCAGCTTGATGGCTCCCGTGCCCGAGCAGATCACTTCAAAAGATTGCGGGTGCACCAGCGGCGACGCAATCGCCACCCCCATCGACGCCATAAACCATGCGAGCACCCACAGGCGCAGCGCAGCAAAGGTTCGTCGGGGGGCGGACATGGGGCGCGATGATAGCGGAGGGGATCCAGTCCCGCGCTGAGGCGGGCATGGGGGAGGGACTATCCCTCCAGCAGGAGATAGTCCCAGCGCGCTTTGTTTGCTATTGAATATATAGCTAATGGCGCAATGTGGTAGCGCGGTAGGGCCTGTTTTTCCTCATATTTTCAGCAACCCACTGTGCCGCCTGTCCGTGGGTTGCGGGCTGGCAGCTTCACGCTTGCGTGTACGCGGTCTTCACCGTGGTGTAGAACTCCGCCGCGTAACGCCCCTGCTCACGCGGGCCATAGCTGCTGCTCTTGCGGCCGCCAAAGGGCACGTGGTAGTCCACGCCCGCCGTCGGCAGGTTCACCATCACCATGCCGGCTTGCGCGTGGCGCTTGAAGTGCGTGGCGTGCTTGAGGCTGGTGGTGGCGATGCCGCTGGCCAGGCCAAACGGCGTGTCATTGGCCAGGGCCAGCGCTTCTTCGTAGTTCTTGGCGCGCAACACGCTGACCACGGGGCCGAAGATCTCTTCGCGGTTGATGCGCATGCCGGGCGTGGTCTCGGTGAACAGGGCGGGGCGCAGGTAGTAGCCGGGCGCGCCGTCGGCGTTCTTCTCCAGGGCTTCGCCGCCGTAAGCGAGCTTGGCGCCTTCCTGCTGGCCGATGCCGATGTATTCCAGGTCTTGTGCGAGTTGGCGGTCGTCCACCACGGGGCCGATGTCGGTGCCGGCCTTGCGGGCATCATCCACCTTCAGGGTCTTCATCTTTTCGACCATGGCGGCCACGAAGCGGTCGTGGATGCCCTCGGTCACGATCACGCGACTGCTGGCGGTGCAGCGCTGGCCGGTGGAGAAGAAGCCGCTGTTGATGGCCGCGCCCACGGCCACGTTCAGGTCCGCGTCGTCCAGCACCACAAACGGGTTCTTGCCGCCCATCTCCAGCTGCACCTTGGCGCCGCGCGGCACGCAGGCCGCCGCCACGCGCTGACCGGTGCCGACGGAGCCGGTAAAGCTCACGCCCGCAATGCGCTCGTCTTCGAGCAGCACGGCGCCCACGTCCGAACCCCGGCCCATCACCAGGTTGAACACACCAGCGGGCAGGCCCGCACGGTGCAGGATGTCGGCCAGCGCCCAGGCAGAGCCCGGCACCACCTCGGCGGGCTTGAACACCACGGTGTTGCCGTAGGCCAGGGCCGGGGCGATCTTCCAGGCCGGGATGGCGATGGGGAAGTTCCACGGCGTGATGATGCCGATGGTGCCCAGCGGCTCGCGCGTGATCTCGATGCCCACGCCAGGGCGCACGGACGGGATCATCTCGCCACCGGGGCGCAGCGCCTCGCCCGCAAAGAACTTGAAGATGGCGGTCGCGCGGCCCACTTCGCCGATGGCTTCGGGCAGGGTCTTGCCTTCCTCGCGCGCCAACAGGTCACCCAGCTCGGCCTTGCGGGCGATGATTTCGTTGCCCACGGCGTCCAGGATGTCAAAGCGCTGCTGTGGCGTGGACAGGCTCCAGGCCGGGAACGCAGCGTGTGCCGCCGACACGGCTTCGAGCGCCTGCTCGCGGCTGGCCACGGCGTAGTCGCCGATCACGTCGCGCGTGTCGGAGGGGTTGGTGTTCTGGTAGGTGCGGACGCCGTCGGTCCAGGCGCCGCCGATCAGGTTTGCATGCATGGCTGTGGTGGTGTGTGGTGGGTTGATGAAATCAGAACAAAGCCCGTAGCGCGCCAAGGCGCACCCGGCGCGCAGGGTGGGGTGTCACGGTGCTCGCAATCCCCGTCAGCACCTGGGGGCGACGCATGCGGCTCACGAGTGATTTTGTTGTATGTCATCGTACAACATAAACGATAGAGGGCGCTTGCGGGTATCTACTCATGGGACCACTGCCACCAACACCCGTCCAGCAGTACAGGGCGGGTGTTGGTGGCATCTGGGGCGCTGCCGGTGCGGGCCGTTCATGCTCAGCTGGCTTCTGCTTGTGCACGGCGCCGACGCTCGCGGCTGTTGGCCAGGTGGGTGCGCATGGCGGCGCGGGCGGCGTCCGGGTCCTGGCCCACGATGGCGTCGTAGATGCTTTCGTGTTCGCCATTGACGCGCCGCAAGTACTGCCGGCGTTCGTCATTGGCCGAGTCCATGGCCGCCAGCCGGGCGCGCGGGATGATCATGCTGCCCAGTGTGCCCATCAGCTCGGCGAAGTGGCTGTTCTGCGTGGCGCGGGCAATCTCCAGGTGGAACTGGAAGTCCGAGGCCACGGCGTCGCGCCCCGCGTCCACGGCAGCGGCCACGGCGTCCAGCGCTTCGCGCATGGCTTTCAGGTTGGCCTCGGTGCGGCGTTGCGCGGCCAGCGCGGCGGCTTCAGTTTCCACTCCAATGCGCAGCTCCAGTACGGCAATCACATCGCGCAGGGTGCTGAACTGGTCGGGCGTGATCTTGAAGCCGGGCGCCTGGCCCAGCCCCAGCACAAAGGTGCCGATGCCGTGCCGCGTTTCCACCAGGCCCGAGGCCTGCAGCTTGGAAATCGCCTCGCGCACCACGGTGCGGCTGACGCTGAACTCGGCCATGATGGCCGCCTCCGTGGGCAGCTTGTCGCCCAGTGCCAGGCGGCCGTCCCGGATGCGGTCTCCGAGGGACTCCACCAGCTCCAGGGCCAGGGTGCGGGGCTTGCGGCGAAGGGTGGTGTCAATGGTCATTCTTGGTGTTATCCCTATGGGGCGCCGGGGGCAGAAGCAGTACATTGCATTTCGTTGTACGACAACTGATGACGTTCAACAAATGTGCTGCCACTGTACCAAGAACCTCTGCCTTTGTAACCGCCATGCCTTGCCATCCGACGCCCCTCCGCTTTCAACGCCTGCTGCTGACCGGAGCAGCCGGAGGCCTGGGCCAGGAGCTGCGCACCCGGCTGAAGGCCTACTGCACCACCTTGCGCCTGTCGGACATCGCCAACCTGGGCGATGAAGGCGCTGGAGAGGAGCTGCGCCCCGCACGCCTTGAAGATGCGGGCGCTGTGCTCGGCCTACTGGAGGGCGTCGATGCCGTGGTGCACCTCGGTGGCGTGTCCACCGAGCAGCCCTGGGAACCCATCCTGCAGGCCAACATCGTCGGCGTCTACAACCTGTATGAAGCAGCACGCAAGCAGGGCGTCAAGCGGGTGGTGTTTGCCAGCTCCAACCATGTCACGGGTTTTTATCGCCAGGACGAGGTGGTCGGCCTGCGCGACCCGGCGCGCCCTGATGGGCTCTATGGCGTGTCCAAGGCGTTTGGCGAAGATCTCTCGCGCTTCTACTTCGACCGTTACGGCATCGAAACCGTGTGCCTGCGCATAGGCTCATCCTTTCCCGAGCCGCGCAACCGCCGCATGCTGGCCACCTGGATGAGCTACGACGACCTGGAGCGCCTCGTCGTTGCCAGTCTCACCGCCCCCGTGGTGGGGCACAGCATCATTTATGGCATGGGCGACAACACCACCACCTGGTGGGACAACACCCTGGCGCGCCACATAGGCTACCGGCCACGGGACAGTTCGGAGCCCTTCCGTGCCAAGGTCGAAGCCGCCGACCCACACCCCGACCTGACCGACCCCGCCGTGATCTACCAGGGCGGTCCGTTCGTGCGCACCGGCCCGTTCGAATGACCCCCGGCGCCGGGATTCCTGTCCATTCCGCATCTCTTAAAAACCATTCCACCGGAGACAAACCATGACCTTTCGCCGATCCCTGCTGACTGCCTGCGCCGCCGCTGTGGCTGCGATGGCAATGCTTCCCGTTGCCGCCCAGGCCCAGTCCATGGTGCTGAAGGCGGCCGACGTACACCCCGCTGGTTACCCCAACGTGGTGGCGGTGGAAAACATGGGCAAAAAGCTCGAAGCCGCCACGCAAGGCCGCCTGAAGATCCAGACCTTCCCCGGCGGCGTGCTGGGCGGCGAGAAGGAAATGATCGAGCAGACGCAGTTCGGCGCCATCAACATCCTGCGCACTTCGCTCGGCCCGGTGGGAACGGTGGTGCCTGAGGTGAATGTGTTCAACATGCCCTTCGTGTTCCGCAGCCAGGACCACATGCGCGCGGTGATCGACGGCGCGATTGGCGACGAACTGCTGGCCAAGATCAGCGCATCGCCCGCCAAGCTGGTGGCCATCGGCTGGATGGACGGCGGATCGCGCAGCCTGTACACCAAGAAGCCTGTGCGCAGCCCCTCCGACCTCAAGGGCCAGAAGGTGCGCATGATGGGTAACCCGCTGTTTGTGGACACCATGAACGCCATGGGCGGCAACGGCATCTCGATGGGGTACGGCGAAGTGTTCACTGCCCTGCAGACCGGTGTGGTGGACGGCGCTGAAAACAACGCGCCCAGCTTCTTCACCAGCAACCACTACAGCACGGGCGCCAAGTTCTACACGCAGACCAACCACCTGATCATTCCCGAACTGCTGGTGGTGTCGAAAGTCACGTGGGACAAGCTCTCCAAGGACGACCAGGCCTTGCTCAAGAAGTTTGGCCGCGAAGCGCAGCTGGAGCAGCGCGCCCTGTGGGACAAGAGCGTGGAGGACTACACCGCCAAGCTCAAGGCAGCGGGCGTGGAGTTCATCAACGTGGACACCAAGGCTTTCTATGACGCTACGGCCCCCGTGCGCGCCAAGTACGGCGCCAACTATGCGGACCTGATGAAGCGCATCGAGGCGGTGAAGTAAGTACCGCCAAGCCTTGCGCGGGCAAAGCTCCTGGTGGGGCGCCTGCGTCTTTCTCTTTGCCCCTTGGACCCATTCTTATGGACCACCCCTTTTTGCGCTGGATGGACCGGTTGTACCTGGCCACCATCTGGGCTGCCGGCACCGCCATCTTCTTCATGTCGCTGATCATCCCCTGGGGCGTGTTCAGCCGCTACGTGATGGGCACGGGCTCGCAATGGCCCGAGCCCATCGCCATCCTGCTGATGATGGCGTTCACCTTCATCGGCGCTGCGGCGGCCTACCGTGCGGGTGGCCACATTGCCGTCAACATGCTCACCGAAAAACTGCCTGCTCCGCTGCAGCGGCTGCTGGCAGTGGTGGTGGATCTGCTCATGCTGGTCATCTGCGGCTTTGTGGCCTGGTATGGCACCAATCTGTGCATTGAAACCTGGGGCCAGGGCATTGCCGAGCTGCCCTGGTTGCCCGTGGGCGCCACCTATGCGTCGCTGCCCATCGGCGCAGCCGTGACGCTGCTGTTCGTGCTGGAGAAGATGGTCTTCGGACCGCAGAACCACCGGCGCATCGTGCGTTTTGAAGAACTGACGGAAGGCGCCTGATCATGGATACCCTGGTACTGCTGGGCACCTTCTTTGTGCTCATGATGATCGGCGTGCCGATTGCGTATTCGCTGGGCCTGTCGGCGCTGGCGGGCGCGCTATGGATCGATCTTCCGCTGGACGCGGTGATGATCCAGGTGGCGTCGGGCGTCAACAAGTTCTCGCTGCTGGCCATTCCGTTCTTCGTGCTGGCTGGCGCCATCATGGCCGAGGGGGGCATGGCGCGGCGCCTGGTGGCCTTTGCGGGCGTGCTGGTGGGCTTCATCCGGGGCGGGTTGTCGCTGGTGAACATCCTGGCGTCCACCTTCTTCGGCGCCATCTCGGGCTCGTCGGTGGCCGATACCGCGTCCATCGGCTCGGTGCTGATCCCCGAGATGGAGAAAAAAGGCTACCCGCGCCCCTTTGCCACGGCCGTCACCGTGAGCGGCTCGGTGCAGGCCATCCTGATCCCGCCCAGCCACAACGCCGTGCTGTATTCGCTGGCGGCCGGGGGCACGGTGTCGATTGCCGCGCTGTTCATGGCCGGTGTGCTGCCGGGGCTGCTCATGGGCCTCACGCTCGCGGCGCTGTGCCTGTTCACAGCGCGGCGCGAGGGCTACCCCAAGGGCGAGGTCATCCCGCTCAAGCAGGCGCTCAAGATCTGTGTGGAAGCGCTGTGGGGCCTGATGACCATGGTCATCATCCTGGGCGGCATCCTGTCGGGCGTGTTCACGGCCAACGAGTCGGCGTCGATTGCCGTGGTCTGGGCGTTCTTCGTGACCATGTTCATCTACCGTGACTACAAGTGGCGCGACCTGCCCAAGCTGGTGCACCGCACGGTGAAGACCGTCACGGTGGTGATGATCCTCATCGGCTTTGCGGCAGCCTTTGGCTACCTCATGACGATGATGATGATCCCCATGAAGGTCACGGCCTTCCTCACCAGTCTGTCGGACAACAAGTACCTCATCCTGGCCCTGATCAACATCATGCTGTTGCTGCTGGGCTGCCTGATGGACATGTCGCCACTGATCCTGATCCTCACCCCCATCCTTCTGCCGGTGGTCAAGATGATGGGCGTGGATCCGGTGCACTTTGGCATGATCATGATGGTCAACCTGGGTATCGGCCTCATCACCCCGCCCGTGGGCACGGTGCTCTTTACCGGGGCTGCCGTAGCCAAGCTGCCGCTGGGCATCGTGACCCGGGCCATGATGCCGTTCTTTGTGGCGCTGTTTGTGGTGCTGCTGATGGTGACCTATGTGCCCGCGATTTCGCTGTGGCTGCCCCGCGCGATGGGACTGTGAGCGGGCATGGACAACGACACCCTGGTATTTGTCTCCTGCGCTGACAGCGGCGAACTGCACGTACTGCATCTGTCCTCCGAAACGGGGCTGCTGCGCACTGAGCAGGTCCTGGTGCTAGGCGGCCAGCTCATGCCCATGGCGCTCAGCCCGGACGGCAAGCGCCTGTATGTGGCGCGCCGCAGCGATCCGCTGGCCGTGGTCACCCTGGCGGTGGATGCGCGCGCGGGCCGGGCCGAGGTGTTGGGCGAGGCTTCGCTGCCCGCCAGCATGGCCCATGTGGCGACCGATGGCACGGGGCGCTGGCTGCTGAGTGCGTCTTATGGCGTAGACCTGGTCGCCGTGCAGGCCATTGCCGATGATGGTGCGGTCGTGGCAGCGGGTGATGCCCGCACCTACGCCACGGGTCGCCATGCCCACAGCGCTTTGGCCAGCCCTGGCAATGGCTTTGTGCTGGCGGCCTCGCTGGGCGGAGGGCAGTTGCACCGCTACCGCTTTGACGCCGCCACGGGCGCGCTGCAGCCTACAGATCCGGCGGTGTTCGCCTTGCCAGCGGGCACAGGTCCCCGGCACCTGCGCTTCAACGCGCGGGGCGACCGCATCTATCTGCTGGGTGAGCTGGATGGCTGTGTGCATGTGCTGGCGTGGGACGAAGCCAGCGGCGGCCTGGAGCTGCTGCAAAGCCTGCCCACATTGCCGGCGGGCTTTGCAGGCCCGGCTTGGGGTGCGGACCTGCACCTGAGCCCGGATGGCCGCTGGCTGTATACCAGCGAACGCAACAGCCACACACTGGCGGGCTTTGCCGTGGATGCTGCCAGTGGCATGCTGAACCCCATCGGACACTGGCACACGCAGCTGCAGCCCCGGGGCTTCGCCATCACGCCGGACGGCCGCCACCTGCTGGCCGCAGGCCAGTTGAGCCACCGTGTGGGTGTGCACATGATTGCGCCCGCCAGCGGCTCGCTGACGCAGGTGACAGAACACGATGTGGGCCTGAATCCGAACTGGATAACGATGCTGCCCCTGCAGCCGCGCGCATGACGTCTGCTGCGATTGCCGACTCTGACAAGAACCACCAGATGACCCGACCTGCCCTCACCATCCGCATGCACCCGGACGACAACGTCGCCATCGTCGCCAACGACGGGGGCCTGCCTGCCGGCACCGTGCTGCCGCCCGGTGTGCCCGGCGCAGGCTTGGCGCTGCGCGACAAGGTACCGCAAGGCCACAAGGTGGCTCTGCAGGACATGGCCGAGGGCGATGTGGTGCGCCGCTACAACGTGCCCATCGGCTATGTGCTCAAGGCCATCCCGGCGGGTACCTGGGTGCACGAACGCCTGCTGCAGATGCCATCGGCCCGTGCGCTGGAGGGGCTGCCCATGGCCACGGTGCAACCGCCGGTGCTTGAACCCCTCACGGGCTACACCTTCGAGGGCTACCGCAATGCCGATGGCTCCGTGGGCACGCGCAACATCCTGGCCATCACCACCACCGTGCAGTGTGTGGCCGGTGTGGTGGCGCAAGCCGTGCGCCGCATCAAGGCCGAGCTGCTGCCCTTGTTTCCGCATGTGGACGATGTGATCGGCCTGGAGCACACCTACGGCTGCGGCGTGGCCATTGATGCACCCGATGCAATCATCCCCATCCGCACACTGCGCAACATCAGCCTCAACCCCAACTTTGGAGGTGAGGTCATGGTGGTCAGCCTGGGCTGCGAAAAGCTGCAGCCCGACCGCCTGCTGCCCCCGGGCAGCTTCCCCATCACCGACGAGCGCGACGCAGCCCTGGGCCCGGAGACGGTGTGCCTGCAGGCCGACGAGCATGTGGGCTTCATGTCCATGCTCGACCACATCGTGCAAAGCGCGCGGCCCCACCTCGAACGCCTCAACGCCCGCCGCCGCGAGACCATCCCGGCCAGCGAGCTGGTGCTGGGCGTGCAGTGCGGCGGCAGCGATGCGTTCTCGGGCGTCACCGCCAACCCGGCCGTGGGCTTTTGCGCAGACCTGCTGGTGCGCGCGGGTGCCACGGTGATGTTTAGCGAGAACACCGAGGTGCGCGACGCCGTGGAGCAGCTCACCAGCCGCGCCGCCACGCCTGAAGTCGCGCAAGCCATCGTGCGAGAACTCGGCTGGTACGACCAGTATCTTGACCGTGGCCGCGTGGACCGAGCCGCCAACACAACGCCGGGCAACAAGGCGGGCGGACTGTCGAACATCGCTGAAAAAGCCATGGGCTCCATCATCAAGAGCGGCACCGCGCCCATCGCGCACGTGCTGGCCCCGGGCGAGAAACTGCGCCGCGACCAGCGCGGCCTGGTGTACGCCGCCACACCCGCCAGCGACTTCATCTGCGGCACACTGCAACTGGCTGCGGGCATGAACCTGCATGTGTTCACCACCGGCCGGGGCACGCCCTATGGCCTGGCCGAATGCCCGGTGGTCAAGGTGGCCACACGCAGCGACCTGGCGCGCCGCTGGCATGACCTGATGGACATCAACGCGGGCAAGATCGCCGATGGCGAGGCCACCATCGAAGACCTGGGCTGGGAGATGTTCCACCTGCTGCTCGACGTGGCGAGCGGCCGCAAGAAGACCTGGGCCGAGCAGTGGAAGCTGCACAACGCGCTGGTGCTGTTCAACCCCGCACCGGTGACCTGAATTTCTCGGGCCAAGGCCCTTTGTGTTCCCTTCTCAACAGCCCTTGCCTGCAAGGGCTGTTGTCCTTGAAAGACCGTTTCTCATGGGTCACACCCGATTTTCCGACCGCAAGGTCGTGGTGGCGCTGGCGCTGCTGTGTTGCCTGCTCTGGGGCAGCTCCTACCCTGCTATCAAGACCGGCTACGCCTGGTTCGGCATCGCCCGCAATGACATTCCCACGCAGCTGGTGTTTGCAGGCTGGCGCTTTCTGGGCGCGGGGCTGATCCTGCTGGCCTGGGCAGCAGCTACGCGCAAGGCCATCGGGGGGCTGGGCTTTGTGGCCGGGCGGCAGCTGGTGGTGTTGGGCCTGGCGCAGACCACGCTGCAGTATGTGTTCTTCTACGTGGGCCTCGCGCACACCACGGGGGTCAAGGGCTCCATCATGAACGCCACGGGCACGTTTTTCAGCGTGCTGCTGGCGCACTGGGTCTACCACAACGACCGCCTGAGCCACGCCAAGCTGTGGGGCTGCTTCGTGGGGTTTGCGGGGGTGATGGTGGTGAACCTGGGGCGCGGCACGCTGGACATGGACTTCACGCTGCTGGGCGAAGGTTTTGTGGTGATTGCCGCCTTCGTGCTGGCCGCTGCCAGCATCTATGGCAAGCAGGTGTCGCAGCGCATGGATTCGGTGGTGATGACGGGGTGGCAGCTGAGCATCGGCGGCGCGGCGCTGTTGGCCATCGGTTGGGGCCTGGGCGGCGCGCTCACGGGCTTCACCCGGGGCTCGGCCTTGCTGCTGGTGTACCTGGCGCTGCTGTCGTCGGCCGCTTTCTCGCTGTGGAGCATCTTGCTCAAGCACAACCGCGTGAGCCAGGTCACGGTGTTCAACTTCACGGTGCCGATCTTTGGCGCGGCGCTGTCAGCACTGTTCCTGGGCGAAACGCTGCTGGAGTGGAAGAACCTGCTGGCCCTGGTGCTGGTGTGCGGGGGCATCTGGCTGGTCACGCGCGACGCAGCCAGCCCCACGAAATAGACTCGGCGCATGGCTTACACACTCTCCCGCGAGGCATTCCAGCGCGACCTGCATGGCCAGCGCACCGATTTGTTTACCCTGCACGGCACGGGCGGCCTGCAGGTGGCTGTGAGCAACTACGGAGCCCGCCTGGTGCAGGTGGCGGTGCCCGATGGGCAGGGCGGTCTGGTCGATGTGGCCCTGGGCTATGACAGCCTGCAAGGCTATCTGGATGGTCAACTCTCCATGGGCGCATTGATCGGGCGCTGGGCCGGGCGGCTGCGTTCTGGCACGCTCACCCTGCCCGATGGCTCACACCTGCAGCTGCCCACCAACAGCGGCCCACACCACCACCACGGTGGGCCGCGCGGCAGCCGCTTTCAGGTGTTTGCGGTGGATGGCGTGCGGGCCGATGCACTCACCCTGAGACACACCTTTCGCACCGAAGACGACGGTGTACCGGGTGATGTACATGTGCAGCTGCACCTGCAGGTCACGGCCGACAACGCGCTGCACATGGCCTGGATGGCCCAGGCTTTGCGTGCGCCCACGGTGCTCAACCTGACGGGACATGCGTTCTTCAATCTGGCCGGCCGGGGGAGCACCCACGGCCACAGCCTGCAGGTGCCAGCCAGCCGCTATGTGCCACTGGCCGCCGATGCGTGCCCAAACGGCGCGCTGGCAGGTGTGCCGGGCACGCCGTTCGACTTCCGCCAGGCCCGCCGTGTGGAAGAGGCCATCGCAACGCCCCATGAGCAACTGGCCTTGGCCGGTGGGCTGGACCATTACCTCGTGCTGGATGAACCGGGCACATCCCGCGCCGCCCAGGCTGCATCCACCACCCCACCCGGCCTGCGCCTGGCAGGGCTGCTCAGCGAGCCCGTGAGTGGCCGCGCCATGGAGGTCTGGAGCACCGCGCCCGGCGTGCAGGTGTACGCAGGCCATGGCCTCAAGGCCGACCCCGCGCGGGACCTGGGGCGGGGGGAAGGGCCGGGCGGCTGGCTCTGGCAGCCGGGTGACGGCATCTGCCTGGAGCCCATGGAGTACCCCGATGCGCCCAACCACCGCGCCTTTCCGGTGCGGTGGCTGGCTCCCGGCGAGGAGGTGCAGGGGGCCATCGTGTACCGATTTTTGAGCCTGTAGCGCATTGGCTGAAGGGGGTGCCGGTTTGTGGTGTGGCGCGCTACCATGCGCGCTGGCTTTCAAACGAGAGGTGGCCCATGGACACACGCTACACCCCCAGCACCGGCTGGAAAGAAGTGGTGGCTCCCGATGAAGCGCAGCGCTTTGCCGGGTATGCGCGCCAGTTTGCCGAGTTGCAGGCACGCAAGTCGCAAAAATACGGCAAGGGGCGGGGCCTGCACCGCAAGCAGCTCACGGCCGCCCGAGGCCAGCTGGAGGTGCTGGGCGATCTGCCCGCGTTTGCGGCCCAGGGGCTGTTTGCCCAGCCCGGGTCGTACGAAGTGCGGGTGCGGCTGAGCAACGGTGGCATGGACACCACCTCCGACCGCAAGCCGGACATCCGGGGCTTTGCCTTCAGTGTGCTGGGCGTGCAGGGCGATTCCGCCCTGGGCAACGGGCCCGCCAAAAGCCAGGACTTCCTGCTCATCAACCAGGAGAAGTTTGCTTTTCCCCAGAGTGGCGAGTTTGTGGACTTTGTGGTGGCGGCATCGCATGGGGGCGGCGCGCTGATCAAGTTCCTGGTGCGGCGCCACGGGCTGCTGGGGGCCGCCAGACAGATCGCCAAGACGGTCAAGACTTTCGGCCGACCCTTCGGCGGCTTTGCTGCACATGCCGTGCACAGTGCGGCGCCCATTGCGTGCGGGCCGTATGCGGTGCGTGTCCGCCTGGTGCCCCATGCCTCCAACGGCGCGCCGGTCACCCAGGTGCAGGACGACTGGAACGCCGAGTTTTCGGCCCGCCTGCGCCAGCAGGATCTGGTGTGGGACCTGCAACTGCAGCCCTTTGTGGACGAAGCCACCACCCCCATTGAAGACGCCAGCGTGGACTGGCCCACGCCCTACACCACGGTGGCCCGGCTGACCTTGCCCCGCCAAGATCCAGCGGCCGACCCCACACTGGCCGCGCAGGTCGAAGCTGCCGTGTTCGACCCCTGGCAGGCCCTGGCTGCGCACCGCCCGCTGGGCGACGTGATGCGCGCGCGCAAGGTGGTCTACTTCGAGAGCCAGAAAGGGCGCGGGGCTGCTTAGCCTGCAGCCAGCCGGTCCGGTGCGACGCCGCCTTCGTCGCGCCTAAGTTTCGTCTAAGCGTGCGTGCCCACACTGCCTTCCATCGCAACTCCGATGGAAAAGGCATACCACCATGAACACGACCACGCTGATTTCCACCCCCCGCCGCCTCATCCTGGCCCTGGTTGCCGCCGGTGCAGTGGGCGCCATGGGCGCGGGCCTCATCACCGGGCACCAGGTCCGCGCCTTGACCCCGCCTCCTGTCATCGTGGCGCAGGCCCCGGCCGCCCCCGGCGGCGCGCTGCCCAGCTTTGCACAGATCACCGCGCAGAACGGCCCGGCGGTGGTCAACATCAGCGTGACGGGCAGCACCAAGACCGCGATGGCCGATGACGACGGCGAAGACGAAGGCCAGCCCGCCGCGCGCCAAGGCCGGGGCCCGCAGATGGATCCGAACGATCCGTTCTACCAATTTTTCCGCCAGTTCGGCTTTCCGGGCGGTGCGGGCCCGCAGGCCCAGCCCAACGTGCCCACGCACGGCCAGGGCTCCGGCTTCATCGTCAGCCCCGACGGCCTGGTGCTGACCAACGCCCATGTGGTCAAGGGTGCGAGCGATGTCACCGTCAAGCTCACCGACCGCCGCGAGTTCCGCGCCAAGGTGCTGGGCGCCGACCCCAAGACCGACGTTGCGGTGCTCAAGATCGACGCCAAGGATTTGCCCACGGTGCGCCTGGGCAGCACGCGCGACCTGCAGGTGGGCGAATGGGTGCTGGCCATCGGCTCGCCCTTCGGCTTTGAAAACAGCGTGACGGCCGGTGTGGTCAGCGCCAAGGGCCGCTCGCTGCCCGACGACAGCCTGGTGCCCTTCATCCAGACCGACGTGGCGGTGAACCCCGGCAACTCGGGTGGGCCGCTGTTCAATGCGCGCGGTGAGGTGGTGGGCATCAACTCGCAGATCTACAGCCGCTCGGGCGGCTACCAGGGGCTGTCCTTCTCCATCCCCATCGAGCTGGCCGCCAAGATCAAGGACCAGATCGTTGCCACGGGCAAGGTGCGCCATGCGCAACTGGGCGTGGCGGTGCAGGAGGTGAACCAGGCATTTGCCGAGTCGTTCAACCTCGACAAGCCCGAAGGCGCGCTGGTGGCCAGCGTCGGCAAGGGCAGCCCGGCCGAGAAGGCCGGCCTCCAGGCGGGTGACGTGATCCGCCAGGTGGACGGCCAGCCCATTGTGGCCTCGGGCGATCTGCCCGCCTGGGTGGGCCAGGCGCAGCCCGGGCAGCAGGCCAAACTGTCGGTGTGGCGCCAGGGCAAGCCCGTGGAGCTGACCGCCACGCTCGGTGACGCCAGCGACAAGGCCATCAAACAGGCGCGCAATGACGGTGCCGTGGGCAAGGGCCAACTGGGCCTGTCGCTGCGCCCGCTGGAGCGCGAGGAGCGCCAGGAGGTGGGCGTGAGCGAGGGCCTGGTGATCGAGCAGGCGCGCGGCCCCGCTGCGGCCGCCGGGGTGCAGCCGGGCGATGTGCTGCTGGCCATCAACGGCGCACCCGCCAAGAACATCGAGCAGGTGCGCGCGGCCATGGCCAAGGCAGGCAAGTCGGTGGCGCTGCTGATCGCGCGCGACGGCAACAAGATCTTTGTGCCGGTGCGCCTGGGGTAAGCCTTGCGCGCGCTGTCAGAACCGCACGGTGGCGCTCAGGTTGAAGGTGCGCGGATCGCCCGCCTTCACGTAGTTGGCGTACTGGTAAAGCCAGTATTTTTTGTCCGCCGCGTTGTTGATGGACGCGCGCCAGGTGGTGGCATAGCCGCCCATCAGCGTGTCGTAGGTCGCGCCCAGGTTCAGCAGCGTGAAGGCGGGCGTGCTCAGTTCACCCGAGGGGCGCAGCGGTGTGTTGCCCGTGTGCTTGATGCCCGCAGTCAGCTGCAGCCCAGGCACTTGCGCCACCCGGTAGGCCAGCTGGGCCGTGGCCACGGTCTTGGGGGCGCCCACCACGCGGTTGCCGGTGTGGGCGTTGCCCCGTCCGTACTCGCTGTCCAGCAGCATCAGGCTGCCGCCCAGGCGCCACTGGGCACCCAGGCGCGCCGTGGCGCCCAGCTCCAGGCCCTGAAAGGTGGACTGACCGTCCTGCACCACGGTGCTGGCGCCGCCGTTCACCGCTACGTACTCTGCCTTCTTCTCGATGCGGAACAGCGCCGCTGTGGCCGCCCAGCTGGCCTGCTCGGTCTTGATGCCCACCTCATACTGGCGGCTCTTGAGCGGGTCCAGCAGGGCACCGTAGTTGGTGTAGGCGGGGTTGCTCACCGAGGTGCCGGGCTGCAGGGCTTCGACAAAGCTGGCATAGGCCATGGTCTGCGGCGTGAGGCGGCGCATCAGCGCCAGCGATGGCGTGATCACACCCGATTGGCTGTAGCGCGATGTCTCAGCACCGTTGGTGCCAAACCCCCGTTGCGTGTAGTGGGTGTAGCGCAGGCCTGCCAGCACAGACCACTGGGGAGACAGCGCAATGGTGTCGCTCACAAACACGGCCTTTTGCGTGACCTCTACCGCGCGGAACAGCCCCAGGCTCGCCAAATCGCCTTGGCTGATGTAGCCCAGGGTGTTCTGGCTGCCCAGGTTGCCGGTGCCCACGGTGCCGTAGAACCCGTTGGCAGAGTAGTCGTTGGCCTGCTCCTGCCATGCGGCGCCGGCAACGATCTGGTGCTGCAACCCGCCAGTGACAAGGCGCCCCTGCAGCACCGCGTCGAGGTGCCTGAACTGGTAGGACTCCCCATAGTCCGAGCGGTCGTTGCGGTAGTTGCCTGCGGCGTCCAGCAGGTCCAGCACCGTTTCATTGCGCCGCGTGCGCGTGCCGCTGTAGCTGTAGCTGCTGCGCAGTTGCCAGTCGGGTGCGATCTGGTACTTCAGGCCGGTGGAGACGTATTGGAACGTGTTGTCTGCAAAGTTGCCCGGCCCCACCAGACGGCCATTGTCATTGGCGATGGGCGAAGGCAGCCGCGTGCCCGCCAGGGATGCGGTGGTGATGGTGGGCTCGGCATCGCGCGAGAGGCGATCCTGGTAGAGCGACTGGAACTCCCAGCTCAGGTCGCGTGTGAGCCGCGCATCCAGCGCCAGGGATACCGCGTTGCGCCGCAGATGCCCGTCGTTGAAGGTGCTGCCCTGCTCATGTGTGGCGTTCAGGCGGTAGCCCCAGCGGCCCTCCTCACCTGCACGTCCGCCCAGGTCTGCGTGCGCGCGCCACAGACTCTTCGAGTTGATGCCCAGGCCCACGCTGCGCTCGGCCGCCGCGGCGCTGGCGGGCGGCTTCTTGGTCACATAGTTCACCAGGCCGCCGGGGCTGCCAAAGCCATACATGAAGCCCGTGGCGCCCTTGAGCAACTCCACCTGTTCCATGTGCTCGTAGGGCAGCGTGGTCACGTAGCTGATGAAGGGGCGCCCATCGATGCGGTAGGCGTTCTGCCAGTCCAGATCCAGCCCGCGCACCGTGAGGTAGCTGGCCCAGGCCCCGACGCTGGCGCTGTTGTCCGACACCGATGCATCGGTAAAGAACAGATCCCCCAGCTTGTTGGGTGCTGTCTGCTCAATCGTTTCGGCGGTGACCACGCGGCTGGAGTAGGGCGTCTCCAGCGCACTGCGCTCGCCCAGTGCGCCTGCGCTGACCGGGCGGCGCAGTTGCAGGTCGGCCGCATCTTCCAGCGCGGTGGCACGCACCGTCACGTCGGCCAACTGGGCCGAGGTGGCGGTTGCATCACCTGTGCCCTGGGCCTGCGCCGCCGCACAGGCCAGCAGGCACGCCAGGCCCAGCGCGGTGGGCGCAAAGGTGCAAGAGGGGGAGGCGGGGCTGCGCAAGGCGGTTCGGCGGTATGTCATTTTCAAATGCAAATGAAAATAATTATTATTACAGATGAAGTTGAAACCCAGAGCCCGGCTGCCGCTATCCTCGTGCCATGCACTCTTCTTTCCTCGTAGACCGCCGCCATGCGCCTGTTGCTGGTTGAAGACGACCCCATGATCGGCGAAGCCGTGCAAGACCTGCTGCGCGCCGAACACTACGCGGTGGACTGGGCGCGCGACGGCGACGCCGCCGACACGGCCTTGCGCACCCAGCCCTACGACCTCGTGCTGCTCGACCTGGGCCTGCCCAAGCGCGACGGCCTGGCCGTGCTGCGTGACCTGCGCACCCGCAAGGACCGCACCCCCGTGCTGGTGGCCACGGCCCGCGACGCCGTGGCCCAGCGCATCGAGGGGCTCGATGCCGGTGCCGACGACTACGTGCTCAAACCCTATGACCTCGATGAGCTGCTGGCCCGCATCCGCGCTCTGCTGCGCCGCGCTGCGGGGCGGGCCGAGCCGGTGTACGAGCACCGGGGCGTGAGCATCAACCCCGCCACGCGCGAGGTGACGGTGCGCGGCACGCCGGTGGTGTTGTCGGGCCGGGAGTGGGCCGTGCTGGAGCCGCTCATCGCCCGCCCCGGCATGGTGCTGTCGCGCCAGCAGCTCGAAGACAAGCTCTACGGCTGGGGCGACGAGGTGAGCAGCAATGCGGTGGAGGTGTACGTCCACGGCCTGCGCAAGAAGCTGGGGCCCGAACTGGTGCTGAATGTGCGCGGCGTCGGCTATCTCGTACCCAAGATGTGATGGACAAGCTTTCCCACGCCCTGCGGGGCCTGCTCCCGCGCTCCTTGCGCATGCGGCTGCTGATGTTCCTGCTGGCCGCCATCGTGCTCGCCGGGGCGGTGCAGGGCGCATTGGCCTACCGCAGCGCGCTGGACGAAGCCGATGCGCTGTTCGACTACCACATGCAGCAGACCGCGCTGGCCCTGCGCTCGGGTCTACCGGTGGACGCGCAGGGCCTGGGCCCAGGGCTGGACCCCGAGGACGAGAACCACGAATTCATCGTGCAGGTGTGGACCAATGAGGGCCTGCGCATTTTTGAATCTGCCGTGGGCGCGGCCCTGCCGCAGATTGCCGTGCTGGGATTCACCAACGTGCAGGCACGCGGCGGCACCTACCGCGTGTTCTCGATGCAGACGCGCTCGCAGGTCATCCAGGTGGCGCAGAACATGGCCGTGCGGCAGGGCATGGCCCGCAGCCTGGCGCTGCGCACGCTGGCACCGCTGGCCTTCATGGCACCGCTCTTGGTGCTGGCCGTGTGGTGGGGCGTGAGCCGCTCGCTGGCCCCGGTGGAGCGCGTGCGCCGCCAGCTCGCCCAGCGGCAGGCCGACGACCTCTCGCCCGTGAGCGATGCCCAGCTGCCCGACGAGGTGCAGCCCCTGGTGAGCGAACTCAACCTGCTGTTCGAGCGCGTGCAACGGGCTTTCGAAGCGCAGGAACACTTTGTGGCCGACGCCGCACACGAGCTGCGCTCGCCCCTGGCCGCGCTGCGCCTGCAGCTGCAGGGCCTGCAGCGCGCGGGCGACGATACCGCGCGCGCCGCCGCCATCGAACGCCTGTCGGCCGGCATCGACCGCGCCACGCGCCTGGTCGAACAGTTGCTGACACTGGCGCGGCAGGAAGCCAGCTCCACGGCATCCGAGCCTGTGGACCTGCGCGCCATCGCCCAGCTGGCCCTGGCCGATGTGGCGCCCGCCGCCCAGGCGCGCAGCATGGACGTGGGCCTGCTCGGCTCCGAAGCCGCCACCGTGCCCGTGATCGTGCGGGGTAGTGCCGAGGCCCTGCGCATGCTGGTGCGCAACCTGCTCGACAACGCCATCAAATACACCCCGCCTGGCGGCCAGGTGGACGTGCAGGTGCGCACCGACCATGGCCGGGCCCTCCTCACGGTGGAAGACAGCGGCCCCGGCATCGCCCCCGAGCACCGCGAGCGCGTGATGCAGCGTTTTGTGCGTGACACCGCCGACGGCGCCCCCGGCAGTGGCCTGGGCCTGGCCATCGTGCAAGCCATTGCGCAGCGGCACGGGGCGGCCGTGGCGCTGGACCGCTCCCCGCGCCTGGGCGGGCTGCGGGTGGCACTGCGGTTTGGCTGATCGCATGAGGTTAAGTTGCTATATATTTGATAGCTATTGGCGCATGATGGTCGGGCGGAGAAGGCCAAAAAGGCCATAAGTTCCAGCGTGAAAAGGCATGAATGGGCTCAGCGTCGCCTGCGCGCCAGACTGCGGGCCGCCCGGTCTGCACAATGCCAGCGGGCACCGGGCCCACTCTCCAAGGATTTCGTTGCCATGCACTTCATCGTTCTCGGCGCAGGCGCCATCGGTTGTTATGTGGGCGGCCGCCTGGCCGCGCATGGCCAGGCCGTGACCCTGGTGGGCCGCGCCTACGCGCTGCAGCCCATCACCGCGCAAGGCCTGCGCGTGACCGACCTGGACGGCTTTGACCACACCGTGCCCACGGGCGCCCCGGCGCTGCGGTTGGCGGCCACCCTGGCCGATGCAGCGCCGGGCGCGGACAGCATCGTCCTGCTGTGCGTGAAAAGCGGCGCCACCGAATCCGCCGCACGCGAGCTGGCGTCCGCGTGTGCGCCTGGCACCCCCGTCATCTCATTGCAAAACGGCGTGGACAACGTGGCCCGCATCCAGGCATTGGCGCCGGGCCTGAACGTGCTGGCAGGCATGGTGCCCTACAACGTGGTGCTGCGCGGCGCGCATGTGCACCGCGCCACAGCGGGCCACCTGCAGCTGCAGCGCGATGCGGCCACCGAGCGCATCGCACCGGTCTTTGCCGCCGCTGGCCTGGCCACCGTGCTGCCGCCCGACATCCGCGCCGTGCAGTGGGGCAAGCTGCTGCTCAACCTCAACAACCCGGTCAACGCACTGTCTAACCTGCCCCTGCGGCAAGAACTGCTTGATCGCAACTGCCGACGCGTGTTCGCCGCCCTGCAGTCCGAGGCCCTGGGCGTGATGGCCCGTGCAGGCATCACCCCTGCAAAGGTCACGGCCGTGTCGCCCACCATGCTGCCCTCTGTGCTGCGCCTGCCCAACTGGCTGTTCACCCGCCTGGCCAAACGCATGTTGCAGATCGACGCCACCGCCCGCTCATCCATGTGGGACGACCTGGAAGCCGGGCGGGTGACGGAGATTGATGCCCTGTGCGGCGCGGTGGTGCGGCTGGCGGCGCAGCAGGGCATGGCGGCGCCGCTGAATGCGCGCATGTGCGAGCTGCTGGCTGGGCCGAGGCTGCGGCTTGGCGGGGCAGAGATGCGGCGGATGCTGGGGGTGTAGTCAGATGCCGGGGCCGGTGTCCAGCGGCACCCGCAGCCCCGTCTTCATGCATTCCAGCGCCACCGAGGTCCGAAACCAGCGCACGTTGTCGTCGCCTTCAAACAGGCGCCGCGTCAGTGCCTGGTAGTCGGTCATCGATGCCACCGTCACCACCAGCAGGTAGTCCGCCTCGCCTGTCACGCTGTAGCACTGCTGCACGGCCTCTTCGGCGGCGATGCGCGCGCGCAGCGGGGCGGTGCGGTCAGGGCGTTCGTTCTCCAGGTGCACCTCCACGATGATGGTCAGCGGCTTGCCGACCTTTTCCGGGTCGAGCACGGCCACGTTGGCGCGGATCACGCCGGTGTTCTGCAGCCGCTGGACGCGCCGCTGCACGGCCGGGGCCGAGAGGTTCACGGCCTGGGCGATCACGCGCTGGGGCGTGGTGTTGTCGGTCTGCAGGATGTCCAGGATGGCGAGGTCGAAGCGGTCGAGTGCGGCGGGTGCGGTCATGCGAAACCTCGTGCGGGGGCGAGAACGGGGCGAGTGAAAGTTGCGTTTGACCCCTCAAATCAGAGTCAAAAACACGGCGTGAGCGAACTATATTTTTGCGCATGCCAGTTTCTTTCTCTACCTCTGCGGTTTTCCACCGATTTCTCCCCTTTCTTGCCGTGCTTGGCTCTGTGACGGCGCTGGGCATTGGCACATCCTGGGCCAAACACTGGCTGTTTCCGGCCGTGGGGGCGCAGGGCACCACGGCGCTGCGGGTGGGGTTCTCGGCGCTGCTGGTGCTGTTGCTGTGGCGGCCCTGGCGCTGGCACCTGAGCCGGGCCGACGCGAAGTCGGTGGTGCTGTACGGCGCAGCCCTGGGCGGCATGAACCTGATGTTCTACATGTCGCTGCGCACGTTGCCGTTCGGCCTGGCCGTGGCCATCGAGTTTGCGGGGCCGCTGGCCGTGGCCATCTGGTCGTCGCGCCGCGCAGTGGATTTTGTCTGGGTGCTGCTGGCCATCGCGGGGCTGGGGCTGCTGCTGCCATTGGGGCTCAACGGCAGCATGCTGGACCCGGTGGGCGTGGCCTACGCGCTGGGCGCGGCGGTGTTCTGGGCGCTGTACATCGTGTTTGGCAAACGTGCGGGGCATTTGCACGCGGGGCATTCGGTGTCGCTGGGCCTGTTGGTGGCAGCGCTGGTGGTGGTGCCAGTGGGCGTGGCGCATGCGGGCGCGGCGCTGCTCTCGCCCAGCCTGTTGCTGATCGGCGTGGCGGTGGCAGCGGTGTCGAGCGCAGTGCCCATATCGCTGGAGATGATGGCCCTGAAGCGCCTGCCCAAGGAGGCCTTCGGCATCATGATCAGCATGGAACCCGCCGTGGCCGCGCTGGTCGCCATGGTGCTGCTGGGCGAGCATCTGAGCGCGGTGCAGTGGCTGGCCATTGGCTGCATCATGGCCGCCTCGATGGGCAGCGCGCTCACGGCGCGTGCGCCCGCAGCGCCGGGGGCGGCGCCGCAACCGGCCTGAGCACTGGCTGCAGACGCAGCGCCCTGTGCGCTGTTCCAGGCTACTTGGCAGGCGGCGCGCCGCGCAGGTTGTCGATCATGCCCTCCAGCCGCTCCACCTCCTGGTGCATCTTGGCGTCGGCACCCACGCGGCTTTCCACGGCACGGACCAACGGCATGATGAGCTGGCGGTAGGTGACCGACAGGGACAGCAGCGCGTCCACCATGCGTTGGCTCTGGGCCTGGTCGCTGTGGGCGTGCAGGGTTTGGGTGCTGGTCTGCAGGGCCTGCAGCGCCTGGGCCGTGGCGTCCAGGCTGGCGCGCATCTGGGCCTGGGTCTGGGTGGTGCCTTGTTGCAGGTGCTGGGCCAGTTCGGCCACGGCGGCCAGCGCAGGCTCGATGCGGGCCAGGGCGGAGGTCTGCGCCTGCTGCGCGGGCGTGGGTTGGGCCAGGTGCTGCGCAATCGCGGCCAGGGGCTGGGCGACATGTTGGGTGATGTGCTGCGTGAGCTGCTCGGTGGCCTTGCGGGGCTGCAGGGCTTCCACGCTGCGGGCAATGTCCAGCAGCCCGCGCGTCACGCGCACGCTCGGGTCGTCCTCGGCGCCACCCATCTTGCGCTGGCGCTGGTAGTCGCCCCGGATCTGGTCCCAGCGTTCCTGTTCTTCGGGGGTGGGGCGGCCAATCAGTTGCGCCAGTTGCAGCAGGTTCTCTTCCGCGCCGGTGGTCAGCGTTTGCGCTTCGCCCCGGTAGTGGTCGCGCAGCAGGGCATCCAGCTCATCGTCCTGCATCAGCGGCGTGACCTGCGGCGCCAGGCGCGACATGTTGCGGTAGCTGCCTTGCAGGCGAAACGGCGGCGCCTCGCGGTAGCGGTCGTCCTGCGCGGCCGAGGCGATGTAGGCCAGGTTCACCTTCAGCAGCACATCGCGCACCTTGAACAGGCGCTGCAGCAGGCCCTTGAGTTCCTGCAGCTCCACCGCGCTGTAGGGGTGGGCAAAGCTGTTGGTGTCGATGGCCTCGCCCTGTGCCATGCGCACCAGCAGGTGCACGTCCTGCGGCTCGCGCGCAGCCAGGGTCTGGGTCACGGGGTGGGCGGTCAGGCTGTTTTCGATGTACGACAGCGCAAACACCGCCTCGCGGCCCGAGAGCACGTCGCCCAGGTTGTAGATGTCGGCGCGGTTGGCCAGCATGTCGGGGATGCGGAAAACGTCGCCCGATTCGGTGTAGGGGTTGCCTGCCATCACGATGGCAAAGCGCTTGCCGCGCATGTCCCAGGTGCGCGGCTGGTCCTGCCACACGCCTTCGATGCGGCGGGTGCCGTCGGCCAGCGCGATGAACTTCTGCAGGAACTCGGGGTGCGTGTGCTGGATGTCGTCCAGGTACAGCATCACGTTGCTGCCCATGGCCAGGCCCAGGTTGAGCTTTTCCAGCTCTTGCCGCGCCGCGCTGTTGGGCGCGGTGCTGGGGTCGATGCTGGTCACGCCGTGGCCCAGGGCGGGGCAGTTGATGCGCACAAACACCAGGCCCAGGCGGTTGGCCACATATTCCATCAGCGTGGTCTTGCCGTAGCCGGGCGGCGAGATCAGCAGCAGCATGCCCATGCGGTCGGTGCGTGCGCTGTCGCCTGCGGCGCCCAGTTGCTTGGCCAGGTTGTTGCCCACCAGCGGCAGGTACACCTCGTCGATGAGCCGGTTGCGCACAAAGGTGGCCAGCGGCTTGGCCTGGAACTGCGCCAGGTGCAGGCGCGCTTTTTCTTGCATCAGCAGCTCGTGCCGCAGGGCCTGCAGCTGCGTGAAGCCACGCACCGAGTGGCTGCGGTGGTGGCGCACGCGGCGGCGGAAGTCGTTGAGATTGAACGCCAGTGCACCGTGCTGGATGCGCGCGTGTTCGCTGCGCAGCCCGGCCACTTGCGCATCCAGCGTGGTGTTGATGCGGCGGCGTGTGCCCTGAAAAGTGAGCGCCGTGGCCGCGTCGTCAATCCAGGCCAGGCCCGGTGTGGTGCTATCGGCCGTGGCTTGTGTGGCCGCAAATGCACGCAGCCAGCCGCGCGCCAGGCGCCAGCGTTCCAGCGGCTCGGCCGCATTCAGATCGCGCTGCCAGGCGCTGGCCAGACCGCCATGGTCCAGCGCGCGCTGCAGGGCTTGCACCAGGTCGGCGCCGGTGTTGCTGATGACCCACTGGGGTGTGACGGGGGACAGCTCGGCGGTGCCGATCTCGGTCTGCGCCAGTTCACGCACCAGGTACGCGCCGGCCTCTTCCACCAGGGTGCGCAGCAGGGCCTCGTCGCTTGCATCTTCCGCGTTGCCGGTACTCAGTGCCTGGGCCAGTTCGGGCAGCCATTCCGCGGTCAGCACGGGGTGCTGCTCCACAAACTGGCGCAGGCCTTGCGCAGCTTCGGCCTCCAGCGTGTCGCGCAGGTGGGTCTTTGAAAACAGCTGGGCAATGTGCTGCGCGCTGCGGGCGCGGCGCGCCAGGGAGTGGCGGCTTTCCTCGCGCAAGCCCAGGTGCCAGTAGAGCTTGGCGAGTGCGCGCTCGGCCGGGCCATACACCAGCAGGCCAGCCGCGTCCTGGATGGGCGCCAGCACCCGCACGATGGCCAGGGCGTCATCGTCGTGGATGCCGCGCTGGTAGCCCTCCTGGTAGCGGCTGGCGGCAAAGCGGCGCAGCGAATCCAGCAGCACGGCGGGCGGGGCGGTGGGCTCGGTGCCATCGGTGCTGGCGTGCTCGGCCAGCTGCACCAGCAACTCGCTCCAGCCGGGCTCGGCCTCGCCGCGCTGCTGGGCCTCCAGCCATTCAGCAGCCAGGTATTCGGCGCGCGCCAGTTGCGGCGTTTCAGACACCAGCGCCTGCTGCCAGAAGGGGCGCAACGCCTGCAGCCGCGCATCGTGTGCGGGGGCCAGGTAGTCGGTGCCGGTGATCTGCCAGGCCAGGCCGTCACCGTGGGCGACCAGGGTGAGGTCCAGCGGCTGCTTGTTGATGGTGAAGGTATGGCTGCCCAGCTTCAGGCCGCCCTCGGCGCCGGCCGACAGCTCCCGCTGGTCGCGCACCGCACGCACGACCTGGTCGCGTGCGGTCTTCAGGCGCGTGTCGATGTCATCGGCCGCCACGGCCGCGCCCAGGCGGCGCAGCTCGGCCACCTGCTCGCGCAGCTTGGCCAGCATGGGGTCGGATGCAAAGTAGCTGTGCACCTGGGCCAGCTCGTTGAAACCGGCGATGCGGCGCGGCACACCATCCAGCACGCGTGTGGCCGCATCGGCCAGCGCCTTGGCGCGGCGCTGCTGCGCATCCACCAGGCTCTGGCGGCGGGCCGACAGGGCCTCGTACACGCTTTCGCGCTGGGTGGCGATGTCGGCCAGAAACTCTTCCTGCTCGGCAAAGCGGCCTTCGATGTCTTCCAACTGCGCGAGCAGGCGCGTCAGCGCTTCATCGCACTTTTCGGGCGTGTCCGACAGCTCCAGCGCGTTCTCCACGGC
>OGCL01000914.1_pt1 | contig 28006 bp, 28 predicted proteins | sample 1570041 | NCBI WGS metagenome assembly OGCL01 (sample SAMN06266162, study PRJEB24511) | hot springs metagenome | isolation source: Hot spring water | place: South Africa: Limpopo | collected 2015-06-22 | reverse complement strand
AGGTCTGTATCTTCGGTCATGTCACTTTCCCTTGGTCTCATTTCGTGCCGTCAGGGGGAAAGTCGTCCGGAAACAACAAGGCCGCCTGACGGCGGCCTGTTGACAACGTGATCTTGTCGGGCCGCCGGTTACCGGTAGGCCCAAAAATACGTGCAGGTGATGTTTGCGCGGATGTCGATCATGGCGCGTTTGATGCGCCAGATTGGATCGATTGTCAACGGGGGAGCAGCTCTTCGAATGCGGTATTCAGGCTGCGCGCATTTTGAAGTCCACATGAACCTCGTCGTATGGAAAGATCACATTGCCGCTGGCGGTCTTGTCGATCAGGCCGGCGGACAGCATTGCCTGCACATCGCCATGCACAGCCTTGACGTCGCGCCGTATACGCCGGGCGATCTCCCTGATGCTCATCTCATCCTGCCCAGTCATCGCCTGCAGGATCTCCCAACGTTTCGAAGTAAGAACCTTCCAGAGCACGTCAACAGTGGGAAACTCGATATAGTTGCCCTGTCTTTCGCCCCGGAAGGCGGCAGCCAGCCTCTCCTTGCTCTCATCGAGCGAGCAGACGCTGATGGTCACGCTGTTCAATTCTCGCTCAGCCATTTCTCAACATCCTTCCAAAAGTCCGCTTGCAGCGCATCCAGTCCATTGAAGGCGTAGGAGAGCTCGGTTGCTCCAATATGTTTGTGGTCACCTTTCCCCGCTTCATTGTCGTAGCGGAGAATGCATACATTCTGGCTCACCAGAGCAAGGCTGTATTTGAACATGTGATCACTGCCGGGCACCTTCTGAGGCACTAGCCACACCTTCATATCGATGAACACGGTCTCGGAAAGGTGGCGTCGGGTTTTCAGAAGATTCTTTGCCTTCATTGTTGGACTTTACTCCAACACGTTTGCAAAGTCAAAGATCACCGCTCCACCTCCACTCCCGCCTTCGTCGTCAGCCGCTTCTCGAACCCCACCTTGGTCAGCAACAGATCCTTGTCTGCATAATGCACGACATCGTCAGGCGATCGCGTGCCCACCACCAGATAGATCGCCGGCTCATTCGAGTGGTTCTCCAGCCGATGGCCGACCGCAACACCCGCCTTGAAGGTCGCGGCATCGCCGGGTTTCATCTCGGTCAGGGCCTCACCCTCATTCAGTGTCACGGTACCGGAGATGACGAGGATGAATTCGTCCTCCTGCTCGTGCCAGTGTTTGTGCGATGAAAAGGAGCCCGGCGGCAGCGTTTCGATGAACGCGCCGAATTGCGTCAGTCCACCGGCATCAGACAGCAGGCGAGCGGAATAGGGCCCGAGTTCGGCGTTGAGGCCATCGCCCTTGCCCTCTTCGAGCGGCGCGTCATGCGGACGGATGACAGGCATGGTACTCTCCTCAATGCTCGTGTTCGCAAAGACCGTGATCGGACAAGGCCCGGATCACATAACAATCCCCCACCGTATGGCAGTCGGCATGCGAGACGATGCGCGCCAGTTCCGTCTCCAGCTTTTTCAGTCGAGCGATCTTCTGCTGCACGTCCTCCAATTGCTCACGCGCGATCTGATCCGCCCGCTCGCAGGGCTCTTCCGGATGACGGCTGAGAGTGAGCAATTCCCGGATCGCCTCGATCGGAAAGCCGAGATCGCGCGCGTGGCGGATGAAGGTCAGCCGCTCTAGATCGCTTTTCTCGTAGCGCCGCTGATTGCCTTCGGTCCGGTCGGGCGCGGAGATCAGCCCCATCTGCTCGTAGTAGCGGATGGTCGGCACCTTGACCCCGGCGCGTCGCGACAGATCCCCGATCGATAACATGAAAATAACCTCTTGAACCTCTAGTCACTAGAGATCCTAGATTGGCGAGGTGACCACATCAAGACGTGAAGGGAATCAAAATGAGCGCTGGCTGCGGCCATGATCACGCCCCGTTCGACGGCATGTCCGACACCTACAAGCGACGGCTCTGGATGGTGATCGCCATCAATGCCGCGATGTTTGCGGTTGAAATGACGGCGGGCCAGCTCGCCCGTTCCCAGGCGCTGCAGGCCGACGCGCTGGATTTCTTCGCCGATGCCGTGACCTACGGTATTTCGCTCGCCGTCATCGGTGCCTCGCTGAAAACCCGCAGCATGGCTGCCGCTGCCAAGGGTGTGAGCCTGTTCCTGATGGGGCTGTGGGTCTTCGGCTCCACCGTCTGGCGCGTCTTCGAAGGCGGGGTCCCCGAGGCTCCGGTCATGGGTGTCATCGGCTTTCTGGCGCTCGCCGCCAATGTCACGAGCGTGCTGCTCTTGATGTCCTACAAGGATGGCGATGCCAACGTTCGTTCCGTATGGCTCTGCTCGCGCAATGACGCGATCGGCAATGTCATCGTCATGATTGCAGCACTGGGGGTATGGGGAACGGCGACCGCCTGGCCGGACCTGATCGTTGCCGCCATCATGGCAGGCCTCTTCCTCAATTCTTCGGTCCAGATCCTTGCCCAGAGTTATCGCGAATGGCGGGCAGGTGAGCCGGTGACCTTGTCATCGTCCTGCTGTGCCTCCAGCGGCAGACCCGCTGCCGCAGGCCACTGCAGGCACCACGGGGCAAGCGATCCGGGCGGGCATTCAATTCACGGCCACTCCTGACTGACGGCTGAATGCAAGAAGGCCGGCCTGGCATCATGCCGGCCGGCCTTCTTGACCGCATCGTCTCATCAGAATTCCTGATAGGGCGAAGGGGGTATCTCGTATTCGCGGTAAGCGGCTTCCACCATCTGGATGCGTGAGCTGTCCTCTCCGCCGTCGCGCGATGGGCGGTTGCCGATGTCAACGATCGCCTTGCGCGAACCCTCAACGGTCCATAGCGCCGAAGCGAGCTGGTTCGAGAGAAGTGTGCTCGAAAACGTGCTGGCGCCGCTTAAGCGGGGCGTATTGGCGTTAGTCGTCTCCGGTGCAGCATCATCTGCGCCGGCTGTGCTTGGCACATAGCGGCTTTGATAAGAGTTGCTGCTTAGGCCGCTTTCGATCCTCATGGCGGACACCTCGGTTGAAGAATTAACCTTTTGTTAACCATTCAACCTTGCGCGAAGCTTGTGTCCCGCGCTGCGTTATGAAGATTGGCCCTTGCGAAACGGCGCGAGTGACAGTACGCGCCGCGAATCACTGCATTCAGGTTTCGCTGTTTCAGGCTTTGCCGATGCAACGCCAAAAAGACACCTGTTAATCATTGGGGGGTGTGAGTTTCATGCGCCCGGTATTGATGGCACGCGTCAGGCGACGCCGAAGCCAAAAAACCGGAGAACGTCAAAGATCGCCATTGATAAGGTGCCAATCGCAACGAGGGCAGCAAGCGCTCGCTCAAACAGACCTAAGCGTGTTACAGTCTGAAGCTGCTTTCCATCCCAAAAAAGCCGACCTTCATTGTCTAAGCCGAGAAGTTGCAAGCCCTCTAAACTGATAGCGCGTACACCTTGCGGCCATTCTGGAGGCGTGCTTGCATCAGCAAATCGAAATCGTCTGATCAGATTCCAGTCGAGTTGGTCGCCCATGTTCCCCCCTAGCTTCACGTTGATCCTGTAAACGCCCAGACTGGACCGGTTGAGGCGGCCTCGCCCTCACATCTTCCCCGCCACCTTGATCGCATAGGCATATTCAAAGGCGATCTCTTCCAATCGCTGGAAGCGCCCGGACTTGCCGCCATGGCCTGCGGCCATGTTGGTCTTCAGCAGGAACGGTCCAGCCTCAGGCGCCGTCTCGCGCAGCTTGGCGATCCACTTGGTCGGCTCCCAATAGGTCACGCGCGGGTCGGTGAGGCCTGACAATGCGATGATCGGCGGGTAAGGCTTCTTCTCGACATTGTCGTAAGGGCTATAGGCCGCGATCCAGCGATATTCCTCTTCCGACTCGATCGGGTTGCCCCATTCCGGCCATTCCGGCGGGGTGAGCGGCAGGGTGTCGTCGAGCATGGTGTTGAGCACGTCGACGAAGGGCACGGCGGCGATAATGCCGGCGAACTTCTCCGGCGCCATGTTGGCGACGGCCCCCATCAGCATGCCGCCGGCAGATCCGCCTTCGGCGATGATCCGGTCGTAGGCGGTAAAGCCCTCTTTCACCAGGTGGTCGGCAGCCGAGATGAAGTCCTTGAAGGTGTTGACCTTCTTTTCCATCTTGCCGTCTTCGTACCAGGAAAAACCCTTGTCCTTGCCGCCGCGGATATGGGCAATCGCATAGACGAAGCCGCGATCGGCGAGCGACAGGCAATTGGTGTTGAAGCCGGCGGGGATGGTGATGCCGTAGGCACCGTAGCCATAGAGCAGGCAAGGCGCCGAGCCGTCGAGCGGCGTGTCGTTGCGATAGAGCAGGGTGACCGGCACCGTCTCGCCGTCATGCGCCTCGGCAAAGACGCGGCGGGTGACGTAATCCTCCGGCTTGTGGCCTGATGGCACTTCCTGCGTCTTCAGAAGCGTGCGCTCCCGCGTCGCCATATTGTAGTCGAAGAGCTGGCTCGGCGTTGTCATCGAGGAATAGGAGAAGCGGATCACGTCGGTGTCGTATTCGGCAGCCCCCTGAAGTCCCAGCGAATAGGCCTCTTCGGCGAAGGCGATCGAATGCTCTTCGCCGCTCTTCCGGTCGCGGATCATGATGACCGGCAGGCCCTCGCGGCGCTCCAGCCAGACGAGATGGCGGGCGAAGGCCATATGGTTGAGGATCAGCCGGCCCGGCTCGTGCGGCACGACTTCGGTCCAGTTCGCCTTGCCCGGCGCCGTCACCGGTGCCTCGACGATCTTGAAGTCCTTCGCACCGTCGGCATTGGTCAGGATGTAGAAGACGTCGCCGCCTTCGGTCATCGAATACTCGACCCCTTCCTCGCGCTCAGCGACCAGGACAGGCTCTGCCGTCAGGTCCTTGGTCGAGAGCAGTCGGTATTCGGATGTCTCGTGGTCGTGGATGTCGATGAAGATGAAATCATCGAGCAGCGAGCCGCCCACGCCCATGAAGAAGCCCGGGTCCTTCTCCTCGTAGACGAGCCGATCCGACGACTGCGGCTGACCGACGATATGGTGGAAGACCTTGGAGGGGCGGTGGTTCTCGTCCTGCAGCGTGTAGAAGAAGCTTTTGCCGTCGGGTGCCCAGACGCCACCACCGGCGGTGTTTTCAAGCAAATCGTCGAGATCCTGCTTGGTGGCGAGATCGCGGATCCGCAGCGTGTAGTATTCCGAACCCTTGTCGTCATACCCCCAGATACCGAAAGCATGATCGGTCGTATGGTCGATGCCGGAAAGGCGGAAGTAGTCCTTGCCGACGGCCTCCTTGTCGCCATCGAGCAGAAGCTCGCGGATCGCCTCGTCCTTCGGATTGCCGTCGCGCGGAATGCGGAAATAGCGCGGCTGCTCGCCGCCGGTGACGAAGGCGGAGCCATAGGCAAAGGGGCCGTCCTTCATCGGGATCGATGAGTCGTCTTCCTTGATACGCCCCTTCATCTCGATAAAGAGCTGCTTCTGCAGCTCCTTCGTGTCCGCCATCGCCGCTTCCATGTAGCTGTTCTCAGCTTCCAGATAGGAGCGGATTTCCGGGTCCAGAATGGATGTATCCTTGAACATCGCCTGCCAGTTGTCGGCGCGCAGCCAGGCATAGTCATCCGTGCGGGTGATGCCGTGGCGGGTATCGGAGACGGGCTTCTTGGCCGCGACAGGTGGGGAGGGCAGGTTGTTGAAGACGGACAAGGCGGCTTCCTCTTTCGGAACGGGTCTCGGGAACACACGGTAGTACCCGAGACATAGAGGTGCGGCTGCCGGGGATCAAGGAGAGGAGCGCGCCTCAGCGATAGGCACGCAGGTAATGCCCTTCGAAGTAGCGCTTCAGCCAGTGGAAGACCTTCATTTTCGGCCCGACAAAGCTGCGCGCCTCGCTGCGATAGACCAGCATGGCGGTATCCAGCATGTCGACGATGCAGATCAGTTCGGGCTTGAAGGCGGCGCGGCCGGGTTTGCCCTTCAGCACATCCGCGATGTTTCTCGCCGCAGCCTTGGCCTGCAGGTCGGCCTGATGCGCCTGTTTCGGCAGCCAGTCGGGTCCTGGAAAGCTGCCGCTGTCGCCGACCACCCAGACATGCTCCCGGTCGCGCACCCGGCAGGTTTCGTCGGCCGCGATCATGCCGCCCGGAGACAAGGGAAGATCGGTCTCCGACAGCCAGGCTGGACCGATGAGCCCCGGCATGAAGAGGATCAGGTCCGCTGCGATCTCGCCGCCTTCGGTGACCACGCGGTCAGCCTCGAAGCGTACCATCTTGTGGCCGAGATGCGTCTGGATGTTGCGGCGTGCCATCTCCTTGAGGAGTCCGTCGACGGCCTTGTCGCCCAGTCGCTGGCCGGGCCGTTCGGACGGGTTGAAGAACACCAGCTCAAAGCGCTCGCGTCGCCCTTGCCGCCGCAGCAGGCTGTCGATGATGAACAGGAATTCGAACATCGGGCCGCCGCGCACCGCCCCGTGTTCCTGTGGATTGCTGGCAAAGCCGATCGCGATCGTGCCACCTTCCATGGCCTCCAGCCGGCGCGCGATCTCCTCACCGACGGCGATCCCCTCGCAGGGTACCAGCGCATGCTCGATGCCAGGCAGCTTGCGGATGAAGCGTCCGCCGGTCGCAATGACGAGCTGGTCGGTGCGATACTCGCCGCGGTCCGTGATCACCAGCCTGCCAGTATCGGCAAGTCCGATGACGGAGGCCATGACATGCTCCACCCGGTGTTCCCGGAAAAACTGCGCCAATGGCACCTTCAGGGCGTTGCCCTGACGCAGCCCCGCCGGCAGCCAGATCGAGCTCGGCAGGTAATGCAGCTCGTCCCTCGGCGAAATGACAACGATCTCGTCCTCGACGCCATTGCGGCGCAGTTCACGAATGGTGGTCAGCGCTCCGAAGCCGGAACCGAGAACGGTGATGCGGGCCATGATCCATCTCCATAATATGATAATTCATATGTATGAAGTTATGAATTAATTTCCAGAGCGTCGCAACGCCGCAGTCGGCGCGAGGGGGCTTGGATCACTCGGGCAAGGATTTTCCGCGTGCCCAGTCCATATAAAGCTCCAGTGCCTTGCGGGTCACCGGTCCTTCCTGGAACTGCGCGTCGTCGAGCCGCGTCACCGGCACGACCTTGGAATAGTTGCCGGTCTGGAAGATCTCGTCGGCATTCATGAAGTCCTCGACCGAAAGCGTCACCTCGCGCACGTCGAAGCCAGCCTGACGCAGCAGCCCCATGACGCGAGCACGGGTAATCCCGGCGAGGAAGGTGCGGTTGGCCGCCGGCGTATACACGATCCCGTCCTTGACCATGAAGACGTTGGAGGAGGCCGTCTCCACCACATTGCCGTTCATGTCGCGCACCAGCGCATTGTCGAAGCCGCGCTTTCGGGCGTCGATGATCATGCGACCGGAATTCGGGTAGAGACTGCCGGTCTTGGCATCCGTCATTGCGCATTCCGGCGTTGGCCGGCGGAACGGCGAAAGGGTCAGCGAGGAGGGCTTGGCGGTATGCATCGGCGCCTCGAACAGGCAGAGCGCAAACCGGGTCGATTCCGGATCGGCCGCGACCACCGAGCCCATCTGCCCGTGTTCGGCCCAGTACATCGGCTTGATGTAGATCGCCGTTTTTCCGTCGAACTTGGCGATGCCTTCCCAGGCGAGGCGCTCGATCTCTTCGGCCGCCACCACCGCCTTCATGCCCATACTCTCGGCCGAGCGGTTGACGCGCTGGCAATGCAGGTCGAGATCCGGCGCGATGCCGTCGAACCAGCGCGCCCCGTCAAATACCGTCGATCCCAGCCACATCGCGTGGGATACCGGCCCGATCAGCGGCGGATTGCCGGCAAACCAGTCTCCATCGACATAGGTGAAGGTGGGGGTGCGGGCGGATGTGTCGACGGCCATGGCGGATCTCCTGTTCTCGTTGCCCTGCAGCAAAGGCGTAGGCATCGCCGAGGTCAAGGCGAAACATGTCGTTAGGACGAAAATCCTCAATGAACATGCTGCAGACCTGGAGATCTGGCCGTTTTCCTCGTGGATTCAGAAGCTTGGCTAATGGACCGATAAGTCGTGCTGATGGGTATTGCGCGGTGTCTTGCCTCGATGACCGTGGTTAAAGAACCTGTAACGGATTTTTGAAATATTGAATGAAGTTGAGATCGCGATCTTCGGGTCATGTGTTCTGCGTCTTCTTGAGGGTCATCATGAACAAGCTGCGTATCGTCGCCCTTCTTGCCGCATCTGTCGCGGTCTCGTCTGCGCCAGCGAGCGCAGAAGGCTTCTTCTCCGGCAACTGGTACGTCACGCTGGGTGGCGCCGGTATTTCGGCCCCCGCATTCGAAGGTGCGAAAGACAACAAGTTCTTCTTCTCGCCGATCATCTCGGTCGGTCGTGGCGGCGCCCCGCGCTTTTCTTCACGCAATGACAACCCCAGCTTCGCCATCTACGACACCGACGTGCTGCGCGCCGGTGTGGTCGGCAAGTTCGTGCCCGGCCGTGATGCCGGCACGGATGATGCGCTGCGGGGCCTCTCCGAGGTCAAGTGGGGCGGTGAACTCGGCGGCTTCGCGGATGTCTATGTAACCGACTGGATGCGGGCCCGTGCGGAAGTCCGCCAGGGCATCCGCGCCCATGATGGCCTTGTCGCCGATGTCGCCGTCGACGCCTTCACCGATATCGCGCCAGATCTGAGGGTCTCGGCCGGCCCTCGCATGACCTTCGCCACCAGCGGGTATACCCAGGCCTTTTACGGTGTGAATGCAGCCGAATCCGCAGCCTCGGGTCTCAGCCAGTACGACCCGGAAGGCGGTATCACCTCCTATGGTGCCGGCGGCGCGATTACCTGGAACGCAACGGACAAGATCGCCATGAGCGCCTTTACCGAATACAAGCGGCTTGCAGGCCCCGCTGCCGATTCCAGCCTGGTGCAGGAGCGTGGCAGCAAGAACCAGCTGATGTTCGGTGTCTCCGCCAGCTACAAGTTCGGCGTGAACTTCGACTGACAACGGCGCGCCGCCGATTTTCATGCGCCGGTGAGTGCGGGCGGTTTTCTTAGGTCCGTCCATGCTCTATCAACGGAGCATGAGCACAGCCGATCCAAACATTGACCGCGTCATCGACGCGCCCTCCGACAATTTCGTCTATCGCATCCTGCCGCGATGGCTCTGGCCGCATGCCCAGCTTGCCCGCTGGGATCGCCCGATCGGCTGGCAGCTCTTGATGTGGCCTTGCTTCTGGTCATCAGCACTTGCCGCCAATGCGCTTGCAGTCGAAGGGCGCCTGAACCTCGGCCTCTTTGTCTTCCATCTCTTTCTGTTCTTCGTCGGATCCGTCGCCATGCGCGGCGCGGGCTGCACCTATAACGACCTCGTCGATCACGAGATCGACAACATGGTCGCCCGCACCCGGTCGCGCCCGCTGCCTTCGGGGCGCATTACCCGCCGCAATGCCAAGATCTTCATGGTCGTGCAGTCGCTGGTCGGCCTTGCGGTCCTGCTCTGCTTCAACACCTTCTCGATCGTGCTCGGCATACTCTCGCTCGCCGTCGTCGCGATCTATCCCTTTGCCAAGCGCTTCACCGACTGGCCGCAGTTCTTCCTCGGGCTCGCCTTTTCCTGGGGCGGTCTGATGGGCTGGGCCGGCCTGCACGGCAATCTCTCGCTGGCCGCGATCCTCGTCTATGTCGGCGCGGTCGCCTGGACGATCGGCTATGACACGATCTATGCCCATCAGGACCGCGAGGATGACGCACTGGTCGGCGTGCGTTCCACGGCGCGCCTCTTCGACCGTGACACCAAGATCTGGCTGACGGGTCTCTACGGCCTGACGCTCGTGCTGCTCTTGTCGGCCTTCCTCGTCGCCGGGGCCGCTTTTCCCGCGATCGTCGGCCTGCTGGTCGCGGCGGGTCTGTTTGCCTGGCAGATCAAGGTGCTCGATATTGATGATGGCGCCCAATGTCTGGCGCTCTTCAAGTCGAACAACCGCGTCGGCCTGATTGTTTTCTTAGGGCTCGTCGCCGCCATTCCATTCGCCTGAGCTTTGTTCAGTTCAAGCTAATCCGGGACCTGATTTCGTTCCATTTCGAAACGCCCTGACCTGATAATCCTCAAAAGCAAGAGACCCGGAAGTTGCCTTCCGGGCCTCTTGCCTGTCCGATCCTGGGACGAAATCAGTTTCTCGCGATGATTTCCTTGCCGGAAATCTTCATGGTTACGCCCAATTTGCCCGTCGTGCGACGCACCAGGAAGCGCGGACGGCGCTCGGCGAAATAGGAATGGCGGCGACGCGGCTGCGTCTCCTTGGTGCGCACATCGCCGAGGTGGTCTTCGAGCGGGCGGGCAACGCCGTCGGCCTCGACCATCAGCATCGGAATGCGGAAGGCGTCCGCCCAGCCGCGCCAGTCGGCTGCGATGTCGCAGAGGTCATGGGCAACCAGCAGCGGGATGCACAGATCAGGGTCTTCGTGATGCAGTTCGAGCGTCACGGTGACCTCGCCGTCGCCATGGTCGATGGCACGCGCGGCAACGCCCTTGAAGGCGCGGGTCGGAAGAGCGAAGGAAAGTGGCAGTCCGCTGCCGGGAAGGATCTTGCGCAACACGGCGCCGCGCTCGTCGATGGTGATCGTCACATCGCCCAGTGCGCCCCGCAGTGCGTAGGTCACCTGCTGGGGGAACCGCGAGGGATCCAGACGCAAAGTGGCGCCGGCCCAGGCTGGCTTCAAAACGGTGTTCGTCATCTTCATGCTACCCTTGTTTTACCCGAGAGCCCATCATGTGCTCGTCTGTTCGGGACTTTTCGTCCTCTGTGGGGGCAAGATAGCCAGCCGCTGTTGGAGACAGCTTAAAAGATGCGGTAAAGAAAACCTTGCGCGGTCAAATGGTTAGTTTTGTCGTACCGGTCACGGTTTCGAAAAAGTGAACGTTGCGCCCGTCTGTTTCAACCCGGCACGGGAAAGCACAGCCGTTCGCCCGGAGCCGGTATATCCGGCCAGTCCGACCTTTTGCTTCTTCATGATTTCATAAAGCTTGAGGCAAGGATTGTGCGCCATACTGTGATTCACGCGCGTTACGTATTGTAGGGAATGCCGATGGTTTCGACCTATCTGAGTTACAATCTCGTCAACCGAGACATCAAGGCGAGCCTCACCCGCACGGCGTCTGATCCTCTCGTCGCGCGACAGACGGAATACTTCAAGGAGAACATCGGCAAGGTGACGAACCTTGAGGAGTTTCTCGACGACTACCAGCTCTATTCCTATGCGATGAAGGCCCACGGTCTCGAAGAGATGACCTATGCCAAGGCCTTCATGAAGAAGGTGCTGGAAAGCGACCTTTCGGATGACAACAGCTTCGCCAACAAGCTGACCGACGAGCGTTATCGCAACTTTGCAGCGTCGTTCCAGTTCTCGGCTGGCACGACCGACATGCAGACGGACGCGCAGCAGGAGGCCTTGCTGCAAAAATACGAAGCGTCGCTCCTGGCTCAGAGCGACACACTGGAGGCGGAAGCCTTTTATTATGAGTCGATGATCGACAAGATCACCAATGTCAGCGGACTGGTGAACAACAGCCGCTTGTTGACGGTTGCGCTCGAAGCCTATGGGATCGATGGCAAGTACTACACCAAGGATCACCTGACGAAGGTGCTGACGAGCGATCTGTCTGACCCCGACAGCTACGTCAATCAGATGGTCGCCAATGGTGCGGCCAACGCCTCGAAGTTCCTCAAGCTCGCGCAGTCATTCAGCTTCAATACAGATGGTACGCTCTCTGGAGCGACGGCCCAGACGGCGGCCCAGAAGGAAGCGCTCGTCTCGCTCTACGTCGATGAAGAGCAGATCTACGTGACCGATTATTATCGTCAGCGTGAGCGTGCCTATTACGAGTCGAAGATCTCCACCATCACCTCGGTGGACGAACTGACCGCCGACACGCGCTTGTTCAACTACGTCAGAACGGCTTTTGAACTCGGCTCGATGAGTGCATCGACCTTCAAGCAGATCGTCACTAGCGATACCTCCGACCCGGCAAGCTACGCAGCCACCAATGGCGGCGACGCCTGGGTGGCAATTGTCGGCAAATTCAACTTCGCCAGCGATGGTACCGTCGAATCCGGCATGAGTGCGCAAGGGGCGACGCAGCTCACCTCCACCCATTCCGGCTTCGCCACCCGCTATGACGACGCGGACGAAGAACGCAAGACCGCCCTGGTCGATCTCTTCAAGACGAAAATCGCCGATGTTCAGAATGTCGACAGCCTGCTCGCTGACACCACGACGCGGCTGGTCCTGCAGCGCACGTTCGGCTTCGCAGCCAACGAATTTTCGACACGCGAACTCAAGCGCGCCTTGACCAGCGATTTCACTGATCCGAACAGCTATGCCAACAAGTCGAAGGACAGCCGCCTGATCGAGATGTCGAAGCTCTTCAACTTCGACAGCGATGGCAATGCTGCCGTGCCGCTGCAGGCGCATAACTCGCTGACTGCAACGATGATCGCTAAGCAATATGTGATCAACGAAATTCGCTTCCTTGAGGGCAGCGAGAAGACCTCGGTCAAGGAAGCTGCCACCAAGAAGGCGGAGAACTATCAGGAAAAGATCCAGTCGATCGATACCGTTGCGAAGCTCCTGGCTGACCGGGAAGTGCTCGATGTCGTCATAGGTGCCTATGGTCTTGATCCGGACGAGGTGACGGACGACTTTCTCAAGCAGATATTCTCGTCCGATCTCTCCGATCGAAAAAGCTTCGTCAATCAGCAGGCCGATAGCCGCTGGGCCGAACTCGTCGCCTCCTTCAACTTTGACGCCAAGGGCAATCTAACCCGCGAGACGATGGGCACGATTCAGCAGCGCGGCGAGACTATGGAGACGGTCAACAAGTATCTGCGCCAGACCCTCGAAGAGACCGAAGGCGAGAGCAACGAAGCGGTGCGCCTGGCGCTTTATTTCCAGCGTACGGCACCGACGATCACCGATGCCTATGGCCTTATCGCCGACGATGCGCTGATGGCGGTCTTCCGCACCACGTTCGGCTATTCGGACGAATTCTCCAACATGGACGTCGACCAGCAGGCGCGCATCATTGAGGACAATCTCAATCTCGCCGACCTTCAGGATCCAAAGAAGCTCGAGCGGTTCCTGCAGCGCTATGCCGCCATGTACGACACGGAAAATGCCACCTACAACAGCCCCGCCCTCTCCATCCTGAGCGGTGGCGGCGGGAGCATATCTGCAGACCTGCTCATAAGTTTGGCGCAGCTGAAAGCCTGATGCCGCCTCATCGTAACCCGCCGCTTGCCGGCGGGTTACATTTTGGCTATCGATATATTCAGCGGGATATATCGATAGGAACTCTGCATGATCCGCCTCAGTGAGACGCTGGCCATGACGCTTGTGAGGTCGCTGGTGGTCCTCGTGGCGGGCCTTTCCCTGGCGTCCGCCAGTGTCGCCCGCGCCGAGCCCGTGACCGTTTTTGCCGCTGCCAGCCTCAAGGAAGCCATCGAGCAGGTGGCATCCGCCTGGAAGGCGGCGGGTGGCACGGAGGTCAGGTTCTCGTTTGCCGGAAGCTCGGCTCTCGCACGACAGATCGAGCAAGGCGCCCCCGCGGATGTCTTCCTTTCGGCAGACCTGAAGTGGATGGATTATCTCGCCGAAGCCCGCCTGATCCGCACGGATACCCGCGTCAACCTGCTCGGCAACCGCCTCGTTCTTGTCGCACCGAGAGATTCGACCGTCACGGCGAGCATTGCCGAGAATTTCCCGCTCGGCACACTGCTCGGCGACGGTCGCCTCGCCATGGCCAATGTTGATGCCGTCCCTGCTGGCACCTATGGAAAGGCAGCACTGGAAAAGCTCGGCGTCTGGGAAAGCGTCAAGGACCGCGTGGCGCAGGCGGAGAATGTCCGTGCAGCGCTGCTCCTCGTCTCGCGCGGCGAGGCGCCGCTCGGGATCGTCTATGAAACAGACGCGAAGGTCGAGCCGGGCGTCAGGATCCTCGACCGCTTTCCCGAAACAAGCCATCCCGCCATTATCTATCCGGCGGCGCTGACCACGGACAGCAACAATCCGCGCGCAGTCGACTTCCTCGCTTACTTGCGAGGGGCGGATGCCCATGCCATCTTCGCCGCCGCCGGCTTCTCCGTACTCGCCAGGACCAACTGACGTGGGACCACTTGAAGCGCAGCCACCTGAACCCGCCTCGACCACCCATCCGGGATATATCACTTGACCCTGACGGCCGAAGAATGGACGGCGATGCTCTTGAGCCTGAAGGTCGCGGCCGTTGCCGTCGCCTTTTCGCTGCCGGTGGGGCTGCTGGTCGCCTGGCTTCTGTCGCGCAAGGACTTCTGGGGCAAGTCGCTCCTGAACGGTCTTGTGCATCTGCCGCTCATCCTGCCGCCCGTCGTCACCGGCTACCTCCTGCTGCTGACCTTCGGTCGCCGCGGCACGGTCGGCGCCTTCCTCGATCAGACCTTTGGTCTCGTCTTCTCCTTCCGCTGGACAGGTGCCGCGCTTGCCGCTGCCGTGATGGGCTTTCCCTTGCTCGTCCGCTCCATCCGGCTCTCGCTCGACGCGGTTGATCGCAGGCTGGAGGCAGCCGCTGCAACCCTCGGCGCACCGCCGCCTTATGTCTTTTTCACGGTTACCCTGCCGCTCATCCTGCCCGGTATTGCCGCAGGCGCGATCCTCGCGTTCGCCAAGTCCATGGGCGAATTCGGTGCCACCATCACCTTCGTTTCCAACATCCCCGGCGAAACCCAGACACTCGCCTCGGCGATCTACACCTATACCCAGGTGCCCGGCGGGGACCTTGCAGCCATGCGCCTGACCATCATCTCGATTGTCCTCTCGCTGGGTGCCCTAATCGCGTCGGAATTCCTCTCGCGACGTATAGCCGCTCGTGTGGGAGCCGCCTGATGCTCGACCTCGCGATCCGCCATACCCAGGGCGATTTCACGCTTCATGCCGATCTGACCCTTGGCGAAGGGTTGACTGCGCTTTTTGGTGCCTCCGGCTCCGGCAAGACGACGCTGATCAACATCATCGCCGGCCTTATCCGCCCAAGGGAGGGGCGCATCACCTTCAACGGTGAGACCTGGAGTGACGCCTCGACATTCCTGCCGCCGCACCGCCGCCGCATCGGTTACGTCTTCCAGGAGGGCCGCCTCTTTCCGCACCTGACCGTGCTGCAGAATCTGCGCTATGGCGAACGCCTGCTGCCACGCAGCGAGCGTCGCGAGGATCTCACGCGCATCGCCACGCTCCTGGGCATCACCGATCTGCTCGCCCGCCGGCCCTCCCATCTTTCCGGTGGTGAAAAGCAGCGCGTCGCGCTCGGCCGCGCCCTGATGGCGAGCCCGAAGCTGCTCCTGATGGACGAGCCGCTCTCAGCTCTCGACACCGCACTCAAGGCGCAGATCCTGCCCTATATCGAGCGCATCCGCGACGAGTTCGGTGTGCCGATCCTCTATGTCAGCCATTCCGTCGAGGAGGTGGCGCGTCTCGCCAACGCTCTGGTGACCTTCAAGGGGGGGAAGGCGAGCGCGGTCGGTCGTCCCGATGAGGCATTGGCAACGGTCGCGCAGGCCTCGGGCGCTCTACCGGCCGGCAATTTCATCGAAGCTGAGATCATCGGTCACGACGAGGCGGACGGACTGACAGAGGCTCGCTCTGCGGCGGGCCCGCTGCTGCTACGCCGCACGCCTCTCCCGATCGGCACACGCGTCCGTGTCTTTGTCCCGGTCTCGGATATCGTCGTGGCGACGGAACCGCGCGATGGCCTCTCCGCGCTCAACCGGCTATCCGGCCGTGTCCTTGCCGTCGATGAAGGCTCGGGCGCCAGCGTCACGCTCACGATCGACTGCCAGGGGCAGACGATGATCGCCGAAGTGACGCGCCGATCCCTGCGTCTGCTGGCGCTGGCCCCGGGCCGGCAGGTCCATCTCTTGTTCAAGACGGTGTCCATCGCCTCCGAAGGCCTCTTCCGACAGGTCCTGCGCTGAGCGGAAGCAGATCGCTCAGCTGTCGTCTTCGTTCTTTTGCCCTGCGGTAACGAAATCAGCCGATTGCATGGCCTCCAGCCAATTCAGTTCCGCCGAAAGCGCCTTGCGGCTCGCTTCATCCATGCGCCGACAGGCGCCGAGGAGCATCTCGCCGAACGGCGTCAGGCCGGCGCCGCCACCACTTTTCCCGCCATGACGGGTAAAAATCGACGGCTCTTTGAACATCCGGTTGATCTCGTCCGCCAGCAGCCAGGCCCGCCGATAGGACATGCCCATCGCCGCCCCCGCCGCCCGGATCGAACCATGCGCCTCGATCAACGCCAGCAACTCAGCCTTGCCCGGACCAAGCCTTGCGCCATTGGCGAGATCGATCCGAAGCGAAAGGCGAGGCGAGCCGGTCATTGTCTCAGCCAATAACCTTGCCGGGGTTCATGATCCCGGCCGGGTCAAAGGCATGCTTGATGCGCCGCATCAGCTCGGTCTCGATGGCAGGACGGCTGGCGGCCAGTTCGTCGCGCTTCAACTGGCCGACACCGTGTTCCGCCGAAATCGACCCATTATGCCGATGCACCACCGCATGCACGACGGCATTCACCTCGCGCCAGCGCGCAATGAAGGCGGCCTTGTCGGCGCCGATGGGCTGGCTGATGTTGTAATGGATATTGCCGTCGCCGAGATGGCCAAAGGCGCAGATACGGGCATCCGGCATCAGCGCGTGGACTGCGGCATCCGCTTCCGCAAGAAATGCCGGAATGCGCGAGACGGGCACCGAAACATCATGCTTGATCGAGCCGCCCTCCGGCCTCTGCGCCTCCGACATGCTTTCGCGCAAATGCCAGAAGGCATCCTGCTGGGCGAGCGAACTGGCGATGGCGGCATCCGAGACCAGCCCCGCCTCATGGGCCTCGGCGAGCAGCTCGTGCATCATCGTCTCCGCTGTCTCGGCAGAATCCGAGGTGGATATGTCGATCAGCGCATACCAGGGATGGATAGAAGCGAGCGGATCGCGAACCCCGGCAATGTGCTTCGTGGTGAATTCCACGCCGATCCGTGGCATCAGCTCAAAGCCCGTGAGCGCCGTGCCACAACGCTGGGAGGCTTTCTCGAACAACCGAAGTGCGGCGGCTGGCGAGCCGAGCCCTGCATAGGCGACCTGTCTTCCGCGCGGCCTTGGCACCATCTTCAACACCGCCCCGGTGATCACCCCAAGCGTGCCCTCCGCGCCGATGAACAGATCCCGCAGGTCGTAGCCGCTATTGTCCTTCTTCAGGCGTCTGAGCCCGTCCCAGATCTCCCCGGTCGGGAGCACGACCTCGAGCCCGAGGCAGAGCTGGCGCATGTTGCCGTAGGCAAGCACGGCCGTGCCGCCGGCATTGGTCGCCAGATTGCCGCCGATCCGGCAGGAGCCTTCCGAGCCGAGAGACAGCGGAAACAGCCGGTCATGCGCCTCGGCCGCCTTCTGCACGTCGGCGAGGATCGCCCCGCCATCGGCGACTATCACGTCGGCGACCGGATCGACTTCGCGGATCCTGTTCATCCGCTCGAGCGATAGCAGCACATCATGACCATCGTCTCGCGGCACCTGCCCACCGACAAGCCCTGTGCGACCGCTGACCGGCACGATCGCCGTACCCGTCTCGGAAGCGAGCTTCAGGATGGCGGAAACTTCGGCCGTCGACGCCGGCTTCAACACCAGCGGCGATGCGCCGTGATAGAGGCCCCGGTTTTCCGTCAGATACGGCCGGATATCTTCAGGGGAGGTCAGGGCATTCGCCTCGCCGACGATGTCGACGAAGGCGCGCAGACGTTCGGCAAGGCTCATGGTCACGGTCATGTCACTCATCCCTCCGTGCCGCGCGGTGCAGCCGCCCGCATCAGCCGGTCGTTGATCGCTTCTCCGAGACCTTCATCCGGGATCGGCTGAACGGCAATGCCTGCAGCACCAATTGCATCCGCCCGCTTCAGATAATCAAAGAGATTGCTGGCCGCTTCGGCAAGATCACCATTGGGGCTCAAATTGAAGACGGCCTTGGCGGTCGATGTCCCGGATATGTCGCCTGCACCGAAGCCGATCAAGGCTTCTCCCGCGGATACGCTGGTCGCATTGAGCCGCACGGAGGCATTGGGTGCATAATGCGAGGCGAGCATGCCGGGCGCCTCTATGGCTGCCGTGCCCGCCGCTTTTGGCCGCAGCACCGGTTGACCGATCACGGCCTCGATCGCCTCCGCCTCGATCCCGCCGGGCCTGAGCAGCCGGATCTCGCCATCCTCGATCTTGACGATGGTCGATTCCAAACCAACGGGGCAGGGGCCGCCATCAATGATGACCTCAATCTTTTCCCCAAGGTCCGCTTCCACATGCTGCGCCGTCGTCGGGCTGATCCGCCCGGACGAATTGGCGCTGGGCGCTGCGAGCGGCCGCCCGAGGCTACGGATGAGCTCCGCCGTAAATCCCACGGGAACGCGGATGCCGACCGTATCCAGCCCCGCAGTCGCCAGAGGGTGAATACCGGACTTCTCTTTCAGCGGAAGCACCAGCGTCAGGGGTCCCGGCCAGAAGGCCTCTGCCAGCTGCCGCGAGATCGGGTCGAACACGGCATAACGCTCGGCCATGGCAAGATCCGCCATATGGCAGATCAGCGGGTTGAAACGGGGGCGTCCCTTGGTTTCGTAGATCGAGGTGATCGCACCCGGATGCGTGGCGTCGGCGGCAAGCCCGTAGACGGTCTCCGTCGGGATCGCGACAGGCCGGTGACGCAGGAGTACCTCGGTGGCCGCCACGATGGCATCCGCCTTGTCCTTGTCGGTTACGATCGGGATGATCCGCGCCATGTCTCCGAGCCTTCCAGTCAGCCTTTGCCCGTCCATATCTCGTGCGGGCCGAGGCGGCAAACCTCTTTTTCGGAACACAGAGTGGCGCCTTCTACCCTGTTTTTTAACGGGGTATGCAATCCCTTCAATTTTTAACTACCGGCGTAACCGAAAGAAAGAGAACTTCGCTTATGGTCTGAACAAGAGACGAAAAGCCTCACTCGGGGAAGTGGACAGATGCAGCAAGTCAAGAATCCTGCCGCCAGCATTGCGCTCCGCGTTGCCACCGCCATGCATCAGATGGGCATCGACGGTCTGCCGCGAAATTACGAACTGGTCTACGAGGCCTATTCCGGCAGCAATCCGGAGCTGGTCCGCGAGTTTATCGCGCTTGGTAAGGTCAAGACCCAGGAAGCGCTCGACGAACTCGGTCGCAAATATCTGCCACATCACCACGAAGACGGGCTGCTGAGCCGCCAGAATGGCCAGGTTCGTGCCGAGATGAGCAATTTCATCTCTCTGCTCAACGAAGAGAAGATCTCACTGACCGATTACGGGCGGGTCATCGGTCATGCCTCCAAGACCATTCTGACCGAGGCCGATCTTGAAGGCACCCCCCTTGGCCAGTCGATCAAGATGCTGAAGGCGGCAACCGAAAAGCGCGCGCACCAGAACAGCAATGTCGTGCGCGCCGTCGTCGACAAGACCGCCTCGCTGGCCGACCTCCAGCGCGAGGCGGAAGAGGCCGAAGCCGCAAAGTTCGTCGATCCGGTCACCCGTCTTGCCAGCCGCCGTGCCTTCAACAAGGCGATCGCCAAGATCTACGTGAACCCGGAAATGCCGGTTCTCTGCGGTGTCGCCATCGGCGAGATCGATGAATACGCCCGTATCCAGGAACAGATGGGGCCGGCCGTTGCCGAGCGCTTCCTGATGCAGGTCGCCAAGGTTCTGGAAGCCGTCTCCGGCGGTGGCGATCTCGCCTGCCGCTTCGATGCCGGTCGCTTTGGCCTGTTGCTCTACACATCGGACCAGGAAGAGATCAGCCGCGTGGTCGATCTCGTCCGCGCCAAGCTGAAGGCCACCAATTTCGTCGGCTCGTCGAGCGGTGCCCGCGTCGGCCAGCTCACCATGTCCTTCGGCATCTGCTTCTCCGAGCAGGCACCCAACGCCTTCGACTTCACCAATTTTGCGGAAAAGGCGCTCGCGACCTCCAAGGCGGACGGCGGTGACACCGTGACGATCTACGGCGCGAATGACTATGTCTCGAAGGATTGGCTGATCTACAAGAAGAAGCCGGTGGGCGGTTTCGGCGCCTGAACCCGTCTTTAAAGTGTAGCGACGATCTTCCTGAGCTCGGCGTCTCGCGCGCCGAGCATCAGCACGTTTCTGAGCGCCTCCTTCGGATCGACCGTCTGGAACAGCAGGCCGTTGTCGCGGACTGACCGGTCAATCGTCATCGCCTTGGCTTCGGCCTCGGGCTTGATCGCCACGGCGAAATACATGCGGCCGTAATTCTGCTTGATCTGCTCGAAGAAGACCTCGCTGCCGCCCAGTTGTGCAAAGAAGTTGGCGATGTAGAAGGCCCATTTCACATCGGCATATTGCGCGAAACTCGTCCGTGCCGCGGTCACATGACAGTATCCCAGATGCGGGCTGTTGTTCAGAGTGCGATGAAAGATCATCTTTGGAAACTTGATCGAGCGGTGAACGTTGTTGATCCGTTCATGGGTGGTCTCGGCGGCCCGTTCCAGCCTGCGGCCGGTCCGTGCGGCGACCTCTTCATAAGTCAGATAGCGCCGTTCATCCGGCAGCCAGTCCTCGCGGCTGCGCGAGATCCGGCCGGTTCTCAGGAACTCGGTGTGGACGGCCTTGGATGACGGCGGCGTTTTTGTCTCCGCCTTGGGAGCCGCATAGTATCTCAGTTTCTGCATCTTGGCGCTCTGACGGTACCCGGACTGACTGCTGGAGCTTAGCGCAGCATGGTTAATCATGATTTGACGGTATTCTGCGTCCTGGAGGTTTCCCGAGGCTTGCCGCAGCGCAAATCTTGCAAACTGCTCGCGGATCGCTCGTTTGCGCCATGGAGTGCGGCGCTCTTTCTTCGGAGTTACTGCACGCGACGGAAATTAAAAGGAAATTCCAACCCGTCTGGTCTTCGAACCGTCTTCATCTCATGTCGCAAACGATTTCTACCGTGTCGTTCCGCAGTGCAGCGGTGAAACCCGCCTTATGGTTAGATGCAGATGAGCTCGAGGTGCCGCCCTGCTAGGGAGGGTGGGAAATCGGGAAGCCGGTCAAAATCCGGCGCTGCCCCCGCAACGGTGGTGGAGAATGCGTTTCGGCAAAAGGCCACTGGGGGCGACCCTGGGAAGGCGCCGACGCGGTCCGTAGATGGACCACTCCTGAGCCCGGAAACCAGCCTTGGCAGACGGACATTTGAGGTTGCGGAGGGCGACCGGAGATAGCCATGCGTACCGCCTTCCCAGGGCGATGGCAGGCTGTGCTCTCTTCTCCCCCGAGTTTTGAAAACGAGGACGACATGGACCTGCAGGCCAACGTGCTGCGCCAGCTGAAGAACCGCCGCGAAGGCTTCTCGCTCGAGCAGCCCTTCTACATCGACCAGGACTACTTCAAGCTCGACATGGAGATGATCTGGTATCGCGACTGGCTGTTCATCGGCCATGACTGCGAGATCCCGCGCGCCGGCAACTATTTCACCGCCCAGATCGGTGACTACCCCGTCGTCATCGTGCGCGGCAAGGATCAGGTCATCCGCGCCTTCCACAACACCTGTCGCCATCGCGGCCACCGCGTCTGCACCCAGGACAAGGGCGCATCCGCCAAGCTGGTCTGCCCTTATCACCAGTGGACCTACGACCTCGACGGCTCGCTCGTCTTCGCCCGCCAGATGGGCGAGAACTTCGACAAGGCCGAGTTCGGCCTGAAAACCGTTCATTGCGAAAGCGTCGCGGGCTACATCTTCGTCTGCCTGGCCAACGAGGCCCCTGATTTTGCGCCGATGCGCGCCTCGATCGAGCCCTATCTCCGCCCGCATCGCCTGTGGGAGGCCAAGGTCGCCCACAAGAACACGATCATCGAAAAGGGCAACTGGAAGCTCGTCTGGGAAAACAACCGCGAATGCTACCACTGCGCCGGCAACCATCCGGAGCTTTGCCGCACCTATCCGGAAGCGCCGACGGCAACCGGTGTCCAGGGCGCCGGAGACGACCCCTTCATCGCCGAGCACTGGGCGCGCTGCGAGGCCGCCGGCCTGCCGTCCGAGTTCAGGATGGATCCGTCGGGCCAGTTCCGCACCGCCCGCATGCCGCTGATCCAGGATGCCGAGAGCTACACCATGTCGGGCAAGCGCGCCGTGAAGAAGCCGCTCTCGGCCGACGTGCCGATCAGCCATATCGGCACCATGCTGCTCTTCCACTATCCGACGACCTGGAACCACATTCTTGGCGACCACGCGATCTCCTTCCGCGTCCTTCCGCTCTCCGCCGAAGAAACGGCCGTCACCACCACCTGGCTGGTCAACAAGGATGCCGTCGAAGGCGTCGATTATGACCTCGAAGAACTGACCCATGTCTGGAACATGACCAACGATCAGGACCGCTCGATCGTTGAGGAAAATGCATTTGGCATCCGCTCGCCGGCCTATGAGCCCGGCCCCTATTCCGTCGATCACGAAGGTGGCGTCATGCAGTTCGTCGAATGGTATTCCAACTTCATGACGAGCCGCCTGCAGGGCGACAAGGCCCGTCTCTCGGCGGTGGCGTGATCATGAACATCGCCGTCACCCAGTATCGCCATGTCGACGAGATGCGCCCCTGGTCCGACCGGGAGCATCTGCTCGAATGCGTCGCCGTCACGCCTGAGGCCGCCGACGTGATGACCTTCACCTTCAAGCCGAACAAGCCGGGCCTGTGGTTCCGCTACATGCCGGGCCAGTTCGTTACGCTCGAGATTCCCGTCGGCCCCGAGCCGGTGATGCGGACCTACACGCTCTCCTCCAGCCCCTCGCGGCCCTATACGGTGGCCGTCACGGTCAAGGCGCAGAAGGACTCGATTGGCACCCGCTGGATGTTCGACAACCTGAAGCCGGGCATGGCGCTGAAGGGCTACGGCCCGCTCGGCGACTTTTCCTATGCCAAATACCCGGGCAAGAAGTATCTCTTCATCTCCGCCGGCTCCGGCATCACGCCGATGATGTCGATGACCCGCGACCTGAGTGACCGCGCCCCCGATAGCGACATCACCTTCCTGAACTGTGCGCGCTCGCCCGACGACATCATCTTCCGCTGGGAGCTGGAGGCCAAGGCGCGTGACATGCCGAACTTCCAGCTCGGCTTCATCATTGAGCAGCTCGGTCGCGGCCAGCTCTGGTCGGGCCTCAAGGGCCGCATCGACAAGGCAAAGATCGCGCTGCTTGCGCCCGACTTCCTTGAACGCACCGTCTTCTGCTGCGGTCCGGCTCCCTTCATGTCGACTGTGCGGGAGGCCCTTGAAGGTGCCGGCTTCGACATGAAGCAGTACCACGAGGAAGCCTTCCAGCCGGTCAAGCCGGAGCCGATGGTGGTTGTTGCAGACCATGCCGATGGCGAGCAGGCAACCAAAGTGACATTTGCCATGTCCGGCAAGGACGGTCTCTGCGCCCCCGGCCACACGGTCCTTCAGGCTGCTCGTGCCGCCGGTGTGCGCATCGGAGCGGCCTGCGAATCCGGCCTTTGCGGTACCTGCAAGGTGATGAAACTGTCAGGCGAGGTCGAGATGGACCACAATGGCGGCATTCTCGACGACGAAATCGACGAAGGCTACATCCTCGCCTGCTGTTCGCGACCGAAGGGCGACGTCGAAATCGAGGCCTGATCGGCGGGGCCGCAGTCAAGAGCATGGTAACGGAGGGCGGAGCCGCAGCGGTTTCGCCCTGTCGCCTTTGAGGCAAGCGTCAAGCTCTCCCTGCTACTTGCAGCGTCGTGGCAGGCGGTTTAGCATCCACTGATGGAGGTTGCCCGATCGCTCACGGCGGTCAGGCCTGGCATCGGCCATGAGGGCCGGGCGGCCCGTGGGTGGCTCCGGACAAGGGGGATCACGCATGAAGCTTGTTTCTGCTCTCGCTGCCGCATGCCTTGCCATCACCGGTCTCATCCTGCCGGCTCCTAAGGCCCATGCCGGTGGCATCGAAGTCCGCATCTACGAACGCCACACCAGCTATCGCCACTACGAGCGCGTCACCGTGCTCTCCCGCCATAAGGGCTACCGGCTGCATGGCCACCGGCTTCACCGGCCGGGTTATGTCTATCATAGCGGGCTCTGGTTCTCGCCAAGCTCGATCCGGGCCGGCGTCGTCATCGCCGCGCCCCCGCCGCGGCGCCATGCTGTCCACTATGGGGCGATCAATCCGCGGCACTACAGCTGGTGCGCTGAGCGGTACCGCTCGTATCACTGGCGCAGCAACAGCTTCCAGCCGTATCACGGCCCGCGTCAGCAGTGTTACTCGCCCTATTATTGAGCCGGGCGGAACCATCTGTTTCTTCCTCCGTTGACGGGCACTTGCGCACGAAACCGGTCACGAAACCGTTACGTGCGGAGCGCGAGTATGAACGCAACGTTAAGTTTGAGTTCATGCTGGCCCCGTTAACTTTTCTATTAAGGCCGGGGGACGCGTTGCTCGCGTACCGGACGGCCCTGAAACATGCAGGGAGAAACACCATGAAGACTGCATTGAAGACGACCGCTGTCGCCGCGCTCGCGTCCATCCTCGCCATTACCGGCATGGTGCCGGCCCAGGCTCAGGTCATCCGCCCAGTCGCGCCGATCGCCACGGTCAGTGATGTCACCGATGTTCAGTATCGTCGTTACGACCGCCGCCATGACCGCTACGAGCGCGCCCGTTACTGGAATGGCCATCGCGGTTACCGCGAACGCCGCGCCGGCTACCGTTATCACAATGGCTACTGGTATCCGCTCGCCGCCTTTGCAGCTGGCGCCATCATCGGCGGTGCGATTGCCCAGCCGCGCCCCGTACCGCGAGCAGGCAACATCAACCCGCAGCACTATCAGTGGTGCCAGGCACGCTACCGTTCGTACGACAGCCGTTCGAACACCTTCCAGCCGTATAACGGCCCTCGTCAGCAGTGCCTGTCGCCGTACTACTGATCGGCGCACGAACCTGATCCGGCTTCCACGAGAAGCGGCAAAGGGTTAATATCAAGCCGCCCCGGCATCCCGCCGCGGGCGGCTTTTTGTCATCCCGATCCGCCTGTTTCCTAACGGCAAAATCGCCGCGTTAACCATTTGTTAACCAAATCGGCGGTACTCCTTGGTCAACGATTTGTTTACGTAGATGACCAAAGTGCTAACCGAACCACGCTCCATCCGCATCAAGGGAAGATCCTTCCTGGCCGTCGTCCTGACGCCGGATCCGCCATTCGACGACTGGCTCGTCCGGCTCGACGATCTCGCGGCCCGTTCGGCCGGTTTCTTCCTCGGTCGCCCCGTGGTGCTCGACGTGTCCGACATCGAGATCGACAAGCCGCAGCTGAAGTCGCTGATCGCGGAGCTTGCAGCGCGAAACGTCTCGATCATGGGAATCGAGGGTGGTCGCCCCTCGCTGGTCGAGCCGGGCATGCCGCCGCAGCTGAAGGGTGGAAAGCCCGCTGCGGATTACGAAGTGCCGCGCGAAGAAGTGCCTGAAAACTCGGCCGCCAAGCCGAAGGGCAAGGCGGAAAAGCAGCCGACAGAGCAGGCGGCCCCGCAGGTGGTGGTTCAGCAGAGTCCGGTTTCGGCGCCGTCGATGATCGTTCGCGAAACCATCCGTTCCGGCCAGTCGGTCATCTACACCCAGGGCGATGTCACGGTTATCGGTTCGGTCCAGTCGGGCGCCGAAGTGATCGCCGGTGGTTCTGTGCATATCTACGGCGCGCTGCGCGGCAGAGCGCTTGCCGGATGCGTTGGCAATGCCGACGCAAGGATATTCTGTCGTAAGTTCGAATCCGAGCTGGTTGCAATCGACGGCGTCTACGCGATGACCGACGACATGGATCCAGATTTGAAAGGGCATCCAGTTCAGCTTTGGCTGGAGGGGGATGCAATCATGACAGAAAGAATGATGTGAACGTGAGCGGGGATAGACAGGAGAACCACATGGGCAAGGTGATAGTCGTGACATCCGGCAAGGGCGGGGTCGGCAAGACGACCTCGACGGCCGCTCTCGGAGCAGCGCTGGCACAGCGGAATGAAAAGGTGGTCGTCGTCGATTTCGACGTAGGCCTTCGCAATCTCGATCTGGTGATGGGCGCCGAGCGCCGCGTCGTCTATGATCTGGTGAACGTGATCCAGGGTGACGCCAAGCTGCCGCAGGCCCTCATCCGCGACAAGCGGCTGGAAACGCTCTTCCTGCTGCCCGCCTCGCAGACGCGCGACAAGGATAATCTGACCGCCGAAGGCGTCGAGCAGGTCATCAACGAACTGAAGAAGTATTTCGACTGGATCATCTGCGACAGCCCGGCCGGCATCGAACGCGGTGCAACGCTTGCCATGCGCCATGCCGACATGGCCGTTGTCGTCACCAATCCGGAAGTCTCTTCGGTGCGTGATTCGGATCGCATCATCGGCCTTCTCGATTCCAAGACGCTCAAGGCCGAGCGCGGCGAGCGCATGGAAAAGCACCTGCTGCTGACCCGCTACGACGCCAACCGCGCCCAGCGTGGCGACATGCTGAAGGTCGATGACGTGCTCGAGATCCTGTCGATCCCGCTGCTCGGCATCATCCCGGAAAGCATGGACGTGCTGCGCGCTTCCAACATCGGTGCGCCGGTCACGCTCGCCGACGCCCGCAGTGCGCCGGCATTGGCTTACTTCGACGCCGCCCGCCGTCTGGCCGGCGAGACGGTTCCGATCACCATCCCTGGCGAAAAGCGTGGCCTCTTCGACAAGATCTTCGCACGGAGGGCCGCATGAGCATTTTCTCCCTGTTCCGCAAGCAGCGGTCTGCGCCGATGGCGCGCGAACGTCTGCAGGTCCTGCTCGCCCATGAGCGCGCTTCGCTGGAAAGCGATCTGGTGGCCGTGCTGCGCGAGGAAATCCTCGCCGTCATCGCCAAGCATGTCGAATTCGACCGCGACAAGGTGCAGATCAAGATGGATCGTGACGAAGACGTCTCGATCCTGGAGATCGACGTCGAGATCCCGCGCAACGCCCAGCGCCTCGCCGCCTGATCCGACCATCCTTTGGAATGAGAAAGGCCGCCACCGGAGATCCCGGTCGGCGGCCTTCGCATGTGGTGAAGAGGGCAGGGCGGTCGGGCCGCCCTGCCTTCCGGATCATCAGCCGATCTTGGCGTTGTCGTCCTCCTTGACCGCAACGATCGTCGAACGCGGCAGCTTGCCTTCTCCATCAGGGAAAGGCGCGTCGGGATGCTGGATGCCGACGAACATGGTGCGCTTGTCGATCGACCAGGTCATGCCGGTCACTTCCGAACCCTTCGGGCCGGTCAGGAAGCGTTCGATGCGACCGGTGGCCGGATCGCCTGCCAGCATCTGGTTGTTGCCCTGGCCGATGAAATCACCCTCGTTCGAATCCTCGCCGTCGGTCTGGATCCAGAGAAGACCGGTCGAATCGAACATCATGCCGTCAGGCGAGTTGAACATGTTGCCGGAGTTGATGTTCGAGGAACCGGCATAGAGGCCGTCCTTGTGGACATCAGGGTTGCCGGCCATGACGAACAGGTCCCACTTGAATTTGCTGTCGGCATGGTCGTCGTTCTCAGGATACCAGCGCACGATCTGGCCGTACTCGTTGGCCTCACGCGGGTTGACGGCATTGATGTCCATGACGTCGCCGCCAGCATTGGTGCGCATCTTGCCGTCCTTCAGAACGGCCCGGTTCGAGTTGTTGGTCAGCGCGCAATAGGCTTCGATCGCAACCGGGTTAATTGCCACCCATTCCGGACGGTCCATGGTGGTTGCCCCCACCTTTGAGGCCGCCTGACGGGTGAACACGCAGATCTCGTCCATCTTCATGCCGGTCGTCTCTTCTGTCAGCGCCAGCCATTCGCCGGTGCCCTCGTCGGAGAACTTGGCAACAAACAGCGTGCCGTCGTCGAGCAGCTTGGAGGTGTCGCCACCCGGAACGTAGATGCCGTTGGAGACATACTTGTAGAGGAACTCGCCACGCTCGTCGTCGCCCATATAGACGACCACGCGACCGTC
>OGCL01000913.1_pt1 | contig 28028 bp, 19 predicted proteins | sample 1570041 | NCBI WGS metagenome assembly OGCL01 (sample SAMN06266162, study PRJEB24511) | hot springs metagenome | isolation source: Hot spring water | place: South Africa: Limpopo | collected 2015-06-22 | reverse complement strand
CCGCCGGCATCCCCATCGCGCGCGTTGTTGAGCGCGTACCACAACAGGGACACCGCCGGCACCATGATGTTGCCTTCGACGGCCTGATGGATGGCCAGGCCGACCAAGCCCAACGTCAACCACTCACGCGGCGCCAGCGACTGGCCGGTCACCGCCGACAGCCCGCGCGCGACACCGTCCAGACCGCCGCGCAGACGTTCATGCACATCCGCCGGCCGCGCCGCGGCCAGCCGAAAAAGCCCGTGCCCCACGGCCCAGCCCAGCACGCCGTCGAGGCTGCCCTGGTGACGCACCAGCAGAGTTCCCAGCAACGGACTATCGTCCACGCGGGTCACCGCCGGACAGCCGCGCAATCCCTCGGCCATGCGCCCCAGCCGCTCGCCGTCACGCTTCAGCGCGTGACAGACCAGGCGCACGCGGCCTGGCAGCAGATGGCGCACCTCGACATCAGGCGGCATCGGCGCGCGGCATGGCCTCCTCGCCGGGCGCGAGTGCGGTCGCCATCACGGCGCCCGCACTCGCGCCGGGCTCCGCCGCCTCCATCTCCACCTTGGCCTCAGCCACCAGGTCCTCGAAAATCTCACCCAGTTCGGCGGCCGTCTCCCGACCGCGCTCGTACAACAGCAGACCGCTCTTGATCAGCGACTTGGCCAGCGGCTTGCCGACGCTGGAAATGATCGGCGCGATCACCGGCTCGAACACGGCCTCGGTCGCCTTCCACGCCGCCTGCGGCTATGCCGAATGGGGCCGCATCCCCGCCGCGGGCTGGAAGTTCGGCGCCTTTCACGACCTCGTCCTGATGGGCAAGGACCTTGCGCCGGACACCTCCGCGACCGCCTGAGCGCGACAACCGGCCCCTACACATCCCTCTTGAAGGGCGCTAACGTCGCGCCATGGAATGCTGCGACGACCCCTCGACCTGCGGGCGCACCTGCCCTGCCCTGCCGAAGCCCCGCAGCTTCTGGCAGCGCATGACCGACCGCGTGGTCGCCTTCCTCTGGACGAACCGCCCCGCGCCGCCGCCCGAACGCTCGGTCGCCTTCACCATCGCGATCGTCTGCCTCGGGGCCAAGATGGCCAAGGCCGCGAACGACAATCTGGCCGCAGGCTCCGGCGACGCGGACTACTACAAGAACAAACTGCTCACCGGCCGCTTCTACATGGAAAAGGTCATGCCCGAGACGGCCTTGCGCAAGGCCCGCATCGAGACCGGTGCCGACAGCCTGATGGAAATGGCCGCAGAAGCGTTTTGATTGCGCGACCTGCTCCCTCCCCCTTGTGGGGAGGGATGGGGAGGGGCCTTGTATAAATAAACCCCTCCCCGTCGCTGCGCTCCGACCCTCCCCACAAGGGGGAGGGTTGACCCCGAGGATGCGGCCCCGCCTTGCCCAGAGTTGGCAGGCGAAGGACAGTGAAATTCCGGCGCCCCTGTGCGCCCAAGGGAGAGAGACGATGACTGAAGTCTTCATTTACGACCATGTGCGCACGCCCCGTGGGCGCGGCAAGAAGGACGGATCGCTGCACGAAGTGCCGACGCCGCGTCTGGCCGCCAGGACGCTGGAGGCGCTCCGCGACCGCAACGGCTTGGACACCTCGACCGTCGACGACATCATCTTCGGCTGCGTCGACCCCGTCATGGAAGCCGGCGCCGTGATCCCGAAGGCCGCAGCCTTCGAGGCTGGCTATGACTTCGCCGCTCCCGGCATCCAGATCTCGCGCTTCTGCGCATCCGGCCTCGATGCGATCAACCTCGCCGCTGGCAAGGTTCTCGCCGGCTCCGACGATATCGTCATCGCCGGCGGCGTCGAATCGATGTCCCGTGTCGGTATGGGCATGTCGGGCGGTGCCTGGTACATGGACCCCTCGGTCAACTTCCCCGGCTATTTTATGCCGCAGGGCGTGTCCGCGGACCTGATCGCCACCAAGTACGGCTTCACCCGCGATGACGTCGACGCCTACGCGGTCGAAAGTCAGAAGCGCGCCGCTGCCTCCTGGGCTGCCGGCAACTTCGCCAAATCCGTCATTCCGGTGAAAGACAACAACGGCCTCGTCATTCTCGATCGCGACGAGCACATGCGCCCCGGCACCGACATGCAGTCGCTGGCAAGCCTCAACCCCTCCTTCCAGATGCCCGGTGAGATGGGCGGCTTCGAAGCCGTCGCCATCCAGGCCCATCCGGAAATCGAGCGCATCAACTACATCCACCATGCCGGCAATTCCTCCGGCATCGTCGATGGCGCAGCGGCCGTTCTCGTCGGCTCGAAGGCCGGCGGTGAAAGCATGGGCCTCAAGCCCCGCGCCCGCATCCGGGCCTTCACCAATATCGGCTCCGATCCGGCGCTGATGCTGACCGGGCCGGTTGACGTGACCGAAAAGCTCCTGAAGCGCACCGGCATGAAGATTTCCGATTTCGACCTCGTCGAACTGAACGAGGCCTTCGCCGCCGTCGTCCTGCGCTTCATGCAGCATTTCGAGGTCGATCATTCCAAGATGAACGTCGCCGGCGGCGCGATCGCCATGGGCCATCCGCTCGGTGCCACGGGTGCCATGATCCTCGGCACGGTGCTCGATGAGTTGGAACGCCGCGATCTGAACACGGCCCTCGTCACGCTCTGCATCGGCGCCGGCATGGGCACGGCAACCGTCATCGAACGCGTCTGATTTCCCGGGAGGAGTAAGATATGACTTACAAGAACTTCACCATCGAGACCGACGCAGACGGCATCGCACTCGTCACCTGGGACATGCCGGATAAGTCGATGAACGTCTTCACCGTCGAGGTGATGGACGAGATTGAAAAAATTCTCGACCAGACCTGCGCCGATGACGGCGTCAAGGGCGTGGTCTTCACCTCTGGCAAGTCGTCCTTCTCGGGCGGTGCCGACCTCACCATGATCAAGGGCATGTTCGAGACGATCGCTGCCGAGCGCGTCAAGGACCCGGCCTCCGCCATGCAGAAGATCTTCGATGCCGTCGGTCGCATGACCTGGCTGTGGCGCAAGATCGAAACCTGCGGCAAGCCGTGGGTCTCGGCGATCAACGGCACCTGCATGGGCGGCGCGACCGAGTTGTCGCTCGCCTGCCATGGCCGCGTGGCTTCGAACGCAAAGTCGGTCAAGATCGGGCTACCTGAAGTCAAGGTCGGCATCTTCCCCGGCGCCGGCGGCACGCAGCGTGTGGCCCGTCTCGCCAACACGCAGGACGCCCTGCAGATGATGACCACGGGCCAGACCCTGTCTGCCGCCCGCGCCAAGGCCATGAACCTGGTGCATCAGGTGGTCGAACCGGGCGAATTGATCAATGCCGCCAAGCAGATGATCAAGGACGGTCTGAAGCCGGTCGCCCCTTGGGACGAAAAGGGCTTCAAGGTTCCCGGCGGCGGCATCTGGACGCCGGCAGCCGCTCAGCTCTGGCCGGCTGCCTCTGCCATCCTCCGCCGCGAAACCGCCGGCAATTACCCGGCAGCGCTGGCCATCCTGAAATGCGTCTATGAAGGCCTGCAAGTTCCCTTTGATACAGGCCTCAAGATAGAGCAGCGTTACTTCACAGAGATCCTGCAGACCACCGAGGCCTTCTCGATGATCCGCTCGCTCTTTGTCTCGATGCAGGAGCTAAACAAGGGCGCCCGTCGCCCGGCAGGTCAGCCGAAGTCCGAGATCAAGAAGGTCGGCGTCGTTGGCGCCGGTTTCATGGGCGCTTCGATCGCTTACGTCACGGCAGCAGCCGGCATCAACGTCGTCCTGATCGACCGGGACATGGAGGCAGCCGGCAAGGGCAAGACGCATTCCGAGGGTCTTGTTGCCGGTGCCGTTGGAAAGGGCAAGCTGACGAAGGACGATGGCGACAAGCTCCTCGCCCTGATCACGCCGACCGACGATTACGGTTCGCTTGCCGATGCCGATCTCGTCATTGAGGCGGTCTTCGAAGACCGCGACGTGAAGAAGGCTGTGATCGAGAAGGTCGAGGCCGTGCTGCCGGAAGGCGCGATCTTCGCCTCCAACACCTCGACGCTGCCGATCACGGGCCTTGCCAAGAACTCCAAGCGCCCGGTTGATTTCATCGGCATCCACTTCTTCTCGCCGGTCGAGAAGATGATGCTGACCGAAGTGATCCTCGGCAAGGAAACCGGCGACAAGGCGCTGGCCGTGGCACTGGATTACGTTGCCGCGATCAAGAAGACCCCGATCGTCGTCAACGACACCCGTGGCTTCTTCGTGAATCGTTGCGTCCTGCGTTACATGTCGGAGAGCTACAACATGCTCATCGAAGGCGTGCCGCCGGTCATGATCGAAAATGCCGCGAAGTTCGCCGGCATGCCGGTCGGTCCGCTTGCTTTGAACGACGAAGTGGCGATCGATCTGTCCTACAAGATCCTGAAGGCGACCGTCGCCGATCTTGGAGAGAAGGCCATCGATCCGCGCCACATGGAGCTGGTCTCCCGCATGGTCGAGAAGGAAGAGCGCTTCGGCCGTAAGAACGGCAAGGGCTTCTACGACTATCCGGCAAAGCCGGCGAAGAAGCACATCTGGCCGGGCTTGAAGGACCTCTATCCGCAGCAGAAGCCGGAAGCCATCAACGTGAAGACGCTGCAGGAACGCTTCCTTGCGACCATCGCGCTGGAAGCCGCCCGCACCGTGGAGGAAGGTATCGTCACTGATCCGCGCGAAGCCGATGTCGGCTCGATCCTTGGCTTCGGCTTTGCGCCTTATACCGGTGGCGCCCTGTCCTATATCGATGGCATGGGCGTGAAGAACTTCGTAAGCCTCTGCGAACGCCTCGCGAAGGATTACGGCGCCCACTTCACACCGACGCCGCTGCTCAAGGACATGGCGGCCAAGGGCGAGACCTTCTATGGTCGCTTCGATCCTTATGGCAACGCTGCCAAGGCTGCTTGAGCCAAGGGAGCAGTCAGATTGGAAAAGGCGGCCTCCAGGCCGCCTTTTCTGTGTCAGATTTGATATGGCGCTTCAGTTGGTCAGGTCATAAGGCCGCCGAAAACCCTGGGCGTCCAGCCAGGCAATCGCAGCCTCCGGTTCGTCCGTCTGGATGATTGTCACACCGCGGTCAACGAAGAAGCCCCAGACATCCTCTGGTCGTCCCGTCGAAAGCGCCAGATAATCGCCCCGCCCGCCAGCCACCATGCCCTCCGGTCGGTCAGTGATCGGATAGGTGTTGATCCACAGATGCGTGTTGTTGCGGATGGCAGCAGCGCGCGACAGCGGGGAAAGCAGCGGGCCTCCATTGGGGGTTAATGGCAAAGCTGCATCGCGATACCAGTGCACAAGCTCCGCAGCGGGAGCGCGAAGGGAAGATTGCGTGCGATCGATAAAGGCGGGTTCCGTCACGGCATCATCGGCGAGAATTGGCATGAAGGCGATCTCGGGCCCAATGGCGCGACGAATGTCGCGGGCGAGTTGAAGTCTTTCCACATTCCAGACGGCCATCTTCAGAAGCACCCCGTCGGCCATGCCGAGGCTGCGAGCGAGCTCGGCCACTTCGACAAGCACCTCCGGCTCCAGCTTGTTGTCGATGTTGATCAGAATGCGACCCCTCGCATGCAGCATCGCCTCTTCAAGCGTGAAGACATGCTCATCGGTCGGCGTCCGCTGACCTTCCACAACCAGCCGGCACGCCCTCAGCTCGGCAAGCGTATGGTCAGCGACCTTGCCGCGACAGGTCGTCGTACGGTCCAGCGTCTCGTCATGCATGATAACAAGCACGCCGTCTTTCGAGCGCCGCACGTCGAGCTCCACCATTTCAACTCCGCCCGAAACGGCGTGGTCGATCGCGGCGAACGAATTTTCGGCGCGAACAACGACGCCTTCCTTCTTCCATCCCGCCCGATGGGCCACGACCATGACATGATCGCGATTGAGATTGGCATGGATGAGACGGTCGTAGATGAGAGAGGCTCGGTTCGATGGCGGGATCGGCGCAAGGCTTGCCGCTCCGGTCACGAGGCTAAGCAGAAGGCCGAGGACGAGAACGGCAAGGCGCATGAGCAAGGCTCCGATCTACAATGTCGTTGGCTCCGCAGTAATTGCTTCGGGTGAAGCCGTCGTGACGGTTTTCTGAAGCCTCTGTGACACCGACCGATGGAACAGCGCCCGGCTTCCTCCCGTTGAGCCCGGGACACAAGACGAAGGAGAGGTGCATGACGACTGCCAGCGGCGTACCCGACGGCCACCGGGCCATAGACATTGATCTCCCCGTGAATGCGGTGCTGCATCTCTGGCTGAAAGCAGTGACGCCCGACGAACCCGGTGCGATCTCGTTCTACAGTGCCAACGGCAAGTTCGGCGAAGTGCAGGCTGTCAATGCGGAGGAAAACTCGTTCCGGATTTATCAGGTCTTCGGCGGCGGCACGGTGACACTCGCCTATGACATGGCGGCAACATCACTTTCGGTGGCCTACTGGTTCACGCCCTCAGACGTCCTGGAGACGGGCATTACCGTGATCCACACCAATCCCGCCAACGAGCCGCCGGATTTGCCGGACGGCTATCATTTCCGCCCACCCTTCGGCTGGATGAATGATCCGAATGGATTCGGCCGTTTCGGCGGTCGCCCGCATCTGTTCTATCAGCATTATTCCCATGGCCGGATCTGGAACAACATGCATTGGGGCCATGCCGTCTCACCGGATTATCTGCGGTGGCGCCATTTGCCGGTCTTCTTGTTTCCCTCGGAGGAATTGACGGTCAGACCCGACAAGCGGGGCGGTGCCTTCTCGGGTTCGGCAATCGCGCGCACTGACGGTCCCGGTATCCGGGTCTTCTTCACCGAGAAGATTGCCGACCGCATTCCCGAGCAGGAAATCCAGCTGACGGCAACGTCGTCGGATCTTTTCAGCGCTGGCGCGGCCGAGGTTTTCCTCCCCAGGCGGCCGGACGGAGAGGGGCTGACATTCGATTTTCGGGACCCCTACGTGTTCCGCGGTCCGGACGGCCTATGGAAAATGTTGCTCGGCAGCCAGAGCACGGATGGGGGCGTGGTTCTGCTCTATGAAACCGCGGATAACACCGCCGAAACCGGCTGGTCCTATGTTGGCAAGCTCTATACCGAGACGCGCTACCAGACATCCGCTCTGGAATGCCCTTGTCTCTTGCCGGTCGATGGTGACCATCGCGATCCCACCACCCGTTGGGCGCTGATATACGGGTTGATGAACGGAGAGGACAAGGAAACGGGTCGGCGAAACCTGACCATGATCGACATCGGCTGGTTCGATGGGCGCAGCTTTGCCAAGTACTTCGGCCGTGAACTCGATTTCGGCACCGACAATTATGCCTTCCAGGCTTTCGTTGATGGGGGCACTCCGGTTGGCATCGGCTGGCTGGGCAACTGGGCGGATACCGGCCCCACCATCGATTTCCCTTCGGCCATGACTTTGCCGCGAACACTGGCGCTTGACGGAGACACTCTGCTCACGCCGCCGATAGGCGCTGCCGAGAGCCTGCGGGTACGTATGCTCGACCGCACAAGGCTGGCTATTGGACAGACGGTGACACTGCCTAACGGCGCTGCGGAAATTGCGTTCGACCTGCTGGAAGCGGGCAGTGCTTTCCGGATTGAATTCGAGCATCCCGAGATCCGTCTTGCCGTCGCCCAGCATGAAGAGGGACTGGAGATCCTGCACAGCTACCTGGATCGTCCCGAAGAGCCACCCGGCCCGCGGTATCTGGCGAAGGCCGCGAATGTACGCCGCCTTCGCATATTCATTGATTACGGCTCAGTGGAAGTGTTCGGCGACGGAGGCCGGGTCGCCGGAACCAAACGCATCGCGGGTTTCGAGCCTGTGCGGGCCATCCGCCTCATTGCCGAGCCCGGCGCTGTCAGCAACGCCACGGTCTGGTGTCTGAGGCTCTGACAAAGCCGGCGATATGGTCTGTCATTGGCCTGTCAACATGACGGGATTAGGGTTGCCTGACCACAAGCGGGACCCGACAATGAATATGCGAGAAACCAGCAATGCCGCCATGCGAGCCGCCGAGATCCACGCCGAAATGGTTTCGCTAAGGCAGTCGATCCTGAGCGAGGCGGCACAGTTTTTTGGCATGAGCGCTGACGAGGATCCGGCTCTAATCAACCTCGCCCATTATCTGGCTTTGCGGCGTCACGACATCCGGTCGATGCAAAGGCGATTGATGGCGCTCGGCCTGTCCTCTATGGGCCGTCTGGAAAGCCGCGTGTTACCTACCCTTGATGCGGTCCTGAACGCCCTTGCCTCTGTCGCCGGCCTCAAGGTATGCGAGGCGGCGATGCCGTCCGAGGCGGATTTCTTTGCCGGTGAGGCGAGGCTGGAAGCGTCGAGCCGCGCGCTCTTCGGAGCGGGGCCTGAAAGGCGCCGCACCCGGATCATGGTGACGCTGCCCAGTCAGGCCGCAGACGACCCGGGTCTCACCCTCGATCTTGCTCGCGCCGGTATGGATGTCGCCCGCATTAATTGCGCCCATGATGGCCCCGATGCCTGGCGCGCCATGACAGCGTTCGTCCGCGACGCGGCCGCAGTTGTAGGGCGGGACATCAAGGTCCTGATGGATATTGCTGGCCCGAAGATCCGCACGGGTGAGGTCGCATCCGCCCAGAAGAAAGCCCGCCTGCAGGCTGGCGACCGAGTTCGGCTGGTTGCAGCCGGCGCCCCCCGCCTCGATGATCAGATATCCTTTTCCGCAGCTGTTTCCCTGCCGGAAATGGTCACCCGGCTCTCCGTGGGAGATCGCCTGCGCTACGACGACGGTAAGCTCGAAGCGGTGGTGGAGAGTGTTGGCGAGCGTGAGGCCGTTATCGTGGTTCGCCGCACCAAGTCCGGTGGTACCAAGCTGAAGCCAGAAAAGGGCATCAATCTGCCCGACACGGCGCTGGGCCTCTCGCCACTGACTGCAAAGGACGAGACCGATCTTGTCACCGTCATCGAATGTGCGGACATCATCGGCTATTCCTTTGTCAGTCGTCCAGAAGACATAGATCTTTTGGACGCGATGCTGGAACGTCATGGCCAAGGGGCGCGTAGCCTTGGCCTGATCGCCAAGATCGAGCAGCCTCTGGCCCTCACCAATCTACCTGCGCTCATCGCAAGGGCGCGAAGACGCGGCCCCTTTGGTGTGATGATCGCACGTGGAGATCTTGCGGCAGAGATCGGCTTTGAGCGGCTCGCCGAAATGCAGGAAGAACTGCTCTGGATCTGCGAAGCGGCCGCGGTGCCCTGTGTCTGGGCCACGCAGGTGCTGGAGGACATGGTCAAGGAAGGCATCCCCACCCGGGGCGAAATGACCGATGCCGCCATGGCCGCCCGCGCCGAGTGCGTGATGCTGAACAAGGGGCCGGCCGTGATCGAGGCCGTCGCACTGCTTGACCGTTTGATGGGTCGCATGAACGATCATGTCTTCAAGAAGACGCCGACGCTGCGTGCGCTGAAGAGCTGGTAAGGCTGACCTTCTAGCGCTCACGCAACGGTGGTTATTCAGCCGCAGCGCGTCGTTGTGAGGAAACCTGTGTGATGAAGGCGCGCAGCGCTGCCGGGCGTACGGGCTTGTGCTGAAGGGTGATCGAATGCCGTTCCGCTTCCGCCCGGACTTCTGCGGAACGATCTGCGGTGATCAGAAGGGCCGGCACATCCGACTGGGTGAGAGCGCGTAGTCTCAAGATAGCGCCAATCCCGCTGCCATCCCCCAGATGGTAGTCGGCAATCACCAGATCCGGTGGGTTGTCGGCTCTCACATGTTCATCCATCTCGGCAATCGAGCCGGCGCATTCGACATGGCAACCCCAACCGGAAATCAGGAGCTTCATGCCTTCCAGGATCTTCGGCTCATTGTCGATGCACAGCACCCGGAAACCCTGAAGCGTCAGCGTCGGCCGATTGCCGTCCTCCAGCGAGACGACGCCTTTCGCTGATGGTTTCGCGATTTCGAGCGGCATAACGACCTTGAAGGTTGTGCCCTTGCCGGGTTTCGATGCCAGTTCTACCGGGTGCTGCAGAACCTTGGCGATACGATCGACGATCGAAAGACCGAGGCCGAGACCCGATGCGGTGCGCATGCCTTCTTCGAGGCGCGCAAATTCCTTGAATACGGTTCGGAACTTGGAGGAGGGGATGCCGATGCCGCTATCCGTCACCTGGATCACTACCTTGTCGCCCTGGCGGCGTGCACCAACCACAACGCGGCCGGAGGGCGTGTATTTGATTGCGTTGGAAACGAGGTTCTGTACCAGGCGACGCAGAAGCGTGGGATCGGAGCGGACGGAAAACGTTGTCGGCATCACGACCAGCTTGAGGTTCTTCTCCCGCGCCATCGGCGCAAAGTCGGTTTCGATCCGCTGCAGAAGGTTGTTGAGTGGCACGCTGGAAAAACGCGGCTTCATGGCGCCGGTATCGAGGCGTGAGATGTCGAGAACGGCACCGAGAATGCTTTCGACCGACTCCAGAGCAGAATCGATATTCTCGACCAGCGCGCTGTTTTCCGAGTCCCCGAGGCGCTCCACCAGCGACGAGGAATAGAGCCGGGCGGCATTCAGTGGCTGTAGGATGTCGTGGCCGGCTGCGGCAAAAAAGCGGGTTTTTCCGATATTGGCCTCGTCGGCCGCCGCGCGGGCCTCGGCAAGCGCATGGTTGACACGGGTGAGTTCCGCAGTGCGTTCACTTACCCGTTGCTCCAGCGTTTCGTTTGCCTGCTTGAGCGCCTGATCTGCTTCCACTCTCGAGGTGATGTCGCTGAAGGTCGCGACGAGGCCTTTGTCCGGCATCAGATTGCAGCGAACTTCGATAATCCGTTTGCCACCGGCCAGGACCATCTGGAACGGTCGATCAAATTGATGAAAGCTGCGGATCACCGCCTGCGTCTCACCGGCCGGCACATCGCCCCGTTGCGCCAGTATGGCGATCATGTCGAGCAGCGGAAAGCCGACCTGGCCGACATGTTCAGGCAGGTCCAGAAGGGTCCGAAAACGGCGGTTCCAGATTGTCAGCCGGTCTGAAGCGTCGAAAACGGCGATTCCCTGCTCCATCTGCGCAAGCGCCGTCTGCATCATGTCCTGATTGTACTGTAGCGCCTCGGAGGCCTGATCCAGCAGCCAGACGGTATCGGCAGAGGGATCCTCGGCCTTTTGCAGGATCAGCGACAGGACGAGGCGCGCCGAAGATGAGCCGATGGCGCTGCCGAGAAGCTGTTCGGAGAAATGGATGAAGGCCATGTCCGCAGGACTGTCGTCCGCGAGCTTTCGGCCCACCGTCTGCTCATAGGAACGGAAGGAGCGCTCCATGCGCTCGTTGCCGAGATAGCGGGCGATGGCGGTCTTGAGGTCGCCTACGGCGACGTTGGTTTTCCACCCGCGGGTCGCGAAATTCGAACGCGGCTGCCGCTTGATGAAGATCGCGGACTGGATCCGCTCCACCGGACGTGGGTTGCGGCTGAGCGAGCCGATGACGAAGGCGAGCGTGTTGACCAGCAGGCTGAAAATCGTCGCATTGACGAGGGGGTCCGCATATTGCGGCTCGAACATCGACAGGCCCGGGAGCAGGAAGCTGAGCACGGTCGATGCGATCCAGGAATGATCCTCCGCTCCGAGGCTTGGCAGAAACAGCAGGTAGGCCCAGACGAAGAAACCGATTGTCAGACCGGCAATCGCGCCGCGCGCATTCGCGCGCCGCCAGATAAGCCCGCCGAACATGGCCGGTGCGATCTGTGCGATCGCGGTGAATGAGAGCAGGCCGATCTTGGCAAGCCCCGTGGTATTGTCGGCAGAGCGGAAATAGACATAACCAAGCAGCAAGACGCCGAAGATCGCGGTACGGCGGATATGCAGCAAGGTCTTGGCGAAATCCTCCCGCTGGCTCGGACGCCCGACGAGCTTCTGCCGCAGGAAGATCGGCAGCACCATGTCATTCGAGACCATGATGGCAAGCGCAACGGAGGCCACGATGACCATGGCGGTCGCCGCTGAGAATCCTCCAATGAAGGTGAGCAGCGAGACAAAGCCCGATCCGGCCTCAAGGGGCAGCGAAAGGACATATAGGTCCGCATCTCCACTGCCACCGAAGACGAGGATACCCGCGATCGCTGCAGGGAGGACGAAGATATTGATGACGATCAGATAGATCGGCATCAGTATCCCGGCGAGCTTCAGTTCACGCGGCGTTCGATTCTCCACCACAGTGACATGGAACTGCCTTGGCAACATGATGATGGCGAAGGCCGAGAGCGCGATCAGCAGGATCCAGCGGCTCGCCGGCGTCTCGTGCGAAAGTGCCGCCATCACAGCCTCGCTCTCCGTCGCCTTTTGCCAGAGATCGGCCGGGCCATCGAACATCACCCAGATGACGAAGACACCCAGCGTCCAGAATGCCACGAGCTTGACAACCGATTCCATGGCAATGGCCAGAATCAGCCCGTCCTGATGCTCGGTTGCATCGGTGTGTCGTGTTCCGAAGATGACGGCAAAGCAGGCGAGGATAAAGGCGACGATCAGCGGCAGGTCGATGAAATAGAGATTGCCGGTGCCGATTCCATAGGCCGTCGGATCCATCACCGCCGCCACCGAACTGGAGACGGCTTTCAGCTGGAGGGCAATATAGGGGATGATACCGACGAGATAGATCATCGTGACAAGCATGCCGACGACCGGGTTCTTCCCGTATCGGGCGGCTACGAAGTCAGCGCCGGAAGTGATCTTCTCGGTCTTTGCGAGCTCGACAATCCGCCTGAGAATCGGCATGCCCAGCGTGTACATCAGGATCGGTCCGATATAGATCGCCATGAATTCGAGACCGTGCTGCGCTGCCAGCCCCACGCCGCCGAAATAGGTCCAGGATGTGCAATAGACGGCAAGGCTCAGCGCATAGACGACAGGGCGCCCCGCGGCAGGCACGCCGTGCACGCGTGTCTTGCGGTCGCCATAGCTTGCCACGGCGAACAGGAACAGCAGGTAACCAATCGCTGACGCAACGATGATCCAGCCTGGGAACACCTTATCCTCCTCGACTGCGCCCAAGCAGGAACCTTAGGCCAAGTCCGCGCCTTTTTAAATCGTTTCGCGCATTGACCTTAGTCGAAGTGAAAAGGCGCAAAACGAAGAATCACCATTTTCGAATGGACAAAGTTTCATTAACCATTGCCGAGGGATCGGACATCAGCCGACGGTCCAGACCAAGGAAAAAAGGAGCAGGGGCATGCTACAGGAATTCAAGACTTTCATCGCGCGCGGCAATGTCATGGATCTTGCTGTCGGGGTAATCATCGGCGGGGCCTTCGGCCTGATCGTCAGCTCGTTGGTCGAAGACATTGTCATGCCGTTGGTCGGCGTGATCTTCGGTGGCTTCGACTTCTCCAACTACTTTCTTCCACTGAGCAGCAATGTCACAGCAACCTCGCTTGCCGCTGCGCGTGAACAGGGCGCCGTCTTCGCCTATGGCAACTTCATCACTGTCGTCATCAACTTTATGATCCTTGCCTGGATCATTTTCCTCATGGTCAAGGGCGTAAACTCGCTGCGCAAGTCCATGGAGAAGGAGGAACTGAAGGCCTCCGAGGCCGCACCGCCACCGGCTGATGTGATGTTGCTGACCGAGATTCGCGACCTCCTCAAGACCCGCTGATCCAGAGCCGCGGCCGCTTGTGGGGCGCAGAACCCATCAGCGAGATCGATATCATCCTCAAGGAATATCATGGGATTTTTGCACCGCGATCAGCTAGACATTCCGCACGGATCGAAGGAGCGAAGACCCCATGACCTTGCTGGATAGCCTCAGCCCCCGCGCACTTGCCGCACCGGAAAGCGGTATCGTCGAGATCATCAATTATGCGCGGGGTCGTGATGGTTTGCTGCCGTTGTGGGCGGGCGAGGGCGACCTGCCGACACCGGACTTTATCAACCGCGCCGCAAGCGAGGCCTTGCTGGGCGGCGAGACCTTCTACACCTGGCAACGCGGCATCCCAGAGCTTCGACAGGCTCTCGCCCGCTACTATCAGAGACACTTTGCGGTCGAACTTCCGGTCGAGCACTTCTATGTCACGGCATCCGGGATGCAGGCGATTGCCCTCGCCGTCCAGGCCTTGACCTCCCCGGGCGACGAGATGGTCTATCTCTCGCCCTGCTGGCCGAACATTGTTTCCGCAATTGATCTCGCCGGCGCCAAGTCCGTCTGCGTACCGCTCTCCTTCACCGACGGCCGCTGGGTCCTCGATCTGGAGAGGCTGGAGAAAGCGATCACGCCGAAGACGAAGGCGTTGTTCATCAACACCCCGTCAAATCCGACAGGCTGGACCGCAACCCGTGAAGACCTGAAGGCGATCCTCGAAATCGCACGCCGCCACGGCGTCTGGATCCTCGCCGATGAGATCTACGCGCTGTATTATTACGGAGCCGAAGAGCGTGCAGCTTCCTTCCTCGATGTGATGGAAGCGGATGACAAGGTCATGTTCGCCAACTCCTTCTCGAAAAACTGGTCGATGACCGGTTGGCGTGTTGGCTGGATCGTGGCGCCTCCGGAGCTCGGCCAGGTACTTGAGAACCTCGTCCAGTATTCGACCTCCGGCGTCGCTCAGTTCATGCAGCGTGGCGCGGTCGTCGCGCTCGACCAGGGCGACGATTTCGTCCGGGAAAACATCGCCCGAGCCACGGCTTCCCGCGACATTCTCTGCGACGCGTTGATTGCGACCAACCGGGTCGAAACGCTGAAGCCGGAAGGTGCTCTTTACGCCTTCCTGAAGATCGATGGCATCACCGATAGCCGTCAGGCAGCGCTTGATATCGTCGACAAGACCGGCGTTGGCATGGCGCCGGGAACGGCGTTCGGAGAAGGCGGGTTGCCATTCCTGCGTGCCTGCTTCCTGCGCAATCCCGCCCAGATCACCGATGCCGCGGAGCGTCTGAGCCAATACGTGAAGTCCCTCTAGGATCCCGCGACAGGCTTCGCTAAAACTTGAACAAAAGAGCTTACCCAGGCTTAACGAAGAATCCAGTTAAGTTAGCTGTTTCAGTGGCTTGACTGCCATTTATAAGCACTCCGTAAGGTGCTCGTGCTTTTCTCTTCCCCATAAGAAAAACAACGGGAAGAAAAGTCATGGCGATCTTGGTGACGGGTGGCGCCGGCTTCATCGGCAGCCACATGGTCTGGGCGCTCCTCGACGCGGGCGAGGAGGTCGTCGTCGTTGATCGGCTGTCCACCGGCTTTCGCTGGGCGGTGGCGCCTGCCGCGCGCTTTTACCTAGGCGACATCGGCAAGCCGAATGTCCTTAAGCAGGTTTTTGCCGAAAACGATATCGAGGCCATCATCCATTTCGCCGGTTCGATCGTGGTTCCGGAATCGATCTCCGATCCTCTGAACTACTACGAGAACAATACCGAAAACACGCGACGTCTCCTGTCTGCGGCGGTGAAGGCAGGCATCGACAAGGTGATCTTTTCCTCGACCGCCGCAGTCTATGGACTGCCGGACAAGCCGCTTCCAGTGCGCGAGGACGCACCGCTCAGGCCGGAATCCCCTTACGGCCAGTCCAAGCTGATGAGCGAGATGATGCTGCGCGACACCGCGCGTGCCCATGGTCTCTGCTATGTCGCGCTGCGTTACTTCAACGTCGCGGGAGCGGACGTGAAGGGCCGAGCCGGCAATTCGACGCCAGGCGCGACCCATCTTCTCAAGGTGGCCTGCGAGGCCGCGCTCGGCAAGCGAACCTCCATGTCGGTCTATGGCACCGACTACGATACGCCTGATGGTACGGGGGTGCGTGACTACATCCACATCAACGATCTCGTTGACGCCCATCTCCAGGCCCTAACCTATCTGCGTCAGGGCGGCGGTCCCCTCGTCGCGAATTGCGGCTACGGCAAGGGTTATTCCGTTCTCGATATTGTCGAGGCGGTGCGCCGTGCCACAAATGTCGACTTCCAGGTCGAATATGCGCCCCGTCGTCCGGGTGATGCCCCGCTTGTCGTGGCAGATTCGGCTTTGGCCAAGAAGGTTCTCGGCTGGGCTCCGCGCTTTGACGATCTCGGGGTGATCATCGAGACCGCATTGTCATGGGAGCGTCGTCTCGAGCAGATGGTCGAGCCCGACATCAAGGACCTTCGCCGTCGCCTTGCCAGCGGGTTTTGAATTTCGCAGTTCGTTGCGCCAGAAAGACACCGCTCCGGCTCGCCGGGGCGGTGTTTTTTTCTCTCGCGCGCATGCCGGCCTTCTTGGCAATCAGTAATTGACACAGATCAAGTTCGCCAGTCGCCCTCCACCCTATGACTATCAACAGGATGCCAGAATTGATGTCCCACGGCGTCTTGAGGATCGCGGAGAACGGGCATGGCGAAGCGTAAGAGCGGCTGGCTAGTAGCATTGTTTGTGGTCGTAGCAGGTGGTGCCGCCTATTACGGGTGGAAGAGTTTCGAAGGGGATGGTTTGCCAACCAACATTGCCTACGGCAATGGACGCATCGAGGCGGTGGAAATTGACATTTCGACCAAGACAGGCGGTCGCCTGAAGGACATCCTCGTTGGCGAAGGTGACTTTGTAACCGCCGGGCAGGTGCTTGCAGTCATGGACACGAACCAGCTCGATGCGCGCCGGCGTCAGGCTGCCGCTGAGCATCTTCGCGCCGAGATCGGGGTCGAAACCGCGCGGAGCGTCGTTGCGCAGCGGGATGCCGAACGCGAGGCGGCGCTCGCAATGGTCGCGCAGCGTGAAGCGCAGTTGAATTCCGCCGAAACCAGGCTTGCCCGCACTGAGCGCCTTATCGAAAGCCGCACCACCAGCCAGCAGGCGGTCGACGACGATCGTGCAGCAGTCGCAAGCGCTCAGGCAACACTTGCCGCAGCCAAGGCTCAGGTCGCGGCTTCGGATGCAGCGATGAGCGCCGCACGGGCCCAGGTCATTGATGCCGAAGCTGCCGTTACAGCCGCCGCCGCCGCGATCGATAGCATCGACGCGGATATCGCAGACAGCACACTGAGGTCACCGCGGGACGGACGGGTGCAATACCGCGTTGCCCAGCTCGGCGAAGTGCTCGGCGCGGGCGGTCGGGTCTTGAACATCGTCGATCTGTCCGACGTCTACATGGCCTTCTTCCTGCCGACGGCAGAGGTAGGCCGCATCGCGCTTGGCAGCGAGGCCCGCATCGTGCTCGATGCCGCGCCGGCCTACACCATTCCCGCGAAGATCAGCTTTGTCGCGGATGTCGCTCAATTCACGCCGAAGACGGTGGAGACAAACCAGGAGCGCGAAAAGCTGATGTTCCGTGTGAAAGCGCAGATCCCGCAGGAGCTGCTCAAGAAATACATTCAGCAGGTCAAGACGGGATTGCCTGGCATCGCCTATGTCAATCTCGACCCAGCGGCCCCCTGGCCCGAAAGCCTCACTTCGAGCCTGGTGCAGTGAGATGACGGGCCTTCCACGCAACGGCCCGTCGGTGGAACCTGTCGTGAGGCTCGAAGAGGTCAGCCTTTCCTACGGCAAGACCGACGCCCTGCATGCCATCTCGCTCGACATCCCGGCAGGCCGGATGGTGGGCCTGATCGGGCCAGACGGTGTCGGCAAGTCCAGCCTGCTTTCGTTGGTCTCCGGCGCACGGGCCATCCAGTCGGGCCGCGTCGAGGTCTTCGGTGGCGACATGGCGCGTTCCTCACATCGTCGTAAGACCTGCCCGCGCATCGCCTATATGCCGCAAGGGTTGGGCAAGAACCTCTATCCGACGCTCTCGGTCTTCGAAAACGCCGAGTTCTTCGGCAGATTGTTTGGTCAGGACCGGCGCGAGCGGGAGCGCCGGATCGCCGGCCTGTTGCGGGCAACGGGGCTCACACCCTTTGCCGATCGCCCTGCGGGCAAGCTCTCGGGCGGCATGAAGCAGAAGCTCGGCCTGTGCTGCGCTCTGATCCACGATCCTGATCTCCTGATCCTCGATGAGCCAACGACCGGCGTCGATCCCCTCTCGCGTCGCCAGTTCTGGGAGCTGATCGATGGCATCCGCGCCGAGCGGCCCGGCATGAGCGTCATCGTCGCGACGGCCTATATGGAGGAGGCGGAGCGCTTCGACTGGCTCGTAGCCATGGATGAAGGCCGGATTCTGGCAACGGGAACGCCGGCCGAACTGCGAATGGCCACTGCAACCGAAACGCTGGACGCGGCATTTGTCGCCCTTTTGCCGGTAGCGAAGCGGGGGCGTGCCGAACCTCTGCAGATCCCGCCGCACGAACCGGGTGCTGTAAGCGAAGTCGCAATCCGCGCCGACCACCTGACCATGCGTTTCGGCGATTTCACCGCCGTGGACGACGTCAGTTTCGAGATCCCGCGCGGCGAAATCTTCGGCTTTCTTGGGTCAAATGGCTGCGGCAAAACCACGACCATGAAGATGTTGACGGGTCTGCTGGCCGCGAGTGAAGGGACGGCCACTGTTTTCGATCATCCTGTCGACCCCAAGGACATCGCCATCCGCCGTCGAGTCGGCTACATGAGCCAGGCCTTCTCGCTCTATGGCGAGCTGACGCTCCGCCAGAATCTGGCGCTGCATGGCCGCCTGTTTGGCATGAGTGATGCCCAAATCGTGTCGCGCATCGAGGAGTTGGCGGGGCGTTTTAGCCTGGATGCGGTTCTCGATGAATGGCCGGACTCCCTGCCACTTGGCATGCGCCAGCGGCTGTCGCTGGCGGTCGCACTTATTCATCGTCCGGACATCCTGATCCTCGACGAGCCCACGTCGGGGGTCGATCCGGTGGCGCGTGATGGCTTCTGGCAATTGCTGGCCGATCTCTCCAGACGCGACAGCGTGACCATCTTCGTTTCGACCCACTTCATGAATGAGGCAGCACTCTGCGACCGCATCTCGCTGATGCATGCTGGCAAGGTCCTGGTCACAGACACCCCTGAGGCCATCGTTTCGGGATGTAAGGCTGAAAACCTTGAGCAGGCCTTCATCCGCTATCTGGAGAGCGCCATCGGCGAGGAGACGGCACCGAAGTTCACCGCGGATATGCGGGAGGGCGGGGCCCCAACTGCTTCTGTCGAAGCCGAAGGCCAGCGGCGGCACCGCCCGCTGCTTGATCGTCGGCGCCTGCTTGCCTTCAGCCGGCGTGAGGCGCTTGAACTCGTGCGCGATCCAATCCGGGCGACGCTTGCCATGCTTGGCAGCCTGATCCTGATGTTCGTCATCGGCTATGGCATCAACCTCGACGTCGAAAACCTCACCTTCGCCGCGCTCGACCGGGATGATACGGTCCTCAGTCGCGAATACATTGCCGAGATCGCCGGCTCCCGCTACTTCATAGAGCGACCGCCCATCACTGATTACGATGAGCTTGATCGTCGTATGCGCTCCGGCGACATCAGTCTCGCCATCGAGATACCCTCAGGCTTCGCCCGTGACCTGTCCCGGGGGCATCGCAGTGTTGAGATCGGCGCCTGGATCGACGGCGCCATGCCGGCCCGGGCGGAGACGGTCTCCGGCTATGTCCAGGGCGTACATGCCACTTGGCTCGCCCGCAAGGCGCGCGAACTCTATGGTGACGCGGCTCTCAGCGGGCGCTTCGAGATCGAATTGCGGTACCGCTACAATCCGAATGTCGAGAGCCTCGTGTCTATGGTGCCGGCAGTTATTCCGCTGCTCTTGATACTCATACCCGCCATGCTGTCCGTTCTCAGCGTGGTGCGGGAGAAGGAGCTGGGATCGATCATCAATTTCTACGTCACCCCGGTTACCAGGCTGGAATTTCTGCTCGGAAAGCAGCTGCCCTACATTGCTGTCGCCTTCCTGAACTTCCTGATGCTCACCGCCTTCGCAGTCTTCGCGTTCCGGGTCCCGCTGACCGGGAGCTTCGTGGTCCTGGCGCTGGGCGCATTCCTGTATGTCTTCGCCGCCACAGCACTCGGGCTCCTGCTTTCAAGCTTCATGAAAAGCCAGATCTCGGCGATCTTTGGCACGACGCTGCTGACCATCATCCCTGCTGTCCAGTTCTCCGGCATGCTCTCGCCGGTTTCCGCGCTGCAGGGCGCAGCCGCGCTCATCGGCCAGATCTATCCGGCCAGCCATTTCGTCACGGTTTCGCGCGGTGTCTTCTCCAAGGCGCTGACCTTCGCCGATCTCGGGCCGCAGCTTGTGGCGCTGGCGATTATCGGTCCGCTCCTGCTGGTGGCGGGGACTTTCCTCCTCAAGAAGCAGGCGGTGTAATCATGCGCCTGTCCAACATTTTCGAACTTGGCATCAAGGAACTCCGCGGCCTCATGCGAGACCCGGCCTTGCTGCTTTTGATCGTCTATGCATTCACGTTGAACATTTACACCGCAGCGACAGCAGAACCGGAAACGCTGAACAAGGCTGCGGTCGCGATTGTCGACGAGGATCGTTCGCAGGTTTCGGCTCGCATCGAGAACGCGCTTTACCCGCCTTACTTTCTTCCGCCTCAGATGATTGCGCCTGACCACATTGATCCTCGGATGAATGCGGGGGTCGATACCTTCGTTCTCGACATTCCGCCCGGTTTCCAGCGCGACCTTCTTGCGGGCAAGGTCCCGCAGATCCAGCTCAATATCGACGCGACCCAGATGACGCAGGCCTTTTCCGGCGGTCGCTACATCCAGGAGATCGTCAGCCGGGAGCTGAATGATTTCCTGGATCGTGGAAATGCTCAATCGACGCCGACGGTTGAACTCTCACTGAGGTCGCGCTTCAATCCCGAACTCGACAAGGGCTGGTTCGGCGCGATCAACGAGGTCATTTCCGCCGTGACCATGCTGTCGATCATCCTTACGGGAGCGGCCCTGATCCGCGAGCGCGAGCATGGCACGATCGAGCATCTTCTCGTCATGCCGGTCAGCCCGGCTGAAATCATGCTCAGCAAGATCTGGTCGATGGGTCTGGTCGTGCTGCTGGCAACGGTATTTTCACTCTTCGTGGTGGTCGAGGCGGCCCTGAACGTCCCCTTGCAGGGGTCCATGACCCTCTTCCTTGTCGGCGCGGCGCTGCAGCTCGTGGCGGCCACCTGCATGGGCATCTTCCTGGCAACGGTCGCAGGCTCGATGCCGCAGTTCGGTCTTCTCCTGATGCTGGTGCTGCTTCCGCTGCAGATCCTCTCGGGCGGTATGACGCCCCGCGAGAGCATGCCCGAGGTGATCCAGTGGATCATGTCCGCAGCGCCCAACACGCATTTCGTCATCATGGCCCAGGCGGTGCTGTTCCGCGATGCCGGTCTCGCCGTTGTCTGGCCGCAGATCATGGCATTGATCGCGATCTCCACCGTCTTCTTTGTCCTGTCGCTGCGCCGCTTCCGCGCCTTCCTCCGCTGAGGAAACAAAAAAGCCGGAGACGCTGCTCGCATCTCCGGCTTCTTCTGGCGGTTCCGAGCCTCGGGGCACGAGGCTCGGTGCCGCAGCTCTCACGCTTCCAGATCGAAGCGGTCGGCGTTCATTACCTTCACCCAGGCAGCAACGAAGTCCTTCACGAACTTCTCCTGGTTGTCGTCCTGAGCATAGACTTCCGCATAGGCGCGCAGGACGGAGTTGGAACCGAAAACGAGATCGGCGCGCGTCGCGGTGAACTTCTTTTCACCGGTCTTGCGGTCGCAGATGTCGTAGGAGTTCTTGCCCGTAGGCTTCCAGGTGAAGCCCATGTCTGTCAAGTTGACGAAGAAGTCGTTCGTCAGCTGGCCTTCGCGATGGGTGAATACGCCATGCTTGGTGCCGCCATAATTGGTGCCAAGCACGCGCATACCACCGAGCAGAACCGTCATCTCCGCACCCGTCAGGCCCATCAGCTGCGCCCGGTCGAGGAGCATTTCCTCGGGGGTGACCACGTAGTCCTTCTTGGTCCAGTTGCGGAAGCCATCGGCCAGCGGCTCGAGCGAAGCAAAGCTTGCAGCATCCGTCTGTTCGGCCGTGGCGTCACCGCGACCGGCGGCAAAGGGAACGGTCACGTCGTAACCGGCAGCCTTGGCGGCCTTCTCGATGCCGACATTGCCGGCGAGCACGATGACGTCAGCGACGCTGGCGCCGAATTCTTCGGCGATCAGCTCGAGAACCGAGAGAACCTTGCCGAGACGCGCTGGTTCATTGCCTTCCCAGTCACGTTGGGGAGCAAGACGGATGCGGGCACCGTTTGCACCGCCGCGCATATCGGACTGGCGGTAGGTACGTGCGCTGTCCCACGCCGTCGATACCAGTTCTGCAATCGAAAGGCCGGAAGCGGCGATCTTCGCCTTGACCGCGCCGATGTCGTAGTTCTTCGGGCCGAACGGGATCGGGTCCTGCCAGATCAGGTCTTCGGTCGGAGCTTCCGGGCCAATATAGCGGACGCGCGGGCCGAGATCTCGGTGGGTCAGCTTGAACCAGGCACGGGCAAAGGTGTCCTGGAAGTAGGCCGGATCCGCCATGAACTTCTCGCAGATGGCGCGGTAGGCCGGGTCGACCTTCATCGCCATGTCGGCATCGGTCATCATCGGCATCCGACGGATCGACGGATCGCTCGCATCGACCGGCATATGCTCTTCCTTGATCCCGATCGGCTGCCACTGCTGTGCGCCGGCGGGGCTGCGGGTCAGCTCCCAGTCGTAGCCGAACAGCAACTCGAAATAACCCATGTCGAACACGGTCGGGTTGGTGGTCCAGGCGCCTTCGATGCCAGAGGTCACGGCTAGGCTTGCCTTGCCATTCTGGTTCGGATTCATCCAGCCGAAGCCCTGATTTTCCAGATCACCGGCTTCCGGTTCCGGGCCCAGTGCCTGCGCGCTGCCATTGCCATGGGCTTTGCCGACGGTGTGGCCACCGGCGGTCAGTGCCGCGGTTTCTTCGTCGTTCATCGCCATGCGGGCAAAGGTTTCGCGCACCTGGGCAGCGGTCGCCATCGGGTCGGGCTTGCCGTTCACGCCTTCCGGGTTGACGTAGATGAGACCCATCTGCACGGCGGCGAGCGGATTTTCCATCGTGTTCGGCTTGGTCACGTCTTCATAGCGGCTGTCGGACGGAGCAAGCCACTGCTTTTCCGCACCCCAGTACACATCCTTTTCGGGGCCCCAGATGTCGGGACGACCGAAGGCGAAGCCGAAGGTCTTCAGCCCCATGTCTTCGTAGGCAACGGTGCCGGCAAAGAGGATCAGGTCGGCCCAGGAAATCTTGTTGCCGTACTTCTTCTTGAGCGGCCACAGCAGGCGGCGGGCCTTGTCGAGGCTGGCATTGTCGGGCCAGGAATTGAGCGGAGCGAAGCGGATATTGCCGGTGCCGCCGCCACCACGGCCGTCGGCCAGGCGATAGGAGCCGGCAGAATGCCAGGCGAGGCGGATCATCAGGCCGCCATAGTGACCCCAGTCGGCCGGCCACCATTCCTGGCTGTCGCGCAGCAGGGCCTTCATGTCGGCCTTAAGCGCGGCGACATCGAGTTGCTTCACGGCTTCACGATAGTTGAAGTCCTTGCCCATCGGGTTGGTCTTCGTGTCGTGCTGATGCAGGATGTCGAGGTTCAGCGCATTCGGCCACCAGGCCATGACTGTTGCGCCGCTCTCGGTGTTCGAACCGTGCATCACCGGACATTTGCCGGTGCCTTTGTTGCTCAGGGTATCCATGTTTGCCTCCTTGAAGAACCCGCTTGTCCAGGATTGGATCGCCGGCCAGCCTGATGACCATGCCAGCATCACAAGCCGATGAACCGAAGGCGGGGTGTCCCGCCCACCCGTCGCGCTGCACGCGGCCATCGGTCCGCGAACAGGTGAGCCGCCCCCTTAAGGCGGCCCCTCGACGTCATCTGGAATTGTTCTAGCAAAGGGTTCCCATTAATGTAAGTTGGAAATTGTGATCAGTTCCATAGGAAAAGGTTATGATGAATTTCACCCTGCGGCAGCTGCGTTATTTCGAGGCGCTGGCTCGCCACGGCCATTTTGGACGGGCTGCCGATGATTGCTCCATTTCCCAGCCCGCGCTCTCGGTGCAGATCCGCGACCTCGAGGAAAGCCTCGGTGCGGAACTCTTCGAGCGCGCGGCTCGACAAGTGCGCCTCTCCGCCTTCGGCGAGGAATTCCTGCTAAGGGTACGTGATATTCTCCGCTCCGTGGACGAGCTTGGCGATCTAGCCCGCGCTCACCGAAAGCAGCTCGTGGGCCGTCTCAGGATCGGTGTGATCCCGACGGTTGCGCCTTATCTACTGCCCGGCATGATCTCGGCGCTCACCCGCGAAAACGCCGATCTCGACATTCATGTTCGCGAAACCGTGACGCCAAAACTGCTGCAGGAACTCGCTGAGGGACGGTTGGATACGGCGATTGTCGCCTTGCCGGTCTCTGAGCCGGCCATGACCGAAATGCCGCTCTTCGAGGAGAATTTCGTGCTTGTCCGCCCGAGGGAGGATGCAGACAAACCCGTTCCCGATCGCGACATGCTGCGGGAGATGCGGCTCCTGTTGCTGGAGGAAGGGCACTGCTTCCGCGAGCAGGCTCTTTCCTTCTGCGACATGGGAGCGGTACGCCCGCGCGAAATCCTCGATGGCAGCTCGCTCTCCACCCTCGTGCAGATGGTCGGGGCCGGCATCGGCGTGACGCTCATTCCCGAAATAGCCATGCCTGTGGAAACGCGTTCGGCCGATGTCTCCATCGCCCGCTTCGCCGACCCGCAGCCGTCCCGCACCATCGGCATGATCTGGCGCAAGACGAGCCCGATTGCCAAGCAGTTGACCGAGGTGGCGGACATGGTGCGCCGGGCCGCCCCGGGCAAGTTGCTCAGCTCGGCCTGAGAGTCTGGCTCGGATGCTGCCCGAAGAAGGCGGCATAGTCGGAGGAAAAGCGGCCCAAATGATAGAAGCCCCAACGCGTCGCGGCCCGCGTTACGGTCAGCCCCGGCGCCCGGGCCTTGAGTTCGCGATGAACGCCATTCAACCTTGCCATTCGATACCACCGGTCTGGTGCCTGTCCGAAGGCGGCATGGGTCGCCGATGCGAGTTCACCAAAGGCGAGAGACTTGTGCGTGCACAGGGCACCCAACGTATCGGGAATGTCGTCATCTTTACCCAGGCTGCGTTCGAGCTCGGCCAGAAGGTCGATGGCAGCGGTGCGAACCACGACTTCGGATGGCGCTGGCGCGAAGGCTCTCGCGCAGGCGCTGAGACGGATCAGCAGGATTTCCTCAAGCGCAGCCGTGGCCGAGTTGCCATGGGCGATGCCGGCTCGTGCCTGACTGAGCAGGCAAAGCAGCCAGTCGCGCAGGAAGCCGTCCTCCGGGCGCAGCCGGCGGGACTGGATGACGGCGGGATCTACGTCCAGGCCGAGCAGCCGGGAGGGAAACTCCACATGCAGAAGCTCGCTGCCGCTCCCCGGCGCGACGAGCAGATGCGTCTGCCCTTGCCGCATGGCGACCACGGCATCCGTTTCGCGATGACCATCGACGCGCCATCCGCCCTCCGAGCGGAGCGGAAAAATGATCGACACGCGCCCTGTCGGGCTGACGCTTTCCTGGCCGATTGGCAGATTGATGCGGTCGCGGGCAATGGTGATACGTCCGATGGAGAGCGTCTCGGAGTGCGCCGCATACCGGCCCCGCCCAAGCTGGCTGCAGGCGATCTGCCAGCCACTGACCATACCGGCCTGCTCTGTCACATCCCCGAACTGCTGGTGCCGGAAGGACCAGCTGGTTCCTGCCCAATTATTGGGCGCCTGCGGTGATGGAACCTGGATAGAGTGCCGCATGGGCTTCGCCTAGTTTGTACGTCTTGCGAACAAAAGGAGGAGTTCTCATGAAATCGACACTAGCCTGTTCCCTCGGCCTCGCGCTGTCAATCTCTGCCGGTGCCGTCGCTGCCGAACCGTCGCGCTGGGAGACGCCGACGATGATCAATGGCCGTGCTGCCATGCTGATGCCCGAGCTTAACTATCTGACCTTCCAGCACATGGATCAGCTCTTCGCTACGCGGCCCGTGGCCGCCGGCAACGCAATCCGGGAGTTGCCGCGCGAGGAGCGCGACATCGGCGACAGCTTCGTCTTCGAGGGCAAGCAGCAGAACCTGGAGGCCTTTCTGGAAAGCACCTCGACCAATGCGCTGCTGGTGATAAAGGACGGCAAAATCGTCAAGGAGATCTATCGCAACGCCAGCACGGATCAGACCCGCTTCATGTCCTTTTCCATGGCGAAGTCCATGCTGGCAACCATGGTTGGTATCGCGATCTCCGAAGGCAAGATTGCCAGTGTCGAAGACAGGGTCGTGGATTATCTTCCCGACTGGAAAGGCACCGCCTATGCCGATGTGACCATCCTCAATCTTCTGCGCATGCGCTCGGGGATCGACTGGAAAGAGATCTATGAGTTTGGCAGCGACACCCAGCTCACGACCGTCCACGACAATTCACTGGTTGGGTACAAGTACCGTTGGTGCGACTATGCTCGCAACGAGGCAAAGCCGCTGAACGAACAGGGAAGCACCTTCAACTATTCGACCCTCGACACATCGGTTCTCGGCTGCGTCCTGGAAGCCGCAACCGGCATGAAGGGGGCGGATTACATGAGCGAGAGGATCTGGAAGCCGGCGGGCATGGAAGCCTCAGCCTATTATGTCCTTGACGGCGCGGAGACCGTTGGACGCGAATTCTATGGCGCAGGCTTCAACGCCACCCTACGCGACTATGGCCGCTTCGGCCTTCTGATGCTGGAAAACGGTGCCGTCGAAGGCAACCAGATCGTGCCGAAGGCGTGGGTGGAAGCCTCTACCGCAGCCCCTGACGACTCGAAGCTGGTCGACCCTGACGCCGGCCTCGGCTACGGCTACCAGTGGTGGACCATTGACGGCACCGATGCCTACTCCGCCATCGGCCTGTTCAACCAGTTTACCTATGTCGATCGCGCAAACAACGTGGTGATCGTCAAACTCGCCGCCCCCGCGAGCCCCCTCGGCTTCGATCGCGAGAACCTCGACTTCTTCAAGCGGATCGTGGAGACGCTGAGCACGCCCTAAGCCCTCCATACGGACGAGGCCGGTTGCCACAGACCAAGGCGACCGGCCTTTGGGTTCTGCGGTGCCGCATCACGACTGGAAGAACTGTGGAAAGATGGTGCTGCTAGAGAGATTTGAACTCTCGGCCTCTCCCTTACCAAGGGAGTGCTCTACCCCTGAGCTATAGCAGCATCTGGCGGGCGACGCTAAGTGGTCGGCCCGGAACGAGGCGCCTATTGCCACAGAGTTTTGGGGAGCGCAAGCCGTAAAGCGTTCGGGCGGCCAAGTTTTGTGAAAGGACAGTCAGGGACTTTTCGATTTTTCTTTCATCGGTTATCACGCAGCCATGACAAATGAGCCGGAAAACAAGGGCGAAGCGGGCGGTGGCGCGAGCGGTGCGGCGCCGGGCGCTGATCGTGGAAAACGGACGCTCTCCGAAGCCGAGGCGCGACGCCGCGAGCGGGCGGCGGCGAAGCTGCGCGAGAATCTTGCCCGCCGCAAGCAGCAGTCGCGCGCGCGCCGCGCCGGGGAAGCCGAGGACGGTATCGGATTGCCGGCGGCACGTGCGGCGTCGCAGCCGGTGATCCTCGACGACGAGGTCGATGGACGGCTGCTGGACAAGGCCTATTCTGCCGCAAATTCGTCCAAACCCGGTGATTAACCGAGCGTAGCGGCTTCAATTGAACCGCCCGTCGTTTTCGTCTAAAGAGCCAGCCTCGCCGGATTGGCTTCCCCTCACACGTTCTCAAGGAAAGGCGGGCACTTCTCGCCCGTATCGCAGGCTCTCATGGATCGCATCAGGATTGTTGGTGGCAATGCGTTGAACGGGATCATCCCGATCTCGGGCGCCAAGAACGCAGCGCTGCCCCTGATGATCGCCTCGCTTTTGACCTCCGATACGCTGACGCTGGAAAATGTGCCGCATCTCGCCGATGTCGAAGGCCTGATCCGAATTCTCGGCAATCACGGCGTCGATATCGCGGTCAATGGCCGTCGCGAGCATCAGGACGGTTCCTATTCGCGCACCGTGCATTTCACCTGCCGCACGGTCGCCGACACGACCGCACCCTATGAACTGGTCTCGAAGATGCGCGCCAGCTTCTGGGTCATTGGCCCGCTGCTTGCCCGAGAAGGCCAGGCACGCGTCTCGCTGCC
>OGCL01000910.1_pt1 | contig 28083 bp, 22 predicted proteins | sample 1570041 | NCBI WGS metagenome assembly OGCL01 (sample SAMN06266162, study PRJEB24511) | hot springs metagenome | isolation source: Hot spring water | place: South Africa: Limpopo | collected 2015-06-22 | reverse complement strand
TTTACTTAAAAATACTGATAGTTTAGTTATTACACTTGAAGATAAAAATATTTTGAAAGAAAATTTTTGAAATTTAAGACTAAAAGATAATATAATTTTTGATGGAAAAAATATATTAAATAAAAAAGAAATTATTAACCTTTGAATAAATTATATTTGAGTTTGATGTTAATTAATAAAAATTATGAAACTAATTATACAAATTCCTTGTTTTAATGAAGAAAAAACTCTTTTATCGGTTTTAGAAGAACTTCCTACAAAAATTGACTGAATAGATAAAATAGAAACTATGATTATAGATGATGGTTCTAATGATAAAACTATAGAAATTGCAACAAAGTTTGGAGTCGATTATATAATAAAACATATTTGAAATAAATGACTAGGAAATGCTTTTAAATCATGAGTGCATAAAGCTCTTTTAGAGTGAGCTGATATTTTAGTAAATACTGATTGAGATAATCAATATCCTTCTAAATATATTGCTGATTTAGTAAAACCAATTATTGAATGAAATGCTGAGATTGTAATGTGAAATAGACAAACAGCTAAAATAACTCATTTTTCTGCTATAAAAAAATTTTTTCAGTGGCTTGGAAGTTTTATGGTAAGACTTCTTTCCGGAACTACAGTTCCCGATAGCGTTTCTGGATTTAGAGCTTATTCTCGCGAAGCACTTTTAAAAATAAATGTTACTTCTGATTTTTCTTATGCTGTTGATACTCTTATACAAGCTGGAAATAAAAAAATTAAAATAGTAGATATAAATATAACAACAAATTCACCAACTCGTCCTTCAAGACTTTTTAAAAATATGTGGCATCATATTTACAAAACTACACAAATAATGCTTAGAGTTTATTCTATGTACAATCCTTTGAGATTATTTTTTGTACTTGGAACTCCATTTTTTATACTTTGAGTTATAGGTTTAACTAGATTTATGTATTTTTATATTCAAAATCCTATTGATACTGGAAAAGTTCAATCACTTGTAATTTCTGGAGCCTTTTTAGCAATTGCTATACAATTTTTTGCTTTATGAGTTATTTGAGACCTTATTGGCAAAAACAGAAGATTGATAGAAGATGATTTATATCTAACAAAAAAACAATATTATAAAAAATTTAAAAAGTATTAAAAGTTTTTAACTTTTAAAAAAGCTAGTTTAAACTAGCTTTTTTATTAAAAATCACTTTCATGTTCCATTTCAATAGCAACTTCTTCTAAATGAGATTCTCCAACATCAACTCAATCATCATTTCTATCAAAATATTCATTTTCATAATCTTCGTCTATTTCTAGTGAATTTATTTTTCTATATTGTTTTCATGCTGGAATAAGTCTTCAAATAATTACATTTTCTTTTAATTCTTTTAATTTATCTATTTTTCCACTTACTGATCATTCTACTAAAACTCTAACAGTTTCTTGGAATGAAGCAGCTGATAACCAACTTTCAGTATATAAAGAAATTTTTGTAATTCATAAAAGTAATCTCTCGGCTATAGCTATTTTTTTACCATTTCTTAATAATTTGTTATTTTCATTTTTAAATTTAATAATATCAACTATATCTCATGGGAAAAATTCACTATCTCATTTATCTAAAACTCTAACTCTAGAAAACATTTGTCTAACAATTAACTCAATATGTTTAGAATTAACTGTTTGTCATTGAGAAGAATAAATTGCTTTAATCTCATCAACTATATATTCTTGAGTCTTTAATATTCAAGCAACTTCCATAAGTCTAGAAAGATTTATATGTCATTCTGTCAATTTTTGTCATTTTTTAACTTTATCTCCAGAAACAACAAGTAAATTGACTCAAAGTTCTACTTCATAAGTTGAAATTCTATTTACTTCGTCTTTTATAATTATCATTCCATTTTCAACCTTTTTTACTATTCAAGCAGATGTTGCAACTACTTTAGATTTATCTTTTTTAGATTTAGCTAAAGTTTGTTTTTCTTTTATAACTAATCCTTCTTTTACTAATATTTCATAATCTTCTGCAAAAAAATATTCATTCTCCAAAAGTTCTAAAGCTGTTATTTTTATGATATTGTGTTTATCACTTTGAGTTATTTCAACATCTCAATCAATATCAGAAATTATACTTGGATTTTTTGGACTACGTGCTTCAAATAATTCTTCTACTCTAGCAAGTCATTGAGTCATATCTCATCCAACCTGTGCTACTCAACCTGAATGGAAAGTACGCATTGTTAATTGAGTTCAAGGTTCTCAAATAGACTGCGCTGCTATTATTCAAACTGGAGTTCAAATTTCTATTTCTTTATTTAATCATAAATCAAGTCCATAACAAGCTTTACATACTCATCATTCTGTATCACAAGTTAAAACTGACCTTATATTTACTTTATCAATTTTATTTTCATTTATTATATCTAAAACTTTTCTATCAATTATAGTTCAAGCTTTTAAAATAACTTTTTTAGAATCATCTTTTATATCTGAAGCTAGAGTTTTTCAATAAATTCTATCTTCAAAACTTTCAGTAAAAGATGTTTTTTTATCATTTCTTAAAACTTCTTTATAATGAACAGTTCAACAATCATCTTCTTTTACTATAATATTTTGAGAAGCATCTACAAGTCTTCTTGTTAAGTAACCAGATTGTGCTGTTTTTAATGCAGTATCTGATTTACCTTTTCTTCATCCGTGAGTTGCAATAAAGTATTCCAAAGTAGAAAATCATTCTTTTAAAGTTGATTTAATTGGAAGTTCTATTGTTTTACCTGAAGTAGAAGCAACAAGTCATTTCATTCAACATAATTGAGTCACATTTCACCGATTTCATCTAGCTCATGAGTCGATAAAGTTGAAAATATGATTTTCTTTAGTAAAAAATCATTTCATTTCTCATTCTATAACTTTTTTAACTTCAGCCCAAATATTTATTGATTGCATATATTTTTCATTTTCTGTCAAAAATCCAAGCCAATGCTTTTTTTGAACAAATTTTACTTTCTCTTCAGCACTTTTTAATAAATCTTTTTTATTATCAGGAGAAATCATATCAAAAACTGATATAGATAAACCTGAAATAGTAGCATATTTATAACCAAAATTTTTGATATTATCTACAAACTTTGCTGTCACTTCATTTCAAAATTTTTCAAGACTTAAAGCAAGTATTCTTTTAATAACTCATTTTTTCAAAACTTCATTTACAAAAGGAAGTCATTCAGGAACTATTTCGTTAAATAAAATTCTTCAATAAGTTGTCTCAATTATTTCTCAGTTTAATCTTACTTTTACCAAAGCTCTTAAATCAACAGCTTTAGCATCATAAGCTTGTCCTAAATCTATTTTTGATGCAAACATTTGTCCTGTTCATAAAGCGTTATCAACCACTTGTGTCAAATAATAACATCATAAAATCATATCTTGAGAAGGAACAACTATTGGTTCTCAACTTGCAGGAGATAAAAGATTTTTAGAAGTTACCATTAATTCTCTTGCTTCTTTTTGTGAACTTTCTGTAATAGGTAGATGAACCGCCATTTGATCTCAGTCAAAATCCGCATTAAAAGCGGTACAAGTTAATGGATGTAATTGAATAGCTTTTCAGTCAATTAAAACTGGTCTAAATGCTTGAATAGAAAGTCTATGAAGTGTAGGAGCTCTGTTTAATAAAACATATTTTCCTTCAATAATTTCATCAAGTGCATCCCAAACAATTTTTCAAGCTTCTTCAATAATTTTCTCAGCATGTTTTACATTATAAACTACCCCATCATCAATAAGTTTTCCTATAACGAATGGTTTAAATAAAGTTAAAGCCATAGTTTTTGGTAATCAACATTCATCTATTTTTAACTTTGGTCAAACTACAATTACAGAACGTCCTGAATAATCAACTCTTTTTCAAAGTAAATTTTGTCTAAAACGACCTTGTTTTCATTTTAAAACTTCTGTTAAAGATTTTAATTGTTTTTTATTAGCTGAAACAAATCAACTTCTATTAGTTCTAGTTTCACCAGAGATAAGCATATCAACTGATTCTTGAAGCATTCTTTTTTCATTTTTCAAAATTACCTCTGGAGCTCAAAGTTCCATCAATTTTTTAAGTCTATTATTTCTATTTATAACTCTTCTATAAAGATCATTCAAATCTGAACTTGCAAACCTTCAACCATCAAGTTGAATCATAGGTCTTAAATCAGGTGGAATAATTGGAAGAGCTTCCAATATAAACCATTCAGGTTTTTGTCCTGATTTAAGTAAATTTGAAGCAAGTTTAATTTTTTGCAGAATTTTTTTCTTTTTGATTTGAGTAGCTTTTTTAAGTTCTTCTTGTTGAATTTGAATAAAATTTTCCAAATCTATTCTTTCAAGTAATTTTTTTAGATATTCAGCTCAAGTTCCTCAGTTAAACACATGAGGAAATTTTTCTTTTAATACTCTATAATCAAGTTCTCAAATAACTTCTCAAACAACAAGCATTTTTAATTTACTTTTTAAATTTTCAAATTCAGCTGTTAAATCATCTAACTTTTTCATCAAAATAGATTCTTGAATTTTAAATTCTTTTTCTTTTAATTCTCAAGACTCTTTTTTAATTCTTAAATCATTTAATTCTTTTTGAAGATTTTTTTGCATTTCAGTTTTTGAAACTTTATAAGTATCTTCTAAATTTTTCATAGCTTCTTTTAATTTATCTTCATAAACATCAATTATTATATATGAAGCAAAATAAACTACTTGTTCAAGTTTTTTTACTGGTAAATCTAAAAGTAATCAAACTCTAGAAGGAACAGATTTTAAAAACCAAATATGAGCAACTGGAGTATAAAGATCAATGTGAGCCATTCTTTCTCTTCTAACAGAAGATTTTGTAACTTCCACTCAACATCTATCACAAACCATTCATTTATATTTTATTCTTTTATATTTTCCACATGCACATTCATAATTTTTTCTTGGACCAAATATTTGTTCACAAAATAATCATCATCTTTCTGGTCTTTGAGTTCTATAGTTTATAGTTTCGGAAATTAAAACTTTCCCGTAAGACAAAGCTCTGATTTGTTCTGGACTAGCAATTGACAAAGATATTCAAGCTAGATTATCAAGATTTTTTCATTTTGTAATATCTATTCTTCAAATGTTTTTAGATATTTCAGAAAAATCTGTAATCTTATCATTTAAGAAATTATCAAGATTTTTATCAAACATATTTTTAAAAGTTATGAGTTAAATTTTCAAATTATTCAGTTTCTTCTTTAGAAAAATCCAAATCTGCAGTTCACTCAAGTTTTAATACTTCTTCATATCTAGATTTAATTTTTTCTTCTTTAATATTTAATTCTTCTTTATCAAGTAGTTCTATATTTAAAGCAATAGATTGTAATTCTTTAATTAGTACATTAAATGATTCTGGAATATTTGGTTTTTTAATTGGAGCTCATTTTACAATTGCTTCATATGCTTGCGTTCTACCAGCAACATCGTCAGATTTGATAGTAATCATTTCTTGAAGTATATTACTAGCCGCATAAGCTTCTAAAGCCCAAACTTCCATTTCTCAAAATCTTTGTCATCAATTTTGAGCTTTTCATCCAAGTGGTTGTTGAGTTACCATTGAGTAAGGACCAACAGATCTTGCATGAATTTTATCTTCAACTAAGTGATGAAGTTTTAACATATACTTAATTCAAACTGTTGTTTTTTCTTTAAAAGCTTCTCCTGTTGTTCCGTCATAAAGTTGAATTTTTCCATCTGGAGTAAGTCAAGCTTTTTCCATAAGTTCTGATATTTTTTCTAGTCTTATACCATTTAAAACTGGAGTAGCAATTTTTATACCTAATTTTTTAGCTGCAGCTCAAAGGTGAGTTTCTAGAATTTGTCAGATATTCATACGAGACACAACTCATAATGGATTTAGTATAATATCAACAGGAGTTCCATCTTCCATAAATGGCATATCTTCAACTGGAACAATTTTTGAAACTATTCATTTATTTCAATGTCTTCAAGCCATTTTATCTCATACTTCTATTTTTCTTGTTTGAGCTACAAATACTTTTACTTGTTTAAATACTCAAGTAGGCAAATTATCTCAATTTTCTCTTTTTAATATTTGAACATCAATTACTTTTCAACCTTGTCAAGAAGGAAGTCTTAAAGAACTATCTTTTACATCTTTTGATTTATCTCAAAATATTGCTCTAAGTAATCTTTCTTCTGGAGATAATTCTTGTTCTCATTTTGGAGTAATTTTTCAAACTAATATATCTCATCATCCTACATAAGCTCATATTCTAATAATTCAGTCTGAATCTAAATCTTTTAGCTTTGCAGCTGAAACATTTGGTATATCATCTGTTGTTTGCTCAGGTCCAAGTTTTGTTTCTCTAACATCAAGTGAAAATTCTTTTATATGAATAGATGTAAATACATCATCTTGCATAAGTTTTTCATTTATAATAATTGCATCTTCATAATTATAACCATTCCATGGCATATAAGCTACAGTTAAGTTTTTTCAAATAGCTAATTCTCCATTATCTATTGATTGTCCATCGGCAAGAATATCTCAAGATTTAAACTTTTGACCATGAGATACTTTTGGTCTTTGATGAATAAGTTCATCATGATTTGATCTTTTGAAAGTTCTTAATTCGTAAATAACTTTTTCTCAAGAATTATATATTACTGTAATATGTTTTGCATCAACTCAAATAACTTCTCCATCATCTATTGCTTTTATAACATATCAAGTTCATTCTCAAACTATTCTTTCCATTCAAGTTCAAATTATTGGAGATTCTGGTCTAACAAGAGGTACAGCTTGTCTCATCATGTTTGTACCCATTTCAGCTCTAGTTGCATCATCATGTTCCAAAAATGGTAATAAAGAAGTATCAATAGACATTATTTGTTTTGGAGAAATATCTATATGAGTTATTTGTCTAACATAAGATAAAGTTGGTTCTCAATTATGTCTTGAACCAAGTCTAGTTTTTGTAAAATTCGCAAATTCATCTATTTCAGAATTTGCTTCCGCTATTACTAAAACTCTTTCTTGATGAGCATCAAAATAATCATAATCATTAGTTAAAAATCATCTAACTTCAAACTCATTAGCTTTTAATCATTTTTTTATTGCTTCTGCTAATTCTTTTGTAATATACTCTTTATCTTTAACTATTATTTTTCCATTATCTCAAACTATATCTCATAGAGCAATTCTATTTACTGATGATTTACCATCATTTTTAACTATATGTTCTACTTTTCTAAATGGTGTTAAAATAAATCCATATTTATCTACTTTTGAATATGAAGCAAGATGTAATACAAGTCATATATTTGGTCATTCTGGTGTAGCAATAGGACAAATTCTTCCATATTGAGTTGGATGAACATCACGCACTTCAAATGAAGCTCTTTCTCTTGTTAATCAACCTGGTCCTAATGCTGAAATTCTTCTTTTATGAGCCATTTCAGAAAGTGGATTTGTTTGATCCATAAATTGTGAAAGTTGACTTGATGAGAAAAATTCTTTTAAAATAGCTACAAATGGTCTAGAATTAATAAAAGTTCCTGGTGTTGCATCTTCTAAATCAACTATTGTCATTCTATCTTTTGCAATTCTTTCCATTCTTTGAAGTCAAACTTTGATTTTATCTTGAACTAATTCTCAAACTGCTCTAACTCTTCTATTTTCTAAATGATCTATATCATCAAAAACATATCATTCAACTCAAGCTTTTAAATTTAAAAAGTATTTTAAAGATTTTACAAGTTCTTCAATTGATAAAAATTTTCCATTTTTATCAGTATATTTTGTTTTTATACCTAATTTTTTTTCTATTTTCATTCTAGCTATTTCTCATAAATCAAATCTCTTTTCATCTAAAAATGTATTTTTAAATAGTTCTTCGACTCTTTCATCAGTAGCTAAATCTCCAGGTCTTAATACTTTATAAATAGTATGAAGTGCTTCAATTCTAGTTTTTGTTTTATCTTTTTCTAAAGTTGGAACAATATTTTGTCCTATAATATCTTCTCATAAATCTTTAAAAGTATCTAGAATTTCAGCATTCGACTCTAAACCATAAGCTCTTAAAAGTATAGAAATTGGTAATTTTCTTTTTTTATCAATTTTTACATTTATAATTCATTTTTTTTCTATATCTATTTCAAACCAAGATCATTTTGCAGGAATTACTTTTAAAGCAAATCATTCTTCACCTGAAGTAAAAAAAATACCTGTTGACCTAATAATTTGAGAAACAATAACTCTTTCAATACCATTGATAATAAAAGAAGCTGTATTTGTCATAAGAGGAACTCCTCAAAGATAAACATCTTGTTCTTTAATTTCCCCCGTTTCTTTATTTAACATTTCAAGTCTAACTTTTAATGGAGCTTCATAGTTTAGATTTTTTTTCTTACAAGTTTCAGAATCATATTTTGGCTCTTCTAAAGAATACCCTTTATAATAAATATCTATTCTTTCACCAGAAAAATCACAAATAGGAAATATTTCTTTAAATGCTTCATCAATTCATTTTTCTAAAAATGTTTTGTAAGAATTTAGCTGTACTTCAAGTAAATCTGGAATAGGTGCTACTGCAGTATCATTTGTGAAATAATGTCTTCATTTTATTTCATACAAACTTCCTACTTCTTCACATTTTGACAGAGTTTTTTTAGCCATCTTAAAAGTAGTTATTGATAAAATACGCAAAAAAATGCCCTACCTCCATTCTAGAATAACACAATCGTGGAAGTAGTGCTAACTAGGAGAGAGTATATAATGTTTTTTTTAAAAAGCAAATTTATTTGAAAAAAATTTTTTTTCTTTTAAACTAAAAAATAATTATTAAAAAATATTATAAATACTATGAATAAAATTTTAATAACTTGAACAACATCTTGAATATGAAATTTTTTAGCTAAAAATCTAAAAAATGATTTTGAGATTATCTGAGTTTGAAGAAGTGAAAATAATATAAATTGAATAAATTATTTTTCTTGAGATATAAATGATGAAGATTTTTTAATGCAATTAACTAAAAATATAAAAGAAGTTGATTATTTAATTTTAAACGCTTGAGTTTGATATTTTGATGAGTTTAAAAATATTTCTTTACAAGAACATAAAGAAATTTTAAACACAAATCTTATTTCTCCAATAATACTTACTTCCATGTTTTTAGATAAAATAAAATCTTGAATAATTTTTATTTGAAGTATATCTAGTAAAAAATCAGGAAAATTTGGAGCAAGCTACTCTGCAAGTAAATTTTGACTTAGATGATTTGCTATGAATTTAAAAAATGAATTAAAATTAAATATTCACATAATAAATCCTAAAATAATTAAAACAAATTTTCATAATAAATCAAAAATTAAAATAATTTGAGTTTTTCCTGAAACAAAAATTGAAGATGTTTTAATAACTATTAAAAACATAATTAATTGAACTGAAAAAAGATTTGAGATTGATTTGTAAAAAATTCTTTTTTTTATATACTCGAGCAACCAACTTACTTTGTACTAAGTTTATTTTTTATTTAATTTTATGAACAAAAAACTAGAACTCTTAATGCCAGCCGGTGATATAGAAAAGTTAAAATTCGCTTATGCTTACGGAGCAGATGCTTGTTATGTTTGAGCACCTATGTTCTCACTAAGAGCTAGAACAAATGCATTTACTATAGAAACTTTAGCTGAAGCAGTAAAATATGCTCACTTAAGATGAAAAAAAATATATTTTACTGCAAATATTTATGCACATAACGCAAAAATAAAGCCATTTATGGCGCAATTCAAAAAAATGTATGAAATGAAACCAGATGCCTTTATAATGGCTGATCCTGGACTTATAAATATTGTTAGAAAAGAATTTCCTGATGCTGAAATTCACTTATCTGTTCAAGCAAATAATACCAACTGGGCTCAAGTAAAATTTTGGCAAGAAATAGGAATAAAAAGAATTATTTTGTCTCGTGAAATTTCAATAAAAGAAATGAAAGAAATTAAACAAGCTGTTCCAGAAATGGAATTAGAAGCCTTTGTTCATGGAGCTATTTGTATGGCATATTCAGGTAGATGTTTGATATCAAACTATCTATCAAATCGTGACCCAAATCAATGAACTTGTAGTCATAGTTGCCGTTGGGAATACAAAGTATTTAAAAATGAAAAATCTGAAGCTGAATTAGAAACTGCAACTTGAAGACCAGAAGAATATCAAGAATTAACTGGAAATTTTTATTTAGAAGAAAAAGAAAGACCTTGAGAACTTATGGAAATAGATGAAGATGAATATTGAACTTATCTTATGAATTCTCGTGATCTTTGTGCAATAGATTATATTCAAGAGCTAGCTGATGCTTGAATAACTTCTTTCAAAGTTGAGTGAAGAAATAAAACTATAAATTATATTGCTTCAACTGCTCTAGCATACAAAGAAGCAATTGATGCTGTAGAAGCTTGAAAAAAATATGATGCTAAAAAATTAGCTGAAGAACTTTTTTCAATTGCAAACAGATGATATATTCCTGGATTTTTAGCTGGAAACCCTTGAAGTAATGCACAATGTTATGAAAAAAATTGAAGTTTTCAAACAAAAGTATTTTTAGGAATTATTAGAAATTTTGATAAAAAAAATAAACTAGCCCGTATAGAAGTAAAAAATAGATTTAATTTGTGAGATAATATTGAGATAGTAACTCCAAACTGAACTTTTAAATCTAAAGTTGAAACTATTAAAAAGATTACTACTGCAAATAATTCAACTACAAAACCTTGATTTAGACCAGAAATTTATGATGATAAATTATCAGAAGACACTATTTCAGCTCATGGGTGAGGTTATGAAGTTTGGATAAATATAGATAAGGACTATGGAAAATTTGCTATTATAAGAAAAAATTACAAAAATTCATAAACATGTAGTATATAAGATAATTTGGAAATCACAAGAAAGTAATTAAAAACAAAAAATCACAAAATTTGACACTTATATATGTTTATATACAATTCTATAGTAAGCCAATATTAATCCTTCTTACTTAAATCCAAAATTGCACAATATGTCTATAGACTAGTGCAAATATATAGCATTATAAATAATAAAAATTATATGAAAAAATATCTTTACATCATTTTATGAATAGTTTATTTTGTTTTGTTTTATCTTTTAAAAGAATGATTTTTTTGAGAAAATATAAATGTATTTTTAAATAAATTTATCTCTTTAGAAAAAATTTATTATATTTCATATATTTTTGCTGTTATCTTTATCATAAACTGAATAATTGAATGAATTTTTAATAATTTTACAAAAAATGAAAAAAATAAGAATTTCAAAAAACATATATTAAAAATATTTAAGAAAATATTAAAAATATTTATATGGATTTTTTGAATTATCACAATTATTTCAAATTTAGGGTATGATGTAAAAGCATTACTTGCTTGAGCCGGTATTTGATGACTTGCTATAGCACTAGCTTCTCAAAAAACAGTTGCAAATATTTTTTGAGCCACAAATATACTTATAAATTCTCCTTTAAAAATCTGAGATAATGTGAAAATATGAAATTTTGAGTGAAAAGTAGAAGATATATGAATAATTTATTTAAAACTTAAAGCTAAAGATGGTCATCAAATCATGATTCCAAATGAAGTAATTACAACTTCAGTAATAGAAAATTTTTCTAACAAAAAATAATATAAAACTGCAAATAAAAGAAATTTTTATACTTATAGCTTGAATATTTTTTGATTTTTTGTTTGAATTTTGGTTTGAAGATTAATTAAATACAAAACTTTAAAAGACTAAAGAGCTTCTTTAATAAAAAAGTCAAAATCAGTAATACTTTGAGAAGTTTATGAAAAAGTTTTACCTTTTTTGCCAAATTTCCCTTTTGCACCACGTGATATGACTTTTGTATGAAATAAGACAACTTAAGTTTGAAAACAATTTTTTGAGAGCAAAAACAAAAGCTCTAAGTTGTCTTACTGAATCTTCTTCATATTTAAATAATCACACATTTAAATAATCACACAAGGAATAATAACAAGTTAATCTTTTTGAAATTCAATCTATAGAGCATCAAAAAAAGTATCTGACATTTTCCTTCTTATAATTTTAAAAGCCGCAAGTAATATGCGGCTTTTGCTTTTTAAAAAACTTTTTCTTCCAAATTTTTAATTCTATCTTCTAAATCAGGATGAGATGAAAATAAAGCAAATATTCACTTTCTTTTTTTAGATCAAATTTTTAAAGTAGCAAGTTTATCAGAATCATTAGTTAAAAATTCATCTTGTAACCTTTGTAACGCTTTTAATGCAGCAATCATTTTTTGTTTTCATACAAATTTTGCACTTCATTCATCAGCTTTATATTCTCTATGTCTTGAAAACCACATTACAATAATTGAAGCTAAAATTCAAAGTAATATTTCTAAAACTATAGTTATAATATAATAAACCCAAGTTCAAGAATTTTCTGATTTTAAAATAGCTTTTTCTATGAAAGAAGCCACAACTCTAGAAATAAAAATTACAAATGTATTTATAACTCATTGAATTAAAACCATAGTTACCATATCACCATTTACTACATGAGCCATTTCATGAGCTATAACTCATTCTATTTCATTTTCATTCATTGTATCTAATAATCAAGTTGAAACAGCAACTAAAGAATTATTTTTTGTAGGTCCAGTAGCAAATGCATTTGGTTCAGAACTTTCATAAACTCAAACTTCAGGCATTTTTATATGAACTTGTGATGAAATTCTTTCAACTATTTCCAAAACTAATTTTTCTTTACTAGATAAAGAATACCCCTCTCAAGCATTTATTACTTTTATTTTATAAGACCATTTCGCCATCCACTTTGACATAAGTAAACTTAAAAAAGCTCAAGCAAATCAAATCACACAAGCAAAAATAAGCACTTCTAAATAATTATTTCAAGTAAAAACAGTAGCATATTCAATTCAAAAAACATCACTTAAAATAGTTAAAGTAATAGATAAAACTATTATAATGGCTAGATTTGTAAGTAAAAAAAGTAAAATTCTTTTAAACATATTTTTATAGTATTAAATTATAAATTAAAAAAATATTAAATTATAAATCAATTAAATAAATTAAAAATAAGGAATAATAAATTAAAGTAGTTAAAGTAACAGATAAAACTATTATAATGGCTAGATTTTTAAAAATTCTTTTAAACATATTTTTATAGTATTAAATTATAAACTTTGAAAGTTATTTTAAAGTCCAAAGCTCATTTGTCAAGTATTTTCCCTTTTTTTCTCTTGACTTTTTGAAGTATTTTTTGAATTTAAAAAATTTTCTATTATTTCTAAATCATATTTTATATTATGTCATATTATCTCTATATCAAGCGAAAATAAATAATTTAAAAATTCCTTTAGTTTTTCCTTTGAAACTTTTTCTCATTCGTGAAGTACATTTATATAAAAAATATTTTTATCGTCCAAATAAATACTTACTCAGACCAAATCTGCTTGCATCACGTCAAGTGATGTAGTTTCTGTATCAAAAAAAACTTTTTTATATTTTGAAATAATATTTTTTAGATTTTCTAATTTTTCATCATTTTGAATAATTTGAACTTTTAAACCCAAATCTCTCCAAGTTCTTAATTTTTTTTCTTCGCTATATAAAGAGTCAAATTCATATCTTTTAAATATTTCTTTAACTTTGTCATTTAAAATATTTTCTTTATGGAATTTATAGTCTTCTAAATAAAAATTTCACAAATCAATATCTTTTTTTAAAGTTGCTAAACTTTTTGATAAAAAAGCTATTTCACGAGAATTTTTTAATTTTTCTAAAGTTTTTCAAGTTAATATAAAATCTTTATCTTCTATATGATTAAAAATATTCTCAACAGTTCAGTATTTATTTATCAAATCAACTGCTTTTTTAGGTCAAAATCATTCAACTCCTGGAATATTATCTGAACTATCTCAAACTATTGCTAAATAATCTGTGATGTATTCTGGATTTACTTCAAATTTAGTTTTAGCTAATTCATAATCATAAACTTTTCACTTCATTGTATCATAAATTTTTACATTATTTGAAGTCAAACTATATAAATCTTTATCTCCAGAAAGTATATAAATATCATTTCAACTATCTTGTCATAAACTTGTAGCCAAAGTTCCAATAACATCATCAGCTTCACAATTTGGAATTTCAACTATTTTACATCACATTTTTTTTATCATATCTTCTATTAACACAATTTGACTTCTTAGATTATCAGGCATTTTATCACGAGTTGCTTTATATTCACTATAAATTTTATGACGAAAATTTTCTCACTTTGCATCTTTTATAAAAATTACATAATCAGGATTTTCTTTTGAAAATTGTCAAACAAATAATTTTGCTACACCAAAAAGTGCATTAACTATTATTCAATCTTTTGTGGAAAATTCTGGTAATGCAAAAAACATACGATATATAAAGTTATTTCAGTCTATAAGATAAATTTTTTTCATTTTGATTTTATTAACTTTTAACTATATTTTGTATTATAGTAAAAAATATTAAATTACAAATTAACTAAAAACTTATGAATATTTTTGCAAATATTATCTATACAAATGAAGAAAATATAAAAAATGAAATTTTAAAAACTTTAAATCTTAACTTAAAAGAAAAGACATCAAATTTAGAAATTTACTCAAAACTAAAAGTTGATGCTAATTTAGTGTTAATTTTTGGAAAAAATATTGATGAAATCATAAAATATTCTTTAGAAAATTATGAAATAATTAAATTTTTTAATATTTGAACTTCTCTTCCTTTAGATGATTTAGATTTGATTTTATGAGATATAATGATTCCAAATACTTTCATAAATGAAAAAAATGAAGCTTTATTTTTAGAATACTTAGTAGATAAAAATTATAATCTAAAAAATTTTTGACTTATTTTAAACTGAATTTGTTTAAGTTTAGAAAGTTATATAACTGATAAAAGACAACTTCAAGAAATAAGAGAAAAATTTTCTGCTGAAATCTTTGATAAAGAAAGTTATAAAATAGTAAAAACTTTAGAAAAAAAAGATTTACTTTCAAAATCTTGTATTATAAAAATTATTTGAAAAAATGAAGAATTTATAAAAAATTGAGTGCAAATTTTGGAGCTTATGATTTAATTTTTAAAAACTTTTGCAATTAAAATAATTTTTCATATAATTGTGTAGTCAAATTTACTGGTGTATTTTCTGGTTAGGTGACAATATTTATCTTTTAAAAATACTTTACACTATGCAAAGAGCAGAGAAAAAACAAATTATAGCAAATTTTGCTAGAAACAAGAAAGATACTGGTTCTCCAGAAGTTCAAGTTGCTATTTTAACTACAAGAATAGAAGCTTTAAAAGAACATTTAGAAATACATAAAAAAGATAATCACTCAAGAAGAGGTATTATGCTTATGGTCGCTAAAAGAAGAAAAATGTTAAATTATTTGAAAAAAACAAATACTGAAAAATACGAAGAAATTTTAAATAAATTAGAATTAAGAAAATAATAAAAAAAATCACTCCACAATATGGTGGAGTGATTTTTTATATCTTTTTTACTGGAGCAATTTTTATATTCATTTTTTTAATTCCAGAAATTCCAAATTTTATTTCAGCTAAATCTCAATTTAAACTAATAATACTTCCAAAACCAAACTTTGGATGACTAATTCTATCTCAAATATCAAAAGAAGAAACATCATTTTCTATTAAGGTTTTTTTAACTCTAAAAACTGATTCTGTTGAGATACGATTAATGCTATCTCTATCAATACCAAAATCATAATTTTCTATGTAATTTGGATTTATTTCTTTTATAAATCTTGATGGTTGATTTGTGATATAATTTCAATATTGAAATCTTTGCGAAGCTCTTGAAATATATAATTCTTTTTTAGCTCTTGTCATTGCTACATACATAAGTCTTCTTTCTTCCTCAAGTTCATAAGGTTCATTAAACGTTCTAAAACTAGGAAAAAGTCATTCTTCAAGTCATGTTATAAATACTCTATCATATTCAAGTCATTTTGAAGTATGAATTGTCATAAGTGTTACAAAATTACTTCCATCAACTTTATTATCCATATCAGTTAAAAGTGCTACTTCCTCTAAAAGTTGAGCAAGACTATCTCTTGGTTCCATTCAATTATAGGTTGAGGCCACATTTTTTAATTCTCTTAAATTATCAATTCTTGCTTCATATTCCTCTTTTGTAGCATCATTTTTTAAATACTCTTCATATCAAATTTTTTCAATAATAAAATCAATTAAACTAGATACTTCCATTTTTTTAGAAGCTTCCATTAAACTAAGAAGTATCTTATAAAAAGAAAAAACTGCTTTTTTAGCTCCAGAATTAAGTTTATCAACTTTGTAAATATTCTCAAATATTTGCAAATAAGTCATCCCGAAAATATTTCTATATTCATCAAGTTTAGATAATGTTGTTACACCAATTTTACGAGTTGGTACATTTATAATTCTTTTTATTCAAATTACATCATTTGGATTATGAATTACTTTTAAATAAGCAAGTATATCTTTTACTTCCATTCTATCATAAAACTTCAATCATCAAATAACTTTATAAGGAATTGCTTCCATTATAAGTGCTTCCTCTATAGCTCTTGATTGAAAATTTGTACGATAAAGAATAAGATTTTGATTATAATCACTTCCCTTTTCTTTTATAATTTTTGCTATAGTACTTGCTTCTAGTTTATCAGTTGAAGCATCAATATAAACTATTTTTTCTCAAGTTTCATTATCTGTAAAAAGAGTTTTATCAATAGAAGATTTATTGTTTTTTATAACTTCATTTGCTGCATTAATAATATGTTTTGTAGAACGATAATTTTGTTCTAATTTTATAACTAAACTTTCCGGATAATCTTTTTTAAAATTGATGATGTTTTTCATATCAGCTCATCTCCAAGAATAAATTGATTGCCAATCATCTCAAACAACAGCTAAATTTCTATACTTTGAAGCAAGTAATTTTACTATTTCATATTGTGGAGCATTTATATCTTGATACTCATCAATCATGATATATTTCCATCTTTCCTGATAATATTCTAGATTTTCAGGTTTTTGAAGTATTTCTAAAGTTTTGACTAGTATGTCATCAAAATCTAATGCATTATTTTCTATTAATTTTTTATCATAAGACAAATAAACTTTATTAACTATTTCTTTTATATAATTATCAACATATCTTTCATATTTTTGAGCTGAAATTAAAGTATTTTTTGCATTTGAAATATACAAAGCAATACTACTAGGAGGATATTTTTTCTCATCAAATCACATTTCATCTTTAATAATTGATTTTATAACTGAGAGTTTATCTGATTCATCATAAATAACAAAATCTTTATTCATTCAAATTGTCTCAATTTTTTCTTTTAAAATATACACTCAAATAGAATGAAAAGTACCAATCATTGGAAGATTTTTATTTTTGTATGGTGAAACTTGATACTCAACGTTCAAAACTTTTGAAACTCTATGTTTCATTTCTTTTGCGGCTTTGTTGGTAAAAGTAACTGCTAAAATAGAGCTTGAAGAAACTCAAGAGTTTATCATATGTTCAACTCTTGCTGTTAGTGTTGCAGTTTTTCAACTTCCAGCTCAAGCAAGTATTAAAAGTGGTCAGTTTATTTGATTTTTTGCTTTTTCTTGTTCTGGATTTAAGCGCATTTTTAAAAATTATTTTATATTTTAAAAAATCCTTTTTATAAAAAGGATTTTTGTTTTTGTTTATTTACATTAATTCAAAAGCTGGTTTTTTATAATCAAGAATTTCTTCTTTTTTAAAAAATCTATTTATTTCTGTTTTAGCATTTTCTTCACTATCAGAAGCATGAATTATGTTGTATCTGATAGTCAAAGCAAAATCTCATCTAACTGTCCCCATTGCTGATTCTGTTGGATTTGTTGCTCCACAAAGATTTCTGATACCAACTATTGCTTCAGGTCATTCTAAAACTAAAGCTATAACTGGAGATAATTGCATATATTCAACTATTTCTGGAAAAAAAGGTTTTGAAGCTAAGTGTCCATAATGATCTTTTAATAAATCAGTAGAAAGATTCATCATTTTCATAGCTTTTATTTTAAGTCATTTCTTTTCAAATCTAGAAACAACTTCTCAAATCAATCATCTTAAAATACAATCCGGTTTTAATAATACTAGTGTTTGTTGCATTATAAAAAATTAATAAATATAAAAAATATAAATTTGTAAAAATAATTATATAAAATATTTTTAAAAAGCAAATTTTTATTAATTTTATAAGACCATTACCATGTTATTATATAAAATTAAAAAATCACAAAATGTTTTGACTTATTACAATTTTGAACTTTCTTTGTATTTTTTAAAAATATTTATATTATAAGAAAAATTAATTATTTTAACTTATGTTTTATAAAGACATATTATATAAATTTTTACAAAAAAAATCAAAAAAACCAAAAATAATTGTAATTTTTGGCCCAACAGCATGTTGAAAAACTTCTTTATGAATAAAAATAGCAAAAGAAGTTGATAGTGAAATTATTTCTACTGATTCAAGACAAATTTTTAAATATCTTGATATATGAACTGGAAAAGTAATTCTTGATGAAATGTCTTGAATTAAACATCATATGATAGATATTATTACACCTGATATTAGTTATTCTGTAGCAGAATTTAAAACTGAAGCTGAAAAAATCATTTGAAAATTACAAAGTGCTTGAAAAATACCAATTTTAGTAGGTTGAACTGGGCTTTATATAGATAGTTTGATTTATGATTTTAATATTCCCAAAATACCAGCTAATTTAGAACTTAGAAAAAAACTTGAAGAAGAAGCGAAAATATATTGAAATGAATACATTTATAATAAGCTTTTAGAAATTGATAAATGATATGCTAAAGAACTTCATCCAAATAATCTAAATTATGTAATAAGAGCAATTGAGGTAAAAATGCTTAGTTGAAAATCAAAATGTGATTTTAGAACTACAAAAACTTTGAAATATGAAACTTTATTTTTAACTCCATATAATGGAAATAGAGAAGAACTTTATAATAAAATAAATTCAAGAGTACAAAAAATGTTTGATGATGGTTTTGTAAAAGAAGTGAAAAATATATTAAAAATATGATATAAAAAAACTGATTTTTGATTAAAAACTATTTGATATAGAGAAATTATAGAATATTTAGAATGAAAAATGACTTTAGATGAATGTATAGAAAAAGTAAAACAATTTAATAGAAATTATGCAAAAAGACAATTAACCTGGTTTTCAAAGTATGAAAGATAATTTAAAAAGTCTTTTGATAAATAAAATTAGAACTTTGTTTTTATTGTTCTTTTAAGTATGCAATATAAAATTGCACAAAAAGTGTAAAAAATGTAATTTAAAAGAAGTAATAAAATTTTGAATTAAAATAAATACCTCATTTTACAATTATTCAAAAAATGTGATAAATAAGATTTAGCCAAAAATTTGATTTTGGCTTATTTATTTATATAATCTTTCCAAAATAAAATTAAAATCATATTATGAACTTAATAAAAACTAAACTTTCACAAATTTTAATAAAAGAAATACAAAAACTTTACAATATAAAACTAGAAAAAATAAAACTAGAAAATCCACCAAAAAAAGAACTTGGAGATTTTTGTTTTGGTCCTTTTTTACTTGCAAAACCTGTTTGAAAAAATCCTACAATTATTTCAAATGAGTTAAAGGAAATTTTAAAAGATAATTCAAATTTTTTAGAAGTTTCTACTGCTTGACCTTATTTAAACATGAAATTAAGTTTTGAGTTTTATAGTGAAATTTTTAAAAATTATAAATTAAAAATACCAAATATTTGAAACTGAAAAAAAATAGTAGTTGATTATATAGGAATGAATGTTTGAAAACCTATGCATATTTGACACATATGTACTCCAAGTCAAGGTCAAATTACTTGTAATTTACATAGACTTTTGTGATATGAAGTAATTTGAGATAGTCATTTATGAGATTGGTGAATAATATTTTGAAAGCTTATTTTAGCTTATAAAATATGGTGAGAAGAAGAAAAATTAAAACAAAACGCAGTTAATTATTTACTTGAACTTTATATAAAAATAACACAAGAAACAGAAAAAAAACCTGAATTAGAAGAAAAAACAAGGGCTGAATTTAAAGAATTATCTTTATGAAATCCTAAATCAATAAAACTTTGGCAATTATTTACAAGTTATAGTATTTTTGCTATGCAAAAAGAGCTAGATAGATTAAATGTAAAACCAAATTATGATATTTGAGAAAGTTTCTATGAATGAATTTGACTTCCAAAAATGTGAAATTATCCAGACTTAAAATACAAAATGTCAGATATTGTAAAAGAACTTATAGAAAAAAATATTGCAACTAAAAATGAAGATGGTTCTGTTTGAGTTGTATTTGATGAGAAAACTAAAATTCCAAGTTGTATATTAGCAAAAAGAGACAAAACTCATGGATATTTAGCTTCTGATTTGGCAGCAATTAAGTATAGAGTAGAAAACTGGAATCCAGAAAAAATTATTTATCATGTTGATGTTAGGCAAGAATTACATTTTAAACAAGCTTTTGAAATATCATCAACTGCTTCTTGGATAGAAAAAGAAAAACTATTTTTTGCTTGAAATGGATTTATTTCTCTTAAAAGCTGAGCTATGAGCTCTAGAAAATGAAATATTATAAAACTAGAAAATTTATTAGATGAAGCTATTTCTAGAGCTAAAAAAATATTAAAAGAAAAAAGAGACGATTTAAGTGAAGCAGATATAAATGAAATATCAAAAATTATTTGAATTTGAGCTATAAAATACTGATATTTATCAAAATCAAGAACTACAGATGTTATTTTTGATTGGGACGAGTTTATGACTTTTGAATGAAATAGTTTTCCATACACGGCTTATGCTTTTGTAAGATGATTAAGAGTCTTAGAAAAATCTTGAGTTGATTCTAAAGAGATTTCACAAATTGATATAATGCAAAATTTTTCTACTTTTGAAGAAATAGATTTATTTAGGGAAATTTGTGCTTTAGAGGAAAATTTAATTTTAGCAAGCGAAAATCTTTTGTATCATAATATAGTTTTATATGCTTATAATTTAGCAAAAAAATTCTCAGCCTTCTATAATAATGTAAATATTTTAAACGAAGAAAATGAAAATAAAAAATTATTAAGACTAAAACTTATACAAAAATATATTGAAACTCAAAAGCTAATTTTTGAAGTTTTAGCTATAATATTACCAACAAAAATGTAGTTATGGAAAAAGTAAATTATGATAATTTTGCTGTAACATTTTCAAATTCTAGAAATAATATGAAATGGGAAGAAATAGAGTATTTTTTAGAAAAATATTCAAATTTTATAGATGGAAAAAAGATTTTAGATATTTGATGTGGAAATGGAAGATTACTTGACCATTTTATAAAAAGTCAATTTATAAATGAAATTAATTACTTTGGAATTGATTCTTCAAAAATTATGATAGAAGAAGCAAAAAAAAGATTTTGAAGTAATGATTTTTTAGTATGTGATATGCTTCAATTAAATAAATTAAAAATTAAAAAAATTGAAAGTGTGTTTTTTATTGCATCATTTCATCATTTATTAACATTTGAAGAAAGAATAAAAGTTTTAGAAGATTTAAAAAAAATAGTTATTCCTTGAAGTTATGTATTTATGACAAATTGGGCTTTAGAAAGTAAATTAAATAAGCAAAAATATGAAAAATCTTTTATAAAAAATTCTCAAAATAAATTTTGAAGTAAAGATTTCAATATAAAAATCTGAGAATTTAAAAGATTTTATCACTCATTTTCATTAGAAGAACTACAATATTTATTTAAAAAAACTTGATATGAAGTTATTGAAAATAGGTTATTTGAGAATAATAAAAATTTTATAAGTATTATAAAAACTTAGATTTAAAATCTAAGTTTTTATAAATTTTATATTTTTGTGTTCTAAAATAATTTTTTTAATAATTTTAATTTCAGAAATATATTTTTTTGAAATTTCAAAATCTTTCCAAATAATTTCAATATTTTCATTTTCTTCAAAACTTCAAAATCATCAATACAAAATATCATTTAAGCCGTCAAGATTTCTTCAAAAATCTAAATCAGAATTTTTTAAAAAAAGTATTTCTATTTGATTATAAAAGTCATCTAAATTTTTTAGATGACTTCAATTTATTATAAAAGTTTTCATTAATTAAAAATTAATTGTATATGGAATTCATTGATTTGGTTTTTTAGAATCAAATCAAGAAGAGATATTGCTTCAAGAATTAGTCTTTCATTGTTCTTGATTATCTTTTAAATACATAGTGTCAATTGTATTTACAGGAGCAGTAGCTCAAGAAAAAGTTCAAATTAGAGTTTCTGGACATTTTTCTTTATCATCAAAACAAGAATTTTCATCATAATCTCAAACTATTTTTGTTATATAAGTATCAGATCATTCTTTTTTTACAGTATAGGCTATATTGTAATAACTTCATCATTTATTATTTGATCACCATATTAATCAATTTGATTTAGTATAAACAGCATAAACATATCTACCAATTCACTTATCAATTAATTTTCATCATCATGAAATTTTTATATCTCAAAGTTCTGGATCATATAAATCTTTTGAAAGATATTGTTTTCACACAGTTTCTTGAGAAATAGTTCATTTTGCTCATATCTGACTTAAATTTCAACTTCCATAAATTATTCATCCTCAACTTCAAGTTACGTCTTGGACTTCTTGTCCAATTATGGTTCAACTTATAGTATTGCTAGGAAAAGCTACTACTCAAGTATTGTATCACCATACATTTTTATTTATGTTATATAAATCAACTGGTGGATAAACGTTTTTATCAACTTTATATTGTTGTAATGCTGTTTCAATAGTTGAAACATCGTTTATTTTTCTTGAAGTTATAGCCTTATCAGTAGCTCATCCAAAATTTTGATAAGCAACAACTGAAATAATAGCTAAAATAGTTATAACTACCAAAAGTTCAACTAAAGAAAAACCTTTATTATTTAAATTTTTCATAATTTAATATTTTAAAAATATAAAATAAACAATAGAATAATATTGTAATTCATTTAATTGTAAAGTTTTTTTACTTTTTTCACTATTACCTATTTTATAAAATTATCTATTCAAATATTATCTTTTAAAAATATATTTCATTTTTGTTTTAAAATATTAAAAATAAGTTTATCTTTGTATTCAAGTCTTTTTTGAAAATCATCTTTTGTTATAATAGCGTATTTAATTTTTCTATTAAAAAAAGTTTTAGCTAAAAAATCATTAAAAAGTATTTTATCAATTTCTCAAATCAAAAATATATCAACAATATTATTAGAGTTTCAAGTAAGTCTTTTTGATAAAGCTTCATTTATCAAAACCAAATTTAGAGAATGTTGTTCTTTGAAGAATTTTTTTATAGTATCTTCTGGATTAAAAGTTTTTAGAAAAATATTTTTAAATTCTTCAATAAGAAAAAAATTTTTATTTAAGAAAAAATATTTTTTCTTTGCCTCTTCTTTGCTTTTTAATATATTTAATTCTTCTAAACTATCAAGTTCTCTTTTTATAGAATTTATTTGCTCTTCTAAGTCGCGCGATAAAGCTCTCATATGAAATCAGTCAGTATTTCCTGATTCGTATTCTAAAAAGAATTTTTCTAGAATTTTTGTTCTAGTTTTTGAACCAAAAAGTTTTGTTAAATCAAAGTTTTTCATGATATATATGATATATTATTTATAACATAATATTTTTAGAAATATATATGTTTTATTTTAAAAATCAACTAAAGAATAAAAAAATTCATTATCCATACATAAATATAGATACCAGTATTACTCAAATTTTATTTATATAAAAAAAGAATAGGGATTGAAAATTTTAATACTTTATGAAATAAAGATATTTTTTACTTACAATACTTTTAGAAAATCTTTTGGTATTTGAATGAATTGAAAATCTCCTATTGAAAAACTAAAAAAATGTAATATATTATATTTTAATAAATTTAATTCTTTTTTTGTTTTTATTTTAGAGAATTTTAAAAAAATTGGTGATATATATTTTAGTGATTATTGCCAAAATAGTAAGAAGTTTAAACTTCTTACTATTTTGTTTTTAATTACTTTCTTGTAATTTTCAAATTATTTTATTGCACTACATGTTCATAAACTTTTGCAAATTTTAAAATTTCATATTTAATTAAAAATATCTGAGAATTTCTCTCAGATATTTTTAATTAATTCATTCTTTTACTAATTTTGGATTATTAGCATATTTTAGTCATTCTTCAAGTGAGATATATCACATATTTACTAAATCAATAATATCTTTTTCTAAAATTTGCATTCATTCTCTAGATCACATTTGCATAATAGAAGGGATTTGATGTAAATCATTTTCTCTTATCAGGTTTGTTACTGCTGAAGTACGAATTAATATCTCTTTTACAAGTTTTACTCAACTTCCATCACTTGCTTTTAAAAGTCTTTGAGAAAAAATTCAAACTAAACTATCAGCTAATTGAAGTCTAATTTGATTTTGTTGTCATGATTCAAAACTATCAATTATTCTTGAAATAGTTTGGTAAGCAGACCTTGTATGAAGTGTTGAAAAAACTAAGTGTCCAGTTTCAGCTAAAGTCAAAGCCATTTCTATTTCTTCAGTTGTTCTCATTTCTCAAAACAAAATTACTTGTGGATTTTGTCTCATAGCTCAAGCTAGAGCTGTTTTATAATCTAGTACATCTTTTCATATTTCTTTTTGTTCTACAATAGATTTTGCATGTGGATGAATATATTCGACTGGATCTTCTATAGTAATAATATGTTTATTGTAATTTTGATTTATGTAATTTATCATAGAAGCTAGGGTTGTTGATTTTCAGCTTCAAGTTGGTCCAGTGACCAAAATAAGTCATTGTCATAATTTAGTTATATCTTTATAAATTGCAGGCAATCAAAGGTCATCTATAGTTGGAATTTTGTTTCATAAAAGTCTTATAACTATCATATAGTTAGACATCTGGAATGAAACATTTACTCTAAATCTTCTTCCAGAAAATGAAAAAGCAAAATCTAGATTTTTATTTTGTATCAAAAAATCATGTTGTTTTTCAGTTACAATTGATTGAGTAAATTCCATAGTATCTTTCCAAGTCAAAATATTTAATCATTCATCTATTTTTACTATATCTCATCATATTTTTATTGCAGGATATGTTCAAACAGTTATATACATATCACTTCATTCATTATCAATCATTACTTGTAAAAGTTGATCTCTAAGCATGTAATCTGGTCTAATTGTTCATTGCATATTTTTTCTTTTACTAATAAAAGTAGTAAGAAAACTTACTACTTATAAAATATTTAAATTATACTTTTAATTCTTTTTTTCTAATTAAAATTAAAATCAAAGTTAAAACAAAAGTTAAAAATAATAATATATTAGTTTTAGTTCAAGTATCAGGAGTTTGTGTAGCTGACATAGCAACCGTTTCAATAGTTTCTCAACTAGAAGTAAGCTCACCACTACCAGAAAGATTTTCTTCTGGAGCTGCAGTAAAATCACTTACTAAAGGCATTTCTTCCACAAATTTTTCTCAAACAAAAACACTAGTTGTAAAATCAAAAAGACTATTTTCTATTTCTATATCTTTATTTTCCAAATCTTTTAAAGTTAATATCAAAATATACTCTTTTTGTTCTAATAGTTTTGCAGAAAGTTTAATATTTATATTTGTAGTATCTAGGAACATACTTTCTTTAGAAATTTCTTTAAAAACTTTAAAATCAAAAGTAGTTAAATTTGTTTCTTTGTTTAAATAAATTTCAATAGTTTTAGAATCAGTAATAGAAATATATTCTATTCAAGTTTCAGCTCAAACTAAAGCAGAATTTAAGATTTTTGATTTATCGCCAGATAAATTAAAATCAATAGAAGTATCAAGTCATTCAGAAACAGAAACAATACTATAATTATTGTTATCCACTAAATTACTTTCTAATTTTAGAGTAATTTTTTTAGCATTTGTTTCATCTTTTACAGATGAGATAACTTTTATATCTTCCAAAACTTTCCCGTCTGATTCAGAAGAAATACCATTTAATTTAGTAGATAATCAAACACTTAAAGTTTGACTATCAATCACATCAACTCAAGTAATAGAAACTACTGCTTTATTATTTTCCATAACTGGGGTATTTAAATTAACTTTTCAAGTAGAAACTTCTGTTGCATAAGTATTTCCAAAAGCTAAAAATAAAGTTAAAGAAACTAAAATTTGTTTTTTATTAAACATAATAAATAAATTAAATATAAAAATGCAATTATATTATAACACAATTTTAATATTAAATCAAAAATTTTTCTACATTTTTTATTAAATCTCTTTTTACATTTATATTTTTTTTAATTTTTTTAAAAATTTGCTCTTCTTTAAGGTAAATAAAACTCTTGAAAGCCTCTTTAGAAAATTCTATATTATTAAAATCTTTAAATATTTCTATATATTCTAAAAAATTGTTTCAAAAATTATTTTTCAAATAATTTGAAAAATCTTCTATTTTTTCTTTATGAGCTAAATTATGTTCTTTATAAATATCCCATAAAAAAGGTTTTCATGTTAAAATACTTGAAATTAAGCTATTTTCTCATCTAACAATATTTTTATCACAAAGATATAAAAATTTATAATAATTTATTAAATTCAAAAATGGCATATTTATAATATTTTCTTTTGAAGAATTATAATCAAAAATAAAATAAATATTTTTATTATCTTTTAAAATAAATTCTTTTATATTTTTAAATGTTTCTATATAACAAAAAACAGAAATCCAGTTTTTATGATAAAAATCTTCATTTAAATTTGGTAAAAACTTTTTTCTTAAAGCTAAATTTCCTTCTTTTTTTATCTGATTTTCAAATTCTTTTAAATATGGATTTATAATAATTCACCCAGAATTATCTAAAAGTGATGGAATAAAATGAGTTACAGAAACATTTTTTGAATTATAATTTGTATTATGAAGACTTTTTACTCAAGTGTGAAGTAAAAAGTAAGAAAAATTAACTAATTTAATATTAAAATTAAACTTGTGTAAATAATCAAAATCTATTTTTCTATCAAAAAAATTAAAGATTATATTTGATGGAGAAAGATTTTTTATTTCGTTTAAATCATAATATTCTAGATTTTTTATTTTTATATCTCATTTTAGTTTTAAAAATAAATTTTTATCATCTATAAAATATCTTATTTTTAAATTAGGAAAATAATAAAATAAAGAAATAGCTAAATTGAAAGAAAAACCTCAATCTCAATAATTATCAATAACTGTTGTATAAAAATCTATTTGCATAAGATAGAAATAAATATTATAAATAATAATATTTATTTTTTAAAGTTTTACAAAATATTTAATTTTTTACACAAAAAAGCAAAGTCACATTACGAGGACGAACTCTTTTCATCTTAACTTCCATTAGCTTAATTCCATCAACTAGGACATGAAGTTCAATTAAAAGCAATAACTACTCAAGTAGGAATATTTGAAAGTGTATCTACTTTAGCTTAAATAAGATTTAATCTATTTATTATTTTATTTCATTTCATCTAGAAGATGTAAGTTTATCTGTTTGCTTTATTTTTGTTAAATTCACCAAGTAGCATACAAACAATACATAAAATAAATAGTAAAAAAGAAAGTTAATCATCAAACTAATGATTTTAAAATAATTGTTTTCATAAATAAAAAGAATCTAGAGTAGTTGACTAAAATAAAAGCTAACTATAATAACTCTATAAAGATAAGAAATAGATATAGAAAATAAGCAAGACTTGTCACAATAGAATTTATAAATTATTATTACTTGTTTGTATTTCAATAATATATTTTTCCATTTATTTTTTAGTAAATATT
>OGCL01000909.1_pt1 | contig 28086 bp, 23 predicted proteins | sample 1570041 | NCBI WGS metagenome assembly OGCL01 (sample SAMN06266162, study PRJEB24511) | hot springs metagenome | isolation source: Hot spring water | place: South Africa: Limpopo | collected 2015-06-22 | reverse complement strand
GCTCTCCAGCCCCAGCTGGGCGTTGATTTCACCGTGGCTCAGGTCCTGCGGCAGCACCTCGGCGCGGCCGCCCAGGCTGTGCACATGGCGGGCCAGGGCCTCGGCCTGGTGGCAGGGCTGGTCGGCGCGCTCGGTGGAGCACACCATCTGCACCGGCGGGGCGCCCGCCGTCCACTGGTGCCAGGGCGACAGCAACCGCCAGTAGGCCGGGTCGGCGCCAAACGCGTCGTCGTACAGCGGCATGTGGGGGGCGCGCATGTAGGCGGGCACATTCATCACCGCACTGTCGAGCACCACCGTGCCCAGCCAGGGCCAGGCGCCCTCGCGCAGGGCCTGTGGGGCGCGGGCGTTGAGCAGCGCCACCAGGTGGGCGCCCGCAGAGTGGCCCATGAGGATGAAGCGGCTGGGGTCGGCCCCCCAGGTGGTGGCGCGCTGTTGCGCGGCCATCAGCGCGGCCTGCACGTCGCGCTCCTGCTGGTCCACGGGGGTGTCGGGCAAGAGCCGGTAGTTCACCGAGATCAGCACAAAACCCCGGGGCACCCAGCGCGCCACCTTCTCCTGCACCACGCGGCCCATGGCCTTGTCGCCATGGCGCCAGCCGCCGCCATGCACCATGAAGACCACGGGCGCGCGCACGGCGCTGGCGGTGGAGGAGGAAGGGGTGGGCAGGTACACGTCCATGCGCTGGCGCGGGTCGCTGCCGTAAGGCACATCGGCAATGCGCTGCACGCCGGTGGGCAGGGCGGCGGCCTGCGCCTGGGCCTGCTTCTGTGCGATGAGCGCGCGCAGGCGCCCGCCGCCTTGCGCGCTGTCGGACGCAGGGGCCTGTGCCCACGCCGGGGCGACCAGGGCGAGGGTAGCCACGGCCGTGAGGGTGTAGCGGGTGAAAGGGGTGAGCGTGCGATGGACAGTGGAGGGCATGGGAAAGACTCCTGCGATCGTGGCGGGGCTGCCGATGACTGACTGTCGCATCCACAGACCCGCCAATGGTTGCAGCACGGCGCCAAGTCATGACAAAGCATGACAAACGCGCAGGGGGTTGTCACAGGCTGTCATCACCGGGGCGCTGGAGTGCGGGCGTGGCCCGGGTGGTGTGCGCCGTACCATCGGGACTGGGCCTGCACCTTGCCTGGCCACCAACCTTCGCCCCCATGACCGCCCCCCTCGCCAAGATCCTGGTCGCCGACGACGAGCCCGAGCTGCGCGCCCTGCTGCAGCGCTACCTGAGCGACCAGGGCTACACCGTGCGCACCGTCGAGGGCGCAGGCCCGCTCGATGCGCTGCTGCAGCGCGAGCGCTTTGATGTGCTGGTGCTCGACGTGATGATGCCGGGCGAGGATGGCCTGGCCATCTGTCGCCGCCTGCGTGCGCAGGGCGAGACCATTCCCATCCTGATGCTCACTGCGCGCGGCGACCCGGTGGACCGCATCGTGGGCCTGGAGATGGGCGCGGACGACTACCTGCCCAAGCCCTTCAACCCGCGCGAGCTGCTGGCACGCATCCAGGCCATGGTGCGGCGCCAGCGCCTGCTGGGCGCGCACACCGGGCCGCAGGGCGTGTTGAGCCGCCTGGCGTTTGGCGACTTTGTGCTGTGGCCTTCCGAACGGCGGCTGGAGCGCCGGGGGGAGGACATGCCCCTGACCACCGGCGAATTCGCGCTGCTGCTGGCCCTGGCGCAGAACCCCCACCGCCCCCTGGGCCGCGACCGGCTGCTGGCCCTGGCCTATGGGCCCGACCACGCCGCCACCGACCGCAGCATCGACGTGCAGATCATGCGGCTGCGCAAGATCATCGAGGCCGACCCGGCGCAGCCACGCCACATCCGCACCGTGTGGGGCGTGGGCTATGTGTTTGTGCCCGACGGCGCCGCGCCCGCAGGAGGGGCGCAGCCATGACGGCGCCCATCGCCACCGCCCGCCGGGGGCTCTGGCCGCGCAGCCTGCTCGGGCGCAACCTGCTGCTGATGGCCGCGCTCATCGTGCTGGGCCAACTGGTGGCCGCCGTGCTGGTGCGGCAGATGATCTTCCAGCCCCGCGTGGCGCTGGTGGCCGATGGCGTGGCCCGCAACGTGGCCGCGCTGCGTGCGGGGCTGCAGGCGCTGCCCCCGGCGCAGCGGGCGGCGTTTGTCGATGCGTTCAACCAGCAGGCCGTGGCGGCCACCCCGCCCGTGGCGCCCGAGAGCGCTGCGCGGCGCGCACTGCTCTCGCCCATGGAGCGGCAGTTTGTGCGGGCCGTGGCGCGCCGCCTGGGCGCAGACGATGCCGCCACCGCCCCCCAGCCCCTGTGGCGCCGCGACAGCGCCGGCATGCTGGCCCTGCGTGTGGAACACGCGGGTGCCGATGGCCCCGAGAGCTACTGGCTCAACCTGCCCAGCGTGTTCCCCACGCGCACCTTCACCGGCGCCTGGCTGGCCGCCACGCTGGCCAGCATGCTGCTTGCGCTGCTGGGCGCGTGGTGGCTGCAGCGCCACATCCACCGCCCGCTGGCGCAGGTGGTGGGGGCCGCGCGCCAGCTGGCGCAGGGCCAGCCCCCTGCCGTGCTGCCGGAAGCAGGCCCCGAAGAAATCGCCACCGTGGCCCGCAGCTTCAACCACATGGCGCAGAGCCTGGCCGCCGCCGACCACGAGCGCGCGCTGATGCTGGCGGGCGTGTCGCACGACCTGCGCACCCCGCTGACCAAGTTGCGCCTGGGTGTGGAGATTGCCGGTGCGCAGGTCGATGCGCCCCTGGCCGCGAGCATGGCGCGCAGCATCGACGAGATGGACGGCATCGTGGGCCAGTTCCTGCAGTTCGCGCGCAGCGGTGAGGCCGAGGTGCCCACCCCCGCATCGCTCAACGACCTGGCCCAGGCCGTGGCCGAGGCGCAGGCCGACCATGGGCGCACCGTGCGGCTGGAGCTGGGTGCCTTGCCCGAAGTGCCCGTGCGCCCCCAGGCCCTGCGCCGCGCGCTGGACAACCTGGTGGAAAACGCCTGGCGCCACGGCCAGCCGCCCGTGGTGCTGCGCACCGGAGCCGATGCCAACAGCGTGTGGCTGGAGGTGCAGGACCAGGGCCCCGGCATCGGCGCCGACGACATCGACCGCATGCGCCAGCCTTTTGCTCGCGGTGGCGGCGCGGCGCGCACCGGCCCGCCAGGTGCAGGCCTGGGCCTGGCCATCGTGGAGCGCGTGGCACGCAGCCATGGCGGGCGGCTGGAGCTGCACAGCGCGCCGGGCGCGGGGCTGCGGGCGCGGCTGGTGTTGCCGTTTCAAGAAAAAATGGCCGCTACCGCCTGATGGTATTGCCTCATTAGCTATCAAATTGGTAGCTAATGCGTGGTGCGCCCACCCAGCTTGCGGTACAGCGTCTGCCGGCTGATGCCCAGCTGGCGCGCCGCCTGCGACATGTTGCCGCGCGCGGCCTGCAGGGCCTGGTCGATGGCGGCCTGGGAGAGTTGCTGCAGGTTCAGCGCGGTCGGGGGCGTGGTGGTTTCGGTCTGTGCAGGCGTCGGCGTTGGGGCGGCCGTCAGCGCCTGCACCAGGTCGTCCGGCATGTGCTCCCAGCCCAGGGTGTCTTCGCCCTCGGCCAGCATGGCGCAGGCGGTGCGCAGCACGTTGGCCAGCTGGCGCAGGTTGCCAGGCCAGGGGTAGGTGGCCAGGCGGGCGAGCAGGTCGGGCGCCACCTGCACCTCAAAACCCAGCCCCTGTTCCGTCGCCAGGTCGGCCAGCAGGCGCTGCAGCAGCGCCACAAAGTCGCTGCGCTCGCGCAGCGCGGGCAGCTGCACCGTGAGGCCGTTGATGCGGTAGTACAGGTCTTGCCGAAAGCGCCCTTGCTCCGCCGCCTGCATGAGCTGGTTGTGCGTGGCGCAGACCAGTGCAAAGTCCACGGGCACGGCCTTGCTGGCACCCACGGGGGTCACGCTGCGCTCTTGCAGCACACGCAGCAGGCGGGTCTGCAGGGCCAGCGGCATGTCGCCGATTTCGTCGAGGAAGAGCGTGCCGCCATGGGCCTCGCGCAGGCGGCCCAGGTGGCCCTCCTTGCGCGCGCCGGTGAAGGCACCGGCCACATGGCCGAAGAGTTCGGATTCGATCAGGTGCTCGGGGATGGCTGCGCAGTTGATGGCCACAAACGGCGCATCGCGGCGTGGGCCGCTGGCGTGCAGCGCGCGCGCAAACACCTCCTTGCCCACGCCCGACTCGCCCTGCACCAGCACCGCAATCGGCTTGCCCACCACGCGGCGCGCCTTGTCGGCGGCAGCGCGCCAGCGGGTGTCGCCGGTGTCCAGCAACGCCAGTGCGTCTTGCTGGGGCACTGTGGCCGCCGCAGCGGCGGGCCGTGTGGGTGTGGCAACCCAGGCGGTGTCCATCTGCACCTGGGCAAACAGCAAAGCGCCTTGCAGTGTGCGCAAGGCCTGCGGCTGCTGGGGGCGGCGCTTGTGGTGCGAGAGCAGGTCGTCCATCCGCACGTCCAGCACCCGCTCCAGCAAGGTGGCGCCCACGTCCCCCGCATGCAGGCCCAGCTGCGCCAGGGCCACGCGGTTGGCGCCCACGATCCAGCCGTCGGCCGACACGGCCACGATGCCCTCGGCCACGCTGCCAATCCCCTCGGGCGCGCTGTGCAGGTGCAGGCGGATGTTGCGTTTGCAGGTGGCCGCCAGCAGGCGGTTTTCGATCATGCGGGCTGCGGTGCTCACCAAGCCCAGCGCGTGGGCGTGGCCGTTGCGGTAGTCGCCCGAGATGTCGAGGATGCCCAGCAGGTCTCCCGTGGCCGACAGGATGGGCGAGGCTGCGCAGGTGAGAAAGTTGTTGCGCTCCAGAAAATGCTCGCCGCCGTGCACTTCCACCGCGCAGGCCTCGGCCAGTGCGGTGCCGATGGCGTTGGTGCCCCGGTGCGCCTCGTGCCAGGAGGCACCGCTGGTCAGCGCCACGCGTTCGGCCTTGTCCACAAAGTGCGGGTCGCCCAGCGTGTGCATGAGCATGCCGCGCCGGTCGGCCAGCACCACCACGCTTTGGCTGTGGCGCACCTGTTCAAACAGGTACTCCATCACCGGCCGCGAATGCGCGAGCAGCTCGGGGTTGCTTGCCAGCACCTGGCGCAGCGTGCCGCTGCTGGGGTGGTCGATGGCCTGGGGCCGCCCGGTGGGCAGCAGGCCGGCCGCCATGCTGCGCGACCAGGAGCGTGCCAGGCGCTCGTCCACCAGGCCGCTGGGGCACTGGCCAGAGTCCAGCAGGTGCTGGCGGGCCTGTCGCAGGGCGACGGGGGAGGTGTTGGGGCGCACGCTTTGTCTCCGTGCGGGCTCAGGGCGGCCCGCTTGTGGTGTGTGGGCCAGTATGGCGGGCTCGTCGGCGCGGGGCAAGGGTGTGGGCGCAAGCGGTGTGCCAACTGTTCCATTTCGTGACAGGTGTCGCGGCCCGGCACACTGCGATGCGGGTGGCTGCAACAGGTGTACGCCCTGGCCCACCGAAAAAATCCAATGAAATCAACACCTCGCGCGCCGTGGCCTGCTGGCATGTGTTTTGAGTAAGGGGTTGCCATCGGACAGGCTCCACCGAGTCCGCCCGATGCACACACAACCATCGCAGGAGACAACACCATGACCGTTTACGCAGCCCCCGGCGCCGCTGGCGCCAAGATCACCTACAAGCCCCGGTACGACAACTTCATCGGCGGCAAATTCGTGCCGCCCGTCAAGGGCCAGTACTTTGATGTCATCACGCCCGTGAGCGGCAAGGTCTACACCCAGGCCGCGCGCTCTACCGCCGAAGACATCGAACTGGCGCTGGACGCCGCCCACGCCGCCGCCGACAGCTGGGGCAAGACCGACGCGGCCACCCGCGCCAATATCCTGCTCAAGATCGCCAACCGCATCGAGGAAAACCTGGAGCGCCTGGCCTACGCCGAAACCGTGGACAACGGCAAGGCCATCCGCGAGACGCTGAACGCCGACATTCCGCTCACCGTGGACCACTTCCGCTACTTTGCGGGCTGCGTGCGTGCGCAAGAAGGCGCCTTGAGCAACATCGACGAGAACACCGTGGCGTACCACATCCAGGAGCCGCTGGGCGTGGTGGGCCAGATCATTCCGTGGAACTTCCCCATCCTGATGGCCGCGTGGAAGCTGGCCCCCGCGCTGGGCGCGGGCAACTGCGTGGTGCTCAAGCCTGCAGAGTCCACCCCCATCTCCATCCTGATCCTGGTGGAGTTGATTGCCGACCTGCTGCCGCCCGGCGTGCTGAACATCGTCAACGGCTACGGCCGTGAGGCGGGCATGCCGTTGGCGCAGAGCAAGCGCATCGCCAAGATTGCCTTCACCGGCTCCACCAGCACCGGCCGCGTGATCGCCCAGGCCGCCGCCAACAACCTGATCCCTGCCACGCTGGAGCTGGGCGGCAAGAGCCCCAACATCTTCTTTGCCGACGTGATGGACAAGGACGATGCGTTTCTGGACAAGGCCATCGAAGGCCTGGTGCTGTTCGCGTTCAACCAGGGCGAGGTCTGCACCTGCCCGAGCCGCGCACTCATTCAGGAATCGATCTACGACAAATTCATGGAACGTGTCTTGAAGCGTGTGGCCGCCATCAAGCACCAGAACCCGCTGGATACCGACAGCATGATGGGCGCGCAGGCCAGCAAGGAGCAGCTCACCAAGATCCTGAGCTACCTCGACCTGGGCAAGCAGGAAGGCGCGGAAGTGCTGGCTGGCGGCGGCCAGGCCCACCTGGGCGGCGACCTGGAAGGCGGCTACTACGTGCAGCCCACGCTGTTCAAGGGCCACAACAAGATGCGCATCTTCCAGGAAGAGATCTTCGGCCCGGTGCTGGCCGTGACCACCTTCAAGGACGAGGCCGAAGCGCTGGCGATTGCCAACGACACGCTGTATGGCCTGGGCGCGGGTGTGTGGAGCCGCAACGGCAATGTGGCGTACCGCATGGGTCGCGCGATCAAGGCCGGCCGGGTGTGGACCAACTGCTACCACGCGTACCCTGCGCACGCAGCGTTCGGTGGCTACAAGGAGTCGGGCATCGGGCGCGAGACGCACAAGATGATGCTGGACCACTACCAGCAAACGAAAAATCTGCTGGTTTCGTATTCGGAAAATAAGCTCGGATTCTTCTGATGCAGGTCTGCGCACGTTGAGAGCCCCGAACCGTTCGGGCTGAGCCTGTCGAAGCCCTGCGCAGCGCTTCGACAGGCTCAGCGTGAACGGGCGGGATGATGGAAATAGGAAGGCAAAAGGGGGCTGGCGGCAGACCCCCTTTTTGCCTTTTGCCGAGACAAGGAGACAACCATGGTCGAAAAAGTCATCGCCACCCCTGCCGCGCTGGAGCTGGTGGCCTTTCTGCAAGAAAAGCATGGCCCTGCGCTCATGTTTCACCAGAGTGGCGGCTGCTGCGACAACAGCGCGGCCAATTGCTATCTGCCTGGTGAGATCACCATGGGCGCGGGCGACGTGTACCTGGGTGACATCGGCGGCTGCCCGTTCTACATCGGGCGCGCGCAGTACGAGACCTGGAAACACACGCAGCTCATCATCGATGTGATCGATGTGATCGATGGCACGGGTGGCACGTTCTCGCTCGAAGGGCCCGAGGGCAAGGCCTTCCACACCCGCTCGCGGGTGTTCACGGCGGCGGAGCTGGATGGCTGGGCATCGCTCCGCCTGCGGCCTGAAAAATTACAAGAAAAATAGCCGTTTGCGCTCGACCACTATGCCTTGTTTGCTATTGAAGTCGTAGCGTTGCAGCGCCACCACCGCTGCTGCCGCTGTGGCTGCCATCGCCCCCCAGGCGGAACACCGACACCACCTGCACCAGGTCCTGGGCCTGGTTCTGCAGGCTGCTGGCGGCGGCGGCCATTTCCTCGACCAGGGCGGCGTTCTGCTGCGTGACCTGGTCCATCTGCGTCACGGCCTCGCCCACCTGGGCCACACCCAGGGACTGTTCGTGGCTGGCCGCGCTGATCTCGCCCACGATGTCGGTCACGCGGCGGATGGACGCCACCACCTCGGTCATGGTGCTGCCGGCGCGGTCCACCAGGGCCGTGCCCTGCTCCACGCGCTCCACGCTGGCGCTGATCAGGGCCTTGATCTCGCGCGCGGCCTCGGCACTGCGCCCGGCCAGGCTGCGCACTTCGCTGGCCACCACCGCAAAGCCCCGGCCCTGCTCGCCCGCGCGGGCGGCTTCCACGGCTGCGTTCAGCGCCAGGATGTTGGTCTGGAAGGCGATGGAGTCGATCACGCCGATGATGTCCGAGATCTTCTGCGATGCGGCGTTGATGCCCTGCATGGTGTGGACCACCTGCGCCACCACCTCGCCACCCTGGGTGGCCACGGTGCTGGCGCTGGCCGCGAGCTGGCTGGCCTGCTGGGCGCTGTCGGCGTTCTGGCGCACGGTGGCGTTGAGCTGCTCCATCGACGCAGCGGTTTCTTCGAGTGAACTGGCCTGGCTTTCGGTGCGGGCCGACAGGTCGGTGTTGCCCTGTGCAATCTGCACGCTGGCCGTGGCCACACTCTCCGACCCGCTGCGCACCTGGCGCACCACCTGCGTGAGCTGGCTGCGCATTTGCTGCAGTGCCTGCAGCAGCTGGCCGACTTCGTTGGTGCCATGGGCAATGGGCGCACCGCTCAGGTCGCCCTGCGCCACGGCGCGCGACAGCGCCACGGCCTGCGACAGCGGCCCGGTCATGGAGCGCACAAACACCAGGGCCATGGCGCTGGTGGCCGACAGCGTGAGCACCATGGCCAGCGCCACCCACAGCAGGCCACGTTGCAAGTCGGACACGCGGGCCTGCAGCGCCTGGTCCAGGCTCGCCATCGACAGGTTGTTGAGTGCGTTCAGCGCCTCGATGGTGCGGGTGAAGGCGTCGAAGTAGTCCTTGGACGCGAGCTGCAGCTCGGTGGCGTTGATCACGTCGCGCTCAGCCATCTGCAGCGACTGCTGGATCTGGCCCTGCACCGTCTGCACGCTGCTGCCCAGCGCGCGCTGCAGGTCGGGGTTGCCCTGCAGGGCGCGGTCCAGGCCGCGGAAGGTGTCGGCCTGCAGCTCGGCCACGCGCTGCTGCAGCACCAGCAGCTGGCCCTTGCCCTGGGGCGTCAGTTCGCGTTTGCCCAAAGCGCTGGCGCCCTGGGCGCGCAGCATGCCCAGCTTTTCGCCCAGCATGGGCGCCTGGGCGAGCGATGCCTGGATCAGCGCATGGGTGTCGGCCTCGGGGTCGATCTGCAGGCCATAGGCGTGCACCAGGGCTTCGTTCAGCTGCAGCAGGCTGGCAATCAGCTGCGTGTGCTGCGCCGTGCTCTGCGCCTGCTCGATGCTGCGCGCGCCCACGGCCTGCTCCAGCGTGCGCCAGGTCTGCTGGGCCTGGGTCCAGGTGGCCATCTGGGCGGCGGGCACCTGGGCGGCGGCAAAGCGGGCGGTGACATCGGACAGCGCGGCGTTCACCGCGTCGCGTGCGGCAGGTCGGCGCGCGGCCAGGCTCTCATCGCCCCCCAGCATGCCCACCGACAGGCCCCGGTGCACCTGCATGTGCTGCACCAGGCGGGTGAGCGCCTGGACGGGGGGCACGCCGCGTGCCTCCTGGCGCGCATGGCCGATGGCGTGCAGCGAATCGCTGACGGTGAGGTAGGTGGGCAGGGCGCTCATCATGAGCCCCAGCGTTCCCAGGATCAGGAACTTTTCGAGCAGATTCAACCGGTGCAAAAGTGACATGGCAATGGGCGCACGGGCGGGCCGTGCGGCAATAGGAAACCCTCAGCGGGCGGGGTGTCGGCACCCGCCGACGGGGTGCGGCCTTCGTCGGAACGGGATCTCAGGCCGCGTGGTGTGTAACGCAATGTAGGTTTCTACGGGCAGTAGGGTTTTGACTCAAGTCAATTTCGACCATGTCGTGCCTGTGCGGCGGTACACGCGCACCCGGGTGGCTGGGGAATAATTCCAGTTCACCCTTTCCTCGGGAGCTTCGGCATGCAGTCCATCACCCTCCGATTTCTGGCCCCGCAAGGTGCCCAGCCCCAGGCGGGCCGCGTGGCGGGCGGCACCGTGTTGCGCTGGGTGGACGAGGCCGGGTTTGCCTGTGCCAGCGCCTGGGCCCGGGGCGCTTGCGTCACCGAGTTTGTGGGTGGCGCCCACTTTGTGCGGCCCATCCGCCCGGGGGATCTGGTGGAGGTGCATGCGCGCCTGGCCTACACCTCCGACTCCAGCATGTGCCTGGCGGTGGAGGTGCGTAGCGGCGGCGTGCAGGGCGCGCCGCTGGAGGATGTGGCGCACTGCGTGGTGGCCTACACCGCCGTGGATGCGCAGGAACTGCCCCGCCCGGTGGACGCCTGGAGCCCAGACACCCCGGGCGACATCGCGCTGGCCCAGCGGGTCAAGGCCCACATCGACGCGGCGCGTGCCGCGCAGTGAGCGCTATGGCAGCGGCGAGGCACTTTTCTTTGATCAAAAACAGGCCTCTGCGCTCTATGGACATGCCTTTTAAGCTATCAATGTAATAGCATTCGAGGCGCTGCCTTGAACAGGCCTTGGGGCCGGGTCTACAGCACCTGGCGGCGCGCAAACCGCACCACCGTCACGCCCGCGCGCGCCTGCCGCACCGAGGGCATGACCAGCACGCACCCGTCGTAGGGCGTGGCCACCGGCACCCCATCGTTGTCACCGATCACTGTGCCCGCCTGCTCAAACAGCTCCAGCCCCGTGTAGGGCGCCACAAAGCGGAAGGCGCTGCTGGTGGCGACCACGGGGCCGGTCACCTCCAGCGCCCATTGGCGGGGGGCGTCGGGCTGGCGCCAGCCGGGCAGCTGCTGCGCGAGGGTGCCAGCGTCCAGCACACCGGACTGTTCGAGGAAACGCACACACTGGTCCTGCGCCACCGTGCGGCTGGCGGGGTCGCCGTGGAAGCCACATTCGATGAGCAGCGAGCGGGTGTCGCCGCCCTCACCATCGCCGTTTCCATCGGGCAGGCCAAAGCGGCCGTAGTCGCGCATGCGCACGCCGTCCTTGTGGCCCGCGTCCACCACGATGTGTTCGGGCGAGCGCATGGCACGCGCCAGCGCCCGGTTGCGCGGCTGGATGCCGGTGAGCAGCAGCGGTGCCGAGGGCTCGTGCATGGAGTGGATGTCGAGCAGCCAGTCGGCCTGTGCCACCCAGGGGCGCAGCGCGGCGGCGCGGCGGCGTTCGTTGGTATCAAGGGCATCGATGCGCTCATCCAGCCACTGGCGGTTGAGGTCTTCGTCGGTGAAGCGCGAGGCATCGTGGTTGGCCGGATCGAAACGGTCGAACGCGTCAAGGTTGCAGAACGCCAGCGTGAGCGTGCCCTGCTGCGGGCGCACACCGGCGTCGAGCAGGCCCTTGAGCGCCCAGGCACCGCACAGCTCATTGCCGTGCACCAGGGCGCTGATCATCACGTGGCGGCCGGGTTGACCCGAGTCGAAATGCCACACGCCCTCGGTGCCGGTGTTGCCCGCGCGCCAGGCGCTGATGTCGGGGGCGGGCAGTTCAAACGCCAGGGGGGGCACGGCGGTGGGGGCGAGGTCGGTGGGGTTCATTCTTCGATCTTGGCGAATTCAACAATCTTCTTGTACTTGGCCACTTCGGTCGCCAGGAACTGGTCGATGTTCACGGTGGGGGCGGCCACGGTGGAGCCGCTGGCTTCCATCTTTTTCTTGAAGTCGGGCGACTGCAGGCTGTCGGCCAGCGCTTTCTTGAGCTTGTCGAACACGGGCTTGGGCAGGTTGGCGGGCGCCATCAGCGCAAACCAGGTGCCGATGTCCACGTTCTTGTACTGCGGCGTTTCGGCCAGTGCGGGGATGTCGGGGGTCACGGCCGAGCGCTTGGCCTCGGTGGTGCCCAGGGCGATCACCTTGCCGCTCTTGATGTGCGGCAGGCCGCTGGAGAGCACGAATACGCCGTATTCGAGGTTGTTGCCCACCAGGTCGTTGGTGAGCGGCGCCACGCCCCGGTAGGGGATGTGCGTCATGAACAGCTTGCCCTGCTCCTTGACCATTTCGCCCGCCAGGTGTAGCGAGGTGCCCACGCCCGAGCTGCCGTAGCTGAACTTGCCGGGGTTCTTGGACACCTTCTGCGTGAACTCGGCCAGGGTCTTCACGCCCGTGCCCGTGGACGCCACCAGCACCAGCGGCTGCGAGGCAATCAGGCCGATGGCGGTGAAGTCCTTGATGTCGTACTTCACCTTCTTGGTCACCAGCTTGTTGATGGCGATCTCGTTGCTGGCGCCCACCAGCAGCGTGTAGCCATCGGGTGCGCTGCTGGCCACCTTCTGCGCCCCGATGGCACCGCCCGCGCCGCCCACGTTCTCGATCACCACCGGCACGCCGAGCTTGTTGCCCAGCTCGGTGGCCACGGTGCGGGCGGTCAGGTCGGTGCTGCCGCCGGGCGGGTAGCCCACGACGATGGTGATGGGCTTGCTGGGGTAGGTGTCCTGCGCCAGTGCAGGGGTGGCGCCGAGCAGCGCCAGGCCGCACAGGAGTGCCGCGCGGCGCAGGGGAAGTGTGGGTTGCATGGGGAGGTCCTCGTCGTGGATCGGGGGGTTGTGGCCCGATTGTGCGAAGCCCCAACCGCTGGCCTGGTGCTGAAGTGGCACCAGTTAGTGCCAATACGGTTCGGTGCCCTGATGAAAACCCTGTGCCCGGCTGGGAGCACCCGCCCAGGTTCAGCGCTGCGCCAGTGCCTTCCACAGCGCCTCGGCCAGCGGGCCCAGGCGGCGTTTGGGGCGGTACAGGCGCACGTCAAACCGTACCTCCATGCGCGCATCGCCTGCCAGCGCCATGCGCTGCGCCTGGCAGTCGGCGTGCACCATGGACCAGGGCAGCCAGGCCACGCCCAGGCCTTTTTGCACGTATTCGTAGTGCGCGTCGGCCGAGTCACATTCCACCACCCGCTGTAGCCGGGGCGCGTGCGGGTTCTGGGCCAGGTGGTCTTCCACCAGGCGGCCCAGTGCCAGCTGCGGGGCGTAGGCCAGGTAGGGCACGCGCGTAGCGTCGGGTCCGAAGCGGTGCAGTGCCTGCCCCTGCGCAGTGGCACGCGACACGGGCACCAGCCGGTCCGAGGCCACGGTCACATGCGTGAACTGGCGCGCATCCAGGCGCACGGCGAGTGTGGGGTGGTGGTAGACGAGGGAGAAGTCGGCCTCGCTGCGCTCCAGCATGGCCACGGTGTCGGCCAGTGCCCGGGTGCGGATGCACAGCTCGCCGCCCTGCAGGATGGGCTGCAGGCGCACCAGCCAGTCGGCCACCACGGTGCGCGCCAGTGTGCGGCCCGTGGCCAGTGTCACGGTGCGGGCCTGGCGCCCGGCCAGACTCTGCAGTTCTTCGTGCGACTGCGTGAGGTTGCGCACCATCTGCCCGGCGGTGTCCAGAAAACTCTGCCCCGCAGGCGTGAGGGTGACAGGCCCCCCGCCCCGCTCGACCAGCGGCGTGCCCGCCCAGGCCTCCAGCGCGCGGATGCGGCGGCCAAAGGCGGGGTGTGTCACATGCCGCAACTCGGCGGCGCGGGTGAAGCTGCGCTCCTGCGCCAGCACGATGAAGTCCTCCAGCCACTTGAGCTGCATGGGCGTGCGGTGTGGCTGAGGGGCTGGGAGGGCTGCGCGTGGGGCGCTGCTAGCGGCTGCGCGAGGCTTCGAGCACCGCGCGGGTGTGCTGAGCGGCCGTGCGGGCGGCGGCCGCAAAGTCCGCACCCTGGGAGGCGTACAACACGGCGCGCGAGGAGTTCACGATGATGGGACCGTCGTTGCGCAGCCCGGCGCGCACCGTGGCGGCTGCGTCGCCCCCCTGGGCACCCACACCGGGGATCAGCAGGGGCAGTGTGGGGGCGATGGCACGCACGCGCTCGATCTCTTGCGGGTAGGTCGCGCCTACCACCAGGCCGAGCTGGCCGTTCTTGTTCCAGGGACCTTGCGCCAGGCGCGCCACATGCTCGTACATCAGTGGCTGGCCTTCGATGCTGGCCAGACGCTGGTTCTGCAGGTCGTCCCCGCCCGGGTTGGAGGTGCGGCACAGCAGGAAGGCGCCCTTGCCGTGGTAGGCCAGGTAGGGCTCGATGGAGTCAAAGCCCATGAAGGGCGACAGCGTGACGGCATCGGCGCCATAGCGCTCGAAGGCCTCCTTGGCGTACTGCTCGGCGGTGGAGCCGATGTCGCCGCGTTTGGCATCCAGGATCACCGGCACCTGGGGGGCATTGGCGCGCATGTGCTGCATCAGGCGCTCCAGCTGGTCTTCGGCGCTGTGGGCGGCAAAGTAGGCGATCTGGGGCTTGAAGGCGCAGACCAGGTCGGCCGTGGCGTCCACGATGGCGGCGCAAAAGTCATAGATCTTGCGCGGGTCGCCCTGCATACCCGCAGGGAAGCGGGTGGGCTCGGGGTCCAGACCCACGCACAGCAGGGAGTTGTTCTGCGCCGTGGCGCCGCGCAGCATGTCGGTGAAGTTCATGGGGCGTGATTTTAGTGGGCGGCCTTTGCCGCCTCCCCCATGGGTTCATCTGGGGGCTGTGGTTCGCGGTGCCCGCAGCGGGGGGCTGCGATTGTGCGGGCATGAAAAAAGGCCGTCGAAACGGCCTTTTGTCGTTGTTGCAGGCGGCGCCTGCGGGCGCATCAAACCAAGCGCTCAGCGTGACACGGCCAGCAGGCGCTGCACGTCGCGATCGTTGGGCAGAGCGTAGTCGTGGCCACGCACGATGCGGCTGTCTTCGGTGCGCACCAGCTTCAGGCTCACGTATGTGTAGTTGGCAGCGGCGGAGTAGGTACCCACCAGCACCAGCGAGGCGTTGTGGTTGCGGGCAATGTCCTTGATCTCGCGCGACAGCAGCAGCTCGCCCTGGCCTTCGCGCACGAACACGTCGCCGCGCAGCTTGATTTCCTTCACGTTGAAACCGCTCGCGGCCATGCTGGTGGCGTACTGCTCGGACAGCGTGCGGCCCAGGGGGGCTGCGCGGCTCAGGTCGTTCACGTTGACCACGGTGGCCACGAGCACCGGGCCTGCGCCCAGGGCGTTCATGTCAAAGCCGGTGGTCAGCTTGGCCACGGCATCGCGGCTGGTCTGGATGAACTGGCTGCTGGCGGCTTCCTGGTAGGTGGGCTCGACGCGCGTGGGCGCAGCGTTGTTGGCACAACCGGCCAGAACCACGCCGGCCAGCACCGTCAGAAGAAGTGCGGGGGTTTTCATTGCGAGACAACCTTCATGTTGACGTTCTTGTACGAGGGACGCGTGAACAGCGGGGTGTCAGCGTTTTCCAGGTAGTACACGTCGGTCTTGCGGGCCAGGTACTGGCCACCGCGCGTGACGGTGGTGGTCAGGATCAGCTCGGTGTTGGTGGGACCACCCGAGTTGATGCTGTTCGCATAGTCGGCGGCAATCGACAGGCCCAGGCCAGCGGCCAGCTGCGCATCGACGTGTTCATGGCGCAGGCCGTAAGCGGCAAACAGGCCGGCGGCGAGCATGGTGAACTGGCCGGGGATGAAGTGGGGGCGTTCGCTGTTGTGGCGCACGACCTGGATGCCGTAGGAGACGTCCAGCGCCTGGCCGGGGCTTTGTTGCACCACGGCACCGTTCTGGACCAGCTTGGTGATCAGGAACTCGCGGAATGCGGTTTCGAACTGCGTGGCATTGGCAGGCAGCGACACATGCATGGGCGTGCCTGGGGCCACACCGGCCTTGTCCAGCGTGCCCAGCGTCTGGCCGACCACATCACGCGATACCAGGTCCCAATGGCCTGCAGAGCGTACCTTGGGTTGCGAGGTGTATTCAAAATTTTCCGCAACGGGAATAGGCGCTTTCTGTGCGCACCCAACCAAGGTTGCTACAGCGCCAGCCAGAACGGCCAAGCTGATTGCCTTTGAAAACGACATGATTCCCTCCTACGGACTAGATTTGCGAGGATCTGGACAGATACAGCCCGCACGATTGAAAAATAATTCTGGGCGGGTTCCTCAACAAAAACAAGAAAAAATTACGCTAACTGCGCTTCGCCGTACACAGTTCGTTGTTTTTGGTCACAGTTGTGTGCTGCTGCAAGGCACGCAGGGCCCAATAGCCCGGTTTGCCTTGCATTTGCTTACACGGCAGCGGCTGCGCGCTGCTCCAGGATGTCGAAAGCAGGCAGTTTTTTGCCTTCCAGCACCTCCAGGAAGGCGCCGCCTCCGGTCGAGATGTAACCCACCTGTTTCTCGATGCCGTACTTGGCGATGGCAGCCAGTGTGTCGCCACCCCCCGCAATGCTGAACGCGGGTGATTCGGCAATGGCAGCGGCGAGGGTGCGGGTGCCGTTTTCGAACGCGGCAAACTCGAACACGCCCACGGGGCCGTTCCAGACGATGGTGCCTGCCGACTTGAGCTGGGCGGCCAGGCGCGCGGCGGTGTCGGGGCCGATGTCCAGGATCAGGTCGTCGGGCGCCACGTCGGTGGCGGCCTTCACAGTGGCGGGGGCATCCGCGGCAAAGGCCTTGGCCACGACCACGTCGGTGGGGATCGGCACTTCGGCGCCGCGCGCCTTCATCGCGGCCATCACGGCCTTGGCGGCGTCCAGCAGGTCGGGCTCGGCCAGGCTTTTGCCGATGGGCAGGCCTGCGGCCAGCATGAAGGTGTTGGCAATGCCGCCGCCCACGATGAGCTGGTCCACCTTGTCGGCCAGGCTTTGCAGGATGGTGAGCTTGGTGGATACCTTGGAGCCCGCCACGATGGCGGCCAGCGGGCGCTGGGGCTGGGCCAGGGCCTTGGTCAGGGCGTCGATCTCGGCCGACAGCAACGGGCCCGCGCAGGCCACAGGGGCAAACTGGGCGATGCCGTAGGTCGTGCCTTCGGCGCGGTGGGCGGTGCCGAACGCATCGTTCACGAAGATGTCGCACAGCGCGGCCAGTTTGCGCGCCAACTCTTCCTTGTTCTTCTTTTCACCCACGTTCAGGCGGCAGTTCTCCAGCAGCACGACCTGGCCGGGGGCCACGGTGACGCCATCCACCCAGTTCGCCACCAATGGCACATCGCGGCCCAGCAGCTCGGACAGACGTTTGGCCACAGGGGCCAGGGAATCCTCAGGCTTGAATTCGCCTTCGGTCGGGCGGCCCAGGTGGCTGGTGACCATCACGGCGGCACCGGCATCCAGTGCCATGCGGATGCAGGGGATCGAGGCGCGGATGCGGGTGTCTTCGGTGATCTGGCCTGCGTCATCCTGCGGGACGTTCATGTCCGCACGGATGAAGACACGCTGGCCTTGGGCCTTGCCTTGGACACACAGATCGGAAAAGCGGAGGATGTTCATGGGGGAGGGCTTCCGGGAATGGCTCGTGGATCAGGGCCGCCATTTTAGGCGGCGCGCACCACGCGCCTGCCCTGGCGCTACCAGCCCCAACCTATGTGCAGCGGCAGGTACACCGCCATGCCCACCAGGATCGTGCCCAGGATACCCCGGCGCCAGAAGTAGTAGGCGCTGGCGCACACCACGGCGGGCAGGCGGGCGTCCATGAAGGTGTCGATGAGTTCGCCCTGGGTCATGAGGATCTCGGGCGCGATCACGGCGGTGAGGGCGGCCAGGGGGGCGTACTTGAGCCCGCGCTTGAGCCAGCCGGGCAGCGGCAGCTCGCGCTCGGGGATCATGAAGAAGGAGCGCGACACCACGGTGATGACCGCCAGGCCCACGATGGCCAGCACCGGTTCGATCCAGGATCCGTTCATCATGGATGGCGCTCCTCGCGCAGCGGCACCACATCGCCCGCCGCGACATGCTCGCGTTCTTCGGGTGGCATCACGCTGTCGGCGGGCACCAGCAGCAGCTCGGGCTTGTGGCGGCGGCGGTCCACCGCTTCCATCAGCAGCCCGGCGGCCACGGCCGCAGCCAGGGCCACCAGAATGTTGAGTTTGAGCGGCAGCGCAAACGCGGCAATCGCCGCCGTGGCCGCCACGCCCGTGGCCAGCCAGGTGGCGCGGTCGAACAGCAGCGACAGCAGCACGCCCAGCAGCGCCAGCACCCCGGCAAACCCCAGCCCCCAGGACAGGGGCACGGCGTTGGCCAGCAGGATGCCCGCGATGGATGGCACCTGCCAGGCCAGCCAGTTGGTGCTGGCGGCGCCCCAGAAATACGGCACCTGCTCGGGCGCGGGGCGGGGTTCAGGGAATCGTTTCATGAAGGCCACGTAGATCACGTCGCCGCTGAAGTACCCCAGCGCCAGCCGCTGGCGCAGCGGCAGGTGGGCGAAGTAGCTGCGCCACATGCTGCTGAAGATCACAAAACGCAGGTTCACGCAGGCGGCGGTGAGCCAGATGACCCACAGTGGCGCGCCCACGGACAGCAGCGGGATGACCGCCAGCTGCGCGCTGCCCGCATAGACCAGCAGCGACATGAACACCGCCATGCCCACCGGCATGCCGCTCTTGACCATGGCCACGCCCGTGACCAGGCCCCAGGCGGCAATGCCAAGCGAGGTGCCCGCCATGTCGGTCGCGGCGAGCCGGAACGAAGGGTGGCGCACGGTGCTGCGCAGGGAGGCGAGCACGCTCATGCGGCGGGGGCGCCCAGCACCATGCCGGGTTGCAGGTCGAAGCCGCGCAGGAAATCGGCCGCAGGCAGCCGTTTGCCCCCCGCGCGCTGCAGCGTGGTCAGGCGCAGCGCCGTGCCCGCGCCACAGGCCACCAGCACACCGGTGTCATTTGCAGATAAAACAAGGCCTTTGCGCGCGTCTGTATTGCCTTTTGCGCTATCAATAGCATAGCTCCATACTTTGATGGTCTCGCCGCTGCACTCGGTGCTGGCGCCCGGAAACGGGTCGAACGCGCGGATGCGCTGGCCAATCACGCTGGCTGGTTGGGACCAGTCGATGCTGCTTTCGGCCTTCTCGATCTTGTGGGCGTAAGTGATGCCCTCGGCAGGCTGGGGCACAGGCTGCAGGCCGCCGCAGGCCGCCAGCTCCAGCGCTTCCACGATCATGCGGCCACCCAGGTGGGCCAGCCGGTCGTGCAGCGTCGCCGTGGTGTCGTCGGCGGTGATGGCCAGGCGCTCGGTGAGCAGCATGTCGCCGGTGTCCAGCCCCGCGTCCATCTGCATGATGGTGACGCCGGTGTCGGCGTCACCCGCCTCAATGGCGCGGTGGATGGGGGCCGCGCCGCGCCAGCGTGGCAGCAGGCTGGCGTGGATGTTCAGGCAGCCCAGGCGCGGCATGTCCAGGGTCCACTGCGGCAGGATCAGCCCGTAGGCGGCCACGACCATCACATCGGCCTGGGCGGCCAGCAGTGCATCGCGCGCGGCGGCGGCTTCTTCGGGGTACTTGCCATCCAGGCGCAGGCTGCGCGGTTGCGCCACGGGAATGCCGTGGTCCAGCGCACATTGTTTGACGGGCGATGCCTGCAGCTTCATGCCCCGGCCCGCCGGGCGGTCAGGCTGGGTGAGCACCAGCGGAACGGTGAAGCCTGCGGCCAGCAGCCGCTCCAGCGCCACGCGGGCAAATTCGGGGGTACCGGCAAAAATGACTCTCATGGATGGCTGCATGCGGGTGTCTGAGGAGCGTTCAATGGCGCAACCGCTCAGTCGCGCGCATTGTCGAAAAAGGGGAGTTCGTCGGTGAACAGCACCTGCCGCACCACGCCCTGCCGGTCCAGGTGCACATGGGCCAAGCGTGGGTCGGAGTTCTGGCGGAAGCGGTAGGTCCAGATGTCGCCATCAAACCGCGCGACGCGCTCCACCCGCAAGGGGGGGCCAAAGCTGCGCTGCACATCGGCGGCGGTCCAGGTGCCGAGCGGAAGGCTCTCGAAACGCGCCTGGGTCAATACCTGTTCGTTGCGCAGCAGCCGACCACTGGCGTCGAAATCGAGGGCGTGGGCCTCAAAGCCTGCGGGCAGTTCGGAATAGAGCCACCGCTCGCCCTGCGCCAGCGCAAAGGTCGCGCTGGGCGGGCCCAGGCGGGTCCGCACGTCGGCGCGCAGTGCGCCGGGCTGCTCGCGGGCAGGCAGCGCGCACCCGGCAAGGTGGATAAGCAGCGCCCCGAGCGCTGCCCGCGCCAGCACTCCGCCGCCCCGCAAGGCGCAGAGCGCTGGAGGCCTCACTCGCGGGCCTCCCGCTGCTGCTTGATCATCTTGGTCTTGATGCGGTTGCGCTTGAGGGGCGAGAGGTATTCCACAAACACCTTGCCCATCAGGTGGTCCATCTCGTGCTGGATGCACACGGCCAGCAGGCCGCCTGCCTCGATGACACGCGACTCGCCCTGGGCGTCGAGCGCCTTTACGTGCACAGCGTCAAAACGTTCCACGCCATCGTAGATGCCGGGGACGGACAGGCAGCCTTCGTCGTTCACATGCTTTTCTGCACTGGTCCAGACGAGTTCGGGGTTGATCAGCACCAGGGGCTGGTCGCGTTCTTCGGACACGTCGATCACCACCAGCCGTTCGTGCACGTCCACCTGGGTGGCGGCCAGGCCGATCCCATGGGCGTCGTACATGGTGGCCAGCATGTCGGCCACCAGCGCACGGATGCGGTCGTCCACCACCGCTATGGGGCGTGCGACCTTGTGGAGCCGGGGGTCCGGGTAACAGAGAATGGGAAGGATTGCCATGGCTGCAGGTAAAAGATGTCGCTATTTTCGCCACTTTTGCCGCCTGCCGCAGGGTTGCAGGCCAATAATCGTTGCCGAATCAAGGGCTTGAGCAGAGAATCTAAGAAGGTTTGTAACGTAGTTACCCGGGCGCCCGCATGCTGCAGGTGCCGGGTTGCCAGTGAGGGGGCGTTTCACAATGCATGAGAAAAGGAACAACATGACGGCATTCACCAGCGTGCGGCGGACCGCCCTGGGCGCGCTCACCATCATCGCTGGCGCCCTGCTGGTCATGCCGGCTCAGGCGCAAAACTACCCCATTTCCAGCGGCCAGCGCGCCACCGCGCAGCAGGTGTCCGAGCGGGGCGTGCCCCTGGAGGAGCTGGCGCCCAACGCGCCCGACAGCTACACCGTCAAGCGCGGTGACACGCTCTGGGGCATTTCGGGCATGTACCTCAAGCGCCCCTGGCGCTGGCCCGAGCTGTGGGGCATGAACCTCAAGGCCATTCCCAATCCGCACCTGATCTTCCCGGGCCAGACCCTGTATCTGGAAAAAGACGGTGGCTACGCCCGCCTGCGCACCAGCCGCCCCGGCACCACGGGCGAGCCCGAAACCGTGCGCGTGTCGCCGCGCACACGCAGCGACAGTCTGGTGGATTCCGCACTGCCGACCCTCAAGCCCCACCTGATCGAACCCTTCCTGGTCGAGCCCCTGGTGGTGGACGAGCAAACGCTGCTGCGCGCCCCGCGGGTGATCGCCACGACCGACGAGCGCGTGTTGATGGGCGCGGGCGACCGCGTCTATGTGCGCGGTGACACCGCCTCGCCCATGCTGGCCGAGGCCGGGGAGCCGCGCTTCTACCGTGTTTTCCGCAACGCAGTGGCCCTCAAGGATCCGATGACGGGCGAGGTGCTGGGCTACGAGGCCCAGTACGTGGGCAAGGCCGAACTGGTGCGCGGTGAATCCTTCGAGGAAACGCCCAATGGCAAGGGCGGCTACAACGCCGAGTACGTGCCCGCCACCGTGGACCTGTCGGCCACCAAGGAAGAAGTCCAGGCCGGTGACCGTCTGCTGCCCGCACCTGCGCGCGCGTTCATGAGCTACACGCCGCGCGCCCCTGAGGTCGAGGTCGATGCGCGCGTGGTCTCCATCTACGGCAGCTCGGCCGTGGCCTATGGCGCCCAGAACCAGGTGGTGGCCATCAACATGGGTTCGGAAGACGGCGTGGAGCCCGGCCATGTGCTCAGCCTGATGACCAAGGGTGACCGCATCAAGGACACGACCGACAAGGCCAAGGCCATGGTCAAGTTGCCCAGCGAAATCAATGGCACGGCCATGGTGTTCCGCACCTTTGAGCGCGTGTCTTATGCGTTGCTCCTTGAAATCCGCAACGGCGTGCGCGTAGGCGATCGCCTCGTCAACCCCAAGTAAGTCGTGCACGCCTCCGTACGGAGGGGCCGCTGCTCTCGGCAGGAGGCGGTGGCACCAGACTGTGCGTGGGCGGCCTGAAATCCATGGACCATGAAGAGCTGGGGGCTTGGCTGCGTTTGACGCTGTCCCCTGGCGTGGGCAACGGCGCTGCGCGGCGGCTGTTGTCCCGCTTCGGGCTTCCGCAAGCGATTTTTCAGCAGCCCGAGGCGGCGTTGCAGCAATGTGTGACCAATGCCCAGGCGCGGGCTTTGTGTGAGATTCCTGCCGCCTGGCAGGCCTTGTGGGACACCACTGCCCAGTGGCTGTCCGGAGCGGGGCCCGAGGGCCCGGCACGCACCATCGTCACGCTGGGCGACGTCCGCTACCCGCAGTCCTTGCTGGACACGGAAGATCCTCCGTTGCTGCTGTACCTCACCGGCCCAGCACAGCTGCTCGCGCACCAGCCTTTTCCCAGCGACCGGTGTCTGGCAGTGGTCGGCAGCCGCAACCCGACCGCCCAGGGCGCAGAGAACGCCCGCTTGTTCTCGCAGGCATTGCACGGCGCTGGGCTGACCATCGTGTCGGGGCTGGCACTGGGCGTGGATGCAGCGGCACATGAAGGTGCACTGGATGCCTCTGTAGCAGACGCTTCGGCGGCGGCCACCATTGCCGTGGTGGGGACTGGCCTGGACCGGGTGTACCCCCGCAAGAACCTGGATCTGGCGCGCCGCATTGCAGCCCGGGGGCTGCTGGTCAGCGAGTACCCACTGGGAACGCCCCCGCTCGCGGCCAACTTCCCCAAGCGAAACCGCATCATCTCGGGCCTGTCCCAGGGGACATTGGTTGTTGAGGCCGCGCTCGCTTCGGGTTCCCTGATCACGGCCCGGATGGCGGTCGAGCAGGGCCGGGAGGTTTTTGCGATCCCGGGGTCCATCCATGCTCCCCAGTCGCGGGGCTGCCATGCACTGATCCGCCAGGGGGCCAAACTGGTCGAGTCGGCGCAAGATGTGCTGGAGGAGTTGCGGTTCCCGGCCACCACGGTACCGGGCTTGCCGGAGGCGCCCGCCGAAGAGGGGGCAGCGCTGGAGGAGTGCGCAGAAGCCGGGTCGGAAAACAACCCCGTGCTCACCGCGCTGGGGTTTGATCCTTTGGGCCTGGACGCGTTGGTGGCACGCACCGGCATGGACACGGCCTCCTTGCAGGTGATGCTGCTGGAGCTGGAACTGGATGGCCGCGTGGCGCGCCTGCCAGGGGGGCTATTCCAGCGTCTGGGGCGCGGCTGAAGCCGAAATCTTCAGGCCAGAGCGACGACGCCCCGGGCCCTTTGCCCGGGTGGCCAGAAACTGCTCTGCTGTCAGTCGAGCAAGCGTTCGGGGTTGGCGTCCAGCTTGGCCAGGGCGTCGCGCGTGGCGCGCAGGGTCAGGCCCTCTTCGTCCTGGGCCACGAGCAGGCCCGCCTGCAGGTAAGCGGCCAGGCGGCGCAGCTGGATCAGGTAGCTGCTGCCATCGACTGCTGCGAACAGGTGCAGCTGCTTGCGCTGGCTCTGCCAGGCGTACTGCACCTGGGTCGACGCGCCGTTGTGGTCCAACGTGTACCAGGTGCCGGGCTGCAGCTCCTGCGCCCACACCACCATGGCGTCGTCCACCGGCGCGCCATTGTCGGCCACCACATGGATGGACGAGGCATCAATGCCCAGCATCATTTCGATGTTGTCGGCGTTGAGCGGCATGTCGCCCAATGCTGCGTCGCTCATGAAGTCCTCAAGGTTGGCCAAGCGTTTGGCCATGGCCTCGATGTGTGCCTGCGGGATCGAGGCGGTTTTGGACAGGAAGGCATCTGCCAGCGTGTCGGTGAGGGTTTTGACCTGTATGTCCTGCTCGGGCCCATTGACGCCGAGCAGCGCCAAGCCCTGGCGCAGGCGCTGCAGCAAGCCCGGCAGGTTCTGGATTACCTGGGCCCGGTCGCTGCGGTTGGGTTTAGCGCTGGCGGCCCAGACCAGGTCGGCGGCCGTGCGTTTGAACGCCACGGTGTCGGCATGCTGCGGGCCATCGCGCACGGCTGACAGGGCCAGCACCTCGGCCCAGGTCTTGAACAGGAACTCGCGGATCTCGTCGCGCACCGGCATGTCGCGCAGCATGGTGCGCAGCTCGATGGTGTACTGGATGGCCAGGGTTTCCCGCTGCTCCACCTGCTGGGCCACGCTGACAAGGCGGGAGGTGGCCTGCTTTTCGGTGAGGAACTTGGACAGGAATTTCTCGAACTCGTCGTACACGAGCTGGAACACCCGCCGGCCGGTTTCAGGGTACTGCTCGATCACCTGTACCACGCGGCGGATTTCGGCCTCCAGGGCGCTGCCGTTGATGCTGGCGGAATCAAAGCCCAGCACACAGGCGCCCATGCGGTCGATCAGCTTGCGGGCGGGATGGTCGAGGTTGCTGAAAAACTCGGGTTCTGCGAGCGCCACGCGCAGCACTGGCACCTGCAGACGCGCAAACCACACGCGCACCGCGGGGGGAATGCGATCTTCGGCGAGGATGCTCTGGAACATCAATGCCACCACCTCGATGATGGCCTTTTCGCCAGTGGTGGTGGCTTTTTTCTTGAGCTCCGTGGACCGCTCCCGCACCGTCCCCGCCAGCTGCACCACAGCGGCCGGGCTGTAATCCTCCATCAGCGTGGCGACACTGCTGTAGTAGGTATCGGCATGTACACGGTGGGCGGTGAGCGCGTGGGCCAGCGCCGCCGAAGCGGGCGGGGCATTGACCATGTCAAATCCTGTGGCTGGCTGGGTGAGCAGGCGGCGCAGCTGGCCCATGACCCCTTGCGCACGCTGGCGGGCGCGAGCCAGTGGCGTCATGCCCATGGTAAAAGCAGCGGGCATGCCGTGCCTGGGATAGCCGGGTGGCAACTGGGGCTGGCGTGCCAGCTGCGCCGGGAAATGAGGAGTGCCACGCGCCGCCAACATGGCCTCGTGGGTTTGCACCAAAGCCTGCGAGGCCAGGCCGCCAGATCCGGAATCGCCACCTCCGCTGCCTGTAACGGCGCCGCCGCTGGTGCGCCGCACCCGGGACTTCAGGTCCGTCTGCGGGGTGATGCCCTGCTCCACATAGAACACATTGACGGCCTGGTAATGCTTCTGGAGCAGATTGGCCAGGTCGCGCTGCAGAGGGTCCACCACGGTCTGCAGGTCGGTGCGGGAGAGGCCGGATTCCACCCACTGCTCCACCAGCAGCAGGCACACGGTGTCGGGCCGAAGGATGTCGTTGCTGTCGAGTTCCTGGCCCTCCAGGGACTGGGTGCGCTGGCGCAGGGTGTCGAACTGGGGGCCGACCTGCTCGGTGATCGTCAGGGCCATGCGCGAGGCCAGGATCTTGTTTTCCACCACGTCGTCGCTGAGCAGCTCGAACTGGTTGCCGACAACCCCTCCGGCAAGGGGCCCCCGGGCGCTGATGGCATGGGGTGCCAGGGCTTCCTGCCAGGCCTTGGCCGTGCGTTGGGTCCAGGTGGCATGCAGCTGCTGGTACTGCATCCACGCATCCCGGCGCGATTGCATTTCGCGCGCCGTGCCCGTCTGGGCCATCAAGGTGGCCAGGAACTCCTGGACTGTCTTGCCCAACTCCGGGAGTCCGGAGCACAGGCCCTCTACGAACTTCTGGCGCGCCTGGCGGGCCAGGCGACGCTGTGGAACGGAAGAGGGCGTGGGCTGCATAAGCAGATATTAGCGGGTCAAACGGTCGCTCCGGCGTGGGGATCGTTGGGATCCCCTTCCTTTTTGGCAGGCTTGACAAGATCCTCGCGCTTGACCCCGAGCCACATGGCGATGGCGGCCGCCACAAACACCGAGGAATAGATGCCAAACAGAATCCCGATGGTCAGCGCCATCGCGAAGTAGTGCAGGCTGGGGCCTCCAAAAAAGAGCATCGACAGCACCATTGCTTCGGTCGAGGCGTGGGTGATGATCGTGCGGCTCATCGTGCTGGTGATGGCGTGGTCGATCACCTCGTGGGTGGTCATCTTGCGGTACCTGCGGAAAGCCTCGCGGATCCGGTCGAAGATCACCACCGACTCGTTGACCGAGTAGCCCAGCACGGCCAGCACGCCCGCCAGCACGGCCAGCGAGAACTCCCACTGGAAGAACGCGAAGAAGCCCAGGATGATCACCACGTCGTGCAGGTTGGCAATGATGGCTGCCACGCCGAACTTCCACTCGAAGCGGAAGGCCAGGTAGATCACGATGCCCACGACCACCATGGCCAGCGCCATGAGGCCGCCATGCACCAGCTCCTCGCCCACCTGCGGTCCCACAAACTCGGTGCGGCGCAGCGTGACTTCAGGGTCTGCCGCCTTCAGGGCGCCCAGAACCTGCTCGCTTTGCTGCGCAGAGGTCACGCCCTTCTGCACGGGCAGGCGGATCATCACGTCGCGCGCCGTGCCGAAGTTCTGCACCTGCACGTCGGTATAGCCCAGGCCGGAGACGGTCTCGCGGACCTTGGCCAGCTCGGCGGGCTGGCTGTAGGCCACTTCCATCACGGTGCCGCCCGTGAACTCCACCGACAGGTGCAGTCCGCGCGTGACCAGGAAGAACACGGCCAGTGCGAAGGTGATGAAGGAAATCGCGTTGAAGACCAACGCGTGCTTCATGAAGGGGATGTCTTTTCGGATGCGGAAGAATTCCATGGTCTTCCTCCTTTAGTTCGTCTTGGTCACGGAGGTACCGGCGTCGGGCTTCCACACCTGGCCGATCGACACGCTCTTGAGCTTCTTCTGGCGGCCGTACCACAGGTTCACCAGGCCACGCGAGAAGAACACGGCCGAGAACATGCTGGTCAGGATGCCGATGCAGTGCACCACGGCAAAGCCGCGCACCGGGCCGGAGCCGAAAGCCAGCAGCGCCAGGCCCGCGATCAGCGTGGTCACGTTCGAGTCCAGGATGGTGGCCCAGGCGCGTTCATAACCCGCGTGGATGGCCGCCTGCGGCGAGACCCCGTCGCGCAGCTCCTCGCGGATGCGTTCGTTGATCAGCACGTTGGAGTCGATGGCCACCCCCAGTGCCAGCGCCATGGCGGCAATCCCGGGCAAGGTCAGCGTGGCCTGCAGCATGGACAGGATGGCCAGCAGCAGCAGCACGTTCACGGCCAGTGCCACGGTAGAGAACACGCCGAACAGTGCGTAGTAGATGCACATGAAGACGGCAATCGCCACCATGCCCCAGACCACACTGTGGATGCCGCGCTCGATGTTGTCGGCGCCCAGGCTCGGGCCGATGGTGTATTCCTCGATGATTTCCATGGGCGCGGCCAGCGAACCGGCGCGCAGCAGCAGCGCGGTGTCATTGGCCTCGGCCGTGGTCATGCGGCCGGAGATCTGCACGCGGCCACCGCCGATTTCGCTGCGGATCACGGGGGCCGTGACCACCTCGCCCTTGCCCTTTTCGAACAGCACGATGGCCATGCGCTTGCCGATGTTCTCGCGCGTGATGTCCTTGAAGATGCGCGAGCCCTTGGCGTCCAGCGTGAGGTTCACCGTGGGTTCCTGCGTCTGGCCGTCAAAGCCGGGCTGGGCGTCGGTCAGGTTCTCGCCGGTCAGGATGACCTGCTTCTTCACGATCACGGGCTGGCCGCTGCGTTCCAGATAGCGCTCGGAGCCAAACGGCACCGGGCCGCGGCCGGTTTCTGCAGCACGGGCTTCGGTGCCCTCGTCCACCAGGCGCACTTCCAGCGTGGCGGTGCGGCCCAGAATGTCCTTGGCCTTGGCAGTGTCCTGCACGCCGGGCAGCTGCACCACGATGCGGTCCAGGCCCTGCTGCTGGATCACCGGCTCGGCTACGCCCAGTTCGTTGATCCGGTTGTGCAGCGTGACGATGTTCTGCTTGAGGGCCTGCTCCTGCACTCGGCGTGTGGCCTCGGGCTTGATGGAGGCGCGCAGCTTGAACTCGGTGCCTTCGGGCGTGCTGGTGACCTGCAGGTCGGTGAACTGGTCGGCAATCAGGTTGCGGGTGGCTGTGAGCGTGGCTTCGTCGCGCACCTTGATGTCGATGTTCTGGCCTTCGCGGCTGATGCCACCGTGGCGGATGCTCTTGTCGCGCAGCGCGGTGCGGATGTCACCGGCATACGACTCGGCCTTCTTGGTCAGCGCGGCCTGCATGTCCACCTGCAGCATGAAGTGCACGCCGCCGCGCAG
>OGCL01000907.1_pt1 | contig 28097 bp, 26 predicted proteins | sample 1570041 | NCBI WGS metagenome assembly OGCL01 (sample SAMN06266162, study PRJEB24511) | hot springs metagenome | isolation source: Hot spring water | place: South Africa: Limpopo | collected 2015-06-22 | reverse complement strand
GCGGGCGCAGGGACTTGGTGAGCAGCCGAATCTCGTCGCAGCGCACCGAGAGTTCGCCGGCGCGGGTCTTGAACAACTGCCCCTCGGCGCCGAGGATGTCGCCGAGGTCCCACTCCTTCTTGAAGTCCTCATACACCTCCGTCGGCACGTTGTCCCGCTGCACAAAGAGCTGAATGCGGCCGCACATGTCCTGGATATGGGCGAAACCGCTCTTGCCCATGATGCGTCGGCTCATCATGCGGCCGGCCACGCGCACCCGGATCTGCATCGCCTCCAGCTCCTCGGCCTCCTTGTCGCCGTATTGGGCGTGCAGCTCGCCGGCCATCACGTTGCGGCGGAAGTCGTTGGGGAAGGCGATGCCGCGCTCGCGCAGCCGGGCCAGCTTCTCGCGGCGCTGGGCGATGAGTTTGTTCTCGTCCTGTTGTTCGGTCATGGGTTCTGATCTATGAGTTTTGTCCGCAAATGAACGCCAACGAACGCAAATAGAAATCCCAGTTATGTTGCGCTTGAGTGCAGACAGTGGTTTTCATCGTTCCCACGCTCCAGCGTGGGAATGCATCCGTCGCCGCTCCAGCGGCGCGTGATCCGGACGGGCCGCTGGAGCGGCCGGGGATACACTCCTGCCCGCTGGAGCGCGGGAGCGATAAACAATCTCTCTCTGCGTCCTCTGCGTCTTCTCTGCGACCTCTGCATTTCGCTTTTGACTTTGTTGACGATGGCCGTCAAAGCCCCTGCTTGAGGCTGGCCTCGATGAAGGGATCGAGATTGCCGTCCAGCACCCCCTGGGTGTTGGCGATCTCCACCCCGGTGCGCAGATCCTTAATGCGTGACTGGTCCAACACGTAGGAGCGGATCTGGTGGCCCCAGCCGATGTCGGACTTGGTGTCCTCCAGGGCCTGCTGGGTGGCGTTGCGCTTCTGCACCTCCATTTCGTACAGCTTGGCCTTCAGCTGCTTCATGGCCTGATCGCGGTTCTTGTGCTGGGAACGGTCGTTCTGGCACTGCACCACGATGCCGGAGGGGTTGTGCGTGATGCGTACCGCCGATTCGGTTCGGTTGACGTGCTGGCCGCCGGCGCCGCTGGCCCGATAGACATCCACCCGCAGGTCCGCCGGGTTGATCTCCACCTCGATGGAGTCGTCGATCTCCGGCGAGACGAACACCGCGGAAAACGAGGTGTGGCGCCGGTTGCCGGAGTCGAAGGGCGACTTGCGCACCAGCCGATGCACCCCGATCTCGGTGCGCAACCACCCAAAAGCATAAGCGCCCTGGATATAGACCGTAGCCGATTTGATGCCCGCCACCTCGCCGGGGGAGACCTCCATCAATTCGGTCTTGAAGCCGTGGTTCTCGGCCCAGCGCAGGTACATGCGCAGCAGCATCTCGGCCCAATCCTGCGCCTCGGTGCCGCCGGAACCGGCCTGGATGTCCAGATAGGCGTTGTTGGGGTCCATTTCGCCGGCGAACATGCGGCGGAACTCCAGCTCGCCCACCTGCTTTTCATAGCGCCCCGCCTCCGCCGCCACCTCATCCACGGTGGCCTCGTCCCCCTCGCTCACCGCCAGGTCGAGCAGCTCGCGGGCGTCGTTGAGGCCGTTGGTGATCGACTCGATCATGGACACCACGTCCTCCAGCAGGGCGCGCTCGCGGCCGAGGGCCTGGGCGCGCTCCGGGGCGTTCCATACCTCCGGATCCTCCAGCTCCCGCATCACCTCGATCAGGCGATCCTTCTTCTCCGCATAGTCAAAGATACCCCCTAAGGGCTTCCATGCGCCCCTGGAGGTCGGTGATCTGATTGTAGATCGGATTCAGCTCTTGCATGGGATCGGGTCTCGGCGGAGAAATCGGCTATGATACGCCATTTTCGCCGGTAAATCCCAGCGCCACCAGGAGCAGATTCATGACCAGCCAATCCGCCCGCCCGCCAAGCGATCCCGCGGAACTGCTGCGGGCCAAGCTCAACCTGGAGACCGGCCGCCTCCCCTGGGCCGAATTGCAGCGCCACTTCGCCCGCGGGGTGGTGGTGCGGGTGGCCCAGGGGCTCGACCTGGTGGAGGTGGCCTACCGCTTCGCCCAGGATGATCGGGAGAGGGTGGCGGCCTGGCTCGACTCTGGCCAGGTGGCGCGGGCGAGCGACCTGGACGCGCGCGCCTGGCAAGAGCGGGGGGCGGAGTTCTGGGCCATCGTGGTGGCCCCCTGGGTGCTGGTGCAGGAGATCGCCCATTGACCCCCAAGCGGCTCAATGCAGGATGCGCTTGGCCGCCGCCAGCAGTTGTGCCCGCGGCAGCGCTGGCGGCTGTTCGACGTTCGCAGGCGGCGTGGCGCCGCGCAGCCTTTGCTGCTCGCGCAGGCGGCGCTTGAGTTTCCGGCCGATGAACAGGGTGCGGATCAACAGCTCGATCTGCACCCGGTGCTCAAAGCTGAGCTTCTTGGCCTGGTAGCCGAACATGAACAAGGCAAGGGTCATCACGGCATTTCTGGTCATCTCGTCGGGTCCGGCGGTGTCGAGGGGCGGCCCGTTGTGGGCCGGCCCGATCCCAGGATGATAACCCCCTGGACGAGAAGCGCAACTCCCCAGGGGCTTCGGAGTGCAAAGGCAACGTCTTTGCACCGGCGCGCCAGCGCCGTTCGCCCCCCTGCCAAGGCGCTGCCGGGCGTATTCTTTTACCCCGCACCCCATTGCGTCGAAGGGCCATGCGGGGCAAAATTGGCGGCCATCCAGTCCAACCCGAGTCGTTCACCCCACCGCCGATTGCGGCCGACCGCCCCGGCGCACCAGGAATCCATGCCGATGAGTCATCGTATCACCGTCCAGCCCAAGGGGCAGAGCTTTCAGGTCAAGGCCGGGGAGAGCATCCTGGATGCCGCCCTGGCGCAGGGTCACAACTTCCCCTTTGGTTGCCGCGGCGGCTTTTGCGGCGAATGCCGGGGGCGGGTGCTGAGCGGAACCTTTGAATATCCCGACGGCTTCGTTCCCGCCAGCATCGACCCGGACGAGGCCGCCCGCGGCTATGTTCTGTTGTGCAAGGCCTTCCCCACCTCCGACCTCAGCCTCTTCGTGCGCGAGGCGGCGACCGGTCAGGAGATGCCGGTACGCACCCTAGAGGTGGAGGTGAGCCGCATGGAACAGCTGTCGGCCGATGTGGTGCGGCTCTACCTTGCCCTGCCCGAGGGCGAATCCCTGCGCTACCTGGCCGGCCAATACCTCGACATTCTGCTGCCGGACGGCCGCAAACGTGCCTTCTCCATCGCCAGCCCGCCGCACAACCAGGGTAGCCTCGAACTGCACCTGCGCCACATCGCCGGTGGCGTCTTCACCGACCACGTCTTCGGCGACATGGGGGTGGGGGAGCGGCTCAAGATCGAAGGCCCGCGCGGCCAGTTCTACCTGCGGGAGGGCGCCGACCGTCCGATCCTCTTCGTGGCCGGCGGCACCGGCTTCGCCCCCATTAAGGCGATCATCGAACACGCCTTCGAGGAGGGCTGCCAGCGCCCCATGCACCTCTACTGGGGGGCGCGCGACCAGTCCGATCTCTATCTCCACGGCCTGGCGGAGGAATGGGCGGCCAGCCATGCCAACTTCAGCTACACCCCGGTGCTGTCCATGCCGGCGGAGGGGGGCGGCTGGCAGGGACGCACCGGCTTCGTACACGAGGCGGTGCTGTTCGACTACGCCGACCTCTCCGGCTACGACATCTACATGGCCGGTCCGCCGCCCATGATCGGCGGCGGCCGCCGGGCCTTTGCCGAGCGCGGGGTGGCGGCGGAGCGCATGTTCTTCGACGCCTTCGAGATCGCCGGGGCGGCGGAGAAGCGATAGCCTCTTGCGGCCGCCCAATCCCCACTCCCGGCCTCCCCCCGCTGGGGGGGGTGAATGGAAACCCCCGATCAGGCCTCCCTGCGCCGCGTCTTCGTGGTCTGGCTCAACCGCGTCAGTATCCGCCAACGCCTGCCCGAGGTCAGCCTGGGCGAAGTGTATGAATTACCCCCTCGCCACGCTTCATCGCCTCCCACAGGGCATCCATCTCCGCCAGGTCGGACTGCTCCGGCGTCTTGCCCCGCGCCCGCAGGCCGGCTTCCACCCCCTTGAAGCGGCGCTCGAACTTGGCGTTGGCGCCGCGCAGGGCCGCTTCGGCATCCACGCCGAGATGACGGGCCAGGTTGACCACCGAGAAGAGCAGGTCGCCGATCTCCCCCTCCAGCCTCTCCTGGCCGGCAGCGGCGGCGATTTCGACGGCCAGCTCCGCGGTCTCTTCCCGCACCTTGGCCAGCACTCTTTTCGCATCGGGCCAGTCGAAGCCCACCTCGGCGGCGCGGCGTTGCAACTTGTGGGCGCGCACCAGGGCGGGTAGGGCCAGGGCCACGCCATCCAAACGACTGGGGGGCTGCTCGCCGGCCTTCGCCTGGCGTTCCCCGGACTTGAGGGTCTCCCAGGCCTTGCGCTGCGCCTCCACGTCCGCCACCACCGCATCGCCGAAGACGTGGGGATGGCGGCGGATCATCTTGGCGCAGATCCCCTCCGCCACCTGCTGGAAGTCGAAGGCCCCCTGTTCCCGCGCCATTTGGGCGTAGAAGACCACCTGAAACAGCAGATCCCCCAGTTCGTCGCGCAATTCGCCGAGGTCGCCCCGCTCGATGGAGTCGGCCACCTCGTAGGCCTCCTCCAGGGTGTAATGGGCGATGCTGTGAAAGCTCTGCTCGCGGTCCCAGGGGCAGCCGCGCTGTGGGTCGCGCAGGCGTTCCATGATGACCAGCAAGCGGGCGACGGGGTCGGTGGGTAGATCGTTCATCGTATTGGATAATGCTCCAACCAAAAAGAGAAAACATTTTTACCAAGAAAAATTCTCACGGAGGCACAGAGCGCACGGGGCAACTGTTCAAGCGGCGTCGCGCTTAGGATTTGGCCGAAGATAACTTCCCGAAATCAGTTCCGGGGCCGGTCGCGGGTTGCACCCGCGACCGTTGCGTTTGCGGTGCTGGCCTTTGTGGCGGTGCCAACTCACCAAACGCTACGGTCGGGGCTACAAGCCCCGACCGGCATATTTCCTCTCTGTGTCCTCCGTGTTCCTCTGTGGTCTCTGTGTTCCTGTGACTTAGCGGACCCCGCGCAGGTAGTGCTGGAACAGCAACGGTGCGGCCTCTTGCAGGGCGCGGCGCAGGGCCAAGAGGTCGCCGGCCGGCTGGGTGGCGGCTTGTTGCAACCGCCACACCGCGGCATAGCCAGCGGGGGCCTCGGCCTGCTGGTTCAGCGGCGGCAGTTGGCGCGGTAGCGAGGGTTGGCGGATCAATAGCCAGGCGGGGAAGTCGCCGGTCTCCAGCTCCGGGTCGAGGGCGAGGAATTGTTGCCAGAAGGGGCGCCACTCCCGTTGCAATTCCCCGGCATGGGACTCCGCCGCCTCGGGGTAGCGCCAGCAGAGCAGGAACCAGCTTTGCAGGTGCTCCACCTCCCGCCGCAGCCGCGCCTGGGCACGCAGGGCGCACAGCAAGAGCGGCAGCGCCGGCGGTTCGTCCTGTATGGCGTTCAGCACGCCCTGCCAATCCTCCGCCCGCTGGGCCGCATGGCTGGCGTGCAGTTGGGGTTGATTTTGGTCGAAAGGGCGGCCTTGCAGGGCCTTGGCCAGCCGCTGCCAGGCCGGGATCAGAAAATCCCGCGCCCCGGCCCCCAGGCGCTGGCGGGCCAGGGGCTCGATCTCCTGGTCCAGGCGTTGCCACTCGGCGGCGATGTCTTCCACCGGCCGGCCGCGCTCCGCCAGATAGCCCACCAGCAACTCCAGGGCGCCGAGGTCCGGATGGCCGGGATCCTGACGCAGCAGTTGCTCCCATTGCCGCCGGGCTTCCGATAGCTGGCCGGCGCGCAGGGCGAGGACGATCCCTTCCACCAGCACCACCCCGGCGTTGTCCAGGAAGAGGTCGAGCTGTGGGCGGTCGTCGGCCTTCACATAGCCGGTGTGGAAGAGGCGGTTCAGTTCCCGGTTGGCGCTGAAGCGCAACGGGGCGCCGCGGCCGTCGCTCCAGTTGGGATACTCCAACGGCCGCGCCATCCGCTTCAGGCCATTGAGGTAGGCCTCCGCATGACGCAGCAGCTTGAGCACCTGCTCCGGCTCGCCGAACAGGGCCTGCTCCAGATACTCCAGCTCCCCCTGGCGCCAGGCCTGATAATCGGCCTGCATCAGCCGCCCCTCGGCCATCAACAGCTCCAGGGGGTTGTAGTCGCTCTGCTCCATTAACAGGCGATCCACCGCCTGTTGGATTTCGGGGTCGATCTTCATTGCCGCTAGGCCTTGTTGGGAAGAGGGTTTCATCTGCAAATGAACGCAAATCAACGCCAATGATAATAGACTGCCATCTCGTACCGGCGAACCGGTTTGCCGTGGCTTTAGGAGCAAACCAGGCCTTGATCATAGTTCCGGGCGGGGGTAGCCCGGAGTCCAAAAGCGCAGCCTTTGGACACTGCAAAAGCTACGCGCTTCGCGCTACGCTTTTGCACTCCACCCCTGGAGTCCAAAAGCGCAGCTTTTGGACCGACCCACGGCAAAAGCTACGCGCTTCGCGCTACGCTTTTGCACTCCAGTCTCACAGGTGGCCGGAACGATCAGCAAGCCCGCAAACCGCAGAGGCACAGAGGCGCAGAGAAGAACGCCTTCGCGGTCGCGGTTGCAAACCGCTCCCACCGGAGCGTGCCCACCCCTCGCGGTGTCGGAGCGGTGCTATGAGCAATATCCGTTGCCTCTCTCCGTGTTCTCTGTGTTCCTCCGCGTCCTCTGTGTTCCCGCTTTTGACTTTTGCGCCCGCTGCGTTCCGCTATTGACTCTGCAAACCTACCCCAACGGCTCGAACAGCATCTGCAGATCCTCTTCGCTCCACTGGGGGGCGGAGGCGCCCTTGCGGTCGAGCAGGCTGTCGGCCAGTTCCTGCTTGCGCTGTTGCAGGGCGAGGATGCGCTCCTCCACCGTCCCCTCGGTGATCAGTTTATAGACGAACACCGGCTTGTCCTGGCCGATGCGGTGGGCGCGGTCGGTGGCCTGGCGCTCCACCGCCGGGTTCCACCAGGGGTCGTAGTGGATGACGGTGTCGGCGGCGGTAAGGTTGAGCCCCACGCCGCCGGCCTTGAGGGAGATCAGGAACAGCGGCACCTCGCTGTTCTGAAAGCGGTCCACCGGGGTGGCGCGGTCGCGGGTCTGGCCGGTGAGTTTGACGTAGGGGATCTTGGCCTTTTTCACCGCCTCTTCGATCAGCCCCAGCATTTCGGTGAACTGGGAGAACAGCAGGATGCGCCGCCCATCGTCCAGCATCTCCGGCAGCAGTTCCAGCAGCATCTCCAGCTTGGCGGATTGCACCGTCTTGCGCGCCCGCTCCAGCTTCACCAGCCGCGGGTCGCAGCAGACCTGGCGCAGCTTGAGCAGGGCGTCGAGGATAACGATGCTGCTGCGCGCCAGCCCCTTGCGCGCCACCTCGTCGCGCACCCGCAGCTGTACGGCGTTGCGGATGGTCTCGTAGAGGTCGCGCTGCGGCCCCTCCAGTTCGATGCTACGGACGATCTCCGTCTTAGGCGGCAGCTCCGCCACCACCGCCTCCTTGGTGCGGCGCAGCAGGAAGGGACGCACCCTCCGGGCCAGCCGCGTGGCGGTGTCGCTGTCCCCTAGCTGTTCGACCGGCTTGCGGAAGCGACGGCGGAACTCATCGGCGCTGCCGAGGAGGCCGGGCAGCAGGAAGTCGAACAGCGACCACAGCTCCCCCAGGTGGTTCTCCATCGGCGTGCCGGTGAGGCAGAGGCGGTGAGCGGCCTTGAGTTCCCGCGCGATCTGGCCGGCCTTGGCCTTGGGGTTCTTGATCACCTGCGCCTCGTCGAGGATCAGCAGGTGCCACTGCTGATCCTTCAGCATTGCCTCGTCGCGCACCAGCAGGGGATAGGTGGTGAGCACCAGGTCATGCCTAGGGATGTCGTGGAACCACTGCTGGCGGTCCGGGCCGTGCAAGGTGAGTACCCGCAGTTCGGGTGCGAACTGGCGCGCCTCCCGTCGCCAGTTGGCCATCAGGCTGGTGGGGGCGATGACTAAGCTCGGTTTTTTCGCCCGCCCCTGCTGCTTCTCCAGTAGAATGTGCGCCAGCGCCTGCACCGTCTTGCCGAGCCCCATGTCGTCCGCCAGCACCCCGGCGAGGTTGTGTTCGCGCAGGAATTGCAGCCAGTTGAGCCCTTGTTGTTGATAGCTGCGCAGATGGGCCCGGAACCCCTCCGGTACGGCGACCGGGGGGATCTCCTGGACCCCGCGCAACTTCTCCAGCAGGCGCAGCGGTTCCAGATGGCCGCGCCACTCCAGCCCGGATCGCTCATCCAGCTCGCCCAGCCGGAAGGCACGGAAACGGTCCAGGCGGATCCGCCCCTCCGCCGTCACCGCGCCCCCCTGGTAGAACTCGATCAGCACCTCCAGGATGGGGCGCAGCCGCTTCAGGGGCAGGCCGACGGAGCGGCCGTCGTCCAGCTTGAGGAGCAGCGCATCGCCGTCCGCCAGATAGCGCCAGTCGTCGGGGTTCAGCCGTCTCGGCGCCTCGCGCAACAACCGCAGCAGCAGCGGGGCGAGGTCGATCTCCACCCCATCCACTTCCAGGCCCAGGCCGAGACTGAACCAGTCGTCGCCACCGGCCCGCTGCAATTCGGCGCGCACGGCCCCCAGCCGCGCCAGCCGGCCCGGAAAGTCGTCCGCTACCTCCACGGTCCAGCCTTCGGCCTCCAATTGCGGCAGCAGAGACGCTTGGAGGTGTGTCCAATCCCCGCCCCTACCCGGAATATAGGCTTCCACCTGTCCGGTGTGGTAGCCGAGGCAATTCAAGCCATGATCCAGCAACTGCCCGCGGTAGTCCTCCTCGCTGCTCGGCTTGCGCTCGATTTCGTAGAGGGTCTCCCCCTCCAGCCGGGTGGCGACCCCGTAATGGCCGAGACGATGTCCGTCATACTCGAAGGAGAGCAGGGCGACCTCGCGGCTATCGAGATAGGGCGCCACCTCCAGCCGGTCCAGACGCAGACAGGGTACTGGCCGTTTTCCCTCCACCCGCTCGTGCCGCCAGCGCTGCAAGGGCGGAAAAGCGACATTGGGAAACTTCCGCTCTAGCCTGGCCTGGGTCTCCTCGACCTGGTCCGGGGCCACCTGCCGGGTATTGTCGATGTACTCCCGCAACTTCGCCGGCAGGTTGATCTTAAACTCGCCGCAGAGATTCTGTTGTATGTCCAGATAATAAGGCGCTGCCGGCAAGTTCAGCCAGACCAAGGGACGGGATGCCTCATAGCCTGGCCGCTGGTTGCCCGCCTCGTCCACCAACCAGCGGAACGCCAAGGTCTCCGGCTTGCCCCAACGGAGGGGTTCGGTGTTCTCCAACAGGAAGCAGCGCCCACTCGTGATCAATGCCTCCAGCAACGCCGGCGCCCCCTTGCCGGCCACCGCGTAAGGCTCCTCGCGCCGCCCGGTGAAATAGGACTCCAGCCGCTGTAGGATCGATTGGTCCAGGGCAGTGACGAATTTCGGCAACGGGCCGCTGCCCCGCCGCGGCAGATAGGCGCCGATCACCCGCTGGCCGGCCTCGGTGCGCAGGGCCAGCCGCGGAGTTACCGTGAATCCATTCTCTCCCGTGGGGCCTAACTCATAGAGCAGCAGCCGGTCGGCGGCCTCCTCGGCGCCGACGCCCGCGTCGTTCTCCAGCGACCACTCCAGGGCGCGCAGCAACACCGCGGGGACGTGGGCGCAGCCGCTTTGACGGCAACTGCACTCCGCATGAAGACTCAGCGCCCCATCCGTGCCGCGGCGCAGCCGTAGATAGACCCGTACCGGATCGGGAACGCCCTCCGCACGCAGCAGGGCGGTGATCATCTCCCCTCCGTGGCGCACGTCCGGGGTAAAGGGGGCGACCTCCTCCAACAGGTGACGCCCCGAGTGCAGCCGGTCCTTGGTCATGACCTCCAGCAAATCGGATTCGGCGTAAAGCATCTCAGCGATAAATCAACGCCAGAATCACCGCCCCCAGGGCCAAGCGATAGAGCACGAAGGGAAACATCCCCAGCCGCTCGATCAGGCGCAGAAAATAGTGGATGCAGAGATAGGCCGCCACCGCCGAGAGGCCGATCCCCCATAGGAGGTCATTCCAACGCACCACCTCTTGCGATTTCATCAGGTCCAGCCCCGCCAGGCCGGCGGACATCAGAATGGTGGGGATGGCCAGCAGGAAGGAGAAGCGCGCGGCGGCCTCACGGGTCAACCCCAGCATCAGCCCGGCGGTGATGGTGATGCCGGCGCGGGAGGTGCCGGGCACTATGGCCAGGCATTGCATCAGACCGATGATCAAGGCATCTCGCACGCCCACGGAGTGCTCGTCGCGGCCGCGTCGGCCCTTCACATCGAACCACCACAGCAGCAGGGCGAAGCCGATGGTGGTGACCGCGATCACCAGCGGCGAGCGCAGGTCTCCCTGTACCACCGCCTTGAAGGCCGCGCCAATGAACACGATGGGCAGCGTGGCGAGGATCAGCATCCAGCCCAGCCGCGCCTCCGCCGACACCGGCCGCCGCTGGCCCAGGGAGCGCAGCAGATCGACCAGCATCGCGCCGATCTCGTGGCGGAAGTAGGCGATCACCGCCGCCAGCGAGCCCAAATGGACCGCGATGTCGAAGTCCAGGCCCTGATCCGGGAAATGGAACAGCATCGGCGCCAGGATCAGATGGGCGGAGCTGGAGATGGGGAGGAACTCGGTAAGCCCCTGCACCAGGGCCAGTAGGACGATATGCAGCGTATCCACGAAGAAGGTGCTCGCTTGGGACGGAAAAGGAGGCGCCTATGATAGACCAGCGTCCCGTTCCGGTCACGGTGCGGTTGGCTAACGTACATGGAGCCTACGCCGCCCCGGAACCGGAAAGAGATGTCATTTCTTCAAGAAATTTCGTGCCCGCCGCGCGTGGGAACCAGCAAACAGACCGGCTGAAGCCTCGACCTCCTGACCGCGAAACCGCAAAAGTGCGACCCAAGAGATGCCATTTCTTGCAGAAATGGCATCTCTTGCTTCAGCTTTTTCAAGATTTTCCTTGGCGTCCTTGGCGACTCCTGCGCGTCCTTTGCGTTCCGCTTTTTCGGCTTGCCGAACCGGCGCACCGAAACGCCCGGATGCTATAAAATGCGCCCATCGCAACATTCCCAAACTATCCCCTTATTATTGAGGTTAATTCATGGGCGCACAGTGGAAAGCCAAAGGCAAAGAGGCGGCGGCCAACGCCAAGGGCCGTATCTTCAGCAAACTGGCGAAGGAGATCATCGTCGCCGCGCGCGGCGGCGCCGATCCTGACAGCAACCCCCGTCTGCGGCTGGCGGTGGACCAGGCCAAGAAGGCCTCCATGCCCAAGGACACCATCGAGCGGGCGATCAAAAAGGGCGCCGGCCTGCTGGACGGCGGCGCCAACTATGAAAAGCTCACCTATGAAGGCTTCGCCCCGCATCGGGTGCCGGTGATCGTGGAATGCCTCACCGACAACCCCAACCGCACCGCCTCCAACGTGCGGGTGTTGTTCCGCAAGGGCCAGATTGGCTCCTCCGGCTCGGTCTCCTGGGACTTCGATTATCTGGGTATGGTGGAGGCGACCCCCAACCGCACGGACGCCGACCCCGAGGTGGCCGCCATCGAGGTGGGCGCCCAGGATTTGGAGCCCGCCGACGAGGGCGCCACGCTGTTTCTCACCGCCCCCACCGACCTGGACGCCGTCTGCCGCGCCCTCCCCGGCCAGGGCTTCACCGTGCAGTCCGTCCAGCTCGGCTACCGGCCTAAGAACCCGGTCAAGGTCAATGCCGAGGAACGCGCCGAGGTGGAGGCCTTTCTGGAGGCCATCGACGGCGACGACGACGTGCAGAACGTCTATGTGGGGCTGGCGGACGAATAGGCCGCGATGAGCAATGATCTGCACCGACTGATCCAGGCCGCCGGCGGCGTCATTCTTGGCAAGGAGCGGGTGCTGCGGCTCTCGCTCACCTGCCTGCTGGCGCGCGGTCATTTGCTGATCGAGGATCTGCCGGGGGTGGGCAAGACGACCCTGGCGCATACCCTGGCGCGGCTGCTGGGGCTGCACTATCAGCGCATCCAGTTCACCAGCGATCTGCTGCCGGCGGACATCGTCGGGGTCTCGGTGTTCGACCGCGAGGAGCAGAACTTCCGCTTCCATCCCGGTCCCGTGTTCGCCCAGGTGGTGCTGGCGGACGAGATCAACCGCGCCACCCCCAAGGCGCAGAGCGCGCTGCTGGAGGCCATGGAGGAGCGGCAGGTGACGGTGGAGGGGGAGACCCGGCCGCTGCCGGAGCCCTTTTTCGTCATCGCCACCCAGAATCCGCGCTATCAAATCGGCACCTTTCCGCTGCCGGAGTCGCAGCTCGACCGCTTTTTGATGCGGGTGCGGATCGGTTTTCCGGAAAAGGGGGCGGAGCGGGCGCTGTTGGCCGGGGAGGATCGGCGGGAGTTGTTGCGCGGCCTGCGGCCGGCGATGGCCCCCGGCGATCTGCTGGCCTGGCAGGGGCGGGTGCGCGGGGTGTTCGTGGCGGATGCCCTGCTGGATTACTGCCAGGATCTGCTGGCCTTCACCCGCACCTCGTCGCGCTTCTATCAGGGGCTGTCCCCCCGCGCCGGGCTGGCCCTGCTGCAAGCGGCGCGGGCCTGGGCGCTGCTGGACGGGCGGCGGGAGGTGATCCCGGAGGATTTGCAGGCGGTGCTGCCCTCGGTGGTGGCCCACCGGCTCCAGTCCGCCGGGGAGGGCGGGATCGACGAGGGCGATGCCCTGGCGGATTTCCTGCTGGAGTCGGTCGCCATTCCATGAGTCGGACGGCTTTGATCATTGTTCCGGCCACCATGCGGAGTGCAGACCTGACAGGTCTTCGAGACCTGTCAGGTCTCTGGCCGGAATCATGACCAAGGCCAGTCGGACCAGGCCCAAGGCCGCCGGGGTGCAGCAGCTTGGCATCCGCCAGGTGTATATCTGGCTGACCCGCTATGGCGGCCTGTTCCTGGGGGTTCTGCTGCTGATGCTGCTGGGTTCTATGAACTACATGAGCAACCTGGGGCACCTCTTGACCTTTCTGCTCGGCGGCCTGTTGCTGGTGTCGCTGCTGCACAGTTGGCGCAATCTGATGGGGTTGCGGCTGGAAGGGGGCAGGGCGGAGCCGGTGTTCGCCGGTCAGGAGGCGCTGTTCCAGCTTTATCTATTCAACCCGCGTCGTTACGATCGGCTGGCCTTGCGCGTTCAGACCAGCGCCGGCACCGAGGCCACCGAGGACATCCCGGCCGGCGAGCGGCGTACCCTGGCGATCCGCTTTCCCACCGAGCGCCGCGGCGAGCTGGCGCTGGGCCGCATCACCCTTTCCACGGTCTTCCCGCTGGGGCTGACCCGCGCCTGGAGCTACTTGTGGCCGGATGTGACCTGTCTGGTCTATCCCGCCCCGGCGGGCAACGGGCCGCTGCCGATCCGGCAGCTGGCCGCCCACAGCGACGAGGGAACCTGTGGCAGCGGGGCGGACGACTTCGTGGGGCCGCGTCCCTATCGGCCCGGCGATTCGCCGCGGCAGTTGGACTGGAAGGCGCTGGCGCGGGAGCGCGGGCTGATGAGCAAGCAGTTCGGCGGCGATTGCGCGGCGCAGGTGGTGTTGGACTGGGACGACCTGCCGGGGATCGAGGGGGAGATGCGCCTGCGCATCCTTTGCCGCTTCGTGCTGATGGCCGCGGAGCAGGGGCTGGCGTTTCAGCTGCGCCTGCCGGGGGCGCAACTGCCCGCAGGACGCGGCGAGGCGCACAAGCACCGCTGCCTGGCCGCCCTGGCGCGGGAGGTCGTGGTTGCCGGGGGCCGCGGGTGATGCCGGACCTGGGTGTTGCGCTATATTGACGGCTGGAGATTGAATGGAAACGCTGCGAATCGAAGGCATCGAACTGAGCGGCATGAATCTGGTGGAGGCCAGCGCCGGCACCGGCAAGACCTACACCATCGCCGGGCTTTATCTGCGGCTGGTGGTGGAGCAGGGATTGGACCCGTCCGCCATCCTGGTGGTCACCTTCACCGAGGCCGCCACCGCGGAGTTGCGGGAGCGCATCCGTAGCCGCCTGCTGGAGGCTCAACGGGCCTTTGAGAGCGGTGAGACTAAGGATGCGTTGACCCAAACCCTGTTGGGTCGCATTGAGGAGCCCGCCCAGGCGGCGCGGCGCTTGCGGCTGGCGGTGCTGGGATTTGATCGCGCCGCCATCTTCACCATTCACGGCTTCTGCCAGCGCGCCCTGCGGGAGGCGGCCTTCGAGAGCGGGGAGCGCTTCGAGAGCGAGGTGCTGCCGGACGAGAGTGAACTGTTGCAACAGGTGGCGGAGGACTTTTGGCGGCTGGAGGTGCAGGAGCTGCCGGCGCCCTTTTTGGATTATTTGCGCGGGCTGGGAATGACGCCGGCGAAGCTGCTGCAACGGGTGCGGCGCCATCTCAATCGGCCCTTCCTAGAGGTGCGCGGGGGGGAGGAGTGGTCCCTGGAGGGGCTGGAGGCGGTGCGGTCGCAACTCCAAGAGGCGCGAGCGCGCATTGCCCGCCTTTGGGCGGAAGATGGCGCTGAAGTGGGGAGACTGCTGCGGGACGCCAAGGCCCTGAATCAAAACCGCTACCGCCCGACCTCGGTGGAAAAGTGGTTGCGGAACCTGTCGGACTGGGTGGCCGGGGGTGCGGAAGATGTCTTTGACGGCCTAGACCATCTCGCCACCCCGAGCCTGCTGGGGGCCGTCAAAAAAGGCCAAACGCCCCCCCGTCATCCCCTGTTCGATGCGGTGGCGGACTATCTGCTTGTGCTGGAGGCCAAGGGCCAAGGATTGCACGGGAGCTGGTCCTGGCTGCTGCGGCGGCTGCTCGACTACGCCAACCGGGAATTGCCCCGACGCAAGGCAGAGGCGGGGCTTTTGGCCTACGATGACATGCTGCTGCGTCTCTATGAGGCCCTGCGCGGCGAGGGCGGCGAGGCCCTGGCGGCGACCCTGCGGCAGCGCTACCGGGCGGCGCTGATCGACGAGTTTCAAGACACCGACCCCATTCAATACGACATCTTCCGCCGCATCCATGCCGACAGCGAACAGCCGCTGTTTTTGGTGGGCGATCCCAAGCAGGCCATCTACAGCTTCCGCGGGGCGGACATCTTCGCCTACCTGGCGGCGCGGCGGGATGCGCGGTGCCGCCACACCCTGTTGGAGAACTGGCGTTCCACGCCGGAGGTGATCGCCGGCATTAATGCCCTGTTCGGCGCCACGGCCGCCCCCTTTCTGTTCGACGGCATCGACTTCGCCCCGGCGGTGGCGGCCAAACGGGAGCAGCCGCGCTTGACGGAGCAGGGGGTGGCGGAGGCCCCGTTCCGTTTTTGGTTCCTGCGGGGCGAAGAGACCAAGAAACCCCTGGGTAAGGACGCGGCCAAGGAGCGACTGAACCAAGCGGTGGCGGCGGAGATCGCCCGCCTGCTGGCCGGCGCCCGGCGCGGCCAGGTGCGGATCGGCGAGGCACCCTTAGAGGCGCGCCAGATCGCGGTGCTGGTGCGCTCGCACACCCAGGGCGAGGCGGTGCAGCAGGCGTTGCGCGCCCGCGGCATCCACAGCGTGCAGCGCAGCCAGGCGGATGTGTTCGCCTCCCGCGAGGCCGGGGAATTGGAACGGGTGCTGCGCGCCCTGGCCTGGCCGGCGCGGGAGGGGCTGTTGCGGGCGGCCCTGGCCACCGAGATGCTGGGCCTCGACGGCGCCGCCCTGCAGGCCCTCAACGACCAGGAGGTCCTGCTGGAACAGGAGGCCGAAGGGTGCCGGGAGTTGCACCGGCTGTGGCGGGAGCGCGGCTTCGTGGTGATGTTCCGCCGCCTGCTGAGCGAACGGGGGGTGGCGGAGCGCCTGCTGGCCTTGGTGGAGGGGGAACGGCGGCTCACCAACCTGCTGCATCTCGGCGAACTGCTGCACCTGCACGACAGCACCGCCCATCCCGGCATGGAGGGGCTGGTGAAGTGGCTGGCGCTGCGCCGCCAGGGGGGCGCGGAGGAGGCGGAGGCGGCGCAACTGCGGCTGGAGAGCGACGAAAGCCTGGTGCAGATCGTCACCATCCACAAAAGCAAGGGGCTGCAATACCCGGTGGTGTTCTGCCCCTTCCTGTGGGACGGCAAGTTGTGGAACTACGAGTGCAAAAAAGGCAAAGGGGAGTACCTGTTCCATACCGAGGAAGGGCAGGGGGAGGCGACCCGCACGGTGCTGGAGCTAGGTTCCCCCGCCTTCGACGCCGACCTGCCCAGGGCCCAGCAAGAAGAACTGGCGGAGAACCTGCGGCTGCTCTATGTCGCCATCACCCGCGCCGAGCAGCGCTGCTACCTGGCCTGGGGCCACATCAAGGAGGCGGGTAGCTCGCCCCTGGGGTGGCTGTTGCATCCCCAGCCTTTGCTGGAGGGGGATTGGGTAAAGGAGGCGCGGGACGGGCTGAAGGAACTGGGGGCCTTGGCGGTGCGGCAAAGGCTAGGTCGGCTGGTGTCCCAGGAGCCTGTGGCCATTGGGGTGGAGGAGGTTTCGGCGGACGCCGGGCGGCTGGACGCCGCGGCGCCGGAGGAGGCCCCGCCGCTCCTTGAGGCGCGTAGTTTTCAGGGCCGCATCCGCCCTGGTGGCCGCATTACCAGCTTCTCGGCCCTGGCGACGCATGGCGCCGAAGCGGAGCGGCCGGATTACGACGCCCTGCATGGCGAGGGGGCGGAGGCGGAGCCGCTGATCGCCGAGGCCCCGCCCGGCGAGGTGGTACGCGACATCTTCCGCTTTCCGCGCGGTAGTCAGGCCGGCAGTTGCCTGCACGCGGTGTTCGAACGCATCGACTTCCTTGGTCATACCCCCGAAGCGCTGCACAGCGTCGCCGAACAGGCCCTGCGAGAGTTCGGTTTCGATGTCGAATGGGCGCCGGTGGTGACGGCGATGGTGCGCGAGGCGCTGGCCCTGCCACTGGACGGCCAGGCGTTGCGGTTGAACCTGGTCCCTAATGATCGGAGACTGGTGGAGCTGGAGTTCTACTACCCCCTGGCGGCCCTGCGCGACCACGAACTGCGCCGCCTGCTACGGGAGTGGCTGGGAGAAGAGGGGCCATTGGCCGCGGCGGCGGCGCGGGTGCGTTTTTACGAGGTGCAGGGCTTTATGAAGGGTTTCATCGACCTGGTGTTCGAGCAGGACGGGGTCTTCTATCTGGCGGACTACAAATCCAACTGGCTGGGGGACCGTCTGGAGGACTATGCCACCGAAAGACTCCCCGCCACCATCGCCAAGGAGGGCTATTTTCTGCAATACCTCTTTTACACCCTGGCGCTGCATCGCTATCTGCAAAGCCGGCTGGCGGACTACGACTATGATCGCCACTTCGGCGGCTGCTACTACCTCTTTCTGCGCGGGATGCGGGTGGAGACCGGGGCGGGCTGCGGGGTCTTCTTCGACCGCCCGCCGCGGGGGGTGATCGCGGGACTGGAGCGGCTGATTGGCGGGGGGCGGGCGGCGCTGTGAGTTTCTCGGCCGGCCCGCGATTCATTGTATAGTGAACGTACTTGAAATTTCGCCACCCCTCTCTGGGCGAGACCTGACAGGTCTTTAAGACCTGTCAGGTCTGCTGGCGAAATCTCCAAGGTTCGGATGGCCGGAGCGAAAACGCCCGGCCATTCGGCCGGGCGCTTTCGTTTTCCGCCAATGGCGGTCCTCAATGGCCGTGCTGCATCTTGTCCGCGGGCATGTCGCCCATCTTCATTTGCAGTTTACGCACCGGGGCCTGAATCTCCTTCTTGCTGCCGTCATCGAAGACCAGATGGAGGGTCACCGGCTGGTCGGGGACGAGTTCCTGTTGCAGGCCGATCAGCATGACGTGCAGGCCGCCGGGTTGCAGGCTGACGGCCTGGCCGGCCGGGAGGTCGATCTTTTCGACCTTGCGCATCTTCATCATCCCTTCTTCCATGACGTGGGTGTGCAGTTCCACCACCTTGGAGGCGCCGCTCTCCGCGGCCACCAGGGCGTGGTCCTCGCCGCTTTGGTTGGTGAGGGTCATAAAGGCGGCGCTGTTGGGCTGGCCCGGCGGCACGGCGCGGACGTAGGGATCGGCCGCCTCCACCGAGTCGGCTATGCCGGCGGCCAGGGCGGCGCCGGAGCAGACGAGCAGCAGGGAGGCGGTGACGAGGGTGTGCAGCTTCATGGGGTTGTACTCCTGGGTTGGGGTGTGTTCAAGTTTCGGCCAGCAGGGCGCGCAGCGCCTTGACCAGTTCCTCCGGCGGGGCGCCGTGGCGGAGGGTCTGGCGCAGTTTGCCCTGGCGGTCGATCAGGTAAAGGTCGGCGGAGTGATCGACGGTGTAGTTCAGGGCGCCCTCCCCTGGCACGATGCGGTAGGCGGCGCCGTAGCGCTTGGCCATCTCCGCCAGTTGTTCCGGGGCGCCGGTGGCGCCCAGCAGGCTGGGATGGAAGTATTGGACATAGGATCGCAACTGCTCCAGGGTGTCGCGCTGCGGATCGACGCTGACGAAGACCCCCTGCACCTGGGCCAGTTCCTGCGGGTCCAGGGCGTTGAGGGCGGCGGCGAGGTAGCCGAGGCTGGTGGGGCAGATGTCTGGACAGGTGATATAGCCGAAATAGAGCGCTACCACCCGGCCGCGGAGCTGCGCCAGGGTGACCGGGCCTTGCTGGGACTCCAGGCGGAAGTCGCCGCCGCTGGGGGGCTCGCTCAGCTGCGGCAGCGGCTGTGGCGCCTGCGGCGGAAAGAAGAACAGCAGCCAAATCAACAGGCCGCCCATTAGGGCGATGGCGGCATAGGTGAGGTTGCGGGGCATGGGTCTCCTTTAGGTGTCAGAACACTTTATCCGGCTGCCGCAGAAGGAATTGGGCTTTGGTTTTGGCAATTCGGCGTGGCGTGGCCTTGCTTCAATAAATGCAATGCGTTGATTTTGTTGATATAACCTCGGAGAGGTTGAGCGCCCGCTTCATCTCCGCCACCGCCTCGGCCAGGCCGGTGAACAGGGCGCGGGCGATGATGGCGTGGCCGATGTTCAACTCGCGGATGCCGGGGATGGCGGCGATGGGGCGGACGTTGTGGTAGTGCAGGCCGTGGCCGGCGTTCACTTGCAGGCCCAGGTTGCGGCCATAGGCCACCGCATCGCGGATGCGCTCCAGCTCCACCCGCCGCTCCGCCGGGGTCTCCACCTCCGCATAGCGGCCGGTGTGGATCTCCACCGCCGGCGCGCCGCTCTCCTTGGCCGCCTCCAGTTGGGCGCGCTCGGCGTCGATGAACAGCGACACCTTCACCCCCGCCGCCGCCAGCCCGGCGCAGTAGTCCTTCAAATAGGGCAGATTCCCCGCCACGTCCAGGCCCCCCTCGGTGGTCAGCTCCTGCCGCCGCTCCGGCACCAGGCAGCAGTCCTGGGGCTTAAGGCGGGTGGCGATGGCCAGCATCTCCGCGGTGGCCGCCATCTCCAGGTTCATGCGGGTTTGCAACAGCCCCCGCAGCAACTCCACGTCCCGGTCCTGGATGTGGCGCCGGTCCTCCCGCAGGTGCAGGGTGATGGCATCGGCCCCCGCCTGCTCCGCCAGCAGCGCCGCCTGGATGGGTTCGGGGTAGAGGGTGCCGCGCGCCTGGCGCAGGGTGGCGACGTGGTCGATATTGACCCCGAGGAGGATTTCATCGCGATGAGACATGAGAAAGGCCTTTACAGTCAAATAAAATTTCGCCCGGCGAAATTTCAATCTTAGAAGAGATCGCCCTGTGATTGCGGTTGTAGAGGCTGCCGGTGGGCTTGAGCACCCGGTGCAGCTCCAGCAGGCGGTTGGTCATCATGGTGAGGTAGGCCATGAGGTCGTTTTCGCCCAACAGGCGGCGCAGGGCCTGGATCATCTGTTCGGGCCGCGCACCACCTGGGCGAACTCCCGCTCCGCCTGGTCGGTCCAGTGCCAGGTGTCGTCGAAGGCCTTGATCTGCGCCGCCGAGGACTGCCCCTTGGGCGACTTGAACAACACGTTGTAGCCGGCGTTGGAGTTGAACGGCGGGTCCAGGTAGATCAGGTCCGCCGTTTCATCCGGGATATGCTCGCGCAGGATGTTGATGTTATCGCCGAAGTAGAGGTGGTTGGGGGACATGGGGTCCTCGTGCGGGGGGCCGTGCGCTGGCCGGATCGGGGTTCGCCCCGGTGCCGGATGGCGAACCGGACCAAAGTATCGCAAACCGGGCCGGCCGCAACAACCGAAAAGGGAGGCGCGGCGATCTCCGGCCACGGCGAGGAGTGCAAAGACAACGCCGTTGCGCCGGAGGATTCGTCGCGGCGCTTGCGCATCGGGGCCTTGATCCTCGTTCCGGCCGCCTGTGAGGCTGGAGTGCAAAAGCGTAGCGCGAAGCGCGTAGCTTTTGCAGTGTCCAAAAGCTTCGCTTTTGATGAGATGGTCTCCTCCCCCTTCTAACCGGCGTCGAGATGCGCCAAGATGGATAGGCAAACAGCCATCTGCTGAAGAGAGAGGAGACCGAAGATGAAAACTACCGTATTTGGCCTTGACTTGGCAAAAACCGAATTTCACGTCGTTGGCCTTAACCAGGCAGGGAAAGAGGGCGCGAAGAAGAAGCTGAAGAGAGGCAAGGTGCTGGACTATTTCCGACAGCAAGATCCAGCCCTGGTGGCGATGGAAGCCTGCGCAGCGGCGCACTACTGGGCACGCGAGATCGAGGGGCTTGGGCATCAAGTGATGTTGCTCCCGCCGCAGGCGGTCAAGCCCTATCTGCTGGGGAGCAAGAACGACTACAACGATGCGCTGGCGATCGCCGAGGCGAGCGGCCGCCCGAAAATCCACGGCGTCAGGGTGCGCAGCGTGGAGGAGCAAGCGCTGCAAGGCGTGCAGCGACTGAGAGAGTTGCAGGTTAAGCAACGGACGGCGCTCGGAAATTGTCTGCGGGGGCTGCTGGGTGAGGTGGGGATTGTGGTTGCTCAAGGGCTGGCGCAGTTGAGAACCGCCCTGCCGGGCATTCTGGAGGATGCGGAAAACGGCGTTCCTGACTTGCTTCGGCAAGCCCTGAATCGGTCCTACCAACAATTGCGGCAACTGGACGAGGATATTGACCAGCATGAGCGCCAGATCAAAGCGGCGGTGGCAAGACACGAGGATGCGCAGCGGCTGTTGTCGGTGCCGGGGTTCGGTCCGATCATCACGGCGGCCTTCATCAGCAGTGTTGGGGATGGCAAGCAGTTCCAGCGGGGACGTGACGTATCCGCCTTCCTCGGACTGGTGCCACGCCAGCATAGTACCGGAGGGAAGAATGTGTTGTTGGGGATCACCAAGCACGGAAACACCCAGCTCCGCAGTCTGTTGGTGCATGGCGCGCGGTCGGTGCTCCAACACGCGGGAAAGAAGCAGGATCGCCTCAGTCGATGGGCGGTCCAATTGGAACAACGTGTAGGCTGGAACAAGGCCGTTGTCGCCATCGCCAACAAAATCGCGCGGATCGCTTGGGCGGTGCTGACCTCGGGCGGCACCTACCAGGCACAGGCGGCATAAGGGCAAGCGGATGTCTATGCCCATTGCCTTGACCCGCAGCACGGTTCCCGGCGCTCACCGCGGGCGAGACCCCTGAAGACGCCTTGGGGACCAGGCTCAACGGCGCGAGGAGCGCTGAGGATAAGCGGTTAACGAACGAGGAGTACAAAACCATCCCTTCCAAGGTTTGCGAAGACGTTTCGAGTGATGACGAATAGGTAAGACCGGCGTACCGAAACTCCGGGGAGTCCAATGGCCGCAACAGGCCGCGTTTTTGATCGAGCAGGCTACGGTACGCGCAGATTTCATCAAAGCCAGAGGGGAACTCCCTCGCAAACAGGCTGGATATATGGGCGCAACCTATTTCCGACTCAACTCGAAAAAGTCCTTGCAGCACGGGAGGAGACCATATATGGACTCCAGGCCTCCCCGGCCGGAACCACGTGTTTTCTGTGGCAAAAAAGAGTTCGTTGGAATGAACCCCTATGCGCTCGGCCTCTTGATCTCGCGGGCCGTTGTTTGCTTCAATCCCTGGTCTTGGTTTGGTACATGAAGAAAGGGGGGGGCGGATGCAAGCATACAGAATTCTGCGTTGGTGGTTGCCGATCACCCTTGCCGGCTGGCTGATGGGGTGCGGCCTGGCGCCGGTGGCGCCGACCTCCGATCCGTCCGGCGACGCGCTGCGCCATGAGGTGGTGATGCAGGCCATGAGCCTGCTCAAGACCGATTACCGCTGGGGCGGTGCCCACCCGGAACAGGGGCTGGATTGCAGCGGGTTGGTGCAGTTCGTCTATCGGCAGGCGGCCCGCATCGAGTTGCCGCATAGCGCCCAGGAGATCGCCAAGCGGACGCGCCGTATCCGGCGGGAGGAGTTGAAGCCGGGGGATTTGGTCTTCTTCAACACCCTAAAGCGTCCCTTCTCCCATGTCGGCATCTACATCGGCGAGGGGCGTTTCATCCATGCCCCCAGCACCGGCAGCGAGGTGAAGATCAGCAGCCTGGAGTCCAAATACTTCGCCAAGCGCTTCGAGGGGGCTGGCACCCTGCTGGGTCGCTGAATAAAAATTCGCTTGCGAATTTTTAGGTAAAGGACTCTACCTCCCATGCGCCATTCGCCTCTACCCGCAGATAGCCGCCACTGTCCTCCCGCCAGTCCGGCAGTACGATTCGTTGCACCAGTTGGCCGTCCAGTACCCATTCGTGGCAGGCCGGGCGGTGGGTATGGCCGTGGATCAGCCGGCGGGTGCCCTGGGCGCGCAGGTACTCCGTCACCGTCTCCGGGTTGGCGTCCATGATCGCCTCCGCCTTGAGGGAGGTGGCCTCGCCGCTCTGTCGGCGATATTCCGCCGCCAGCGCCGCCCGTTGCTCCAGGGGTTTGGACAGGAATTCGGCGATCACCGCCGGGGTGCGCAGGTGGCGGCGCGCCTGTTGGTACTGGAGGTCGTCGCTGCACAGCAGGTCGCCGTGCATTAAGAGCGTGGGGATGCCGCCGAGATCAATCCGGCTCGGGTCCGGTAGCAGGGCGCAGCCGCTGCGTTGGCGGAATGCTTCTCCCAACAGGAAGTCGCGGTTTCCGGGCAGCAGGAACAGATCCACCCCTTGTCCCGCCAGCGCAAGCAGGGCGGCCTCCACCTGGGGCGCTGGCGGCCGCCGGTCGTCGTCGCCGATCCAGACATCGAACAGATCCCCCAGGATATAGAGGGCGCTGGCCTCCCGCGCTGGGCCATCTAGGAAGCGGAACAGCCGCGGGAGGATGGCCGGTCGTTGGGCAGCGAGGTGGAGGTCGGAGATAAAAAGGCTGGGACCGGCGGGCAAGGGGCTGGGCTCCTGGTCAGTCAGACGGCGAGGGGTCTTGGTTATCCTTCGGGTTAGAGACCTGACAGGTCTTAAAGACCTGTTAGGTCTTTGGCCAAAACAATGACCAAGGCCGCAAGTCCCCCGCGGGTTCCGCACCCGCGGAGGGGGTGGATCGCCTTATTCCACCACCTCGGCCTTTTGGATCACCACGTCCTCCACTGGTACGTCGCCGTGGCCCATTTGGTTGGCGGTACGCACCCCCTTGATCTTGTTCACCACCTCCATTCCTTCGGTGACGCGGCCGAACACGCAGTAGCCCCAGCCGTCCTGTCCCGGATAGTCGAGGAATTGGTTATCCGCCACGTTGATAAAGAACTGGGCGGTGGCGGAGTGGGGCTGCGAGGTGCGCGCCATGGCGATGGCGCCGATGCGGTTGCCGAGGCCGTTGTTGGCCTCGTTTTCGATGGGGGCGCGGGTCTGCTTGGGGATCATGCCGGGCAGCATCCCGCCCCCCTGGATCATGAAGTTGGGGATTACCCGATGGAACAGGGTGCCGTCGTAGAAGCCATCCTCGACGTACTGGAGGAAATTGGCGCAGGTCTTGGGGGCCTTGGCCTCGTCCAGTTCGATGTGGATGTCGCCGAGGTTGGTGGTGAGCTTGATCATGGTCGTGCTGTTCCTGTCGTTCGATACGGTGAAAATTCGCCAGCGAATTTTCCGTGATTATGGGGGGCACGGTGCCGTGCCGGTTACCGTGAAAGTTCATGCCCAGAGAGGCCATTTCTTTAAGAAATGGCATCTCTCTCAGGCGGTTGGCGCGGGTTTCTCAGCCCCTTTCATGCTCCAGGGTGGCAGTCGGCCCTGCCATGGATGTTACCGTGAAAGTTCGCTAGAGATGCCATTTCTTCAAGAAATGGCATCTCTCTCAAGCATCTCTCTCAGGCGGTTCCTATCGTTCCCACGCTCTGCGTCGCGTAGTCCGAAGTGTGGCGGCGCATCGGCCTAAGGGACGCAGAGCGTCCCTTACTGCAAAATGGCATCCCTATCGGTGGGTTACTGGCCGCCGACGCGCACCACGGACTCGATCACCACCGGCTGTTTGGGCACATCAGTCATGCCGCCCTGCACGCCGGTGGGGGTGCTGGCGATGGCGTCCACTGTCTCCATGCCCTGGACCACCTTGCCGAACACGGCATAGCCCCAGCCATCGCGGCTCGGGTAGTCGAGGGCGGCGTTGTCGGCGTGGTTGATGAAGAACTGGGCGTTGGCGGAGTGGGGGTCGCTGGTGCGCGCCATGGCGATGCTGCCGCGCAGGTTCTTGAGGCCGTTCTTGGCCTCGTTCTCCACCGGCGCGTGGGTCTTCTTGCGCGCCAGGTCCGGGGTGTGGCCGCCGCCCTGGATCATGAAGCCGCGGATGACCCGGTGAAAGATGGTTCCATTGTAGAACCCCTCGTCCACATAGCGGAGGAAGTTCTCCACCGTTTTGGGGGCCTTCTCTGCGTCCAGTTCCAACTCGATCGGCCCCAGGCTGGTCTGCATCCGCACGCGGGCGTTCTCCGCATGGGCCGCGACGCCGCCGAGGGTCAGCGCGGCGCCAAGGAGCAGGGGGGGCAAGCGGCGGGCAAGGGGGTGTTTCATCATGGATTCTCCTTCCCTCGAAAGGGCGAAATTGTCGTTTGTCGCACAAACGGCGGCTGAAAAAATGGCGATCATAAGGCCTTCTTGAAAGATTGGTAAAGCATCCGTTACAGGATGGGATACGGGACGCCCCGAAGTGTGGTAGCCTTTGCGCTGGTTTGTGGGATTCGGAGGACTCATGCCATCCTTTGACTGCGTCTCGGAAGTGAACCTGCACGAGGTGCGCAACGCCGTGGATCAGGCCAACCGGGAGTTGGAGACCCGTTTCGACTTCAAGGGGATCGCGGCCCGCTTCGAACTCCTGAAGGAGGAGATCGTGCTGCATGGGGAGCAGGAGTTCCATTTGCGTCAGATGATGGATATTCTGCGCCAGAAGTTGGCCAAGCGCGGGGTGGACATCTCCAGTCTGGAGAGCCAGGAGCCCCAGGGCTCCCTCAAGGCGATGCGCCAGTCGGTGCGGATCCGCCAGGGGATCGACGGCGAACTGGCCAAGAAGCTGGTCAAGGCCATCAAGGACGGCAAACTGAAGGTGCAGACCCAGATCCAGGGCGACCAGTTGCGGGTGACCGGCAAGAAGCGGGATGATTTGCAACAGGCGATCGCCCTTTTGCGGGCGGGCGACTTCGGCCTGCCGTTACAGTTCATCAACTTTCGAGACTAAAAATTATGAGCAAGCTTCAGCAACTCTTGGGGAAGATCCTGCTGGCCGCCCTGCTGGGCGGCATGGCCTTTGGCAGCCTCGCCGAGAAAGGCGCCGCCAAGGACGAGGGGGCGAAAAAGGCCCGCGCCGCCATGGCCAGCCTGCTGGAAGGAACCCAGCCGGACAGCGTGCAGCCGGCGCCCATCGCCGGTCTCTATGAGGTGATGGTGGGGGCGCGGGTGTTCTATGTCACCGGCGACGGTCGCTATCTGGTCCAGGGCGCCATCATCGACGTGGAAAACAAGGAAAACCTCACCGAGCCGCGCAAGGATCAGGCCCGCCTGAAGGCCGTCGAGGCCATCGGCGAAGACAAGATGATCATTTTCGGCGACAAGGACGCCAAGCACACCATCACCGTGTTCACCGACATCGACTGCGGCTACTGCCGCAAGCTGCACAACGAGATGGCGGAATACAACAAGGCCGGCATCCGGGTGCGTTATCTCTTCTACCCCCGCGCCGGCCGCGATAGCCCCTCCTTCAAAAAGGCGGTGTCGGTTTGGTGCGCCGAGGACCGCAACGCCGCCATGACCAAGGCCAAGGCCGGCCAGGAGTTGCCGGAGAAGGCCTGCGACAACCCGGTGGAACAGCACCTCGCCACCGGCGAGTCCATCGGCGTCACCGGCACCCCGGCGCTGGTCCTGGAAGACGGCGAACTCGCCCCCGGTTATGTGCCGGCGGATCGTCTCGCCATGTTTCTGGACATGAAGAAGGCGGGCGTGCAATAACCCCAATGGGCTGATGCGCGAATGAAACCGACGGCAATGGAGGTCGCCTCCCGCACCGACAAGGGATTGGTGCGGGCGGTCAATGAAGACAGCATCGTGGTGGTGCCCGACCACGGCTTGGCGGTGTTGGCCGACGGCATGGGCGGCCTCAACGCCGGCGAGGTGGCCAGCCATCTGGCGGTGGAGACGGTGGCCAAGGAATTGTTGCGCCGGATGGCTCGGGGCGAGGAGCCCATCGACGGGGCGGTGCTGGAGGCGGCCATACGTACCGCCAACGGCGCCATCCTGCGCGCCATGGAGTTGGACGCGGCCTGCTCCGGCATGGCCACCACCATCGCCGCGCTGGTGGCGCGGGGGCCGCGGGTCTATTTCGCCCATCTGGGGGATTCGCGCATCTATCGGCTCACCCAGCAGCAGATCGAGTGCGTCACCACCGACCACTCCATGATCCAGGAATTGGTGGATCAGGGTCTCTTCTTTTCCCTGAAGGAGGCGCGCAATGCCGGCGTACCCAACAACGTCCTCACCCGCGGCCTGGGGGTGGAGGAATCGGTGCAGGTGGATGTGGGCGAGGCGCGGGTGGCGGCGGGGGACATCTACCTGTTGTGCAGCGACGGACTCACCAATATGGTGAACGACGAAGACATTCATCAAGCGGTGGTCGCCGCCGCCGGCGATCTCAATCAGGCGGCCGACCGGCTGGTGCAGATGGCCCTGCAAGCGGGCGGGCTCGACAACGTCTCCTTGATCCTGGCCAGGCCCCGCCGGTGAGCGGCGGTGGACGGGGCGGCCTCCATCAAACAGCAGAGCACGAGAGACAATGGAACGACTTACCATCCAACGCGACGGCGTGGTCCTGCATTCGGTGACCCTGGACAAGGACTATGTCACCATCGGGCGGGACTCCAGGGCCGAGATCCAGCTCGACGACGCCTCCGTCAGTCGGCGCCATGCCACCCTCACCAAGATCAACTCGCGCTTCTTCGTCGAGGATCAGGGGAGCACCAACGGCACCTATCTCAACCGCAAGAAGATCTCCATGCATATCCTGAAGAACGGGGATCAGGTGATGGTTGGTCACTTCACCCTGCGCTTCGAGAGCGACCTAGACGAGGATGAGGAGGAGGGCGAGGAGCTGGAGAAGACGGTGATCTTCGCCCCCTCCAAGCTGGCCCTGCAAACGGCGCCGCCCAAGAAGCAGGCCGTCGTCGTCGCCGCCCCTAAGACCGCCACCCTGCGTTTTAAGGGCGGGCGTTACGACGGCCAGAGCAAGAAGATCGAGGGCTCCCTCTATACCCTCGGCCAACCCGGCGGCGATGTGGCCGTCATCGCCCGGCGTCCCCAGGGCTTCTTCCTGCTGCACATCGGCGGCAACACCTTTCCCAAGATCAATGGGGTGCAGATCACCTCCACCCGCGGGGTCAAATTGGAGGACGGGGACCAGATCGAGGTCGGCGTCATCACGGCGACCATCGCCTTCGGTTGACCTCGGGGCTGCCGCGAAATAAACAGTCAGTAGGGTGGAACAAGCGTAGCGGTTCCACCAGCGGTTCCACCAAGCTCCTGTGCCAATCGCCCGCCGCGGATCGGGTGGAACCGCTGCGCTTGTTCCACCCTACGCACTGGAGTGCAAAAGCGTAGCCCCGTAGGTTGGGGTGAGCTTGCGAACCCCAACAATTCCGATGCCTGAAATCATGCGGATGCATGACACGGTG
>OGCL01000905.1_pt1 | contig 28114 bp, 24 predicted proteins | sample 1570041 | NCBI WGS metagenome assembly OGCL01 (sample SAMN06266162, study PRJEB24511) | hot springs metagenome | isolation source: Hot spring water | place: South Africa: Limpopo | collected 2015-06-22 | reverse complement strand
GCGGCGGCACTACCACCGGCGGCGGCACTACCACCGGCGGCGGCACTACCACCGGCGGCGGCACTACCACCGGCGGCGGCACTACCACCGGCGGCGGCACTACCACCGGCGGCTGATGAACCCGACCTCCCAGCCGGCCAGATGCCCGGTGGCGGGTGAGGCCAGCCTGGACAAGACCCCTGCCAGCCACCTGGCAGGGGTTTTTTCATATGCGGCCCCAAGACCGGTCACGGTCGTTTCGTATACGACCATGCTCGCTGGCCTGGCAGGGTTGGCCGCTTCGGTCTGGCTGGTGTGGACCTTGGGGCTGACCGACGCTTGGGCGGCCTGGACGACCTGTCTCGGCACGGCCCTGCCCATGTGGTTTGCCGAGGCGCGTGGCCGCCAGCGGGCCCTGCCCGACCAAGGCTCCCTGCAAAGACCTGCCTGGCCGACCCTGGCCTTGGCCAGCCTGCCCTGGCTGCTCTGCCTGGCCCTTTTCTCCTGGGGCTATCCCGCCTTCCCAACCTGGGCCTGGGGGGCATCCCTCGCCGTATTGCTGCCCGCATGGTTTTGGCTCCACCGTCGCGTAACACCCGAGGAGGACCTCGGACGCATCAACGCCTTTTTTAGACAACCGGAAAACACTTTCCCCTGGTCTGCTTTGCGCAACATCCTGGTCAAGGCCTTTTTCCTGCCCTTGATGCTGACCTTCCTGAGCGGCTGGTGGCACGGGCTGCAAGCCATGGATTGGCAGGCTCCATTGGCCTGGTTTTACGCCGCTCTGGCGCTGTTGTACCTGGTGGATGTCGCCTTTGGCGCCGCCGGTTATCTACCCTCGCCGCGCAGCACGGGCGTGCAGATCAGGAGCTCCAACCCCTATTGGGATGCCTGGCTTGCAGCCTTGATCTGTTATCCGCCTTTTTGGCTTTGGATGGGCAACTGGCTACGCTATGAAGACGGGCTCGATTGGACCTATCACCTGCCCGATGGCTTGCCCCAGTTCTTCTGGGGCGGGGCGATCCTGGCCATGATCTTTTTCTATGCCTGGGCCACCGTAGCCTTCGGGCCGCGTTTTAGCAATCTTACCTATCGCGGTGTGGTCACTGCTGGGCCATACCGTCTGCTGCGACATCCGGCCTACGTTGCCAAAAACATTTCCTGGTGGCTTGTGGCCTTGCCGTTCATCCCTGCATTGGGTGCACGCGAGGCGGTCTTCGCCACGGCATGCCTGCTCGGCATCAATGCGTTGTATTGGGCGCGGGCCATGACCGAAGAGCGACATCTTCTGGCCTACGCCGATTATCGTCGGTATTACCGCTACACGGTACGTCACGGACTGCACAGTCTGTGGCGTCACCGGGCCCGTCTGAGTGCTAAAGGCAGTCTTGCCTGGTATACGCGCCGTTATCCCCTTGTGTTACCAGCCATATTGTTTGGCTTGGCCTTCAGCCTATGGCAGCCTGCCCCCACAATGCAAAGCACGCTACTCAGAACCCTCGACGCGCACGATATACGAGCTGTGAGCCTAGTGGGCTCGCAGGATGTGGACCTCTCAGAACTGCAAGCCAGCTTTTCGGACCATCTGGCCCTGATCGATCCTGCACAACCATACACGTTTTATAGTCTGACGAAACCCCTCACAGCCTATTTGGTGTTGTCACTGCACGCTCAAGGTCAGCTCTCGTTGCATGACCCGCTGCAAAAGTGGCTGCCGGATCTTAAGCTAGAAAATGCGAACAAAAGCCTGACCCTGGCGCATTTGTTGTCCCACCGGACTGCGTTTGTGTTTCAAGATGGTCAGGAGCACCCGCGTTTGGATGCACGGTATGGGCAGCCGATGGGCGGTTGCGATGAGGCCATCGTCCGGCTGCAGGGAACGACGACAGAAGCCGGGACGGTCATGAAATACCAAAACGTGAACTACTGCCTACTGGGCAAAATCGTTGAACATGCCACGGGCATGCCATTTCTGGAGGCGCTACGCACTCATTTCCCCGAGCTTGGCCGCCAGGCCTACGAGGCCGCCCGCAGCAATACGGCTTGTCTCGCCATACATCGCCTCGAGGCTGCCGGCGGCTACTGTTACCTCCCCCAGACGCTGGCAGAGGCTTTGCAGCAGGTGGTCATGGCGCATGGCCCCCAAATTGCCGAACCCTTGGGTCAGAAGCCCTTTACCTACGGCTATGGTTTCCGTGTATGGCGGCATGGTCAGCAGAGACTGTTCACGCATTATGGATACCTTCATGGTCGATTCAGTCTCTTCATGGCCACGGAGCAAGGCCGTTACCTGCTCTTACTAGCCGAAGGGGCACCGCCATCGGCGGAGACACTCTTCCATGCGATCTATCCAGTCTTGGCTCGCAAGCTTTTCGAGGTCGCAGCAAACGACTATGAGCCCTGATGTGAAACCAGTTCCTGCGCTTGGGTACACGGCCGCTGCACAACGAAATCCGAAGACATATAAACCGAAAAAACGCAGTTGAACACGACCGAAGGGCGGTCCAAGCGGGTGTCTGGCGCGACCAGCCCGCAGGGCGCAGGACAGCACGCAGTGCTGGTCCCGAGCGTAGCGAGGGATGGGCCGCAGGCCCACAAGCGACGACGCCGCAGGGGCGACCGCGTAGGGCGGAGCAGGGGCCCCTTTGGGGATGCGACCCCGAAGTGGGATGCGGGCACCACACGCGCGGTCGCCGGCATCCCCTGCGCTGTCCGATCCCCGCTCATGCGGGGCCCCTCGGACGGCGCTCCGGGGTGCCCTCCCTGCAAGGAGGAGCGAAAACGAGCCAGGGAAAATACCACACTTCCATGGCGAGTTTCGGCGCAGCCACAAAGCCAGGCGCGCGCACAGACGCGCAAGCGGGCGTGTAGCAGGCTCACCCAACAGGTGGGCGTGATCGAAGGCACGACGTCGATCAATCATGGGGCTTCACGAAGGCAATTAAGCGGTCAACCGAGGAATCAAGGATTATTGCTCGCCTCCGGGTTGCAGTCTGATCGCGAATTCATCCGGCAGGTTGATGCCCAGGGATCGGGCGACGTGCTGGTTGAGTGCAATCGAGTACTCGTCGCAATGTCGCGGTGGCGGCAGATCGCCCTCGCCCAGGCTCCACTGCCGGGCAATCTGCCCCCCTTGCGCACCGATCTGGGCAGGGGTGGAAAAGACGGCGGCAACCGCACCCGCCTTCACCAGTCCCTGGGAGAATCCGATCACCGGAATACGATAGCGATACGTGGTCAACAACACATGCTGGACATTGTTGGCATTGATCACCAGTGCGTCGGGCTGCAGCAACAGGACATCCGACTCGGGCAGGACCTGCCGGAGTCCGGCCGCCACCTCCCCGCTTGCAGGAACCTCGGCCAAGCGCAGGGACATACGCCGTCGGGCGGCTTCCTGTGACAAGGCGGCGATGTTGGCAAGGCCCTGCTGCGAATGGATCACGCCGATCTGCCTGGCCTTGGGCAGCACCTTTTCGATCAGGCTCAGGGAACGGCCGGGTGGCTGATCGATGAACACGGCCGACAAGCGTCGGCGAGACAGGCTCGCCGGCCAGGACTCCGCCTCGAAACCGCTGCGCGGCACCATCAGGGCAAGGACCGCGGCCTGTCCGCCCGCATGCTCCGCCACCATACGGGTCGCCTTGATGCCTACCGGCACGAGCAGCCTGACCTCCCTGCCCAGGGCCTGCAAACCGCCAGCATCCAGGCCGTCGAGATAGAGGATACGCAGACCCCGCCGATCGCCGTATCGGGCCGCAAAGGCGTCGGCCAGCTCTCCATAGGCCGGCCCGCGTTCGCTCAGGATCAAGGCGACGCCGGGGCCAGCTTGGACGGCTGCCCCCGGGTGCAGGCCTAATGACAACGCCAGGCCGAACAAGATGGTCAGAAACCAGCGCGACATGCCTGGGGATGTCACCTACCAGACACGGACATCACCGCAGTCCCTGGCCATCTCCTGCATGTACCCGGCATGGGCCGCAAGCTCCTCGGGGCTGGCGCGCAACACCCGCAGCCCCACCGGCTGGTCGCGATGCAGCCGGCGCGATGCAGCCAGGGCCACATGTTCCATGACCAGGGTCTCCTGCCCGCGGGTCATCGCCAAGTAGACCTCGGCCAGCAACTGGGCGTCGAGCAAGGCGCCGTGCAGGGCACGCCCGGAGTTGTCGATCTCGTATCGCCTGCACAAGGCATCCAGATTGTTCTTCTGGCCCGGGTGCAGCTCCCGTGCGAGCCTCAGCGTATCCTGCACCCCCAGGCAATGCCGGCTCAGATCGCCCGCATCCAGACGTGCCAATTCCGCGTTCAGGAAACCCACGTCGAACGGGGCGTTGTGGATGATCAATTCGGCGTCGGCAATGAAGCTCAGGAAATCCTGCGCGATCTCGCCAAAGCGTGCCTTGTCCTCCAGGAATTCGCGGGTCAGTCCGTGCACCTCCATGGCGCCGGGATCGATGTCCCGTTCGGGATTGAGATAGACATGGAACACCTCGCCCGTGATCTGACGGTTGAGGATCTCCACCCCGCCGATCTCGATCACGCGGTGCCCCAGCGCGGGATCCAGTCCGGTGGTCTCGGTATCCAGGACCACCTGTCTCATGCCGACCCGCCGGTGACCATCTGCACCCCCAGATTGGCCAGGCGATCCGCCTCCTCGTTGCCGGCATGTCCGGCATGGCCTCGCACCCAGTGCCACTGCACCTCGTGACGGGAGACCAGGTCGTCCAGGACCTGCCAGAGGTCCAGGTTCTTCACCGGCGTACCGGCACTGGTCTTCCATCCCCGCCTCTTCCAGTTCGGCAACCACTCCGTGATGCCCTTCTGTACATACTGCGAGTCGGTATAGACCGCGACCCGGCTAGCCCGCTTCAAGGCCCGCAGGGCCTCGATGACGGCGGTGAGTTCCATGCGGTTGTTGGTGGTGGCCGCCTCGCCGCCATAGAGGCTTTTCTCTCGGCTGCCGTGGCGCAGCAGCACCCCCCATCCGCCCGGGCCCGGGTTGCCCTTGCAGGCGCCATCGGCGTAAACCTCGACAGGAGCGGGCAGATCGATGTCCACAGCGTTATTGTTCATCTTCACTCGCCAGTTTCCGGGTAGTCTGGCCCAGGACCGGTCTGGCTAGCCAGGATTTGTCCCATTTCGGGGCGATGAGACGCAAACCGACCCGCCGCTTGACCGCGTGCAGCAGATAGACGCCCCCGCCCATGGCCCACCAGCGATCGCCGGCGGCTTCCATGCAGGTGAAGCGGCCAAGCCAGTCCTGTCGTCCCAAGGGCGGAGCATAGCAAATCATGCGCCCGCCCTGTAGTTCGAATCCAAGCAGGGCCAGCCAGTCCTTGAGCCGGGCCAGACGGATGAAGCGCCCCTGCCACGGGTAGGCGGCGCCGGGCCCTGAGAACCGGCGGCGCAGACCCCACAGACTCAGGGGATTGAACCCGGAGATGAGCAACCTGCCCTCCGGGCGCAAGACCCGCTCGCATTCCCGCAGCAGTTGATGCGGATGCGGCGAGAATTCCAGGGCGTGGGGCAGGGCCAGGAGATCCAGACACTCGGTGGCGATGGGCAGCTGCTCCAGCGCGCAATGAAACACACCCCCGGCCTGTCCGCCGCACAGGCGATAGGGCATACGGTTCGCACGCAGGAAATCGGTATGGCATGCGCCCAACTGCATGGCGTTGAAGCCGAACAGATTGGCGCAGGTCAGATCGTACCAGGCGAGTTCCCGCTCCAGCACATATCTACCCAGATCGCTTTCCAGCCAGTCCTGCATGCTTGACGTCGTGCCGCTGAGGTCCAGAATGTGGCCATGCCAAAGGTCTTGCCGATACCCGCCCTGAGGGACAACTACATCTGGGTCATCCATGACGACCGTGCCGCGGCGGTCGTCGACCCCGGCGAGGCGGAACCCATTGTAGCCTGGCTCACGGCTCGGGGCATGGGACTTTCCGCCATCCTGATCACCCACCATCATGGGGATCACACCGGGGGCATCGCCACCTTGGTCGCCCTCTATGGCTGCCCGGTCTACGGACCGGGTGACGAGGGCATCGTCGAGGTGAGCCGACCGGCGGGTGACGGCGATAGCGTCGAGCTGGCGGCCCCTGCCGCGCGCTTTCAGGTCATTTCCGTGCCGGGACACACGCGCGGACATCTGGCCTACTACGGTCACGGGCATCTGTTCTGCGGCGATACCCTGTTTTCTTGCGGATGCGGCCGTCTGTTCGAGGGGACAGCGCGCCAGATGCATCGATCCCTCATGCGCTTGGCCGCTTTGCCGGCGGACACCGCGGTCTGTTGTGCGCATGAATACACCCTGACCAACATCCGCTTTGCCCGCGAGGTGGACCCCGCCAACCGGGAACTGGAAACATGGGCAGAGGAGGCGCTTCAACTCCGACGGGCGGGATCCCCCACGCTACCTGTGCGCCTGGGCCGTGAGCAACGGATCAATCCCTTCCTGCGCTGCCATGAGCCGGAGCTCAGGATCGCCGCCGAACGCTGGTCAGGCCGTTTGCTGCAGCACCCGTCCCAGGTCTTCGCCACACTCAGGGAGATGAAGAACAGGACCTGACGTTGTTTCTTATCTATATATAAAATGTTCTTATAGGACAGAGGGCGGCAAATGCTTGCCCAGACGAAATACGGCCCATATTATTTTCCTGTCAACGTATCGGCGGAGCCGTCCGAACGCACCCATGCAGATCAGCGCATTGCCCCTCCTGGTCCTCGCCGCCATCGCTGTGGTTTGCGGCACCGCTGCGGCGGCCACCAGCAGCGATACGGCGGGCATCGTGCCTGAACTCAAGATCAGTTACACGCTCAACGGCCTGACTGCAGTCCAGGATAGCCGGCCTCAGGACCTGTGGGATCGGATACGCATGGGGTTCCGTCTGGGCGAAGCCAACCCGGACCTGACCCGGCGGCACGAGCGCTGGTACGCTGAGCGTTCGGATCACCTGCTGCGGGCCATCGACCGCAGCCGTCCCTATCTCTATCACATCGCCGACGAGGTCGAAAAGCGCGACATCCCCATGGAAGTCGCGCTGCTGCCCCTGATCGAGTCCGCCTTCAATCCGATGGCCGAGTCGCCGAAACAGGCCACGGGGATCTGGCAATTCATCCCCTCCACCGGCCGGGTCTTCGGCCTGCAGCAGAACGCGTGGTACGACGGTCGGCGCGACGTGCTGGCTGCAACCCGTGCCGCCCTCGACTACCTGCAAGTCCTGAACAGGCAGTTCGGCAGTTGGGAGCTGGCCCTGGCCGCCTATAACTGCGGCGAGGGCTGCGTCGCCCGAGCCATCGCCCGCAACAGGGCCCAGGGACTGTCCACCGCCTATGCCGCCCTGCCTCTGCCGACCGAGACCCGGCACTACGTGCCCAAGCTGCTGGCGGTGCGCAATCTGGTGCGCGATCCCCAGAGCGCCGGCATCAGCCTGCAGGCGCTGGCGAACGAGCCCTACTTCGTGCAGGTGAAGATCAGCCAGCCGATGCCGACCCGGCAGGCGGCCAAGCTCGCCGACATCAGCATGGAAGAGTTCCTCGCCCTCAACCCGGCCTTCCAGCGTCGTGTCATCCACACCGACACGCGCGGTGTGCTCCTGCTGCCGGCCGACAAGGTCGAGGTCTTCCACCACAATCTCCAGAAAAAGGGGACCCAACGCGACGGCCTGCAGGTCTACCAGGGTCGCAAGGGCGAGGCGGTCAACGGTATTGCCGGACGTTTCGGCGTCTCCCTGGAATGGCTGAAGGAACACAACCCCCTCAAGATATCGCGGGGCAGACTGGCCAAAGACCAGGTGCTTTACGTCCCCATGCCCACCATGTCTGCACCGGCCCGACTGGTGCGCTTCGAGCCGCGATCAGCCGACGTGGAAGGCAGCGGGAAGCGCAAGGGGGAGAGCTGAGCCCCGACCGATCGCCCAGCCACACGATCGGGCGCTGTAGGGTGTTGCGCCGGTGTTTGACCGGCATGCCTGTTTGACCCGGATCATCCATGGTGTCGTAGATCGGGCTTCAGGCCGACCCGCAAGGTATTGATCGATCCGGAGCCGAAGCCCACGGGGCAATCTGGGTTCAAACACGCCAACCTTGTCAGCCGCCACCCACCAGGTGACAGGCCACACGGCGTTCGGACCCAACAGTCCTCAGGATCGGCGGCTCGGCTCGACACCTTGCCTCCGCCATGGGACAGCGCGGCGCATAGGGGCAGCCTGTCTCGCCAGGTCGATCGTTGCCGCGGTTGACGACCTCCGCCCGCAACCCCTGGCCGGGGGCGGAGTCGAGCAGCAGGCGGGTGTAGGGGTGTTGCGGTCTTTCGAACAGGGCGCTGGCCGGTCCCTCTTCGAGGATACGGCCTCTGTACATGACCATGATCCGATGGGCCAGATAGCCGACCACGGGCAGGTTGTGGGTGATGAACAGATAGGCCAGCCCCGCCTCGCTTTGCAGCGTCCTGAGCAGGTTGATGATCTGGGCCTGCACGGAGACGTCCAGGGCACTGGTGGGTTCGTCGCAGACCAGCAGCTTGGGCCCGACAGCCAGCGCCCTGGCGATGGCGATACGCTGACGCTGGCCACCGGAGAAGGCGTGGGGGTAACGCCGGCTGGCCCCTGCTTCCAGACCGACACGCTCCAGCAGCTCGGCGACCCTGGACAGACGGCCCGCTCGGTCGAGCTCGGGGCGCAGCGAATGCAGGCCCTCCTCCAGGATTTCCCCGACCCGCATGCGCGGGTTCAATGAGGAATAGGGGTCCTGGAAGACGATCTGCATCTGCGCCCGGCGTCTGCGCAGGGCTTCACCCGCCAGGGTGGTGATCTCCTGCCCGTCGAGACGCACGCTGCCCCGACTGGGCTGCACCAGCCGCAATATGGCCTTGGCAAGGGTGGACTTGCCACAGCCCGACTCCCCCACCAGGGCCAGCGTCTCTGCCTGGGCCAAACGCAGAGAGACCCCGTCGACTGCCTTCACCCACCCCGCCGTGCGTTTGAACACCCCCCTACGGATGGGAAAATGCACGGCCAGATCTTCCACCTCCAGCAGGGGTGCGCCGGTGCGTGCCTCAGGCTCCCGTGAGCGGGGCTGTGCGCCTGACCTGCCTACCGGGGCCGATTGCGCCTCCAGGGCCAGGTGGCAGCGCACCCAATGCCCCTCGCCGACGGCATGCAGGCCGGGCGCCTCCGCCCGGCAGCGCGCCCAGGCGCTGGGGCAGCGATCGGCGAAGCGACACCCGGCCAGGCGTGTGCCGAGCGGCGGCACGTTGCCGGACAGGTGTTCCAGCGCCTCGCCGCGACGTTTTGCCGAGGGCACACACCGAAACAGGGTGCGGGTATAGGGATGGAACGCCCGTTCGAACAAGCGCTCGCGATCCGCCCACTCCACCATCTGGCCGGCGTACATGACCGCGACGCGGTCCGCCATGTCGCGCGCCACATCCAGATCATGGGTGATGAGCAGCAGTCCCATGCCGCGCTCGTTCTGCAGCCGCTTCAACAACCGCAGGATCTGCGCCTGCACGGTGACGTCCAGGGCCGTGGTGGGTTCGTCGGCGATGAGCAGCTCGGGTTCTCCCGCCAGCATGGTGGCGATGAGGGCACGCTGGCGCTGCCCGCCGGAGAGCTGGAAGGGATAGCTCGCCGCCAGGGCGGGTTCGAGCCCGACGTCCTGCAGCAAGCGATCGATCTCGGTGCCTGTGTTCCCGACCCGAGGGCCACGGTGCGCGCGCACGGCCTCGACGATCTGCTCGCCTATGGTCATGACCGGGTTGAGGCTGACCATGGGCTCCTGGAAGATCATGGCCAGCCGGCCGCCGCGTATGGACCGCATCGACTTCTCGGGCAGGCCGAACAGGTTGGTGTCTCCGAGCCAGGCCTCGCCCGAGGCGATACGCAGCCCCTCCGGCAACAAGCGCATGAGGGCCAGGGCGGTGAGGGACTTGCCGCAGCCGGACTCGCCGAGCAGGGTGACGCACTCGCGCCGACCGACCTCCAGGGAGATCCCGTCCACCGGCATGAGCGGCCCGTCGCGGCCGTCGATCGCCACCCGCAGATCGGTCAGTCGCAGTCCGGTCATGATCGGACCCCGCTGCGGGGATCGAAGGACTCCCGCACGCTGTCGGCGAACAGATTCGCCGCCAGCACCAGGATGAACATGAACAGGAAGGCGGCCGTCAGTTGCCACCACACCACCGGCTCGCGTGCCAGCTCCATGCGGGCGCCGTTGATCATATTGCCCCAGCTGGCCATGACCGGATCGACCCCCACCCCGACATAGGACAGTACCGCCTCCGCCAGCACCAGGGCGGAGAAGTCGATGACCACGCTGATCAGGACCAGATGCGAGACGTTGGGCAGGATGTGGCGTCCCAGGATGCGCAACCGCGACACGCCCAAGGCCCGTGCCGCCTGGATGTAATCCAGCTCCCGCAGCTTGAGGGCCTCGCCGCGCAGCAGCCGGGCCAACCCCGTCCAGCTGGTCAGGCCCAGGATGCCGCACAGGAAGACCAGACGCAGATCGGAGCGCGCCGCGGCGGTGTCATAGAGGTCCGGGTTGGACTCGATGTAGACCTGGGCCACCAGCACGGCGGCGGCGATGAGCAGCACACCGGGTATGGAATTCAGGGTGGTGTAGAGATACTGGATCACGTCGTCCGTGCGGCCGCCGAAGTAGCCGGCCGCCACACCCAGGAACAGGGCCAGGGGCAGCATGATCAGGGTGGTGAGCGTGCCGATGAGCAACCCCGTTCGGATGCTCTTGAGGGACAGGTAGAGCACGTCCTGGCCTACCTTGTCGGTGCCCAGCACATGATAGTGACCGGCCCACTGCGACAGGATGCCGCCGATCACCAGCACCACGCCGAGGGTGGCCAGCGCGCTGCGCGCGCCGCAGAACGCGGGCTCGCGCCACAGCCGCGACCAGGCCTGCGACCAGGGCAGACGTGCCCTACGCCCAACCCACAGCGTCGCCAGCGTCCAGACCAGGGCCGCGCCGCCCAGGCCGAGCAGACCGCCCCGCAGTGCGCGCCCGACGATGTCCTGCCCGCGTTCTTCCGCTGCGCGCAGATGCGCACCGCCGTATTCCAGCCGCGGATAGTCCCGAATCACCCGGCCATCCGGCAGGGCAAGGTTTTTCTTGACGAACAGGTGGGTTGCGAAGGGCGCCGAGTAGGTCTGCTCGACCTGGTCACGCAGGGGACCGGCGAGCACGTCGAAGACGGACAGCACCTCGGCTGCATACTGCACCGGCTGGCCCGGTTCGCCCGGCAGCTGGGGCCGGAAATGCAGGGAGTCCAGCAGGCCGATGATCCCGTATGCGGCCAGTATGACGACCGACGCCATGCCCAGACGGCTGCGGCCCACCCGCTGCCAGGGCGCGCGCAGGTGTTCATGCCGGCGCACGTGGCGCACGAACGCCACCACCACGCCCAGCAGCAGGAACAGCAGGGCGTCGCTCCACAGCACCACCGGCATGAAGGACAAGGTCATTCGAGCCTCACGCGCGGATCGACCAGGGTATAGGACAGGTCCGTGAGCAACAGGCCCAGGATGTAGAGCACGGAGCCGAGGAAGACCATGGAGCGGACGATGGCGAAATCCTGCGCCTGGATCGCATCGATGGTATAGCTGCCCAGGCCCGGAATGCCGAAGAAGGACTCGACGATGAGACTGCCGAGGAACAGCCGCGGGATCACGACCACCACGCCCGTCAGGATGGGGATCATGGCGTTGCCGAGGACGTGCCGGAACAGCACCAGGCGCTCCGGCAGCCCCTTGGCCCGCGCCGTGCGCACATAGTCCTTGTGGATCTCCTCCAGGAACAGGGTGCGATAGAAGCGGCTGGAGTCGCCGATGCCGGCCACCACCCCCACCAGGACGGGCAGGATCAGGAACTTCAGCCCCTCCAGCCCCGGCTGATAGCCGGAGATGGGGACCAGATTCCACAGCTTGCCCAGCAGGTACTGCCCGCCGATGACGTAGAACAGGCCGGAGATGGACATCAGCGCCACGCACAGCACCACCCCGGCCACATCCAGGTAGGTGGCGCGGAAGAACACCAGCAACAGGGCAAAGCTGATGTACACCGCCAATCCGACCAGGAAAGTGGGCAGGGCGATGGCCAGGCTGGGCCACATGCGGGTCGTGATCTCGCGGCCGATGTCCCGGCCGTCGTCGGCCTGGCCGAAGTCGAAGGCGAACAGGCGCAGGGATTTCTGCACGAACAGGGTGTCGGTCACCCGCGCCACGCCAACCGCTGACTCGTTGAAAAACAGGGGCTTGTCGTAGCCGCGTTCGGTCTTCCAGCGCTCGATGGCCTCGGGCGTGACGTGTTTCGCCCCCAAGTGTATGCGCGCCATGTCGTCGGGGGTGTTGACGATGAAGAACAGGGCGAAGGTGAGCAGGTTCACGCCGATCAGGATCGGCACGGCGTAGAGGATGCGGCGGATGACGTAGGCGTACATGGGCCTAGCGCGCGGTGGACATGAGACGCCGGCGGTAGGCCAGCGCCGCGGGCAGGATCGCGACGATCGACACCCCCGCCAATGCCCACAGCGGCCACCAGACCGGGCGATTCCAGCGCGCCTGGTAGGTCATGCGCCGCAACGGCTCCACCTTGCGGTACTTGAGGGTGTTGTTGGCCATCAGATTCGGCTTGATGTTGCCCACCCAGGCGTGGCTCAGCCCGAAACTCTTGGGGTAATAGGCAAATATCCAGGGCGCATCCCGACGCACGATCTCCAGCATGGCATCGATCACCCGCTGCCGCTCGGGACCGTTGTCCATGTCCTTCATCTGCCGGAACAGGCGATCGAACTCGGCATTGGCATAGTTGGCGGCATTCTCGCCATTCTTCCCCACCTTGCGGTTGGGGCCGTAGAGCAGGAAGAGAAAATTCTCCGGGTCGGGATAATCGGCATTCCAGCCCCACTCGAAGATCTGGGCATTGCCCTTGATCATCTTGTCCTGGAAGCGGTTGTAATCGGTGGCGCGCACGATGAGCTGGATATCGAGCTTCGCGAACTGCTTGCGATACCAGTCCAGCCGGCTCTTGGCCTCGGGTCCGCTGGCCATGGTATCGAAATAAAGGGTGAGGGGGCGGCCCGTGCCCGCCTCCCGCCCGCCGGGATAGCCCGCCTCGGCGAGCAGGCGCCTGGCCTCCGCGATGTCACGCCGCACCGCCCGACCGCCGTCCGCGGCCGCCTCCCAGCGATAGACGACGCGGTTGATGCCCGCCTCACCCTCCCGGTGACCGAAGATTCCCGGCGGCAGCGGTCCCTGGGCCGGGATGCCGCGCCCGTTGAGAAAGATGGAAATGAACTCCTCGTAATCCAGGGCGATGGACAGGGCCTGGCGCAACTTGCGTGCCTTGTCCGCATCGCCACCCACCACCGGGTCGAGCATGTTGAACCCGACATACCAGATGGAGGTGCGTACCGCGGTGGTCAGCCGGATATCCCGCGCCCGCATGTCCGGGCTCAGGTCAGGCTGCCCGTCGGGGCCGATGCGGATGGCCTGGTCGAAGGTATCCGAACTGATGCCGGAACTGTCGTAATAACCCTGGAGGAATTTGCTCCATTGCGGGATGTCCTCCTTCTCCAGGCTATAGACGGCCTCGTCCAGCAGGGGCAGTCGCCGGCCCGCATCCTGCAACAGACCCGCCGCGGCATCGCCGGGCTCGCCCTCGGACGGGTAATAATCCGGCCGATAATTGGGGTTGCGGCGCAGGACCATGACCCGGTTGGGGTCGTTCTCCGCCAGGTAGAACGGCCCCGTGCCCACGGGCTGCCAGTCGAGGCTGAGGTTGCGTTCCGCCATGCCGGGCTGGCTGTAGAAACGTTCGGCCTCGGGCGGCACGGGGGCGAAGAAAGGCATCGCCAGCCAGTAGACGAACTGCGGGTACTTGCCGCGGATCTTGATCCGATAGGTATAGCGATCCACCACCTGAGCGCCCTCCAGCGGATAGCGCTCGAGGTCCAGATACGCGTCCCTGGGCAGGTCCTTGTTCACCGCCTGCAACAGGCGCCCGTATTCCCCAAGGCCGACGATGTACTCGCTCATGAGGCCGAAGATGGGCGAGTTGAGCCGTGGATGGGCGAGACGCTTGATCTGATAGACATAGTCGGCGGCAACGAGCTCGCGGCTGCCCGTTTCGCGGAAATCCGACAGTCGCCGTATGCCCGCCATTTCCGCCGGCTTGAGCGGGACGTAGCGCAGCCGTCCCGTCTCGTCGCGCGCAAAGCAGGGATGGGGCTGGTAACGGATACCGGGCTTGATGCGGATTTCATAGGTCGTGAAGGCGATGCGCTCGGGCGGTGCATCCGGCGGCAGCAGACCTCCCCGGCTGTCCAGGTAGGTCACTCGCGGCATGGACTCGGCTGTGAGGGGTTCCAGCTCGTATGGCCGCCGCAGATAGTGATACTGCAGGGGGGGATCGTAGATCTGGCCGGTGAAGACGACCTCGTTCGAGCTGTAGGAGCGCGCCGGGTCGAGATGCTTGGGCCGATCCGGCCCGAAATTGGAGAACAGGACGTTGCGGCCCGCCTCACCCGGGCCATAGGGATCGTTGAGCGGACCGCTGCAGGCTGCAAGCCACAGGGTGAACAAGCCGATCCAGGCGCGCATGACGACAGTGTAAAAGAGGCCCGGCACGCCGTCACTGTATAATCCCCTGACGTCAACATCGATTCGAGGGATCACGCATGGGCTTTCTTGACGGCAAAAAAATACTCATCACGGGGCTCATCAGCAACCGCTCCATCGCCTACGGCATCGCCCAGGCTTGCAGGCGAGAGGGGGCCGAACTGGCCTTCAGCTATCAGGGTGAACGGGCCCGCGACCGGGTGGTCGAGTTCGCCGCCAAGGATTTCGGCTCGCAGCTCTGTTTCGACTGCGATGTGACCAGCGACGAACAGATCGAGCAGCTGTTCAGGGATCTGGGCCAGCACTGGGACGGTCTGGACGGCATCGTCCATTCCATCGCCTTCGTGCCGAAACAGGCCCTGGCGGGGGATTATCTGGAAAACGTCAATCGGGAGTATTTTCGCATCGCCCACGACGTCTCGAGCTATTCCTTCACCGCACTGGCCAAGGCGGGCCTGCCCATGATGCAGGGACGCAAGGCGGCCCTCCTCACCCTGACCTACCTCGGCGCCGTGCGCTCCGTTCCGCATTACAACGTGATGGGCCTGGCCAAGGCCAGTCTGGAATCCTCGGTCTACTATCTTGCCGCCAGCCTGGGCCCACGCGGCATACGGGTCAACGGCCTGTCCGCCGGCCCGATCAAGACCCTGGCGGCCGCGGGCATCGCCGATTTCAACAAGCTGCTGTCCTGGGGCGAGAGGCACTCCCCACTGCGCCGCAACGTGACCATCGAGGAAGTGGGCAACACCGCGGCCTTCCTGCTCTCGGACCTGGCCTCGGGCATCACCGGCGAGATCACCTATGTGGATGCCGGCTTCAATAGCACCGCCGGGTTGGCGGTGGACGAGTAAACGTTCATGGCCGCATGGCCGCCCCTGCCGATGAAAGACGCAGGAGATGGCCATGAACGGCCCCAACCCGGGAACCTGCCCCGGGTTCCGGGCAAAAAGACAGCTGCGGCACGCTGCGGTGGTCTCTCCCCCAGCCCCTCCCCCCGTGGGGGAGGGAAGCGTCGTGAGTCGGCTGCGCGACTTTCCCGCCAAGCGCAGAACGCAAGCGGGCGGAACAAACAACAACGGCCGGTTGTCACCGGCCGTTGTTGCTATCTGGCTCTGACGTTCCCGGTCAGTCGGTTTTCTGCTCTATGAAGGCCTTGTTGACGTTGATCTCAGCCTTCCCGCGCAGGTCTTCCAGCAGTGCCCGCAGTTCCTCCTGGGCGATCAGCCTTTGCAGATCACGGCGGATCATGCCCACCTGCTGCTGCTCTGCTGCACCCTCGATCACGCTGTTGATCCGATAGAGGCGATAGCCCTCACGACTCTCCAGGCCCACATAGGTCGGCAATCGGTCGGTCCGGGCCTTGTACACCGCCTTGATCGCCTCGGGCGGCATGTTGAGAGGTTGCATGCGGGAGATCGTCATGGGCGCGCCCATGCCGGCCGGCGCCTCGCCCGCCTGCGCGGCCTTGAGGACCTCCTGGCCCGCGGAAATGGCCCTCTCTCGCGCGGCCTTGGCCATGAGCTTGAGGCGGATCTCCGCGGCCACCTCCTGCAGGGGGCGCACGCCCTCGGGTCTGTGCTCCAGGACGCGCGCAGCGACCAAGACATTGGGGGCGACCTCTATGGCCTCCGTGTTCTGCTTTTTCTCCAGGGCATCCTTGGCAAACAGGGCATCCAACAGGCGGGGATTGCCCAAGACCCTCGGCTCGGCCTCCTTGCGGCTCACCCAGCCGCTGACCTGCAGCGGCAGCCGCAGGTCCTTCGCGGCCGGCTCCAGGCTGTCGGGCTGTTCATAGACCAGGTTGCTGAAACGGTCGGCGCTCTCCGCGAAATGACGCTGGGCCTCCTGCTTGCGCAGTTCGTCCATGATCTCGGCTTTCACCACCTCGAACCCGAGTTTCGTACCGGGGACGATGCCGTCGAGCCGGATGATGTGGTAGCCGAACTCGGACTCCACCAGGCCGCGTATCTCACCCTTGTTCATCGCGAAGACCGCATCCGCGAAAGGCTTGACCATCATGTCACGGCTGAAGCTGCCCAGATCGCCGCCGCGCGCCGCGGACACCGGATCCTGCGAATGCTCCCTGGCCAGGGCCTCGAAACGACCGGGATTGGACTGCACCTCTTTGAGCAGGCTTTCCGCCCTGGCACGCGCCGTCTGCCTGCTCTGGGCATCCATGCCGGCATCCACCCGTATCAGGATGTGGCTTGCCTTGCGCTGCTCGGGTTCCTGGTAGCGGGCCTGATTGGCCTCGTAATGCTGACGCGCGGCGGTCTCGTCCACCCGTATCTGTTCAGCCAGTGCCTCGGGGCTGAGCATGAGATATTGCACCCGGACCTGGGCCGGCGTCATATAGTCCTGCCGGTTGGCGTTGTACTCCGCCTCGACGGCGCGATCATCGATCTGTATGTCTGCAACATACTGATTGACATCGAAGATGCGCTCCTGAACCTCACGCCTTTCGGCCAGCAGCCTGCCCAGACGGGTCGCCGCCGCCATAGGCACGACCGCCCCCTCGCCATAGGCGGCCTGGATCTGTCGCAACAGCAGGTCCTGGCGCACCATCTGATTGAAATAGGCCGGACTCATCCCCCGGCTGCGCAGCCACGCGTCCAGCTTCTGCTGGGAGAACTTGCCGTTGTCCTGAAATGGCTCCAGTTCGAGCAGGAAGGCGGAGACTTGGGCATCGGTGACCTGCATCCCGGCGCGCAAGGCCGCCCCGGTCAACAGACGGGTATTGACCAGCTGATCCAACACCCGTTGACGCAGGGCCGGGTCGTCAGCAGCCGCACGCCCCAGCTGCTCCTGCTGTCGACGCAGGGCATCGAGGAACTCCTGTTGACTGACTACCTCGCCGTTGACGCTGACCGCCGGCGCCGCCTGCCCACCGCCCTCGAAATACCAGTTGACCCCCCAGACGGCAAAGGTCAGGACAAGGAATCCGAGTATGATCTTGGCGATCCATCCCTGGGCGTGGTTTCTGATGGTTTCAAGCATGGGCAGAGAGGGTGCACAAAAAAAGGCGAACTCGCGTTCGCCTTTTGGGGTGTTGGCGGAGTGGACGGGACTCGAACCCGCGACCCCCGGCGTGACAGGCCGGTATTCTAACCGACTGAACTACCACTCCTGAAATCGTTTTTCCATCTGGTGGGTGCTGACGGGATCGAACCGCCGACATTCGCCTTGTAAGGGCGACGCTCTGCCAGCTGAGCTAAGCACCCTGGAAAGCCCGTCAGTTTACAGAATCTTTCAGGGCTTTACCAGCACGGAATTTCGGCACCTTGGCAGCCTTGATCTTGATGGCCGTTCCGGTACGCGGGTTGCGGCCCGTGCGGGCGGCACGCTTGCCGACGTAGAAGGTGCCGAAACCCACCAGGGTGACCATGTCTCCCTTCTTCAGGGCCTTCTTGACCGCTTCCATGGCGGCGTCGAGGGCGCGCCCGGCAGCGGCCTTGGAGATATCGGCGGATGCAGCGATAGCATCGATCAGTTCAGACTTGTTCACAAAATCCCCCTTTCCGTGGACAGATTGCGGCGCAGGAAACCTGCACGCGCTTTATAGCAACCCGAAAATCGCGGTGTCAAGCGCATTTTTGGGTGAAAAGCCCCGTCAATGCTTGATTACAGCCGGTGTCTCCTCCGCAGGCGGCATGGGCTTTGCTTCTTCGGCCATACGCTCTTCAGAAATCGGTTCGGGCTTGCTCTCCAGTGCCACCTCCAACACCTGTTCGATCCACTTCACCGGTTGGATATCGAGCCGGTTCTTGATGTTGTCGGGGATGTCCACGAGATCCTTGACGTTGCCGTCCGGGATCAGCACCTTCTTGATGCCGCCGCGGTGCGCCGCCAGCAGCTTCTCCTTCAACCCCCCGATGGGCAGCACCTCGCCCCGCAGGGTGATCTCCCCGGTCATGGCCACATCGCAGCATACCGGTATGCCGGTGAGCACCGACACCATGGCCGTGCAGATGGCTATGCCGGCCGACGGTCCATCCTTGGGCGTCGCACCCTCGGGCAGGTGGATGTGCATGTCGTATTTCTCGTATTTCTCGGCCGCAATCCCGAGGGCGCTGCTGCGACTGCGCACCACCGTGCGGGCGGCCTCGATCGACTCCTTCATGACATCACCCAGCTGGCCGGTGCGGATGATGTTGCCCTTGCCCGGCATGATGGTGGCCTCCACCGTCAGCAGTTCGCCGCCGACCTCGGTCCAGGCCAGGCCGGTGACCTGGCCGACCTGATTGGTCTTCTCGGCGATGCCGTAGGTGTAGCGACGCACGCCCAGGTATTTGTCGAGGTTTTTCGGGGTGACATTGATCTTGCCGCGTACCTTCTTGAGCTGATGGGCGGTGGCGGCCTTGCGGCAGATCTTGGCGATCTCCCGCTCCAGGTTGCGCACGCCGGCCTCTCGCGTGTAGTAGCGCACGATGTCCCGCAGGGCGCTCTCGGAGATGTGCAGATCGGCATCGGTCAGGCCGTTGTTCTTCATCTGCTTGGGTACCAGGTAGCGGGAGGCGATGTTGATCTTCTCGTCCTCGGTATAGCCCGACAGGCGGATGACCTCCATGCGATCGAGCAGGGGGGCCGGGATGTTGAGCGTGTTGGCGGTGGCGACGAACATCACGTCGGACAGGTCGAAGTCCACCTCGACATAGTGGTCCTGGAAGGTGTGGTTCTGCTCGGGATCGAGCACCTCGAGCAGGGCAGACGAGGGGTCGCCCCGGAAGTCCATGCTCATCTTGTCGACTTCGTCCAGCAGGAACAGCGGGTTACGCGCCCCGGTCTTGGTCAGGTTCTGCAGGATCTTTCCGGGCATGGAGCCGATGTAGGTGCGGCGATGGCCGCGGATCTCGGCCTCGTCCCTGACCCCGCCCAAGGCCATGCGCACGAACTTGCGGTTGGTGGCGCGGGCGATGCTTTGTCCCAGCGAGGTCTTGCCCACCCCGGGTGGCCCGACCAGGCAAAGGATGGGCCCCTTGAGCCGGTCCACGCGCTGCTGCACCGCCAGGTACTCCAGGATGCGCTCCTTGACCTTTTCCAGGCCGTAGTGGTCATGCTCGAGGATGTCCTCGGCCTTTTTGAGGTCCTTGCTGATCTTGGTCTTCTTCTTCCAGGGCAGGTTGACCAGGGTGTCGATATAGGTCCGCACCACGGTGGCCTCGGCGGACATGGGCGACATCATGCGCAGTTTCTTGAGCTCCGCCTCGGCCTTCTTGGTGGCCTCCTTGGACATGTGCGCGGCCTTGATCTTCTTCTCCAGCTCGTCCAGCTCGGCGCCCTCCTCCATCTCGCCGAGCTCCTTCTGGATCGCCTTGACCTGCTCGTTGAGATAGTACTCGCGCTGGCTCTTTTCCATCTGCCGCTTGACACGGCCGCGGATGCGCTTTTCCACCTGCAGGATGTCGATCTCCGTCTCCATGAAACCCATCAGGTGATCGAGTCGGCCTTTGAGATCGAACATCTCCAAGATGGCCTGCTTTTGCTCCAGCTTGAGGGGCAGGTGGGCGGCGATGGTATCGGCCAGCCGACCGGCGTCGTCTATGCCGGCCAGGGAGGCCAGGATCTCGGGCGGGATCTTCTTGTTCAGCTTGACATAGTTGTCGAACAGGGCGAGGAGGGCACGACGCATGGCCTCCACCTCCGTGGCCAAGGCCCCGTCCTCCTGCACGGGTTCTCCACGACCGGTGTAATGTGTCCGCTCGTCGATGAACTCGACGATCCGTACGCGCTGATTTCCCTCGACCAGGACCTTGACGGTGCCATCCGGCAATTTGAGCATCTGCAGGATGCTGGCGATGGCCCCCACCTTGTAGAGATCCTCGAACGCAGGCTCATCCTTGGCCGCCGACTTCTGTGCCACCAGCAGGATGTGCTTGCCGGCCTCCATGGCGCTTTCCAGGGCCTTGATGGATTTCGGCCGGCCCACGAACAAGGGAATGACCATGTGCGGGAAGACCACCACGTCGCGCAAGGGCAGCAAGGGCAGCGAGATGGGGGAAGTAAAGTTGACGGATTGGCTCATGGCATGTCCTTGACGGACTGGTCAGTGTTGCGGCGTATATGGTTCCGCCCCCTCCCTTCTCAAGGGGTGGGGGCGGCAGCTCGGGTACGGATCAGGAACTGGCCGCCTTGGCCTGTTCGGCGTAGATCAGCAGCGGCTTGCCCTCGTTGGCGATCACCTTGTCATCGACGACCACCTTGACCACCCCGTCCATGCTGGGCAACTCGTACATGATGTCCAGCAGGCAGTGCTCGATGATGGAGCGCAATCCCCTGGCACCCGTCTTGCGTTTGAGCGCGGAGCGCGCGATGGCCTGCAGTGCCTCGTCGCGGAATTCGAGCTCGACGCCCTCCATCCTGAACAGCTTCTGGAACTGCTTGGTCAGCGCGTTCTTGGGTTCGGTCAGGATCTGCACCAATGCCTTCTCGTCCAGCTCCTGCAGGGTGGCAATCACCGGCAGGCGACCGACGAACTCGGGGATCAGACCGTATTTGATCAAATCCTCCGGCTCCACCAGGCGGAAGACCTCGCCCAGGTCCTTGCGGTTGTCCTTGCTGCGGACCTCGGCCCCGAAGCCGATGCCGGACTTCTCGGTACGGTTGCGGATCACCCGTTCAAGACCGCTGAAGGCACCGCCACAGATGAACAGGATATTGGTGGTGTCGACCTGGATGTATTCCTGATTCGGGTGCTTGCGCCCACCCTGGGGCGGTACGGAGGCGGTGGTGCCCTCAATCAGCTTGAGCAGCGCCTGTTGCACCCCCTCGCCAGAAACGTCGCGGGTGATGGATGGGTTGTCCGACTTGCGCGAGATCTTGTCGATCTCGTCGATGTAGACGATGCCGGTTTTGGCCTTCTCCGCATCGTAATCGCATTTCTGCAGCAGTTTCTGGATGATGTTCTCGACGTCCTCACCGACATAACCGGCCTCCGTGAGGGTGGTGGCATCGGCGATGACGAAGGGCACATTCAGCAGCCGGGCCAGTGTCTGCGCGAGCAGGGTCTTGCCGGAGCCGGTGGGACCGATGAGCAGGATGTTGCTCTTGGCCAGCTCGACGTCGTCATTCTGGACGTTCGGCTGGCGCAGCCGCTTGTAATGGTTGTAGACGGCAACGGAGAGCGCGCGCTTGGCCAGCTCCTGGCCGATGACATACTGGTCGAGGACCTGGCAGATCTCCCGGGGGGTGGGCAGACGCTCCCCCTCACCCTTGCCCTCCTTGCCGCTCGCCACCTCCTCGCGGATGATGTCGTTGCACAGCTCCACACACTCGTCGCAGATGAAAACCGACGGCCCGGCGATCAGCTTGCGCACCTCGTGCTGGCTCTTGCCGCAGAAGGAACAGTAGAAGAGTTTGTCGTTGCCTGACTTGTTAGCCATCTTGCCCGCCCAAATACCCGATAATTCCGGTCAAGTTTAAGCGCTGTCGCTGCGTTTGGCCAGCACCTTGTCCACCAGGCCATACTCCACTGCCGCTTCGGCAGACATGAAGAAATCCCGGTCCGTGTCGCGCTCGATGACTTCCAGGGGCTGCCCTGTGTGCTGTGACAAGAGGCTGTTCAAGCGGCTGCGCAGGTAGAGGATCTCCTTGGCGTGGATCTCGATGTCCGAGGCCTGGCCCTGGAACCCGCCCATGGGTTGGTGGATCATGAGGCGGGAATTGGGCAGGGCGAAACGCTTGCCCTTGGCACCGGCAGCGAGCAGGAAGGCGCCCATGCTGGCCGCCTGGCCGATGCACAGGGTGGAGACATCCGGCTTGATGAACTGCATGGTGTCATAGATACCCATGCCGGCGGTCACGGAGCCGCCGGGAGAGTTGATGTAGAAGTAGATGTCCTTATCGGGGTTTTCCGACTCGAGGAACAGGAGCTGGGCCACCACCAGGTTGGCGCTGGTGTCGTTGACCGGGCCGACCAGAAAGACCACCCGCTCCTTGAGCAAGCGGGAATAGATGTCGTAGGCGCGCTCCCCTCGGCCGCTTTGTTCGATCACCATGGGGATATACCCCAGCATGGCGGGGTCTTGAGTCCAGTTCGACATCAGATGTCCCCCATCAGGGCTTCGAGTGCAACGGTTTCATCCGTGACCTGGGCACGTTCCAGCACCCAGTTGACGATGTTGTCTTCGAGCACCAGCGATTCGGCCTCACGCAGGCGGTCGGCATCCTGATAGTACCACGCCACCACCTCGGCGGGGTCCTCGTAGCTCTGGGCAAACTCCTCCACCAGGGCCCAGACCTGATCGGCCTCGGCCCGGATACCCTGGCTCCTGGCGATCTCGTTGAGCAGCAGCGACAGGGCCACGCGCCGTTTCGCCTGGGATTTGAAGCCCTCCGCCTTGAGGTGGATGTCCTGTCTCTTCATGCCGCTCGCCTTGAGGCCATTGACCGCCCGTTCCAACAGTGCACGGCTCTCCATCGCGATCAGGCTCTCGGGCACTTCGAAGGGGGTGACCTCCAGCAGGCCCTGCATCACCTGTTCCTTGACCTTGGCCTTTATGCGTTTTCTTGTCTCGCGACGCAGGTTGACGGCGATCTCCTCGCGCAGTTTGGTCACGTCGCCATCGTGGATCCCCAGGCTGCGGGCAAAGTCTGCGTCCACTTCGGGCAGATGCGGCTCTTGCAGCGATTTGACGGTCACCTCGAAGCTGGCGGTCTTGCCGGCCAGTTCCTTGGCAAAGTAATCGTCGGGGAAGGTGACATCGAAGCGCTTGCTCTCGCCTGGCCGCATGCCCAGCAACTGCCCCTCGAAGTCCTTGAGGGTGCGACCCTCGCCCAGCACGACCGGGAAGTCGCGGGCCTCGCCACCCTGGAAGGGCTCGCCGCCGATCTTGCCGACGTAATCGACGTGCACACGGTCGGACGTCCTCGCGTCCCGATCCACGGCATGGTAGTGCAGACGCTGTTTGCGCAGCGTTTCCAGGGTGCGGTCCACGTCGGCATCGGTCACCTCGACCACGGGTCGGGTAACCTTGATCTGGCTGACATCCCCCAGCACGATGTGGGGGAAGACCTCGAAGGTCGCGGTGAAGGCGGCCTCACCGTCACCCCGATCGAAGTGGGGATGACCCGCCACATTCAGGTTGTTTGCCCGCGCCGCCTCGGCGAACCCGCGCTGCATGGCCTCGCTCATGACCTCGCCGCGGATCTCCCCGCCATAGCGCTGGGCAACGATCTTCAGGGGGGCCTTGCCGGGACGGAAACCGTCCATGCGCACCGTCTTCACCAGCTGGCGCAGACGCTTGTCGACCTCGGATTCGACCTCGGCCATGTTCAGTTGCAGGGTGATGCGGCGGGTGAGGCCGTCCAGGGTTTCCACTTGAGTTTGCATGCGTCGTCCTTGAGCTCGGTTCTGGGCTGGTGCGAAAGGAGGGACTCGAACCCTCACGGGGGTTGCCCGCTGGAACCTAAATCCAGTGCGTCTACCAATTCCGCCACTTTCGCGCAAATATTGAAGTGTATTATACCGACCAAGCCCATGCCAGGCGGCGAACCCGGCTGACTCCAACGACACCTGCCTTCCATGCCGAGCGCATCCACAGGCCTGAGCCTCCTGCAGGCCGGCCATTACGAAAACTTCCCGGTCGCCTCCTTCATCCTGCCGGGAAGGCTGCGCAGACCCGTGCGCGCCATCTACGGTTTCGCCCGCACCGCTGACGACATCGCCGACGAGGGGGAGCTTGCCCCTGCTGAGCGCCGCGCTGGGCTCGAGGCGATGCGGGCAGCCCTGGAGGAGATCGCGCGTGGAGACACCCCCGCCGATCCCGTCATGGCCGGCCTCGCCGAGGCGGTGCGCGATCACCGGCTGCCCCTGCAGCCCTTCCACGACCTGCTCGACGCCTTCAGTCAGGACGTCAGCAAGCACCGCTACGCCCATTTCGGCGAGGTCATGGCCTATTGCCGCAAGTCCGCCAATCCCGTCGGCCGGCTGCTCCTGCAGCTTTTCGGCGATCACGACCCGCGCCACCAGGCCTGGTCGGACGGCATCTGCTCTGCCCTGCAGCTCATCAACTTCCTGCAGGACGTGGCGGCGGACTACCGCAAGGGACGCATCTACCTGCCGCAGGACGAGATGGAACGCTTCGGCATCAGCGAGCGGCAGATCGCCGAAGGCCGCGTCGACGCCCTCTGGCAGCAGTTCATGAAGTTCCAGATCGAGCGCGCACGCCGCATGCTGGCCGCGGGCGCACCCCTGGGCCGGGCCCTGCCCGGCCGCATCGGGCTGGAGATGCGCCTCATCATCCTGGGCGGGGAACGCATCCTGTACCGACTGCACGAGCGCCAGGGCGATGTGTTCCAACACCGCCCCGTCCTGCGCCTGTCCGATTGGCTGTACATGTTGCGCCGGGCGCTGCTGCCGGGCAGGCCGAGCCGGCGCGAGCAAGCCTGCGGCGGCGGGGGCTGCGGCAGCCGGGGCTAGCCCGATGGACCCCCACAGCTACTGCGAGGAAAAGGCGGCCGCGAGCGGCTCGAGCTTCTATCACGCCTTCCGTTTCCTGGCAGCCGAGAAACGGCGGGCGATCACGGCCTTTTATGCCTTTTGCCGCGAGGTGGACGACATCGTCGACGAATGCCGCGAGGTCGACGTCGCCCGGATCAAGCTTGCCTGGTGGCGTGAAGAGATCGGCCGCCTGTATGCCGACAAGCCCACTCACCCGGTGACCCAGGCCCTGCGCGACGCCGTGGAGGGCATGGGCATAGCCCAGGAACAGCTGCTGGAGATCATGGATGGCGTGGAGATGGACCTCGATCGCTCGCGCTACGAGGACTTCCGCCAGCTGCGCCTGTACTGCCACCGGGTGGCGGGGGTGGTGGGCGAGGTCTCGGCCCAGATCTTCGGCTACACCGACCGGGCCACCCTGCGGTACGCGGCCCTGCTGGGACTGGCCTTACAGCTCACAAACATCATCCGCGACGTCGGCGAGGACGCGCGCCGGGGACGCATCTACCTGCCGCTCGACGAGCTCGCCGCGCACGGCGTTGCCGAGCGCGACCTGCTCGCCGGCCGGGAGAGCGAGGCCTTTCACCGGCTGATGGAATTCCAGTATCAGCGCGCCAGCGCCTTCTACGACCAGGCCCTGGAGCGGCTACCGCCGGCGGACCGCCGCAGCCAGCGCCCCGGCCTCGTCATGGCCGCCATCTATCGCACCCTGCTGGAGGAGATCCGGCGCGACGGCTACGCCGTGCTGCGCCACCGCATCGCCCTGCCCCCCACGCGCAAGCTGTGGATCGCCTGGCGCACCTGGCTGACCGGCCGGGTGGCGGGGACCGGGGCGTGAAGCCGGTCGCCGTCGTCGGCGGCGGTTGGGCGGGTCTGGCGGCGGCGGTGGAGCTCGCCGCCCACGGCATCCCGGTCACCGTGCTGGAGGCGGCCAGGCAGCTGGGCGGCCGCGCCCGCGCCGTGCATTGGGACGGCATTGCGGTGGACAACGGCCAACACCTCTTCATCGGCGCCTATCGCGAGACCCAGCGGCTCATGGCCCGGGTCGGCAGCCTGCAACGCCTGGAAAGGCGCCGGCTCGAACTGAACCTGCCGACCTTCGGGCTGAAGCTGCCCCGCCTGCCCGCCCCCCTGCACCTGGCCTGGGGGCTTTTGACGGCAACCGGCCTCACCCTGGCCGAGAAGCGGGCGGCCGCAGGTTTCATGCGCTCCCTCGCCCGACAGAACTACCGGCTGGCGGGTGACATGACGGTCGCGGAACTGCTCGCCCGCCACCGGCAGCCGCCCCGGCTGACGGACAGGCTCTGGGCCCCCATCTGTGTTGCGGCCCTCAACACCCCTCCGGAACAGGCATCGGCCCAGGTCTTCTGCAACGTGCTGCGCGACAGCCTCGGCGGCAGCCGAGCGGCCAGCGACCTGCTCTTCGGCCGCGGCGACCTCGACGCCCTCTTCCCCGCGCCGGCAGCCGCCTACATACAACGCCAAGGCGGCGAGGTGCGCCTGTCGTGCAAGGTCGAGGCCATCCTGCGCCGGGAGGATGGGTTTCACCTGCGCGGCGCCGGTGTCGAGGCCGAGCGCGTCATCCTGGCGGTGCATCCCGCCGGTCTGCATCGGCTCGTCGCCGACCTGCCGGAGATGACAGAGGTGACCGCCCAGCTGCGCGGCTACACCTGGCAGCCCATCCTCACGACCTGGCTGCGCTTCGCCCAACCGGTGCGGCTACCCTTCCCCATGCTGGCCCTGGGCGAGGGGCAGAGCCCCTGGGTGTTCGACCGCGGCGACCTGGCGCCCGGCCTGCTGGCCGTGGTCGTGAGCGCGCAAGGCCCGCACCTCGATCTGCCAGGGCAGGCGCTGTGTGACGAATTCCTGCGACAACTGCGCGCACGGCTGGGCAGGCTGCCGGCCTTGACAGGCTGGAAGACCATCGTCGAGCGCCGCGCCACCTTTGGCTGCGAGCCCGACCTGCCGAGGCCGCAGCCCGTCACACCCGTGCCGGGGCTTTACCTGGCCGGGGATTACACCCGCGGCGACTACCCTGCCACCCTCGAAGGCGCCGTGGCGAGTGGCGTAGAATGTGCGCGCCTTATCCTCGCCACCGAAAGATCGCTCTCATGACCGCCCCTCCATTGCTGCAGGACCGCGTCATCCTGGTCACCGGCGCCGGCCAGGGATTGGGGCGCGCCGCCGCCCTCGCCTTCGCGGCCCAGGGCGCCACCGTGATCCTGCTTGGCCGCACCGTGGCCAAGCTGGAAGGGGTCTATGACGAGATCGTGCGCGCGGGCGGGCCGCAGCCGGCCATCCTGCCGGCGGAACTGTCCGCCGCCCGGGACAAGGACTACGATGCCCTGGCCGACACCATCGCCCAGCAGTTCGGCCGGCTGGACGGCATCCAGCACTGCGCCACCGCCTTTGCCGCCCTCTCCCCGCTCACGCTGCAGACCGTCGAGCAGTGGCTGACCCAGTTCCGGGTCAACACGCTGGCCCCCTTTGCCATCAACCGCGCCTGCACGCCGTTGCTCAAGCGCGCCCCGGATGCGTCGGTGATCCTGGTGGGCGAGACCCACGGCCACGCACCGGCGGCCTACTGGGGCGGCTTCGCCGTGTCCAAGGCCGCCCTGGAGGCCTATTTCCGCATCCAGGCCGACGAATGGTCGGACAGCCCCAACCTGCGCATCAACCTGGTCATCCCCGGCCCCATCCACTCCCCCTTGCGCGCGCGCACCCATCCCGCCGAGGACAAGACGGCGCTGCCGCCGCCCGAGGCCCTGTGCCCCCTGCTCGTCGAGCTCATGGGGCCGCTGGGGCGGGAGACGCGCGGGCAGATCCTCTCCTTCCGGCCTTAACGGACATGGCGACGGCCACCCCAGAGCATGAATGTCGCCGTGTCCGTTCCCTCTCCCCCCGCCCCTCCCCCCGCGGGGGAGGGGAGCTTAGTGAGTCTACTACGCGACTTTCACGATAAACTCAACTGTCAAACTAGGTCACAAGCAGGAGAAGCAAGGATGAGACCGCTTACCTATCGGCTTCGCTTCAACACCCCCGCCTTTCTGGGCAACGCGGAACA